>Ga0172373_10004565_pt1 | contig 19437 bp, 17 predicted proteins | sample Lak10m_2_FD_114546 | JGI IMG/M metagenome (GOLD analysis project Ga0172373, IMG submission 114546) | Freshwater microbial communities from Kabuno Bay, South-Kivu, Congo - kab_092012_10m | ecosystem: Environmental > Aquatic > Freshwater > Lake | place: Democratic Republic of the Congo...
CGGGGAAGCAGCTTCAGCTCGTTCAGCATCCGCGCGACGGTGGTCACCTGCCTGTGGACGGTGAACAGGCGGAAGGCCTCGCGGACGACGACCGCCTCGACCTCGTTGACCACCAGCTTCTTGTCGACCAAGGAGTAGCCGAAGGGTGTCTGTCCTCCGGTCCAGCGGCCCTTGCGGCGGGAGGCGGCGATCTTGTCGCGGGTGCGCTCGGCGATCATCGCTCGCTCAAATTCAGCGAAGGACATGAGCATGTTCATTGTCAGCCGGCCCATGGCGTCGGCCGTCGTGAAGTTCTGCGTGACCGAGACGAACGAGGCGCCGGCGGCGTTGAGCCGGTCCATCACCTTCACGAAGTCCAGCAGCGAGCGCGAGAGCCGGTCGACCTTGTAGACGACGATGACGTCGATGCGGCCGGCCTCGACGTCGGTCATGAGGCGCTGAAAAGCGGGGCGGTCGGTGTTGGCGCCGGTGAAGCCTCCGTCGTCGTACTGTTCCTCAACGATCGTCCACCCCTCCTGCCGGTCGATGTACGCCTTGCAGGACTCCCGTTGCGCGTCGAGAGAGTTGAACTCCTGCTCGAGCCCGATGGTGGTCGACTTGCGGGTGTAGATCGCGCAGCGCCGCACCGGCGCACGCGACGGCGTGGCGGCGGCGCGCCTCATGGCCGCTCCTTGGGGGCGGCCGGGGTCTGCGCGGCGAGCAGCGTCGTGAGCCGCTCGAGGTTCTCGTTGAGCCGGGTCAGCTCACGCACGAGCGCGGGCGCCGTTGCCTCGTAAAACCGCTGGCCCATGATGGTTCGGTAGAAGGGGATGTCGCTCACGGTGACTCCTACGCGCTGGCGCGTTTGCCGAGGTTGAAGAAGGTGAAGCCGTTCCAGGCGGTGCCCGTGATGTGGCGGGCGACGGCAGACAGCGTGCGGAAGGGCTGTCCGGCGTATTCGAAGTCGTCCGCGCGAACGGTGACCTCGTGGGTGGTGCCCTCGTAGGTGCGCCGCAGGATCGTCCCGGGGGCGGGCAGACGCGGATCGCGGGGCTCGCTGACGACCGGCTCCGGAGGCGCCGGCGGGGCCTCGGTGGGCTGGGCCGGTGTCGCCGCGACGGGTTGCAGGCGTCGGCGCCAGCGCTCCGGCATGCGGTCGCGCAGGGCGGCAATGCGGTCGAGCGCACCGGCCGAGAGCGTCGGCGTCGCCCCGAAGGCCCGCAGCCGATCGGATCGTCGTTGACGAAAACGAACGTTCGTGCAATTTGTCGACGTCATGGGACGACCCAAGGCGAGCGAGGCGAGGGACACGCGGCGAGACCTGCTCGAGGCATCGCTGGAGCTGTTCGCGCTGCACGGTTTTCACGGCGCCGGCCTGCGCGATATCGCGCGGGCGGCGGGGGTGCGTGAGAGCGCCGTCTACCACCACTTTCCGAGCAAGGAAGCGCTGTTCGAGGCGCTGCTGACGGAGGCTCCGGACGGTGCACCCTCCCATGCGGAGTCGTTCGCCAACGCGCCGCTGCCGGCCCGGCTGGATCCGTTCCTCGAGGAGCTGCTGGTCGGCATGCTCGAGCGGTTCGCGACGCTGCGGGAGCGCAAGCGGTTCCGCCTGCTGATGAACGACGGCATGCGGCTGGCGCTGGAGGGTCGGGTCAGCCTGATGGATCGGATGGGCGGCGCGGCGCGGGCGCACCTGCAGCGGCTGATGCACCGTCTGGTGGAGGAGCGGCGCCTGCGCGGCGATCCGGAGTTTCTCGCGCTCTCGTTCGTCGCGCCGGTGATCGTCTGGCGGCAGCTGCAGGAGCTGCAGCCGGGCCATCGGTACTTTGCCGACCTGCGCGGTTTTGCGCGGCTGCATGTCGCGCAGTTCCTCCTCGGTGCGCGGGCCCCCGCGACAGGTCCGCTCGCGGGCAACCGAAAACTGGTCGCTCGTTCACCGGCTGGCGGCGCGACGGAGCCCGCGACCGCCGACTCCGATCCGCTGTCAGACGAAACGAATCGCGGAGATTGATGCCATGTGGACGCTGCTCTCCATCGCGCTGCGCAACGTGCTGCGCAACCGTCGACGGACGATGATCACCCTCGCGGCGCTGCTGGTGGGCGTGAGCGTGATGGTCTCCATTCGCGGGCTGCTCTCGGGCTTTCAGCGCGCGCTGGTGCTGGGCGTGGTGCAGGGGCAGACGGGCGCGATCCAGGTGCATCGCAAGGGGTTTCTCGCCAACGTGCTGGCCAACCCGCTCCAGCTTGATTTTGCGGTGGACGAGGTGCTGGCCAAGGTGCGCGCGGTGCCGGGGGTGCAGGCGGCCTCGGCGCGGATCCCGTTCGCGGGGCTGGTGGCGGTCGGAGATCAGACGCTCTTTTTCGCCGCCACGGGGCTCGACCCGGCGGGCGAGTTCGAGGTCTGCCCGCTGCGGAAGACGACCTTCATGGACGGTGGCGGCCTGCTGGGGCCCGACGGCAGCGACGGCGTGGTGCTCACCAAGGAGCTGGCGGTGTCGCTGGGCATCAGCGCCGGCGCCGAGCTGGCGATGCTCTCGCCCGACCGCGATGGCGCGCTCAACGCCGCTCCGGTCAAGCTCTCCGACCGGATGAACCTCAACCTCCCGGGCGAAAAGAAGGTGGGGCTGGTGCCGCTCGGGCTGGCGCAGCGGCTGCTGCGGATGGAGGGGCGCGCCACCGAGGTGGTGATCTCCGTGGCAGACGCGGAGGTCGAGGAGGTCGGCCCGATCGTCGAGCGGCTGCGCGCGGTGCTGGGGTCGGAGTACGAGGTCGACGGCTGGGACCGGGTCGCCACCTTCGTCAAGCAGGCGCGCGACCGTCAGAACGGCATCCTCAAGATCATCTCGGCCGTGTTCCTGGTGCTGATGCTGCTGGGCGTCGCCAATACGATGCTGATGAGCGTTCTGGAGCGCACCCGCGAGGTGGGCACGATGATGGCTGTGGGGGTGCGGCGCCGCTCGATCCTCGCGCTGTTCCTGCTGGAGGCGCTGGGGCTGGGGGCGCTGGGCGGCATCATCGGCGCGCTGGTGGGGCGGGGCGTGGTGGGGCTGCTGGCGGCCCGCGGGCTGGTCGTCACGGCGCCCGGGCAGAGCGCGCCGTTCACCATCCGGCCGTTTGTCACCGGCGACTACCTGGGCACCGTCATCGCCCTCGCGGCGCTGGGGGCGGTGCTGTTCGCGCTCTACCCGGCGTGGCGCGCCAGCCGGCTGCGGCCTGTCGAGGCGCTCTCCGGCGGTTGACGGCGCTCCGGCCTGCGTACGCCTGATCGATCGTTCGGTTTCTCTCTGATCTCCGGGTGACACGATGCTCACACAGCTCTGGCTGGCGGCCCGCAACGTGCGGCGCAATGGCTCGCGGACCGCGCTGACGCTGGGCGCGATCGGTTTCGGCGTCGGGATGACGTTCTTTCTGGGCGGCTTTGCGCAGGGGTTTCGCAACCTGCTGATCGACGACACGATCCTCGCCCGCACCGGCGCGCTGCAGGTGCATCGCAAGGGGTACTTCGACCTCAAGGACAACCAGCCGATCGATCTGGACTTCGCGCAGGGGGGCGAGCTGGAGTCGCGCATTCGAGGGGTGCGCGGGGTGACGGCGGTGACGCCGCGGCTCGTCTTTTCGGGGCTGCTCAACAACGGCAGCAACGCGACGACGGTGGTGGTGACGGCGCTCGACCCGGCCACCAACAAGGCGGTGCTGCCGAACGCCAAGGACGACCTCAACGGGCGTGATGTCGAGGCGGGGCCGACGGCGGCGGTGCTGGGGGCCGACCTGGCGCGCGCCATGGGGCTGCTGGTGCTGCGCGATGGGGCCGCGCCGCCGCCTCCGGGGCAGAAGCCGGACGAGGTGCTGCAGCCGGGGCGGATGGTGAGCTTTCAGGCGGCGGGCAAGAGCGGCCGGCAGAACCTGCTGGAGGCCGACGTCGTCGGCAGCATCGACAACGGCAACGCGTTCGAGTCCAAGCGGGTGGCCTACGTGCCGCTGGCCTTTGCGCAGGAGCTGCTGGGCATGCCGGGGCGGATCACCGAGTACGCCGTGGCGGTGACGGGGCGCGACGCCGTGGACCGCGTGGCGGCCGACCTGCGCGCCGCGATCGGTCCGGAGTACGAGGTGCAGACGTGGGCAGAGCTGCGGCCCAACGTGGCCGACGTGACGCGCTTCGTCCGGATCGTGCTCACCGGCATCTGCATCGTCTTTCTGGTCATCGCCGTGATCGGCGTCGTCAACACCATGCTGATGAGCGTGCTGGAGCGGACGCGCGAGATCGGCACGATGATGGCGGTGGGTGTGCGCCGCGGGCAGGTGCTGCTGCTGTTCGTGCTGGAGGCGGCGGTGCTGGCGCTGCTGGGCGGCGTGGGCGGCGGCCTGCTGGGCGGTGCCGTCATCGCGGTGATCGCGGCACGCGGCGGCGTGGGGGCCAATGCGCCCGGCACCCTGGTCGTCAAGTACATCGTCCCCGTGGTGCCGGCCGAGCTGGCGCTCATCGCCCCGGCCGCGGCCCTTGTCGGCGCGGTGCTGGCGGCGCTCTACCCGGCGTGGCGTGCCAGCCGGCTGCGGCCGGTCGAGGCGCTGCGGGCCACCTGATCGATCGTTCGGTTTCTCACGTCCCCCTCACGCACGGCCGTCGCTCCCACCGGGGGCGGGCCGAGGAGTCCGGAAGATGCGTTCGCTGCTGAGCTCTGCGCTGTCGTTCGTCGTCGCGTCGTTGCTGCTGATCGCGCCCGCGCGCGCCGCCGAGCCGACCGCGGCGGAGATCCTGCGTCGGTACGACCAGATCATGGGTCCGGTGAACTTCGAGGGCGTCTCGCAGATGACGGCCCACCGCGACGACGGCAGCGAGCGCACCTACAAGATGCGCTACCTCAAGGCAGGGCAGGAGAAGTTCCGGCTCTTCTTTGACGAGCCGGCGGCGGTGCGCGGCCAGGAGTTGCTGCGGCAGGGCGACAACAACTGGATCTACATGCCGGCGCTCAAGCGGGCGGTGCGGCTCGCCAACCGCGACAGCTTCCAGGGAGGTGACTTCAACAACGCCGACGTGCTGCGCGTCAACTACGAGGCCGACTACACCGGCACGCTGCTGGCCGATACCGAAGGCGTGGCGGACAGCCGCCTCGTGGAGCTCAAAGCCCGCACCGCCGAGGCCGCCTACGACCGCATCAAGCTGTGGGTGCGCCGCTCCGACGCGCAGCCGATCCAGGCCGAGTTCTACACCGCCAGCGGCAAGATGCTGCGCAAGGCCGAGTTCTCGGGCGTCAAGGCGTTCGGCAACGGCCACGTGCGCCCCTCGCGCATCGTCATGCGCAACATGCAGGCGACCCAGCGCTACTCGGTCATGACCTTCGAGTCGATCAACACCAAGGCCAACCCGCCCGCCTCCAAGTTCGTGCTGGACGACCTCGGCCGCTGAGTCAGCGAGCGGCCCTCAACGCAGGGCCTCGGAGCGGTGCAAATGATCGACCGGCGCAAAACATATGAACGTCGACAGCGGTCGATCGTCGCTCCGGCCCTGCTGATCGCGGCGTTGTCGCAGCCGGCATGGTCCGAGCCGGGCGCCGATGAGGCTGCATCGAAAGAGGTCATATCGGCAGAAGTTCTGTCGGTAGAGCGAACGTCGACGGACGTCTCGACGTCATCCGCGACCGGGACGTCGACCGCGACCGATGGATCGACGCCGGCATCACCCTTCGAGTCCGCTCCGGTCGACGACGCGGCCGCCGATGCGACGCCGCCGGCGCCGTTCTTCACCACGTCGCTGACAGGCTATCTGGACGACCGGCTGACGGGGACGCATCTGCCGGGTGGACGGCTCTTTCCGACCCACGATATCCCTGCGCTGGCGAATATCACCGAGGCCAACCTGCAGCTGCGGCTGCGGTGGGGCGACCGCGGGATGGCGTTTCTCGACGCGTCGTTCTTCCACCAGTCGGGTGCGGGGTTTCAGGCGTCCGATGGCGACGGCAACCTGTCGCCGCTGGCCGATCACGACGTCGCCGCGTTGCGTCCGCTGACGGTGATCAGCGAGGCGTACGCCAGCGCCTATCTGGGGGAGAACGCGCGGCTGACGCTGGGCAAGAAGCGGATCGTCTGGGGGCCGGGCTTCGCGCAGAACCCCACCGACCTGCTCAACCCGCCCAAGGACCCGACCGATCCGACGTTTCAGCGCACCGGCTCGTGGCTGGGCTGGCTGGAGTTTCCGTTCGAGCGCTGGACGCTCAGCCTCGTGGGCGCGGCCAAGACGCTTCGCCAATACGGCGGCATTCCGTCGTCGCTGCTCTATTATCCGGACCACCCGACGATCGAGGCGCAGCGCACGCCGGCGCTGGACGATCGCGACGATCAGCCGCACTACGCGCTGGCCGCGCGGCTGTACCTGTTGTGGAACGACACCGATATCAACCTCTTCTACGGGCGCACCCATCTCTACAACGACCGGTTCACCGACAAGGACCGCTGGGGGCTCTCGCTCTCGCGCGTCTGGGGCGAGTGGGAGCTGCACGTCGAGGCGCTGGCGCAGACCGGCTCGGCGCGGCTGTACGCCAACCCTGCCTGCGTCGGCAGCGTCCTCGACTTGGGGGCGTGCGTGCAGAGCGGCACCGCGCCGGCGGCGTACGACCGGCTGACGTCGACCGACTTCAACCCGCGTGTATTGGTCGGTGCGCGGCAGACGCTGGAAAACAACGGCCTGCTGTCGCTCGAGTACTACTACGTCGGCGACGGCTACGACGATGGGCAGTTTCGCGACTACGTCTCGCTGCTGCGGCAGGCGATCAAGGCGGGTGCCGCAGCGACCGGCATGGGGCAGGCGTTCGGGGCGCCGGCGGCGGACCCGGCCAGTCCGCAGAAGTTCTCGTTCGACCCGCTGCGACGTCACTACGCGTTCGTCACCTGGCAGCAGCCGCAGGTGGCTGATGACTTCACGCTCTCGACGACGCTGATCCTCAACCTCCACGATCTCTCCGGCCAGCTGGTGCCGGGGGTCGCGTGGAGCGCGCAGCAGTGGCTCACGCTCTCGGCGGCGCTCTTCGTCGGGCTGCCCGGCGTGGGCGAGCTGGGCGCGGACGTCGGCGGACGCCGCTACACCGAATACGGAATGCTGCCCTCCGACCTGCGCGGCTTTGTCTCCGCACGCGCCTTTTTCTGATCGACCTCCCGAGGAGCCCGTCATGTCGCTCGTGTCGCTGCGCGATATCCGCAAGACCTACCTGCTGGGCCGCACCGAGGTGCCCGCGCTCACCGGCGTCGACCTCGAGATCGAGCGCGGTGAGTTCACCGTCGTGATGGGTCCCTCGGGTTCCGGCAAGACGACGCTGCTCAACATCATCGGCTGCCTCGACCGCGCCTCGACCGGCTCGTATCGGCTGGACGGCGAGGAGATCGGCGACCGCGACTTCAACGAGCTGGCCGACGTGCGCAACCGCAAGATCGGCTTCATCTTCCAGTCGTTCAATCTGATCCCCGTGCTCAACGTGGCGGAGAACATCGAGTTCCCGTGCCTCATCCGCGGCGAGTCGCGGCGCGCGCTGCGTGAGCGGGCGATCAAGGTGGCCCATGACGTTGGGCTGGGCGACCGGCTGAAGAACCGCCCCGACGAGCTCTCGGGCGGGCAGCGGCAGCGCGTCGCCATCGCGCGGGCGCTCATCACCGAGCCGCAGCTGGTGCTGGCCGACGAGCCGACCGCGAACCTCGACTCCAAGACCAGCGATCAGATCATCGACCTGATGCTCGAGCTCAACAGCAAGCGCGGCGTGACGTTCCTCTTCTCGACCCACGACCCGCGCGTCATGAAGCACGCACGTCGCATCGTCCGCATCGCCGACGGCCGGTTGGTCGAGGACGACGAGCCGCTGCAGGCGCACGCGGGCTGAGCGCGACACATTTCCGAAGCGAGATGGTCAGACCAGCCACTTCGGTGTCGTCGATCGTCTCCCCGTGCATCCCGGTAGCGACGCTCCGAATCCGTGGCGCTGACAGGGCGCCCGCGAAGCTGACTCCCTCCGTGACCGACTCAAACCCTCGACACTCATCCCCCGGCTCAAACCGCGGGAGACTGCTCTTTTCTGCCCTGTCGCGGCGGCCGGAAGGCCGCCGATCCTTGGAATCTTGGCGTTGCCTCCGTGATGTCGACGGGGTCGGATGAACAGAGCGCGTGACGTGTCTGCTCTGCGCATCGCCGACCTTGCGGGAGCGAGGTAGAGCTGACTTCTCTCCTTGTCACCGCCGCGCGAATCCCGTAGCGAGCACCGTCCCTACAGGAGGTTTTCGCCATGAAGGTCTCGTCGCTGCTGCTCGCGCTGTGCGCCTTGCTCGCTCCCCTGATGGCCTCGGCCGATGTCCCGCCGTCGGGGGCAAGCGAGTGTCGTGGTCGCAAGGCGGGCGATCGGTGCACGACGGAGTCGGGGCGCGAGGGGCAGTGCAAGGCGCTGCGCTGCTCGGGGCTCGACTACTCGCGGGGCACACCCCCCGGTACGCGCGAATACGACTGCCTGCTGTGTCGGTCGTCCGCGGACGCGCGATAGCGGTCGTGGCGCGCGCGAACCAGCTCCGATGATCATCACCACCGCATACCTCTGGGCGTGGCTCCGCGCCTTCGGCTTCACGCAGGCGGTGGAGTTCCCGATCTATCGCCGACTGCTGCCCGCCTCGCGGGTCGAGTCTCTGGCCGCGAGCACCATCACCCACCCGGCGGTCTGGTTCATCTTCCCGCTGCTGGAGCTGCGGGCGGGGTGGACGTATGTGTCGATGGTGGTCGCTGCCGAGCTGTTCGCGTGGTGGGGCGAGGCGCTCTGGTTCTGGGGGCAGCTGCGGCTTCTGCCGGTCGAGCGGCGTCCGTCGTTCGTGCGCTGCCTCGTGGTGGCCTTCGTGGCCAACGGCGCCAGCCTCGGGCTGGGGTTGCTTGCGCGCGCTCTGGTTGGCGTGCCGTGAAGAGGAGGGATGTGATGGCGGTTTCGGGAGAGGCGTCCGTGGCTCGGTGGCGCCGCGTCGCTGCGTTGTCGGCGGCGCTGGTGCTGGCGGCGCTGGGCCTGCTGCACGTGGTGTGGCTACGCTCGACATGGCCGTTTGCGACGCGCGAGCAGATGCTCCGCACGGTGGTGGGCTCACTCGACGCAGACAAGGCGCCGTCGGTCGCCGCAACCGCGATCGTGGCGGCACTGCTGTTCATGGCGGCGTGGATCGTGCTCGCTGCCGGCCATTGGGCCATCTGGCCACTCCCGGCGCGATCACGACGTATCGCGATGCAGGTGCTCGGGTGCACGTTCCTGATGCGGGCTGTGGCGGGGTGGGTCGTTTCCGGCTGGCTGAAACTGCCCGTTGAGCCGTTCCGGCATTGGGATATCTGGCTCTACGCGCCGTTGACGATGTTGCTTGGGGTGGCGGCTCTCACGCTGGCGCCGCGCCCTGCGTCGACGCCGTCGCGTGACAACGCTTGAGTCGGACGGTTCGGGAATTCGAGGTCACCAAAACTTGAAGGCCTCGACCCATCTCGGATCGAGGCCTTCTCGTGTGGTGCCCAGAGGCGGAATCGAACCACCGACACGGGGATTTTCAGTCCCCTGCTCTACCGACTGAGCTACCTGGGCGTGTCGCGAAGAGGCGGCGCTTATACGAACGGTGGCGGGGGCGGGTCAAGACCGAATCGGACGTCGGCGACACGAAAAGTTCGCACCGTCGACTCAATCGTCGTCGAGCTCGGTGCGGCCCAGATACTCGCCGCGGACCACCTGACCATCCTCCAGCGAAACGGCCTCGAACTCGCGTCCGCAGGCAGGGCAGGTGAGCGACTCGACGTCGATCGGCACCGGCTGCAGCCGTCCGTCGATCACGGCCATGAACGCCTGCAGCAGGAACTCCCGGTGGCCGCAGGGGCAGCGTCGGTCGTCGCCGTTCGCCGAGGGGTCGACCTCGCCATCGTCGGCCGCGAACCGCTCCTCGGCCTCGGCGTCGGCCATCGTCCGCTCGAACTCGAACACCGGTGCCGGCTCTCGCCGGGTGCGATCCTGTCCACGTCTGCCCATGCGGCGCACCCTACCGTGAACAGCTTGTCGGTGCGAGCAGCGAGCGCCGTCGCGTCAGTGCTCACGGGGCCGCTCGACACCGGGCCCTGTCGGAGGGCGACTTCTGCGACGTCAAGCGTCAGCGCGCGCCCGGACGAGCGGTGCGGCTCGGGCGCCTCGGCGAATCCCCGGTGCCGGTTTTGACATCGACCCGTCAACCGAAGTACGGAAGATCCGCGATGCAGAGTGTCGAGACATCAGAGTTTCCCACCGACTTGGACTCGGACCTCCAGCGCCTGCGTCAGCTGCTGGTCGAGCTGGGTCGCACGGCATGTCTGCGCGATCCTCTGGCCGGTGCGTCGGAGCAGCTCGACCTGACCGCGCCGCAGATGCACGCGCTGCTATCGCTCGGAAATGACGCCGGCCTGACGATGGGCGAGCTCTCGCGGCGGGGTGGCATCTCCGAGAAGACGATGACCGGTGTCGTCGACCGGCTCGAGCAGGCCGGCCACGTGCGGCGCGAGCGCGACCCCGCCGATCGGCGTCTTGTGCGGGTTGTGTTGACAGATCAGGGGCGGGGGCTGTTCGAGGCGTGCGACGCCCACCTGGCGGGGCGCCTGAGACACTTTCTGGCGCTGCTGGAGCCGGACGACCGGACGGCGTTGCTGCGGATGCTGGACCGACTGAATGCACGACTGGCCGGGCGGATCGCCGCGGCCGGCGAGGAGCGGACATGACCGGAAAGGTGCTGGGGATTCTGGCGGGCGTCGCTGTCGCAGCGCTGGTGGCCGTCCGCGTGACGGGCGCGCGGGACAAGACGGCGCAGTCGACCAAGGCGGCCGCCGCGGCGGTCGAGACGCTGCAGGTGCGCACCGTGCGGGTGGGCCGGGCCGATGTCGAGCAGCGGCTGTCCTTTACGGGCAACATCAAGGCGGCCAACGAAGTGGACGTCTACGCCAAGGTGCCGGGGCGCATCGAGACGCTCGACGCGCAGATAGGCGATGTCGTCTCCAAGGGGCAGCTGCTGGCGTCGGTGGAGCACCACGAGCTGGACTGGCAGCTGAAGCAGGCCGAGGCGGCGGTGGCGGCGGCGCGTGCCGGACGACGGGCGGCGGCAGCCGGCGTGCGGGCGGCCGAGGCGGCGGTGGCTGCAGCGCATTTGGAGCGCGATACGGCTCGGACGGCGATGGATTTGGATCAGGGCGTGCCCAAGGAGAGCTGCGCGCGCCGTTTCCCCGCGGGGGCCGTGTTCGACCTGGAGCGCGATCGCTGCCGCAAGTGGCACCCGGGCAGCGAGGGTGCGCGTGAGGCGGAGTCGACCGCCTCCGTTCCGGGTGGCGGGGGCGACGTCGCGGCGGACAGCGCAGCTGACAGCGCCGCGGCGACGGTGAAGCCCGCTGCACAGGCTCCGGCCGCCCCGGAGCGCCCGGAGACGCCGCTCTTCAAGGGCGCTCAGATCAAGACCCGCGTCGCCGACTCGCAGGTGGAGCAGGCCCGATCGCAGGTGGCGGCCGTCGAGGCGCAGGGGGCGCAGGCCGAGGCTGCCGTCGGGCTGTTGAAGCAGCAACTCGAGAACACCCGCATCGTCGCCCCGATCGACGGCACGGTGGTGCGCCGCAACGTCAACCTGGGCGTGATGGCCGCGCCGCAGCTGCCGGTATTCACCGTGATGGACCTCTCGACCCTCAAGCTGGAGAGCTCCGTCGACGCCGCCACCTACGCCAGGCTGACGCGCGGCATGCCGATCAGCCTCGACGTCGAGGGGTTCGCCCGCGGTGAAGTGACCGGTCGCATCGAGGTGCTCTCGCCGATGCTCGACCCGCAGACCCGCCGCGCCGCCGTGGAGATCTCGATCGACAACGCCGATGGCCGGCTGATGCCCAATCTTTTCGCCCGCGCGGAGCTGGTCGTCGGCTCCTACACGCAGGCGCTGGTGGTGCCGCGCGAGGCGGTGCTGGACGCTCCGGGTGGCGCGCAGGTGTTCCGCGTCGTCGACGGCAAGGTGCAGGCGGTGCGGCCTCAGCTGGGCCAGTCGGACGGCACCCACGTCGTCGTGATCGACGGCCTCGTGGAGGGCGACGAGCTGGTCGTCGGTGGTCTGGCCGCGCTGAGCGATGGCCTCGCTGTCCGCGTCTCCGCAGAGAGCGCTCTTCCGGCGCCCACTCCCGCGGCCGTCCCCTCCACCGTCCCCGCGGCCGACCCCGTCGCGACGCCGACTGCAGAGCCGCTGGCCGGCATCGGCACCTCCACCGACACGGTGGTGGCCGCCCCGATCGTTCCCGCAGAGCGCCCTGTCGCGGCGCCCAAGGCCGATCCGTCGGCAGCCCCGGCGGCCGACGGCTCCCTCGCGGACACGCTCCCGGCGAGGGTGCGGCCGGCGGTTTCGGCCGACGTCGCCGGCTCGACCTCCGTGGACGTGGCGACGACCGATGCCCCGGCGGCGCTCCCGCGGCCTGCGGCGATCCCTGTCGCGATGCCGTCCGACAAGCTGCCGACGTACGACACGCCTCCGCTGCCGACAGCGATGCCGGCCACCCCGACGTCGGTGCCGGCCGAGCCGCCGGCGCGCTGAGACCGTTGGACGTAGCCCGAAGCACGGTTCGATCGCGGGGGACGCGCAGGCGTCCTCCTCACCTGACACTGGCGCGGACACGGCTCCATCCGATGGACCGGGCCGGCCCCGCGCGGGAGCAGTGAGCGATGTTTCTCTCCGATACCAGCATCAAGAGGCCCGTCTTCACGGCCATGGTGATGATCGGCCTGATGACGCTGGGGCTTCTGGCCACCCGCAGCATCGGCGTCGACCTCTTCCCCGACGTGTCGTTCCCCATCGTCACCGTCACCACCATCTACCCGGGCGCAGGCCCCGAGGAGGTGGAGAAGCAGGTGACACGCAAGGTGGAGGAGGCGGTCAGCGCCGTCAACGGCGTCGACAAGGTGATGAGCTACTCCCGTGACTCCGTGTCGCAGGTGGTGGTGCAGTTCAAGCTGGAGGCCGACGTCAAGACGGCCAACTCCGATGTCCGCGACAAGGTGGCCTCGGTGCGCGGCCAGCTGCCGACCGGCGTGCGCGACCCGATCATCCAGCGGTTCGACCCGACCTCCACCGCCATCCTCACCTACACCATCTCGTCCGGCCGCAACGCCGCCGAGACCCGTCGCATCGCCGAGGATCTGGTCAAGCCGGCGCTCGAGACGGTCGACGGCGTCGCCACCGTCAGCATCGTCGGCGGCCTCGAGCGCGAGGTGCATGTCTTTCTCGAACCGGCCCGGCTGGACGAAATGGGCCTGACGATCGGCCAGGTGGCGCAGCAGGTGGGCATGGAAGGCTTTGACCTGCCGGCCGGTCGCATCGAGGCCGGCAAGGCGGAGCTCAACGTCAAGACAGAGGGACGCTACCGCTCGCTGCAGGAGCTGGGCGACCTGGTCGTGGCGACGCTGGTGGGCGGCGGTCAGGTGCGGCTGCGCGATGTCGCCCGCATCGAGGACGGGTTCAAGGAGGTGCGCACGGCCACGCGACTGGATGGCCGCGACGCCGTCACGATCCAGATCCAGAAGGCCGGCGGCACCAACACCGTCGCCATCGCCGACGCCGTCTACAAGGTGGTCGCGCGGTTGGAGAAGACGCTCCCCGCCGACGTCAAGCTGGCCAAGGCGCTCGACTCCTCCAGCTTCATCCGCCGCAACATCCACGACGTCTCGTACGACATCGTCTTCGGCGGTCTGATGGCCGTGCTGGTGATCTTCCTGTTCATGCTCGACTGGCGCTCCACCTTTATCTCATCGCTGTCGCTGCCGACCAGCGTCGTCACGACGTTCCTCGTGATGTGGTGGATGGGGTTCACCTTCAACATGATGAGCCTGCTGGCGCTGTCGCTCTCGATCGGCCTGCTCATCGATGACGCCGTCGTGGTGCGCGAAAACATCTTCCGCCACATGGAGATGGGCAAGGACCCGATCACCGCCGCGCGCGATGGCACCAACGAGATCGGCCTCGCCGTCATGGCCACCACCTTCACCATCGTCGCCGTCTTCGTGCCGGTGGCGTTCATGGGCGGCATGGTGGGGCAGTTCTTCAAGCAGTTCGGACTCACCGTCGCGGCGGCCGTCCTGGTGTCGCTCTTCGTCTCGTTCACGCTCGACCCGATGATGAGCGCCCGCGTGATGAAGCCGATCGACCCGGACCACCACCACAAGCTGCGGGCGCATCGCATCTACGGCCGCATCGTGCGCTTCTACGAGGGGATGGACGAGTACTACCGCGGCGTACTGCGCTGGGCGCTGGCCCACCGCAAGACGGTGGTGCTGGGCGCGGTGGCGATCTTCGTCGGCACGCTCGGGCTGGTGCAGCTGATGGGCAAGGAGTTCGTCAGCCCGGAGGACCGCGGCGAGTTCAAGGCGTTCCTCGAGTGGCCGGCCGGCACGTCGTTCGCCGAGACCTCGCGCTCCGTGGGCAGGGTGGAGGAGCTGATCCGCGGCGCGCACCCGGAGGTGCGGTCGATCTTCACCACGGTGGGCCCCAACGAGGAGGCCAACAAGGTGGAGCTGCGCGTCTACTGCAGCAAGCGCGAGGAGCGGCCGGGCATCTCGCAGTGGGATATCGAGGACGCCGTGCGCACGGCGCTGCGCACGCTGCCGGACGTGCGGTTCAACCTGGCCGACCTGGGCATCGTCGAGGGGCCGACGGAGTACCCGATCACCCTGTTCGTGCGCGGCGAGGATTACGACAAGCTGCAGGCGCTCTCGGCCGCGGCGCTCAAGGCGATCAAGGAGACGCCCGGCACCGCCGACGTCAACATGAGCTACCGCGCCGGCAAGCCGGAGCAGGTGGTCCGCGTCGACCGCGCCAAGGCGTCCGATCTGGGCGTCTCGGTGGCGGCGGTGGCGCAGACGGCGCGACTGGCGATCGAGGGCGACGTGACGGCCAAGTTCCGCGACGGCGATCGCGATTATGACGTACGTGTCCAGATGGCGCCGGAGGCCCGCCGTAGCACGGAGTCGCTGGAGCAGCTCACGGTGGTGGCCAACGGGCGCCGCGCGGGCGGCAATCCGTTCGTGCCGATGCTGCCGCGCTTCCTGCGGCTGGGCGAGGTGGCGCAGGTGGCCACGACGACCGGGCCGGTGACGATCGAGCGGCAGGACCGTCAGCGGCAGATCATCATCAATGCCAACCTCTCGGGCCGTTCGCTGGGCGAGGTGGTGGCCGACGTCGAGGCGCGTCTGGCCGGCATCGAGGTCCCGTCGGGCTATTCGTTCCGGTTCGGCGGTCAGACGGAGCGGATGCAGGAGACGTTCGCCAACATGCTGCTGGCTCTGGGCGTGGCGGTGCTGTTCATCTACTTCGTGCTGGCGAGCCAGTTCGAGTCGTTCATCCACCCGTTCACCATCATGGCGGCGCTGCCGTTGGCGCTGGTCGGTGCGCTGCTGATGCTCTTCCTCGCCGACATGCCGCTGGGCATGCCGTCGATGATCGGCATCATCCTGCTGATGGGCCTGGTGACGAAGAACGCGATTCTGCTCGTCGACTACACCAACGAGCTGCGCCAGCGCGGCTACCGGATGGTGGAGGCGCTCATCGAGGCCGGCCCCACCCGGCTGCGTCCGATCCTGATGACCAGCGCCGCCATGGTGCTGGGCATGCTGCCGGGCGCGCTGGCGCGTGGCGAGGGGAGCGAGTTCAAGGCGCCGATGGCGATCGCCGTCATCGGTGGCGTCATCGCCTCAACCTTCCTGACATTGCTGGTGGTGCCGGTGGTCTACACGTGGTTTGACCGGTTCACGCTCAACCGTGAGCGCGAGGAGGTGGAGGAGACGCCGCCGGAGACGCCCCCGCTGCGTGAGTCTCAGTTCGAGCCGGCCCCCGCGTCGGCCTTTGCCGCGCGCGATCCGGAGGTGGCATGAGCCGCTGGAACGGAATCTCCTTGATGGCGCTCGCCGCGCTGGGGCTCGCCACCGCCGAGGCTGCGCCGTCGCGCAAGCGGGCGGCATCAACGGTGCCATCGGAGCGCGCCAGGACGGACCGATCCGAGCCGTCGCGGTCGGCGCCTGAGTCAACATCCACGTCTGTAGACGTGAGTGTCGGTACGGACGCGACACAGGTCGGGACGCCTGTCCGCGAGAGTGCGCTGTGGCCGTCGCCGGCGGTCGCGACCGAAACGGCGTCGACCTCGGCCACGACATCGACCTCGACGGCGGTGACCGCCGAGCCGGCGCGGACAGCCTTGACGACCGTCGCTGCGGGCGGCGCTGCCTCGAGCGGCGCCTCATCGACCGTTGCGGCGTCCAATGGTGCTGCCACAGCGGCCGTGGCGAGTCCGCCCTCGACCGCATCGCTGACGACGGTGTCCGCGGCTGCTCCGGCGACGAAGCCTGAGACCTCGACGGTGGCTTCGAACAGCACCCCCTCGGCGTCGGTGGTTGCGTCACCGGTGGCGGCAGCGCCCGTCGCCGCGGCGCCTGCTCCGACCGCTGCCGAAAAGTCCGCTCCCGAGGCGAGGCCCGTCATCTCCCTCGAGGAGGCGCTGCGGCGGGCGGCGCGCGATAACTGGGACCTGCGCTCCGCCGAGGCCAAGCTGACGCAGGCGCGGACGGTCGCGCGCAAGGCGTGGTCGGCGTGGCTGCCGCAGGTGAGTGTGGGTGGCTCGTACACCTACAACAACATCGAGGCCAAGCTGCAGCTGCCGACCGGCTACGCCATCCGCGACTTCGGTGACGCTGCGACCCAGGCGGCCGCGGCGGCCAACCAGCTGCCCGGTGGTCCGACGCCCTACGTGATGGTACCGACCGGATTTTCCGACGCGACGATCCAGGCGTACAACCAGTTCGGCGCGCAGCTGTCGGTCAATCAGGTGATTTACGCCCCCGCGCTGTGGCCGGCCATCCAGCAGGCGACGCTGGCGGGCGAGATGGCGGCCGTCGGCACCGAGCAGGCGCGGCGCGAGGTGCTGTTCGCCGTGGCGCAGCTGTACTTCGGCGCGTACGGCGCCAAGCGTGCGCTGGAGGTCCATCGGGCGCAGGTGGAGGCGCGGACGGCGCAGGAGTTCGACGCGGCCGGTCGGGCCGGTGCGGGGATGCAGCCGCGACTGGTCCACCTGCGGGCGCGCGTGGAACTGGAGAAGGCGCGCACCGAGCTCAAGAAGGCCCAGTGGGCCTACGAGTCAAGCCTCAGCGCGCTGGCGTCGCTGCTGGGCACCGAACCGTCGTTCGAGATCGAGCCGCCGACAGAGCTGCCGTTGCCCGAGTCGGAGCAGCTCGCCGCCGCCGATGGCCAGACCCGGCCCGATGTGCGGCTGGCTCAGCTGGGGGTGGAGGTGGCCCGCAAGGGGGAGGAGTCGGCGCAGCTGGCGATCCTGCCGTCCGTCGGGCTGCAAGGTGCCTATCGCCTCAGCAACGTCACCGGGTTTCTCGGCCGGCCCGACAGCTGGTTCGTGACGCTCGGCCTCAACTGGACGCTCTACGACGGCGGCCTGCGGGAGGCCAACACGGCGGAGGCGCAGGCCAAGCGGGTGGAGGCCGAGGCCGGCCTCCAGTCGGCGCGGGCCAAGGCGCGGGACGAGCTGCGACGGGCGCAGAACGACCTGCGCGCGGCCACCGAGGCGCGGGCGCGGGCGGCGGAGCTGGTGCTGCTGGCCAGCGAGGCGCTGCGGGTGACGACCGAGTCGTATCGCCGTGGCACCTCGTCCTATGTCGAGGTGGCCGACGCGATGGCCGGCAAGGTGGGCGCCGAGATCGTCGAGGTGGCCGAGGAGCTCAACGAGCGGCTGGCCCGGATGCGGCTGGCCAAGGCGGCGGGCGCGTTCGACCCGCGGTGACAGCGGGCGCAAGCGGATCACGTGGCATTCCGGCGAGCGTTTCTCGTTTGCGCCGGGAGGCTGTCCGACGCTATGGGAGGCGCCTCAAAAAGGGAGCCGCCCATGAGTGTCGAGAGCACCGTTCTGGATCCGTTCGGCCTGCGCCGCGTCCTGCGCCCGATCGGGGCGATGCCGCAGGCGGCCGAGGTGCTGGACCCGCTGCTGCCGCTGGCCGATGACGAGCTGGAGATCGACGTCGACCACCTCAACATCGACGCCGCCTCGTTCCGTCAGATCGAGAAGGAGCAGGGCGGCAGCGCCGAGCGTATCGCCGCCCGCATCCGGGAGATCGTCGCGGCGCGCGGCAAGATGCACAACCCGGTCACCGGCTCGGGCGGCATGCTCATCGGTCGGGTGCGATCCGTCGGCGCGGCCCATCCGGCGGCGGGTCGCATCGCCCCGGGCGACCGGATCGCCACGCTGGTGTCGCTGACGCTGACGCCGCTGGTGTTGGAGGAGATCAAGGCGGTGCACCTCCACGCCGAGCGGGTGGACGTGCGCGGCCGTGCAGTCCTGTTCGCCAGCGGTATCTTCGCGGCGTTGCCGGCGGACTTTCCGGACGAGGTGGCGCTGGCGGTCTTTGACGTCTGCGGCGCGCCGGCGTGGGTGTCGCGGCTGGCGCAGCCGGGGCAGGTGGTGCTGGTGACGGGGGCCGGCAAGAGCGGCTCGCTGGCCTGTGCCGCGGCGCGGGAGCAGGTGGGCCCCACGGGGCGGATCATCGCGCTCGACCTGCGCCCGGAGGGACCGCAGCGGCTGGTCGACGCGGGGCTGGCCGATGTGGCTCTCGCTGTCGACGCCACGCGCCCGGTGGCGGTCTACGAGGCGGTGCGGGCTGCGACGGACGGCCGCTTGTGCGATCTGGTGGTCAACTGCGCCAGCGTCCCGGGCACCGAGATGGGCTCTATCCTCTCGACGCGTGACGGCGGTGAGGTGCTGTTCTTCAGCATGGCCACCAGCTTCACGGCGGCGGCGCTGGGGGCGGAGGGCGTGGGGCGGGACGTCAAGCTCTACGTCGGCAACGGCTACGCCCGGGGCCACGCCGACGATGCCTTGGCGCTGGTGCGTCGCACGCCGGCGCTGCGCGAAATCTTCGAGGCACGCGCCCGCGGCTGATCGTCGGCGGCGTCAGAATCGACCGCGTCCGGTGAGTGTCGGGCCGCCCGAGTCGACGCGCCGGGCCGACCACGATCCCGCGACGGGGTTGTCGCGCCAGAGCGACCGCGGCAGGTGCCACTCGACGATCCACTCCTCGTCGGCGCCGCGCGATCCGCCGTCGATCGAGCCGTCGACCCCGACTGCGCCGCGGACGCCGATCGATGTTGATACGTATCGAGGTGTGGCTTCGAGTTGGATCGTCGATTCGGCGACCTCGATCGAGAGCGCGATGCGGTCATCGCTGCGCAGGTCGTCGTCGGCCAGGTAGACGAGGATGTCGAGTCCGGTTGCGCTGACGATCGTCCGGAGCTCCGTATGCGGGCGCTGGATGCTGTCGACCGATCGCAGCGGCGGGTGACGGCGCGCGCCGTGCCACTCGCGGGCGTCGACGTTGCCGTCGATGACGCGCTGAGGGGGCGCCGTGGTGGCAGCCATCAGCAGCGCGAGGCCAGTGCAGCTCATCA
>Ga0172373_10004566_pt1 | contig 19430 bp, 15 predicted proteins | sample Lak10m_2_FD_114546 | JGI IMG/M metagenome (GOLD analysis project Ga0172373, IMG submission 114546) | Freshwater microbial communities from Kabuno Bay, South-Kivu, Congo - kab_092012_10m | ecosystem: Environmental > Aquatic > Freshwater > Lake | place: Democratic Republic of the Congo...
AGTCGAGCATGCCCTCGTCCATGTTGACGTCGATGATCTGCGCGCCCGCGACGACCTGCTGTCGCGCGATATCGACGGCCGCAGCGTAATCATTGGCCTCGATGAGTTTGCGGAACTTGGCCGAGCCCGTGACGTTGGTGCGCTCGCCGACGTTCACGAACAACGTCTCGTCGCTGATGTTGAGCGGCTCGAGACCCGAGAGTCGACACTTCACTTCGACGTTTTCACGCCGGCGCGGCTTCACCCCACGAACGGCGTCGGCGATGAGTCGAATATGATCGGGCGTCGTGCCACAGCATCCACCGACGATATTGAGTAACCCTGACTGCGCGAACTCTGCAAGGATTGCGGCCGTTTGCTCGGGTGTTTCATCGTACTCGCCAAACGCGTTGGGTAAGCCGGCGTTGGGATGTGCGGAGACGTAACGATCGGAAATCCGCGACAGCTCAGCCACATACGGTCGCATATCCGAAGCACCGAGCGCACAATTGAGACCAATCGCGAACAACTCGCCATGACGCACGGAGTTCCAGAACGCCTCGGTCGTTTGACCTGACAGCGTCCGACCCGATGCATCGGTGATCGTGCCCGACACCATCACCGGAAGATCGATACCGAGCTCCGCCTGGACCTGGCGTACGGCGAAAAGGGCTGCTTTGGCGTTCAACGTATCGAAGATGGTCTCGATCAACAAAATGTCCGCGCCGCCCTGCACCAGCGAACGGGTCGCCTCCGCATAGGCGATGACGAGCTGATCAAAATTGATGTTGCGCGCACCGGGATCGTTGACGTCCGGCGAAATCGAAGCGGTGCGATTGGTCGGCCCCAGCGTACCGGCCACGAAGCGCGGGGAACCCGTCGCTGCAGTCACCTCGTCGGCGATCTCGCGCGCGATCCGCGCCGCCTGATAATTGAGTTCAGGAACCAAAGCTTCCATGCCGTAGTCGGCCTGCGCGACGGTGGTCGCATTGAACGTGTTCGTCTCGATGATGTCCGCACCGGCCTCGAAATACGCTCGGTGAATACCAGCGACGATGTCAGGCCGGGTCAGCGTGAGCAGATCGTTGTTTCCACGGATGTCGCGACCGTAATCTCGGAAACGCTCGCCGCGATAACCGGCTTCATCGAGTTTGTGGCGCTGGATCATCGTACCCATCGCGCCGTCAATGACCAGGATGCGCTCCCCGATGAGCTCGCGCAGTCGACGTATACGCTTGTCCCGGGCCTTCACATCGACGGGGACCACCGAATAAGGCGAGGCCTTCGCGCTCACCGTCCGATCGTCGAGTGCGCGATGCGGTTCGGCATGCGACAAATGCGGTAGATGCGTCGGGCAACAACTCATGATCAGGCTCCGGAGTTCTGCGGACGCAAGCCGAGCGCATGACAAATGGCGTACGTCAACTCAGCACGGTTCAAGGTGTAAAAGTGAAACTCACTGACGCCGTGCCGTCGCAGACGCGACACCTGTTCAATCGCCACATTGGCGGCGATGAGCCGTCGAGTCTCAGGATCATCATCGAGCCCCGCGAAACGATCGGCGAGCCAGCTTGGAATTTTCGCTCCGCAACGCGCAGCGAAGCGCGTGACTTGCGGAAAGCGCGTGATCGGCAGAATGCCCGGCACGATACTGATGTCGATGCCAACGGCAACACAGCGATCGCGAAACCGTAAGTAGTCGTCGGTATCAAAGAAAAACTGCGTGATCGCTCGCGTGGCGCCCGCATCGACTTTGCGACGGAAATTCTCGAGATCTGCCTCGGGCGAACTCGCCTCTGGGTGGGTCTCGGGGTAGGCTGCAACCGAGATGTCGAAATCGGCCACGGAACGCAACCCGGCAACAAGGTCCGCGCCGTACGCAAAGCCATCCGGATGAGGCTCGTACTTCGTGACGCCCTGGGGGGCATCGCCCCGCAATGCGACGATATGACGAACGCCCTCGTCCCAATACTTTCGAGCGATCTCGAGTACTTCACTGCGCGGCGCACCGACACAGGTGAGGTGCGGTGCACCGGTCAGCACTGTCTCGGACTGAATTCTCTTGACGAGCGCGTGAGTGCGATCGCGCGTCGACCCATCTGCGCCATAGGTCACTGAGACAAATCGCGGCGCGAGCGGCGCAAGGCGCTGTACCGATTGCCACAAGGTCGCTTCCATCGCCGCATCGGCAGGCGGGAAGAATTCGAAGGACACGCGGATCGGTTCGGAAGACATAGGCAAGCTCCTCAGACGAAAACGACGCAGTTAGCCGCGAACGGCGGCGGACTGAGAGGTCGAGGTGGTGATGACGGATCGCGTGGCACGTACGCGACCTCGTGCAACGAGAACATGACGACCTTCTGCCTCGACAGGCGCGATGGCCAGACAATCGATACCGCACTCCGCGAGCAGCGTTCGCAAGCGCGTCGGCGGAGACCCCTGCTCTTCGAGCAAGTCGTACGGCACCACGCACCAGAGCACGCCGGCATCGCCGAGGCGCGCGCGAGCGCGCTGCAACAGCGCCGGAAGTTGGTCGAGTTCGCGAAGCTCATCGTGGAGCGGCGCTTCGAGACACACATCGAAGACTCCGCCGGTACGCACCTCTCCACTCGTCAGCACCTCGGCATCGAACCCTTCGGCCTCGAGCCAGGACTGCAACACGTTCTTTTCGGGCTTGGAGGTTGCACGCAAGGTGACACGCGGTGCGCCTCCTGGCAGGGCGCTACGTTGATCATCTTGGAGCAAGGCTTCGAGGACCTCGCGATGCTGACTCCGAACGAGCACCCGCGCGCCCGCGATATCGCGCGAGAACTCGCTGCCGAGTGCGCCGCGCAAGCTGCGTCCAAGACGGCTCGTGACCACCCAATCGGCTGCTGAACCCCGCAAGCTCGCCCGTGCGCCTGCCTCGATGGCGTGTAAACGCGCCCTCGCCTCGCGCAGCGCGGCGTCATCGGGCGCGAGCCGCGAGAGCAACAAGCCGAGAAGCTCTGCCGGGAACCCCGCGTCGGTCGCCGGCTGATACTCGACGCGCTGACCGCGTCGAACGCGACGCAACAACCCTGCTTGCGCGAGCTGCTTCAAATGACGCGACACGTTCGGCTCGCTGTCGGAGGTCGCCGCCGCCAGCTCTGACACGCTCGTTGGACGATCCGCGCAGAGGCGCAGCAAGCGCAGCCGCGCTGCGTCCGCCACCGCGCGAAGCGCCCGCGACATCGTGTCGGCATCTGCTCTAGTTTCGGAATTTCTCAACATTGCAATTATCCTACCCTCTAGACGTGGCGGCCCACAAAAGTTACATTCGTAACAGTTTCAGTTGCAACTAAAGGCGGGCTTATGAATGCGGTCTTGAGAGACGCACCCCACGCCAACCCGATGGGGCTCGATGGCTTCGAATTCGTCGAGTTCGCGTCCCCAGAGCCCACCCAGCTCGAACAGGTCTTCGAGCAGCTTGGGTTCGCAGCTGTGGCCCACCACCGCTCGAAGGACGTCACCCTCTATCGTCAGGGCGGCATCAATTTCATCGTCAATCGCGAGAAACGCAGCCAGGCGGGCTATTTCGCCGAGGAACACGGTCCTGGCGCGTGCGGGATGGCATTTCGGGTCGACAATGCGCAGAAGGCGTACGCCCGAGCGTTCGAACTCGGCGCGCAGCCCGTTGATTTGCCGACGGGTCCCATGGAGCTACGCCTCCCGGCCATCCGAGCGATCGGCGGCGCCGCGCTCTACCTGATCGACCGCTACGGCGATGGCGCGAGCATTTACGACATCGACTTCGACTGGCTCCCGGGGATCGATCGACATCCCGTCGGCGTGGGTTTGCAGCTCATCGATCATTTGACGCATAACGTCTATCGCGGACGAATGGCGCACTGGGCCGCGTTCTATGAACGTCTGTTCAACTTCCGCGAGATCCGTTACTTCGACATTCACGGACAACACACCGGCCTGCAGTCTCGGGCGATGACCGCACCCGACAACAAGATCCGCATACCGCTCAACGAAGAAGGCGGTCAGGGCGGCGGGCAGATCGAGGAGTACCTGCTGCGCTTCAATGGCGAAGGCATTCAGCACATCGCCCTCTCGACGCCGGATCTCTGCGCCACCGTGGATGCCCTTCGTTCTTGCGGCGTACCGCTCATGAGCGCGCCACCCGAAACCTATTACGAGATGCTCGAGGAACGGTTGCCGGGCCATGGTCAGCCGACTCCGGCGCTTCAACAGCGCGGCATACTGCTCGATGGGTCGACGAGCGGCGAGCGCAGATTGCTGCTGCAGATCTTCTCAGAGTGCCTCATCGGACCCGTATTCTTTGAATTTATCCAACGAAAAGGCGACGAAGGCTTCGGGGAGGGCAACTTCAAGGCGCTGTTCGAATCCTTGGAGCGTGACCAAATGCGGCGCAGAGTGCTCAAGCGATGAGTCTCATCAAAAAAATCCATCACGTGGCATATCGATGTCGCGATGCGAAGGAAACTGTCGAGTTCTATCGCGATGTCCTCGGCATGGCCTTTACCACGGCGTTTGCGGAAGATCGCGTGCCCTCGACCCATGAGCCCGACCCCTACATGCACGTATTCCTCGACGCGGGCATGGGTAACGTCCTCGCCTTCTTCGAACTACCAACTCGAGAGCCGATGGGACGCGATCCGAATACGCCAAGTTGGGTACAGCACATCGCCTTTGAGGTCGCCGATCTCGCCACACTCGAGAGCGCGCGCCGGAAACTCCTCGAGCGAGGCATCGAAGTCGTAGGTCCGACAGATCACGGACTCTTCAAATCGATTTATTTCTTTGACCCGAACGGCCATCGCCTCGAGCTCACGGTGAATACCGGCACTGCGGAGCAGGAGCGCCGCGCTCGGGAAGTCGCGCCCGCCATGCTCGAGGAATGGAGCCGGACGAAGCGCGCTCCACGACACGCCGCATGGCTGCACGCTGCGGAGTTCGCCACCGAAGAGAAATCCGCATGAAACTCGCGACGCTTCGCAGTACAGACGCGCGCCATCGTGACGGCCATCTGGTCGTTGTCTCCAGAGATCTCTCTCGCATGTTGTCAGCGGAGACCGTCGCACCCACCTTGCAGGCGGCGCTCGATGACTGGTCACGCCTCGAGACTCCGCTGCGTGCGCTCGCCGCGCGACTCGAATCAGGCGAAGGTCAGCCGTTCGATCCGCGGGAGTGTCTGTCACCCCTGCCGCGTGCTTTTCAGTGGGCTGACGGTTCGGCCTTCGTAAATCACGTCGAACTCGTTCGCAAGGCGCGCAACGCGCCGATGCCCGCCTCGTTCTGGACCGATCCGCTCATGTATCAAGGTGGCTCCGACACCTTCCTCGCGCCCATGGGGGCAATTCCTCTGGCCGATGCGTCGTGGGGTCTCGATTTCGAGGCAGAGGTCGCCGTGGTGACCGACGATGTCTCGCGCGGTGCAACGGTCGCTGAGGCCGCCTCGCGCATCCGGCTCATCATGCTGGTGAATGATGTGTCGCTGCGCAATCTCATTCCGGGCGAACTCGCCAAAGGCTTCGGCTTTTTCCAATCGAAACCCTCAAGCGCCTTCTCGCCCGTCGCCATCACGCCCGACGAGCTCGGCGCACATTGGGATGGCGGTCGGCTGCATCGCCCGCTCGCGGTGGATTACAACGGCAAACCTTTCGGGCGTGCGAACGCCGGTATCGACATGACCTTCGATTTCCCGACCCTCATCGCGCATGCGGCCAAAACTCGGGCGCTCGGAGCGGGCACGATCATCGGCTCGGGCACGGTATCGAATCGAGGCGTGGACGGTGGGCCGGGTCATCCGGTCTCGGAGGGAGGCGTCGGTTACTCGTGCATCGCTGAGCAGCGTACTGTCGAAACACTCATCCAAGGCGTACCGCGTACGCCGTTCATGAACTCCGGCGACCGTATTCGCATCGAGATGCTCGGCGATGACGGGCAATCGATCTTCGGCGCGATCGATCAGCAAGTGGCCTGAAGGCTCGACTCGAACGCATTTTTCACGAGCAGTAGCCTACGAATGAACGACACGCCACGCCTGCAACTCGACCGCTTCCTGCCGTACCGGCTATCGGTACTCAGCAACCTCGTGAGCTCCGCGATTGCCGGAAGCTACTCTTCGCGTTTCGGCATCAGCATTCCGGAATGGCGCGTCATGGCCGTACTGGCGATGCAGCCCGAGCTCTCCGCCGCCCAAGTGGCCGAGCGAACCGCCATGGATAAAGTCGCCGTCAGCCGCGCCGTCTCGAGCCTGCTCGACAACGGTCGTATCGAGCGCAGCATCTCGCCCGGTGATCGACGCCGATCGATTCTCAAGCTTTCCGCCGAAGGCACTCGTATCTATCGCGAGGTCGTACCGCTTGCTTTGCGTCACGAACAATCTTTGATCGACGTACTCGATTCGACCGATCGTCAAGCACTCGAACGCATCCTCGATATCTTGCTCGGGCGAGCCCGCTCGCTCGGCGATCATATTTAAACGATTCACGGAGACCCGAAATATCATGCTAAGCCGGATTCCGAGAAGAAGAATTGCTCTGATTAATCAAATCGCGCGTGCTGCACGCGATCTGCGTGGGGCACCACCTGCGGCACTGCTACGCGATTACTTCCTCGGGGTCGGCGAGGAAGACCTCGCAAACCGCAAACCGCGTACGCTCGCCCTTCTCGCGAAGAGCCATTACGAACTCGCCCGTCGCCGCCGACCCGGCGAAACATTGGTACACGTCTTCTCACCCGCCGCCGATGACCCCATAGGCGATCGCCACAGTTACGCGCTGATCGTTACGGATGATCGACCTTTCCTCGTCGACTCGATCGGTCTTGCTTTTGCGACGGCCGGCGTCGGCGTCCAAATGCTGATCCACCCGGTGCTGCAAACAGTACGTCGGCGTGACGGCGTACTACAAACCGCCTCCCTCGCCGCGGGCGCCGCCGCAAGCGGCCGTGAATCCTGGCAGCTCTATGAAATCGATCGCCAGTTCGGCAAGGCTCGGCTCGAGCAAGTGGCCACTTCGCTGCACGCGACCCTCGACGATGTACGGGTCGCGGTAGAAGACTGGCGCGCCATGCGCGCCAAGGTGCTTGGTGTACTGGTCTCGTTGCAGTCCCCCACGACGGACGGCGTACGCGAAAACGCCGCCAGTCGAGCCGTGCGCTCGGAGGCCGTCGAACTTCTTCGCTGGGTCGAGGGTGCGCATTTTGTTTTCCTAGGGTACCGATACCACGCCCTGCGGCGCGGTCGCAGCTCCGATCGTCTGCTCCCTGTGAGTCGCAGCGGGCTCGGCCTACTACGGCCGGGGCATCGCAATACACCGACGACTGAAACTCTCGCCGGAGCGCTCCGTGATGCGATGCGCAACTCGGATCCACTACTCATCACCAAATCGCCGATCACCTCAACGGTGCATCGCGCGGGTCATCTCGATCATATCGCTGTCAAAGATTTCGACTCACGTGGCCAAGTTCGTGGCGAGCATCGCTTCGTCGGCTTATGGACCTCGACGGCTTACTTTGCTTCGCCGACAGAGATTCCCGTGGTGCGTCATAAGGTGGCGCAGATCATCGAGACGTTCGGTTTGAATCTGCAGAGCCATGACGGCAAAGCCGTGCTCGCTGTACTCGAGACCTGGCCTCGCGATGAGCTCTTTCAGTCGTCGGTATCCGTGCTCGTCAGCTTCGTTCGCGGTGTCGTCAATCTTTACGAGCGTCGTACCACGCGCGTCATGATGCGTCACGACGCGCTGGGTCGATTTTGGTCTTGCATGGTATTTGTGCCGCGCGACCGATATACCACCGAAGTACGTCTGCGTATCGAACACCTTCTCCTCGAGCGCTGCGGCGGCAGCAACCTCGAGTCGCAGGTGCAGATCGCTCTGTCGAACCATGCGCGTCTCCACATCACCGTTCGCGGCGATGCGCTTCCGAGTCGTCTCGACGCCGCAGCGATCGAAAAAGCGGCTGCGGCCGTCGTTGCCACCTGGGCGGATAACCTTCGTACGACACTGCTCGATTCGATGCCGACGGCAAAAGCGATGGAGTTGCTCGAACGTCATGGCCCACGTTTCCCGCTCGCCTACCAGAGTGAGGTCGCCCCGACGGAGGCTCTAGGAGATCTGCAGGCGCTCGAGGCCCTCATCGCAACGCCCGATCTGCCGCACCTACGCCTGCATCGACCGGCGGGCATACCGAAAAATAGTGTGCATCTACGCGTCGCAAGGCACGCCGAAGCGCTCCCGATCGCCGAGCTCGTTCCCCTGCTCGAGAACTTTGGTCTGCGTATGCTGGCCGAACGCCCATGGACCCTCTCCGGCATAGAGGGAGGTCCCATCGTTTCGCTGCAGGACTTCTCACTGGAAATTCGCGAGGGCGCCACATTAGACGTGGTCCGCGACGGAGACCGTCTGCTCACGGCGTTACGACTCGTACGTCGCGGCGAACTCGAAAGCGACGGCTTCAACCGACTCGTCCTGCTCGCAAGCCTCGCGGCACATGAGGTCAACATCTTGCGGGCCTGCTGTCGCTATCTGTTGCAGACGGGGATCCCGTTCAGTCAGAGCTACATGGAGCGCACTCTGGCGGCACATGCGGATCTGGCGGCGGATCTCCATGCTCTGTTTGAGGAGCGATTGTCACCCGAGCGCGCTCGTAATCGGAGTGATAAGCGACTGCTTACGCATATCGATCGACGACTGGAGGCGATCGCGAGCGCCGACGAGGATCGCATCCTGCGCGCCTTCCTCGCGGTCATCCAAGCCATCGATCGCACCAACTACTATCAGCGCAGCGTCGAGGGGGCGCGTCGTCCCACGCTCGCCCTCAAACTGAATCCGCAAGCGATCCCCAATCTGCCCTTACCGCGACCCCGACACGAGATCTATGTTTTCGGTCCGCAGGTCGAAGGCGTACATCTGCGCATGGGCGATGTCGCTCGCGGCGGCATCCGCTGGTCCGATCGACGTGAAGATTTCAGGACCGAAGTTCTCGGCCTCATGAAGGCGCAGAACGTTAAGAACACGCTCATCGTTCCGGAGGGCGCGAAAGGCGGATTCGTGGCGCGTCGACTACCGATCGGCGGTAGCCGCGAGGCGATCCAGACCGAAGGCGTCGCAGCCTATCGTGCGTTCATCCACGCACTGCTCGATGTCACCGATAACCTCGTCGGTTCAAAAGTCGTTCCGCCAAACGGAGTACGCCGACGCGACGGCGACGATCCGTACCTCGTTGTCGCCGCCGACAAAGGCACAGCGACCTTCTCCGATACGGCCAATGCCATCGCCGTCGAGCGTGGCTTCTGGCTCGGTGATGCGTTCGCCTCGGGTGGCTCAGCAGGCTACGACCACAAAAAAATGGGCATTACGGCACGAGGCGCGTGGGAGTGCGTGAAGCGACACTTTCGTGAACTCGGCATGGACATCCAGTCGCAACCCTTCACGGTCGCCGGTATCGGCGATATGTCGGGCGACGTATTCGGTAACGGCATGCTGCTCTCGCCCAAGATCAAACTGGTGGCAGCATTCAACCACGCCCATATTTTCATCGATCCGGATCCGGATACCGCAACGTCTTTTGCCGAGCGTGCGCGGCTCTTTGCGCTGCCCCGCTCGAGCTGGAGCGACTACAACAGAAAAATCATGTCTCGCGGAGGCGCCCTCTACGAGCGCAGCGCGAAATCCCTGCGGGTATCGCCCGAGACCCGCGCGCTGCTCGATCTCAACTCGGACACGCTGACGCCATCCGAACTCATCCGCGCCATTCTGCGTATGCGGGTCGATTTGTTATGGAACGGTGGGATCGGCACCTACGTGAAATCTTCGCTCGAATCCCAATCGGCAGCCGGCGATCGCGGTAACGACGCCGTACGCATCGACGGTCGTGAGATTCGTGGGCGAGTCGTGGGCGAAGGCGGCAATCTCGGGTTTACGCAGCGCGGACGAGTCGAGTACGCCCTCTCGGGTGGACGAATCAACACCGACTTCATCGACAACTCGGCGGGCGTGAACACCTCCGACGTCGAGGTCAACCTCAAGATTTTGACGAGCGGTATCGAGGCGCGCGGACGCCTGCGCCGAAAGGACCGGGATCGCCTACTCGCGAGCCTCACGGACGAAGTCGCTACGCTCGTATTGCGCAACAACTACCTGCAGAGTCAGGCGCTCTCGACGCTCGAACTTCAGTCGGCGGAACGACTGCCCGAGCTACGCGGTGTGATTCGCGAGCTCGAGCGTAGCGGCGAACTCGATCGAGTCGTCGAGCATCTGCCGGATGAGGAAACCCTCGCTGCGCGTCGAAAGCAGGGTATTGGTCTCACCCGGCCCGAACTCGCGGTGGTACTCGCTTACTCCAAGATCTCACTCAATCGCCAGTTGATCGACTCCGAACTACCGGAAGACCGTTACTTCGCAGCCGAGCTTGCGCGCTACTTCCCGGTCGCGGTGCGGCGAAAATTCGAACAGGACATCGGGCATCACAAGTTACGCCGCGAAATCATCACGACTGCCGTCACCAATAGCTTGGTCAACCGCATGGGGCCGAGCTTCGTGCTGCGAGCCTGCACCGAGAGCGGCGCCGTAGCGGTTGAGGTCGCACGTGCCTACAGCATCGCCCGAGAGATCCTCGGCATGCGCGAGGTCTGGGGCAAGCTCGAAGCGCTCGATAATCGCGTGCCGAGCCGGGCGCAATATGTGGCCTATGCCGACACGGCGCGACTGTTGCGGCACATCACGCTTTGGTTGCTGCGCCATCGTCGTCACTCGCTTAATGTCGATCAGTCCGTACGTGAGCTATCGGCGCCGATGCAAACGCTGCGCGCTGCGATCCCGGATGTGCTTGCAGGCAGCCCGGCCGCGCGGCATCGCGCGGCCCTCGCTGAGCTCACCCAAGCGGGTCTGCCGGCGCCGCTCTGCACCACCTTGGCGGAGCTTCGGGTCCTCGATAACGCTCTAGACATCCTCGCGTGCGCATCGACCTTGCGTCGCGGCGTCGGCGAGACGGCGAAGGCGTGGTTCTCGAGCACCGCTGCCCTGAAACTCGATTGGCTCGAGGATCAAATCTCCGCCCTGGCCGTGGACTCCACGCTGCAGGCGACGGCCAGAATCGGCCTTCGCGAAGCCAGTCGTACGCTCGAGCGCAAGATTGTCGGGCGAATCATCTCGAGCGGTGGCTTAGACCGTTGGCGCGCTAGCCGCACCTCAGCCCTCGCCGAGTGGGCGCGCACGGTCACGGAGATTTCGGGACACGGGACGTCCGATTTCGCCTCGCTCTCCGTCTGCCTCGACGCCCTGAGACCGCTCGCCGATTAGCTCTCGGCGGGCGGCCTCAGGTCGATTCTAGGTCGACGAGGAGTCGCCCGCCTGCGCGAGTTTCTGCTTCGAGAGCTCCGCCTTTTGGTGCATAGGCGTTCGGGCTGCGAGCCATGCGGCGAGAACCACGCCGACCGTGATGGCGATCAACTCGACAGTGTACTTCTCGGGGTATTCCCAGAACTCCGTGAAGAGCTTCCAGCGCCCACCGAGTTCCACCGCATTCCAGGCGACGATGGCCGTCGGAATGCCATAGCGGATGGCCGTGGTCACCTTCCAGAACAGCATCAGGCGACGGAACAGATACACCGCCCAGATGATGTTCAGACCGAAGACCACGTACGCTGCCGGATGACGGTCGCCAAAGAACGATTCGTCGTACAGGAACAGCAGGAACAGATAGAAGAACCAGATGACGTAGATCGTCTCGAGTGCCGTGATGCCGGCGAAACTCCGCTCGTGCGCGGGGTTAGGCTTCCCGGTCTTCATGCCGAGATGGCGCTGGAACCACACGAAGAAGTTGCACTTCGTTTCTTTGTTGAACAGGAAGTACACGAGCGTCGCACCCATGACGCCGATCGAGGACATCATGACGAGATATTCGCCCTTGGTGGCGATCGAGCCCGGGTTGTACTTGTCCATGAGATCAGGAACGCCGAGTACTTGTGCCGACCAGACGAAGGCAAACTCGATCCAGCCGGTCCAAAGAAAAGTACCCGCCCAAAAGCCGTACCAGGTCGCTGCAACTTCGTTCGGGTTTCGCATGCCAAGCCACAACAACACCGCACCAAAAAAACCCATTGCGATGGCCGACTCGTAGACGTATCCCGGACCCGGCCAGATGTCCTCCATCATGATCATCACCGTGTGGCCGAGCGCCTGCACGACGAAGACGATGATGAAAGCCATCAGACCCGGCCACGGCGGCTGCGCCAGAAAACCCTTCATTCCACCGGCTGCCGGCGGCAGCCCCTTCTCCACATTGGCATTCATGATTTGACCCCTCCGCCCAGACCCACGGGCTGATCGAGTCTAGGCTCCGCACTTGCACCCGTGGGTCAACAGAAGGTAAACGTGGGGTCATGACCTCCTTGCTGCTCGTCGACGACGATCGCGCCCTCGCCTCGATGCTGGGCGAATACTTGGCCCTGCAGGGTTTCGAGGTGAGCTCCGTCTCGAGTGGCGAGGACGCCTTGGCGAGCTGTCAAAGTCAAAGTCCCGATCTCATCGTGCTCGATGTCGGTCTTCCGGGCATTGATGGCTTCGAGACGCTCAGCCGTCTTCGCGCCGAATATGCGGTGCCCGTGATCATGCTGACGGCTCGGGGCGAAGACAGCGATCGAATCGCGGGTCTCATGGCCGGCGCCGACGACTATCTCCCGAAGCCCTTCAACCCGCTCGAGCTCGCCGCGCGCATCCGCGCGGTCCTCAAACGCAGTACCACCGTGCCAGCCGTCACCGCCACGATCGGTTTTGGCAATCTCGAGCTTCATATCAAGCGTCGCGAGGTACAGGTCGAAGGACGATTGGTCGCTCTGACGGCCACGGAGTTACGAATCCTCGAGGTGCTACTCAACCGCAAAGGCGAGGTACTCTCGCGGGCCGAACTCACTGAAGCCGCCGTAGGACGTCCGCTCGAGGCTTACGATCGAAGTGTCGACACGCTCGTGAGCAAATTACGTCGCAAACTCGGCGAGGCCGGGGCGCGCGGCGCCGAGATTCGCAGCTTGCGCGGGCATGGTTACGTGCTCGACATCGCCCGACCATGACTCCGCGTCCCTCCCCGCTTTATCTGCGTATGGCGCTCTACATCGGCGCGGCGATCGCCGGTTTCGTATTACTCGGACTTGCCAGTCTCGTGCTCGTCGCCTCGAAGCAACTCGAAAGTTATCTCGAGGCCCGCGAAGGCAATCTTGGTCGTGATGCGGCGCAAGTACTCGCAAGCGGCGGACGACCGGCGCTTCGACAATGGATGACAACGCCCGGCACCTTGCCGGACGGCGTGACCGTATACGTGCTCGATGGCGAGGGACGTGATCTCGGTGGTCGAGATTTACCGCCGCAGTACGTTCGATTCGTCGATCGGTTCGTCCTCGGCGCCGTCCGCGACGAGGATGACAATTTCCGTCCGATCAGGCTTGCGCCCCTTTTGGTGGCACCGGACGGTCAGCGCTATGCATTCTTGTTGCTGCCCGAGCGGATCGCGCCCTGGGGCAGTCCAGCCGCCCTCGCCGCGCTCATCATTGCAGCACTCATTGTGATCGCCGTCGTCGCTGCACTCATTGCCCGCGCCTTCGGACGGCCCATCGGCGATCTGCAATCAGTCGTCCGTGCGCTGTCGAACGGGCAAATTTCTTCGCGCGCCCCCGCCGAACTGACAGCGCGCCGCGACGAACTCGGCGAGCTCGCTCGGGATTTTGATGCCATGGCGATAAAGATCGAAAACCTACTCGCCTCCCGACAGCAACTGATGCGCGACATGTCTCACGAACTCCGATCGCCCCTCGCACGGTTGCAAGCAGCGATTGCACTGGCCGAGCGCAAACACCCGCTACCGCCTGCCGAGCATGGGCGCATCGTGGCAGAGCTCGACCGAATGAATCAGGCCATCGGCGATGTCCTACGCCTCACACGCCTCGAGTCTGAGCCCATTCGGTCGAAGCACTTACTCAAGCTCGATGTATTCCTGAGCGACTTGGTGACCGACGAACGGGATGAGGCGACGACTCGAGAGGTTGATCTTGTCCTCGAGAGCGCCACGTCGCTCGAGGTGGTGGCGGATCCGCAGTTGCTGCGTAGTGGTTTCGAGAACGTTCTGCGAAATGCCATTCGTTATGCCCCCGCGCGCTCCGTGGTCGACGTCAACACACATCGGGATCCGGGGAACGAGAAGACCATCGTCGTGACCATCGAAGATCGCGGTCCCGGCGTCCCGCCGGAGATGCTGGAGAGAATCTTTGAGCCATACACCCGCCTGTCTGCGGATGCGGACGACGGGCAAGGCTCTGGACTCGGACTCGCCATCGCACGGCGAGTCTTCGAAGCGCATGGCGGTCGTATCACTGCGGAAGTCGCAGAGCCCTGCGGTTTGCGGGTTCGTATTCTGCTGCCCGCTGCGTGCTAGGATTCGCGCCTTCTAAACGCATCCCGGTTCGCTCAAGGAGCCCATCGTGCCCGGTAAACTTGTCCTCGTCCGCCACGGCCAAAGCATTTGGAACGTCGAGAACCTCTTTACGGGTTGGCACGATATCGATCTCTCGCCGCAAGGCCGGCTCGAAGCCGCCACAGCAGGACGCGAGTTGCTCCGCGAAGGTATTGCGGTCGATATCGCGTTTACCTCCATGCTCAAGCGAGCCATTCGAACGCTGTGCATCATGCTCGATGAAATGGATCGCATGTGGATCCCCGTCGAGCGCAGCTGGCGACTGAACGAGCGTCATTACGGTGCGCTGCAGGGTCTCAACAAGGCTGAGACCGTCGCGCGACATGGCGAGGCACAGGTCAAGATCTGGCGTCGCAGCTACGACATTCCTCCCCCGGCGCTTGAGGCGGACGATCCTCGTCATCCGCGCTTCGACGTACGCTACTCGGCGATCGACCCCGCTCTGCTGCCCGCCACCGAATCTTTGAAAGACACGCTAGCCAGAGTTCAGCCCTTCTGGGAGTCTCGAATCGCGCCAGAGTTACGCGCCGGTCGAAACGTGCTCGTCGCCGCCCATGGCAACAGCCTGCGCGCCATGGTCAAGATGCTCGATGGTGTGCCCGAGAGTGAGATCGTCGAACTCAATATTCCGACGGGCGTCCCGCTGCTTTACGATCTCGACGACGCCCTAAAACCGAAAAGCCGTCGTTACCTCGGCGATGCGGAGACGATCAAGGCAGCGGCTGAGGCAGTACGGCGGCAGACTGAGAAACGGTGAAGCCTCGTACGCAGTGATCAGCAAAACCCGAACAATCTACGAACTGATCGGCTTACCGGGTCCCGGCGCCCAACCGTCGTAACGTCCGCCCGCCTCGTCGGCGAGCTGACGCAGCCGCGAGGATACCTCGCGCACACCGTGCACATTGAGCGACATACTCTTGAGCGCGTGCACGCTCCAGGTCTGATCGACGCTATCCCGCAGCTCACGGATATCGGTCTCGAACCCTTCTGCGCGCAATCGAGACGCCATACTTTCCGCTTTGTCTTTGGACGGTACCGCGACAAAAAAATCGACGTCGACAGGTTTGAAGGGATCGATGCCGCTGCGACGCAAGCGCTCGATCATCCGCGCGTCCCAGTCGTCTTCGCGCGATTTGGAGGCGTTACGGACGTTGTAGATGATGCGCCACACAGCGATGGCGGCGCCGGCAACCAGAAAAACGACGAACCAATCCATACACCCCTCCGAAGCTGACTGCGGTCAAACGAACACGCGTGGCGCGTCGATCGGTCACTCGTCGGGGGCGATGGTGACCCGCAGCCCGTCGAGTTCGTCAGTCATGTCGATCTGACATGAGAGACGCGAACCGTCTTTGAAATGAGCAAGCTCTTGCAACAACTCACGCTCGTCCGACATCGGCGCCGGGATTTTTCCAGACCACGCTGCATCGACATAGATGTGACAGGTGGCGCACGAACACATCCCCCCGCAAATCGCTGCGATGCCGTAGTCGAGCTCCCGAAGCGTTTCCATGATTTTGACGCCGGCACGAGCCGGTACGTCGTGTTCTTGACCGTCGCGATCGATGACTTTGAGTGTAGGCATGGACATAGTTTGCCCGGGTTGGTCATCCGATGCCAGCGCGGCGGCGAGTTGCCGCCAAAGCTCATCGAGCAACCGTCTCGCACGGACACGAAGGGGGAACTCCTCGAGAGCGAGGCTCCACTCTTCCATTCCGGGTGTTGTGATCGCGAGGCCTGCAAGATCCTCATCCGGATGTCCGCAATGAGCGTACTCCCAATCGATCAGGCACAGCGATCGGTCTTCACGAACAATCACATTCTCGAAGGATAGATCGCCATGGACGAGCACTGTCCCCGCGCTTGAGATCATCGCCAATTGAGCGATGCACTCGCGAACCTCGACTTGATACCGCTCGGCACACGTCGGTGCGACTCGCGAGAGACGGTCATGCAGTTGACGAAGGCGATCTCCGATATCAAGAGTCGGCAACTCCGTTGAGTCGATCGAGCGCAGCCTCGAAATCAATGCTTGCATCGCCCTACGGCGCTCAGGTCGTTCGAACCAATCCGCCTCGAGCGGCACGCCTTCGATGAAGGGCATGATCATGAAGCGTCGCGTCCTGTCGTACTCGAGCACGGGCGGAGCAAGCCCCTTATCTGCCGCAAATCGCTGAGCCTCGACTTCGTTATCCGGCGCCATACCAAGCTGATATGCCCGGTCTGACGATGCCCACTCGCGACGAATGAGTCGCCCGCGGGCGTCCTCCAGCACGGTCACTCGGTTGATCGAATTCACTGGCGACGATACTGCGCGAGCCATTCGCGCCAACCGAAGACAGCGATGATGAAATACACCACGTAGAGGCCTGCGACCAAAGAAAGCCCCCGCACGCCATAGAGAAACATCGACGCGGCATTGACCGCATACCAGTACAGCCAGTTCTCGAGCACACTCCGCGCGGTCATCCAGGTCGCGAGCAAGCTCGCGCAGGTGACGGCCGCATCAAGCCGAGGCCAGCTCGCACCGGTCGTCTCCGCGAGTGCCGGTGAGAGAACGAGTGACGCGAGCGCAATACCCGCGAGTGCCCACCCGTGCGCAGAGAGCGGCCAGCGACGGATCACCGGCCCTCGGCGTGAGCCCTCCGTTATCGGATCACTCAGTCCATCCTTTTTTTTCGAGACGCTCCATTGCCAGAAGCCGTAGACCGCCATACCGACATACACCGTCTGCAGCGCTGACTGCAGCGGCAGCGAGGACCGGGCCGCCAGCAGCGCAAGTAAGGCGGAGGACACCCCGCCGAACACCCAGGCCCAACGAATGCGGCGCACCGCAAGCAGCGCGTAACCGACGCCGGCGGCCACCGCAAAGTATTCGATCCAGGCACTCACTCAACGCACCTGCCAAACAGCAGATACCCCGACGGAACGGGGGTCGGCCAGTTGTACGTAGAGCTTGTCCGGATAGTCCGGCGGCTCATTGCCAAAGAAGAAACCTCGCATCGCATAGTCTTCATCAAGCACATTGCGCACCCACGCGTCGATCCGCCAGGAGCCCGCGTCGTAGCCCGCACGTAGGTTGACGAGTGAATAGGGTTTCGAGCGCTGATCGTGGCTGTCACTAAAATAAAAAGCTGCCACGCGCTGCGCATCGAATCTTGCGAACCACCCCCTCGGATGTCGATAGTCGAGCGACATCGAGACTTGGTAGCTCGGCGCATGCGCCTGTGCACGCCCCGAAAAATCCTGATCGGCGACGACATAGTCTTCGAATCGTGTACGCAACACGCCGAGGGTTGCGCCGATTGACCACGACTCCGACACGCTCGCCAATACCGACCCTTCCAAACCGAGGTTCGTACCTCGGGCGGCGTTGTCGGTGAGATAGATAAACGAAAGTGGATCGCCCGGATCGATCTGGGCGGACGTACTCACTTGCTGAGCCCGGCGCCACATGTAAAACATGGCGAAGTCGTAGCGCAGACCGCGCACGGCATCGTCGAACTTGTAGCCGACCTCGAGGCTGTACAGTAACTCCGCATCGAACTCGCGTCGATCGGTTGGCACCACCACACCGATATTGAAACCGCCTGCCTTGTATCCCCGAGCCACGGCAAGGTACGCCATGCGATGATCGTCAGGTCGATACTCGATCGAGGCGTTACCGCCGATCATCGTCTCGGCGGGCGAGAGATCCGTTCCATCGGTGTCTCTGTACTGAGCCTTTCGCCTCTCCACACGCAGACCCGCGTTCGCGTGCCAACGCGACGCCAGTGAGTGACTGACATTGGCATATCCTGCAAAGGAGTCCGCCTCGTAATCACTGACGAGTGCGCGATAGAGCTCTCCGCCATAAAGATCGAGCTGATCGTTCGCCTCCGTCAAACGTTGCGCATAGAGGCCACCGATCAGAGTGAGACCTCGCGTCTCTCGAGACCAGCGAACATCTTGTGACAGTGTCTGTCGATCGCGGAGGAACCGCGAGGTGAAGTCATAGTCCGCATCGGCTGCCCAATCCCCATCGAATGAATAGAGGATGTCTGCATCGACCACAGCCGTCAGACTTCGAAAATCCGTCTCATGACCCTTGTTCTGTAACGTCAACGATGCGCCTCGCGATCGCTGTCGGTCTCGTCCTGGATCATCCGATCGCGTGACTCGAGAATTGTCTGTTGAAAACGCATCGAATCCATTGTCGACATCGACGATCAAAGCAGAAAAATCAGCCTGCCAACCTGTTCCAAATCCATGCTGACTACGCCATCGCAGCGTACGCTCGTCGAGTCCGTTGGTATCGTCGCGCGACAGCGTCGCATTACGGCGCGAGCCGTCTCCGCGGAATCCTTGCGCAACGAATCGAAACGCCGACCGATCGTCCGTGCCGAGTGCACCACCCGCGATGAGCCCGAGTGAATTCACGCCGAAGTCTCCTGCACTCGCTTCTAGGCGAAGCGTCTCTTCGGTCGACGGCGCCCGGGTACGCACATTGATCAATCCCGCGAGCGCGCTGGCGCCCAGCGTCGTGCCCTGAGGCCCGCGCAGCACCTCGACTTGGCCGAGATCGATGAGCGTCGCGGGCATACCGATGCCAGAGAAATCCATACCATCGATTAAAAATCCCACGGAGGGATTGGGTGCCCCCTGCCACTGATCGCTTTCGCCGATCCCTCGCAATTGGAAGTATCGAGGCCGAGAGGTTCCGGACGCCCAGTTCAAGTTGGGCACGAGGGGTAACACGTCTTGGAGATGTTGAACGCCCGCCTCGCGCAAGGTGGTGGAGTCGATCACCGTCGCGCTCGTGGCCAGAGAGAGGGCGGATTGCGGTCTTAGGGTCGCGGTAATGACCACCTCTTCCAATTCGGACGCGATGACGACAGTCGTCGCCAACAGGGTGATCAAAGAAAGAAAGGCGGGAAGTAATCTGACGTTCACCTAGTCCCTCCGCCGGTACTAACCGGATCAGGTTCAACGGGTTTGCCGCCCCATGCGGC
>Ga0172373_10004567_pt1 | contig 19430 bp, 13 predicted proteins | sample Lak10m_2_FD_114546 | JGI IMG/M metagenome (GOLD analysis project Ga0172373, IMG submission 114546) | Freshwater microbial communities from Kabuno Bay, South-Kivu, Congo - kab_092012_10m | ecosystem: Environmental > Aquatic > Freshwater > Lake | place: Democratic Republic of the Congo...
CGGCACCGGCAAGTTGTTGGCAGCCCTGAAGCCCAAGCGCGGCGTTGGTGTCGATCTGTCGGCCCAGATGGTCGCCCAGGCCCAGGCCGATCATCCCGACATGGATTTCGTGGTCGGCGACATCGAGGACGAGGCGACGCTGGACGCCCTGCAGGGGCCGTTCGACGTCATCATCTTGTCGGACACGATCGGCTTCCTCGACGATTGCGAGGCCACTCTGGCCGCGCTGCATCGGCTGTGCACCCCCGATACCCGCATCGTCATCGCCTATTATAGCAAGCTGTGGGAACCGGTGCTGAGGCTGACGGCCAAGCTGGGTCTGAAGATGCAGACGCCGGAGCTCAACTGGCTGTCCACCGACGACATCGTCGGCCTGCTCAATCTGGCCGACTTCGAATTGGTCAAGAAGGAATGGCGCCAGCTGATTCCCTTGTCGCTGGCCGGCCTGGGCCGGCTGGTCAATCGCTTCGTGGCACCGTTGCCGCTGATCCGCCGATTGTGCGTCCGCAATTATCTGGTGGCGCGGCCGGCCGGCCGGCCCATCGAGCCGAAGCCGTCGGTGTCGATCATCGTCCCGTGTCGTAACGAGCGCGGCAATATCGAGTCGGCGGTGACTCGTTTGCCTCGCTTCGCCGAGGACATGGAAATCGTTTTTGTCGAGGGCAACAGCCAGGACAACACCTGGGAGGAATGCCTGCGGGTCAAGGACGCCTATCCGAACGTCGACATCAAGTGCCTGCAGCAGGACGGCAAGGGCAAGGCCGATGCGGTGTGGAAGGGATTCGACCACGCCCGCGGCGATATCTTGATGATCCTCGACGCCGACCTGACCGTCCGCCCCGAGGAAATCGGCAAATTCTACCGCGCCATCGCCAGCGGCAAGGGAGAGTTCATCAACGGCACCCGCATGGTCTATCCGATGGAAAGCGACGCCATGCAGTTCCTGAACTATCTGGCCAACTGGGGCTTCGCCCGCATCTTCTCGTTCTTGCTGAACCAGCGCTTCACCGACACGCTGTGCGGCACCAAGGTTCTATCCCGGGCCAATTACCGCAAGCTGGTGGCCAACCGCGCCTATTTCGGCGATTTCGACCCGTTCGGCGATTTCGATCTGATCTTCGGCGCCGCGAAGCTGAACCTGAAGATCGCCGAAATTCCCGTCCGCTACGCCAGCCGGACCTATGGCAGCACCCAGATCTCGCGCTTCGTGCATGGCTGGTTGTTGATCCGCATGGTCCGCTTCGCCTATTTCAAGCTCAAGGCGCTGTGACGGTGATCGACACGCTGGCCGAACATCGGCAGGTGTGGGCCGAGAAGCGTTGCCTGCGGCTGATCTACGGCAGCCTGCACCGGCGCATCGCCGAAGCGTGCCGGCCCGGACGCACGCTGGAAGTCGGTGGCGGGATCGGCAACCTGAAGGAACGCTTGGGCGATGTCGTCACCACCGATATCCAGGCGGCATCCTGGCTGGACGTGGTCGCCGACGCCCAGGAAATGCCGTTCGCCGACCACAGCTTCGACAATTTGGTGATGATGGACGTGCTGCATCACCTGCCGCATCCGGCCCGCTTTTTCGACGAGGCGGCCCGCGTCATTCGACCGGGCGGCCGCCTGGTGATGGTCGAGCCGGCCATTACCCCGGCCAGTTGGCCCTTCTATCACTTCCTGCATCAAGAGGCGGTGCGGCTGGATGCCGATCCGCTGGGCGAGGCGCCGCTGTGTTCGGCCACGGACCCTTACGATGCCAACCAGGCGGTACCGACATTGTTGTTCGGGCGCCATCGCGCCCGCTTCGCGGCCCGTTTCCCGGCCTTTCGGCTGGACAGCCGGCGCTATCTCTCGGTGCTGGCCTATCCGCTGTCGGGCGGGTTCAAGCGATGGACCCTGCTTCCGGGGCCGCTGGCCGATGCCGCCTTGGCCATCGATGAAGCCCTGGCCCCCCTGCTGGGGCGCCTCATGGGCTTTCGCCTGTTCGTGGTCCTGACGCGGATTTGAGAGCGATGAGGAAAGACTTACCCATGGCGCCGCCGGTTCGTCTGATTTCCCGCCGTCCCGCCTGCGCCAACCGGGTCTGGCAGGTCGATTTCGACCATATCGAAACCACCGACGGCACCGCCATCACGGATTTCATCACCATGAGCCCGCACGGCCTGCGTGCCGATCGCATCGGCGGGGTGTCGGTGCTGCCGGTGATCGGCGACGATGTCGTGCTGCTGAGGAATTACCGTTTCCCGGTCGAGCGCCAGATGTGGGAATTGCCGCGTGGCTTCATCGATCCGGGCGAGACCCCGGAAATCGCCGCCGTGCGGGAATTGGAAGAGGAGGCGGGACTGACCTGCGATCCTGCCGGCCTGATCCCGTTGGGTTTCTTCTATCCCGAGGCCAGCACCATCCGGGCGCGCGGCGCCCTGTTCGCCGCGGTCGGCTGCCGTCCCGCGGGCGGCCCGCGCGATTCCGAGCCGGGTCTGGGTGAGCCGGTTCGTCTGTCGTTGGTCGAGTTGCGCGGCATGCTCGAGCGGTTCGAGATCGAGGATGCCTCGACCACCATCGCGTGCCATCGCTATTTTTCGGTGCGGCCGTAGACGTCTTCCAGGCGGACGATATCGTCCTCGCCGACATATTCACCCGATTGCACCTCGATCATCCTGAGCGGCAGCCGGCCGGGATTTTCCAGCCGATGCGGCGTGCCGACCGGGATGAAGGTCGATTCGTTCTCGCGCAGGGTGAAGGTCTGGTCGCCGCAGGTAACCAGCGCGGTGCCGGTCACCACCACCCAATGTTCCGAACGGTGCCAGTGCTTCTGCAAAGATAGTTTTGCACCCGGATTGACCTGGATGTGCTTGACGCGGAAGCGGTCTCCGTCGTCCAGGTTCTGGAACCAGCCCCACGGCCGCCAGGCCCGGCTGCCGTGGGTGGCTTCGCTGCGGCCCTTCGCCTTCAACGATTCGACGATCTTCTTGACGTCCTGGTCGTGGGCCTTGTCGGCCACCAGCACGGCGTCGTCGGTGGCGACGACCACCAGATTGTCGATGCCGATGGCGGTCAACAGGCGATCATCGCTGCGCAGGTAGCAGTTTCGGGTGCCAGTGGTCAGCACGTCGCCAATGGTGACGTTGCCGGCTTCGTCGGGGCTGCTTTCCTGCCACAGCGCCGACCACGAGCCGATATCCGACCAGCCCATGTCGACCGGCACCACCGCCGCCCGCTCGGTGTGTTCCATCACCGCATAATCGATGCTTTCGCCTTTCAGCTCGGCGAACGGCTGTTCGGCCAGGCGGAAGAAGAACAGGTCGGTCGCACCTTGTTCCAGGGCCGCCCGGCAACCTTGCACCAGACCGGGCCGCAGGCGCGCCAGTTCTTCCAGGTACAGGCGGGCGGGCAGCAGGAAGATACCGCTGTTCCAAGCATAGCTGCCGTCGGCCAGATAGGCCTCGGCGGTTTCACGGTCGGGCTTTTCGACGAAACGGGCGACCGTGAAGCCTTCCATCAGCGGCTCGCCTTGCTGGATGTAGCCATAGCCGGTATTGGCCTCGGTCGGCGTGACGCCGAAGGTGACCAGATGGCCGGCGCGCGCCAGCGGCGTCGCCTTGGCGATGGCGGCATGGAAGGCGGCGACGTTGCGCACCAGATGATCGGACGGCATCACCAACAACAGGGCGTCGGGGTCGGCCAACAGCGCCGCCACCGCCACCGCCGGCGCGGTGTTGCGGCCGAACGGCTCGATGACGATGGCCTTGGGGTCGATGCCGATTTCGCGCAATTGCTCGGCGACGATGAAGCGGTGTTCCTGGTTGCAGACCACGATGGGAGGTCCATCGGCGCGCAACGCGGTTTCCTGCAAAAGGGTGCGATCCGATGTCAGCTTCAGCATCTGCTTGGGCATCATCTCGCGCGACAGCGGCCACAAGCGGGTGCCGGCGCCACCGGACAGGATCACGGGAACCAGGCTCATCGGGCATTTCTCCAGGCGGCGGCCATCCGGGCCAGGCCGCTTTCCAGCGACAGGGTAGGGGTCCAGCCGGTCGATCGCAATGGCCGATCATCGACGGTCAGCGAGCCGGTCAGGCGGGCGATGGCGCCGATGCGGCCCAGTGGCGCGAACAGTGGCGGCGGCAGCGAAAACAGGCGGGCGGTGGTGCCCAGGCCGGCGGCGATCATCCGCAGCAGGTCCGGGGTCGAGACGTCGTCACCATCGCGGACCAGAAAAGTGCCTGCCGCGCGCTGTTCCACCAGATGGGTCAGAGCCGAGGTCAGGTTGTCGATTCCGACCAGCGAGCGTCGATTGTCGATGCCTCCCAGGGGCAGCGGCACGCCGGCGGCCAGAACCTTCAACAGCAGGGCCAGATTGCCCTTGACGCCGGGACCGTGCACCAGCGGCGGGCGCAGGATGGTCAGCGTCGGCAGCCCTTCCAGCAGGGCCAGCGCCGCCTCGGCCTCGGCCTTAGAGCAACCGTAGGCATCGCCCGGGTCGGGGGCATCGCTCGCGGTGAACGGCCGACCGGGGGCAGTCGCCTCGCCGTTGACCTTGATCGAGCTGACGAACAGGAAGTGCCCGACGCCACAATCACGGGCCTGCCGGGCCAGTCGCACGGTGCCGTCACGGTTGGCGCGGCGGAAGGCGGCCGGCGGGTCGGGATCGCGGTCGCGCATGATGTGGGCGCGGGCCGCCAGGTGGACCACCGCGTCGATTCCGGCCAGGGCGTCACGCCAGTCGGTGTCGGGTCCCAGGTCGGCGATGCGGGCGGTGGCGAAGCCGGGAACCTCGCGCCGGGCCGCCGCCACCACCTGATGGCCGCGCTCGGCCAGGTGGCGGCACAGTGGCAAACCGATGAAACCGTTGGCTCCGGTCACCAGGACCCTCATGTCGGCGCCCCTTTCTTCGCCCAATATTGCAGCAGGGCCAGCAAACCGGCCACCACGGCGGCGGCGGCGGCCAGCCCGGCGGCGGGGATACCGTTGGCCGCCGCCAGGGCGCAGCCCAGCAGCAGCAGGTTGGCCGCCAGGATCGCCAGGGCGATTTGGTCGTGGCGTTTGCCGCCTTGCAGGGCGCGCTGATAGAAGTGCTTGCGGTGGGCCTGCCACACCTTCTCGCCGTTGGCGGCGCGCCTGGCCAGGGTGATGGTGGCGTCGGCCAGGTAATAGCCGGGCAGGATCAGCGCCGCCGCCAATTGACCGGAAGCCGCCAGCGCCGCCAGCAATCCCCCCAGCACGAAGCCGAATGGTACGCTGCCGGAATCACCCAGGAACATCTTGGCCGGATGCCAGTTGAAGACCAGGAAGGCCGCCCCCACCGCCGCCACCAACAGGCCGGCGGGGGCCAGCACGGTCCCGGCGGCGACCAAAGCAATGCCTGTTCCCAGCGTGCCGGTCTCGATTCCGGTGATGCCGTCGATGCCGTCCATGAAATTGTACAGATTGACGAACCACACCCAGCCCAGGCCGGCCAGCACATGGTCCAGCCACAAGGGAATCGCCCCGGACAGCACCGGGTCGGGCAAGGCCGCCATCCCGACCGCCACCGCCGCGCCCTGGGCCAGGAAGCGTGGCCCCGGCGGCAGGCCGCGTCGGTCGTCGATCCACGATATCACCAGCAGGGCCAGGGACCCGGCAGCCAGGACGGCCAGCAGCGGGCTGGCCGCCTGCCAGGCCATCGCCAGCAACAAGACCGCCATGACCGGCGTGGTGGCCAAGCCGCCGCCGCGCGGCGTCGGCAGGCTGTGGCTCGAGCGTTCGTTGGGCCGATCCAGGATCTGGCGCTGCTTCAGCCATGCCAGCACGCGGCGCCCGGCCACCACCACCAGGCCGGCTCCGGCCACCGCCCACGGCCAGTCCTGAATCATCGCCACGCTATTGCCCCAGGTGGATGCGCTGACCTTGGGCCAGCGATTCCAGCACGGCGATGGTTGCCAGGCTGGTCTCGATCAGCTCGGCCTCGTCGGCCGGGGCCGGTCCGCCGGCCGTCACCGCCGCCGCGAAGGCTTCCAGTTCGGCGCGGTGACCCTTGTCCTGGCCCAGGCCGCCCTTCTCGGTGCGGGTCTTGCCGTTCTCGGTGACGGAAAGGGTCAGGAAATTGTCGATCACCGCGACAGTTCCGCCTGCGAAACACTCGAAGCGTTCCTTCGAATAGGCCGAATCGCCCTGGGCGGTGTAGACGATGGTGGCCAGCGAGCCATCGGCGAAGCCCAAGGTAACGGTCAGGTCATCGCAGCCGCCATGGGTGACGCGGGCGGCATCGGCCTGGACGCTGACGATGGCGCTGCCGGCCAGGGCGCGGGCCAGATCGACGAAGTGGCAGACCTCGCCCAGGATGCGCCCGCCCCCTTCCTCGGCGGCGTTGACCCAGCTTTCCGTCGGCAGCGCCCCGGCATTGACCCGCAGCACCAGCATCTTGGGGCCGGCATGGCGAGCCAGCAGCGCGCGGGCTTTGACGGTCAGGGGGGCGAAACGGCGATTGAAGCCGACGGTGAAGAAGGCACTGCCGGCCGCACGGGCGGCGACCACCTTGTTCAACTGGTCGCGGTCCAGCGCCAGCGGCTTCTCGACGATGACCGACTTGCCGGCGGCCAGGCAGCGGGCGGTCAGTTCGGCATGGTTGGAATGGCGGGTGGCCACCAGCACGGCGTTGATGGCCGGGTCGGCCAGCAATTCGTTCAGATCGGTGGTGGCATGGGCGAAGCCGAAGGTGGCGCGGGCATGCTCGGCGGTCTGGCCACGGGTGGTGCAGATGGTGCGGAAGGTGACGCTGTGCAGGCGCTTGAATTCGGGCAGCAGCACGGTGCGGGCGAAGTTGCCGGCACCGACCACGCCCAGCACACAGGCGCCCTGGGCGGCCTTGGCGGTGGGGAATGGCTTGGCTTCCGCCTTCGTTTCAAGGTCATAATGAAGAATGACACCCAGATGCGGCTCGGCACCGCCGGTCACCAGCTCATAGGCGCTTTCCGCCCTTTCGAAGGGGAAACGGTGGCTGATCAGGGCGCCGACATCCAGGCGGCGGCCCAGGGACGGGCTCATCAGGCGGACGCATTCCTTCAGGTTCTCGGCCTCGGTCCACCGGACCCAGCCGGGCGGATACTTGACGCCGCGGCCTTCGAAATCCTCGTCATAGCGTCCCGGCCCATAGGACCGCGACACCATCAGCTGCAATTCCTTCTTCATGAAGGCGCCGTAGGGGAATTCGGTGCCGGTCTTGCCGACCATCACCACCCGGGCGCGGTCGCGGGCCAATTCGGCGGCCAGTTCCAAGGGTTCCGACGATTCGGTGGCGGCGCAGACCAGGATGCCGTCGCAGCCCAGGCCTCCGGTCAGGGCGGCCACCGCCTCGGCCAGGCCGGCCTCGCCCAGTCGCCAGGTCAGCTCGGCGCCGGTGCGGCCGGCCAATTCCAGGCGGGCCGGATTGACGTCGATGGCCACCACCCGGACGCCGGCCAGCGCCAGCAATTGGGCGGCGATCTGGCCGACCAGGCCGACGCCGAGGACCGCCACCACGTCGCCCAGTTGCGGCGCCAGGTTGCGCATCCCGGCCATGGCGATGGCGGCGACGGTGCCGAAACTGGCCTGCTCGTCGGGAACGTCGTCGGGGATGGGGGCGACCAGATTGCGCGGGACCACGTTGAGCTCGGCATGGTTGGCCAGGCCGGCCCCGGCCAGGGCGACGCGCTGGCCGATGCGGAACAGCCCCTCGCAGCCGGCCCCCACGCCGACAATAGTTCCGCAAGCGGAATATCCCAGCGGCAACGGCTCGTCCAGGCGGGCCATCACCGCCTTGAAGGTGGCCAGGACGCCGTCGCGCTTGGCCTTGTCGATCACCTTGCGCACCAGATCGGGGCGTTCCTTGGCCTTGCCGGCCAGGCTTTTCTTGGCGAAATCGATGACCATCCGCTCGGTGCCGGCCGAGATCAGCGAGGCGTGCGTGCGCACCAGCACGGATCCCGACTTGACGCCGGGCGCGGGCACCTCGGTCAGCGCCAGTTTGCCGGACCGCGCGCTTTGGATGACTTGCTTCATAGGATTGCCCCTGGCCATGACCCAGGGCTATATACTGTCATCCTTGCCCTTTGGGAAAGATCGAATCCATGTGCGGCTTGGCCGCGATCCTGGCCGGCACGGCCGCCGCCGCCCCCGTCGATGAAGCCGAACTGGTGCGCATCCGCGACGCCATGATTGCGCGCGGCCCCGACGGCTACGGCCTGTGGCTTTCGGATGATGGCCGCACCGGCTTGGCCCATCGCCGGCTGGCCATCATCGACCTGTCGCCGGCCGGCGCCCAGCCGATGGTGTCGGCCTGCGGCGGCTACCGCATCGTCTTCAATGGCGAGATCTACAATTACCGCGCCCTGCGGGCCGAGCTGGAAGGCCAGGGCGCCACCTTCCGTTCGCACACCGATACCGAGGTGATCCTCGAGCTGTATCGCCGGCACGGCGCCGCCATGCTGGGCCGTCTGCGCGGCATGTTCGCCATCGCCCTGTGGGACGAGGCGCGCCGGGGTTTGCTGCTGGCGCGCGATCCCTTCGGCATCAAGCCGCTTTATGTCGCCGATGACGGCAAGACCCTGCGCGCCGCTTCCCAGGTCAAGGCCTTGCTGGCCGGCGGCGCCATCGACACCGCCCCCGAGCCGGCCGGCCATGCCGGCTTTTTCCTGTGGGGGCACGTGCCCGAGCCGTTCACGCTGTACCAGGCCATCCGCGCCGTGGCGCCCGGCACCTGGCTGTGGGCCGGCATCGACGGCCGGCGCGACGAGGGGCGGTTCTTCGACCTGGCCGCCACCTTCGGCGCGGCGCCCGCGTCGCTGGACCTGCCGGGGGCCCTGCGCGACAGTGTCCGCGCCCACCTCGAGGCCGACGTGCCGGTAGGGGTGTTCCTGTCCTCGGGCCTTGATTCCACCACCTTGCTGGCCCTGGCCACCGAGGCGGCGGCGGCGCCGGTCACCACCATCACCCTGGGCTTCGACAGCTTCGCCGGCGGGCCAGAGGACGAAGTGCCGCTGGCCGAGCTGGCCGCCGCCGCCTATGGCGCCGACCACCTGACCCGCCGGGTCGGCCGCGACGATTTCGCCGCCGCCCGCCCGCACTTGCTGGCCGACATGGATCAGCCGACCGTCGATGGCAGCAACACCTGGCTGGTGGCCCGTGCCGCCCGCGAACGCGGCCTCAAGGTGGCGCTGTCGGGACTGGGCGGCGACGAATTGTTCGGCGGCTACGATACCTTCCGGCGAGTGCCGCGCCTGGTGTCGCGTCTGGGCCTGGCCGCCCGCCTGCCCGGCCTGGGCAAGGCGGCCCGCCATGTCCTGGCCCCGTGGGTCGGCCGCTTCACCTCGCCCAAGGCGGCGGGAATTCTGGAACTGGGCGGTACCTACGGCGGTGCCTATCTGCTGCGGCGCGGCCTTTTCATGCCGTGGGAACTGGCCGGCGTGCTGGACCCCGACCTGGCCCGGGCCGGGCTGGAGCGCCTTGACCCGGTGGCCCGGGTGAATGCCGATCTGACCGGGATCGCGACGCCGGCGGCCAAGGTTTCGGCGCTGGAAACCGCCTGGTACATGCGCAACCAGCTGCTGCGCGATTCCGACTGGGCCGGCATGGCCCACTCGCTGGAAATCCGGGTGCCGCTGGTCGATGTCGCCCTTCAGGCGGCGGTGGCGCCGCTGATCGGGCGGTCCGGCAGTCCGACCAAGCGCCTGATGGCGGCGGCGGCCCGGCCATCCTTGCCGGCCGCCATTCTCGACCGCCCCAAGACCGGCTTCCGGGTGCCGATCCTGGAATGGCTGGGCTGCCGTGACCTGCGCGGTTGGGCCGGCACGGTGCACGGCGCCTTCGTTTAAGCTTGCCGCAGCCGAACCGAATGGGGTAGCTGTCATGGCGCGCCGCCCCTGACTTGGAGGCGCGTCGGCTTTAGGAATGGACGATCGATGCGGGTCACACTGATCAATCCCCCGGGGACCAAAAGCTTTTCCGGTCTGCAAATGCACGTCCCCAATCCGCCGATCGGCCTGGCCTATATCGCCGCCGCGCTGAAGGAGGGCGGTCACGCCTGTACGATCATCGATGGCGCGGGCGAGGCGTTGGACCGCGTCAGCCCCTATCCCGACCGCTCCGACTTCCTGGTCCAGGGACTGCCGATCGAGGAAATCATCGCCCGCATTCCCGCCGATACCGAGGTGGTGGGCGTCGGCTGCATGTTCTCGACTCTGTGGCCATTGGCCCATGTCATCGCCGCCAAGGTGCGCGAGGCTTTTCCGGGGGTGCCGCTGGTGTTGGGTGGCGAGCACGGGACGGCGGTGCCGGAATACGTGCTGCGTCAGTCGTGCTTCGATCTGGTGGTGCTGGGCGAGGGCGAGGAAACCATCCTGCATCTGCTTGACGCCTTGCGGGACAAGCGGACGTTCTTCGAGGTCAAGGGGATCGCTTTTCTCGATGGTGACGACAAATTCGTATCGACCGGCCTGTCGGCGCGCCGCCGCGACGTCGATTCCATCCCGATGCCGGACTGGGACGCCCTGCCAATCGAGGAATATATCGCCCGCCATCAGGTCAACGGCGTCAACATGGGGCGCTCGATGCCGCTGCTGGCCACCCGCGGCTGCCCTTACCAATGCACGTTCTGTTCGAATCCCGGCATGTGGACCAGACGCTGGATTCCGCGCGATCCGGTCAAGGTCGCGGACGAAATCGAGTTGTACACCCGTAAGTACGATGTGGTGAATTTCGATTTCCAGGACCTCACCGCCATCGTCAAGCGCCAATGGGCCATCGATTTCTGCAACGAGATCATCCGTCGCGGCCTGAAGATCACCTGGCAGATGCCGAGCGGCACCCGGTCCGAGACCTTCGATGACGAGGTCGCCGACCTGTTGTACCGGTCGGGTTGCCGGGCCCTGGCCTTCGCCCCGGAAAGCGGCGACGAGGCGCTGCTGGAAGCGGTCAAGAAGCAGGTCAGCATCGAACATCTGCTGGATGCCGTGCGGGTGTCGTTGAAGCGTGGCCTGACCCTGTCATGCTTCTTCGTCATCGGCTTTCCCGGCGAGACCGAGGCCAGCTTGAAGAAGACCATGCGCCTGGTTCGCAAGCTGGCGGTGATGGGCGTGCACGACGTCTCGGTCACCAAGTTCGTGCCCTACCCGGGATCCGAGCTGTTCCATCAATTGCAGAAGGATGGCCGCATCGCCCTGGATGACGCCTTCTTCGTGTCGCCGATGGACTTCTATACCCAGGATGCGCCGTCCTATTCGGACAATATCCCGACCTCGAAGCTTTATTGGTCGATGATCTGGATGTTCGTCAATTTCTATGTCCTGTCCGGGCTGACCCATCCGTTCCGCACGCTGCGCATCCTCTATAAGGCCGTCACCGAACAGAAAGAGGAAACCCGCTACGCCAAGTGGCTGGTCGACCGCCTGTATACCCGTCGCAAATGGCGCAAGCTGCGCGAAAGCGGATCGACGGTCGAGGTGTGATCAGGTCCCCGGTCGGCGGTAGGTGAACAGCAGGCGATGTCGGCCTGCCGGCACCGGCACGCCCCAGAAGGCGTGGTCGGCGGCCAGCAGCGCGCCGGAATGGCCGTCGATGCTGACCTGCCAGAACGGCGAATAGGCGTTGCTGGCGACGATGAAGGCGCGGCCCTTCGCCTCGACGACCAGGCTGATTTCATCGGCCGTCAGGGATTCCACGGTGATGTCGGCGGGTTCGAATCGCTCGCCATCGGTGACCAGGCCCCGGCTGTCGGCCAAGGCCAGGAACACCGTGGAGCGCAGGCGCTCGAGGTCGGCCTCGGCCAGGGCGGCCAGGACGGATGGGCCATCGCTTTCCACACGGGCGGTTTCCACGGCGAAGAAGCGTGGCACGGCGCGGCTGTTGCGATAGACGAACAGGTGGTCGCGGCCGGTGAAATTGGCGCGAAGGCTGGCCGCCAATTTGTCGCGCACCGACATGTCGCTCCAGGCCATCGCCGGCTGATGGATCAATTCCAGGCCTGGACCATCCAGACGGTCGCGCGACACCAGATAACCGACATTGGCCAGCGACAGCAGGTCGAGGTCGAGCATGCCGGCCAGGGCCCAGTCGGCCTGATGGCCGGGATCGTTCAGCATCACCCGGTCGGCACGGTAGACCGGGCCGCCATTTTCCGCCAATGCCTTCGAACGGTCGTTCCACATGCCGTGATCCACCGGCAGTGCGCGCGCCCACGGCTCGACCAGCTTGGCGAAGAAATCATAGGACCGTCGCAGGAACAGGGGCTGATAGGCCCCCAGCGTCTCGATGCCATAGGCATGCAGATAGGTGGGATAGATCTGGAACGTTTCGGCGCGGATCGGGACTCCGGCCGCCGCGATTCGGGCGGCCAGATCGCGCAGGACCGGGCTTTGGAAATTCTGGACGAAGCTGCCCTGGGTCACCCAGTCACGGGCCGACTGGGCCTTGCGTTCGACGCTGACCGCCAGCAGGGTCAAGCCCGCCAGGCCGATCAGCCAAGGTGCGCTCTGGCGCCGCCATCCCGCCGGTTGTTCCAACATCCGATGGATGCCGATGGCGGCGGCCAACGGCAAGGCGACGGCGCCGATCAACTCGATGCGGATGAAGTTATAGCTCTGCAGGTTGGGCAGACGCTCGCTCAGCAGCAATTGCACCCAGGTCAGGGTGCCCGGCGCCACCAGGGCGAGACAGACCAAGGTGAACACGCCGACCGAACCCGGTCGTCTAAGGCCTCCCAAGGCAAGACCGGCGGCGGCCAGGCACGTTGCCGCCAGGGTGGCGCCGTTGGTGGTCAGGAAGGCACCGCCCGCCAGGTTGCCGAGTGCGTCGCGCAAGGTCAGCTGCCAGCGCACCAGATCGACATGCGACAGCGGCGCCATCGCGGCGAACGCCCGGATTTCGTCATAGCGGAACAGCAAGGGTGCCGCCATCACGGCGGCGACCACCCCCCAGCCCCACCAGCGTGCCGGCCGGCGGACGAAAACGAACCATGCCGCCACCACCGCGCTGGGAAACGGGATCAGCCGCGACAGATAGGCGGTCTCCGACATCCAGGCGACGGCCAGGGCGACCAGCGCCAGCCGCCACCACGAGAAGCGGGCCGCCACCAGGCGATCGGCCAGGGCGATCAGGGCTGGTGTCCAGGCGGCGGCACCGGCGACCAGCATGCCGAACGGGTGGGCGGTGGCGAAGGCCAGCCCGGCGAAGATTGCCGCCCAGGGATTGAGGCCGAGGGCCCGGCGGGCCAGATCGAAGACCCCCAGCCCGGCCGCGAGGATGGCGGCGATGACCTGAAGCTGGTAGGCGGCCCACCCCGGCAGGAGCGAATACAGGGTCAGATTGACGGTGGTGTTGGCCCCTTCGGTGATGGCGTCCGATCCCATCAGCGAGAAGCGGTCCCAGGCCGGGGCGCCATCGGCGGCCAGCGACAGGAACTGGGGCAGGAAGATGTCGCCGTTGTCGCCGGTCGGCAGAACCGAATACGGTCCCAGCACCACGAATTCCAGGGCCAGCCACGCCAGCCCGGCGGCCAGCACCACCGGCGGCGACAGGCGGCGAATCATCGCCGGCCCTCGCTTATACCAGCGGTTGAAATCTTTGACCGCTGGACGGGCGCAAGTGCGCCCGCGCGCCTTATGGCGCGAAAGCCAAGGCGGACGGAGGTGCGCCGCCCGGCGACTGAGGGAGCCGTAAAGTCTGACCGCAGGTCAGGCATTACGGCCGCTGGTATTACCGCGATTCGGGCCAGAATCGCCCGCCCGCCATAGACCGCCGAGCGGTCATCGGCCGCCAGTGGCGTCAATCCCTCGCGGAATTTGCTGACGGTGCCGAAGTGTTGGGCGACGATCATTTTCCCCCCAACAGGAACCGGGAGAAGACCGACACCTTCTCAAGGTAATAGGCCGAGCTTGATGTGTAATATTCGACCAGGACTGCGACGATCCACAGGATCGACAGGGCCAGGACGACGGTACGCGAGGTGTTTTGCATCGACGAAGCTGCCTGGGTGGGAACCGGAGCGGAATATACGACGCGCGATTCCCGCTGTCCAGTGCGCAGGAAGGCCGCCACGGCACGCACCAGGGCCGGCGCCGCCATCAGGCCGGCGGCCAGGGTGGCGAACCGGCGGCCTTGGCGGCGATGGGCGCAGGCCGCCTCGTAATGGATGACCAGGGCCCGCTTCGAAACGCACACCAGACCGGCCAACCCGCGCGACCGCAAGGCCGGAGCGTGGCGGACCATCACCGCGAGCGAGCAGCGTCGCCTTTGCTCGACCTTGCTGGTGATGCCGGCGGGGCTGAAGCGGTAGCGGGTCAGGGCCTCGGGGAAGACCAGGAAACGGGCGCCGGGGCGTCCCAGCATGGCCAGCCACAATTCGTAATCTTGGGCCGCCGGCAAGCCAGGATCGAAGCCACCGGCCGCCAGCACGGCATCGCGCCGAGCGACAACCGTGGTGGTGGCGACATAGGCGCGCACGAACAAGGCGGCGAACGGATCGGCAGCGGCGGTGAAGTGGCGGGTACAGTCCGCGTAGATCTCGCTGCCGTCCGGCTGTTCGGCCAGGAAGTCGTGCGACACCAGCGCCAGATCGGTGCCCTCGATGTGGACCAGGCTGCGTTCCAGCTTGGCCGGCAGCCACTCGTCGTCGGCGTCGATGAAGGCGACATAGGGGGTATCGGCCTCGGCCAGCGCCCGGTTGCGGGCTGCTCCGGGTCCTCCCTTGGCCTGACGGACCACCGTCAAGGTGCTGCCGACCGCCGCCAGAGCCGCGGTGCAGGCGGTGGCGGCGTCGAACGTGCCGTCGTCGGATTCGTCATCGACCACCACCACCCGGTGCGGCGGGCGGGTCTGGGCGGCGATGCTGGCCAGGGTGCGGCCGATGGTGGCGGCGGCCCGCCAGGCCGGGATGATCACGGTGACGGGTGCGGATTCAGCCATCGGCCATCTCCGCCAGGCCGACGCTCGGCGGGGTGGCTTCGCTGCTTTCGACATGCAGACGAACCGCCAGTTCCAGCATCACCAGGGCATAGACCCGCGGGGCGTGGCGGTGGTCGGCCAGCAGTCGGTCGATGCCGGCAGCGCTCCACCAGCCGCGTTCCAGGCTGCGCGGCTGGCACAGCAGCCGGCGGGCGGCGGCGGCCAGGCCGCCTTGCATCCATGCCGCCACCGGCGAGGCGAAGCCCTGCTTGGGTGCGGTCAGAATGGCGTCGGGCAGCAGCGGTGCCGCCATCGCCCGCTCCAGCGCCTTCTGACGGCCGGCCGGGGCGCGGATGGCCGGCGGGACCGCCAGGGCCGCCTCGACCAGCCGGTGATCGAGGAACGGCACCCGGCCCTCGACGCTGGCGGCCATCGACGAGCGATCCAGCAGGGTCAACAGGTCCTCGGCCAGATAGGTTTCCAGGTCGGCGGCCAGCTGGGCGGTGTCGGCCGGCCCATTGAAGGCGGCGAAGGCGGCGCGCTGGGCCGGCAGGGCGGTTCCATGGCGCCAGCCCATCAAGGCCAGGATCGGCGGCGGGAACAAGGTGGAATGGTCGTGCAGGTAGCCGCCGCGATCGCCCTCCAGCTTACCGGCGCGCGCCAGCCGCCAGGCCATCATCGGATCGAGCAGCCCGGCCAACGGCTCGACCAGGTGACGCCGTAGCGCGGCCGGCAGGCGCAGATAGCGCCGTTCGACCGCCAGCGGGAAATAGCGGCCGTAGCCGGCGAACAGCTCGTCGCCGCCGGTTCCGTTCAGCGCGACGCGAATCTCGCGGCCCAGCACGTCCTCGATCAGCTGGTTGGGCAGCAGGCTGGCATCCGACAGCGGCTCGTCGCAGAACCATGCCAGGCGCGGCAGGTGGGCACCGACATCGCGGGCATCGACCTCGAAGACGGTGTGGCGGGTGCCGTAGCGTTCGGCCACCAGGGCCGCCAGCGGCGATTCGTCGATCGCCGCGCCGGCGAAGCGCACGGTGTAGGTATTGAGCGGCCGGCCCACCCGGCGCGCCGCCAGCGCCACCAGCAGGCCGGAATCGAGGCCGCCCGACAGCAGCGCCCCCACCGGTACGTCGCTGACCAGTTGCAGGCCGACGGCATCGTCGAGCAGCCCGGTCAGGTGTCTGGCCGCCTCGGCCTCGTCCTGCGGTACCGGACCGGTGGCGGTGGGGCGCCAGTAGCGCTCGGTCTCGATGGTCCCGTCCCGACCGGCCCGCAGCAGGTGGCCGGGCGGCAGCTTGCGGATGCCGCGGTACAAGGTGGCGGGGGCCGGCACGTAACCGTGCGCCAGATACTGGCCGACCGCCTGTTGGTCGACGGCGCGCTCGACCAGGCCCGAGGCGAACAGCGCCTTGACCTCGGACGCGAACAGCAGGCCGCCGCCCGCCAGCCGGGCCCAATAGAGCGGCTTGACCCCCAGGCGGTCGCGCACCAGCAGCAGGGCGTGGCGGTCGCCGTCATAAAGGGCCAGGCCGTACATGCCGTTGAGGTGGTGGACGAAATCGGCGCCGTCACGTCGCCAGAGCGGCAGCAGCGGCTCCATGTCGCCCTTGGTCCGCCACGGGTGTTCGGGAAACTGGGCGCGCAGGTCGCGGAAATTGTAGATCTCGCCATTGCCCATCAACACCGTCGATCCATCCACCAGCGGCTGGTCGCCGGTGGCAAGGTCGATGATGGCCAGGCGGGTGAAGCCGCACTGGTAGCGACGGTCGGGACTGACGTGCTGTCCGGTACCGTCGGGGCCGCGATGGCGGATCGAGGCCAGCATGGCGCCGATATCGGCGGTGACGGCGGTGGCGCCGTCGGGCAGGTACAGGCCGACCAATCCGCACATCAGCAAGGCTCCACGGTCAAGATGCCGGACCAGGGCAAGGCCGCCCGGGTTCGCGCCACCACGATTGCGGCCGGGCCGCCTTCGCCATAGGCGGTCCAGCGGGTGGCCGGCTCGATGGTCAGCGGCACCTCGGCGGCGACGCGCACATTTCCGGCCGGGGTCTCGATCAGCACGGCGCCGTTGTCGGTGCGGGCCGGCCACACACTCGGCAGGCGGCGTTCCAGCTCGTGACGGCCACGGCCGGTGACGCGGTCGGTCAGCTCCAGTCGGTCGCCATCGAAGCGCCAATGCCGCTCGACCGTCGCGGCGCCCAGCCGGCCATAGCCGTGATGGGTCAACCGCACGCCGTCGGTGGCGATGGCGACCCGGGGCGGCGGACCGCCGACCGCAGCGCGGAAGGAATCGTCGTAATAGGGACGGTTGGGGGGATAGGGATCGGCGCCATCGACGGTCAGGCCGCCATGCGCCCAGGCCGAGCGATAGCGCGCGGCGTCGCCGTCGTCGCCATAGGCGCCGCGCCCCAGATCGACGAACAACGGGACGCCCCGCCAATGCAGCTCGGCGGCGCCCAAATCCTGGTGGCCGTGCCCGGGCATATGGGCCCAGCCGTGCGGGGCGGCGTACCACAGGCCTTGCCACGGACCGAAGGTGGCAGGGTGCCAGCCGTCGGCGGAAAGGGCGCTGGGATCGGCCGGCGCGAGCGCGCGTCGCATCGCGTCCAGTGCCTCTTGCTCGGCCGCGGCCAGACCGGCGACCCAGCCGGTCGGCGGTGCGTCCGGCAGCAATCCCAGCAGGAAGTCGGGCGGACAGTCGGGCGAGATGTCGCCGATCAACGGCAGTCGCCCATCCAGGGTCAGGCCGGGGGCGGCGGCCAGCAGGCGGGCAGCGACCTGTTCCAGTCGGTCGGCGCCGTCATGGCCGGCGGCGCGGGCGGCCAACCATGCCGAGACGTAACCGCGCGTCAGAAGAAGGTGGTAGTGGCTGGATCCCTCGCGCAGTACGCCCGACGGCAGGAAGATGCGCCGGGCCTCGTTCAGCAGGATCGCCACGCCCATGTCGGCACAGGCGGTCCAGCCCAGGGCCAGGCCGATCACAGCCAGGCCCCGGCCGTTATTGGCCATATGGTTGCCGGTATGGTGGTCGCCGAAATATTCCAGCCGCTCGGAGATGGTCACCGCGTGAAGCGCCATCCGTCGGGCGAAATCGTCGCGCGGAGCCGGCAGGCCGGCGCGACGGGCGAAGTCCAGCAGGTTGATGGCCCGTTCGGCGGCGGTGTAGGGGTGCCAGGCCCACGAACCGTCCGGCGTGCCGTGGACGGCGTCCCAAGCCCGCCACAACGCCACCACCCAGGCGGGATCGATCCCTGGCCCGGCCAGCGGCAGCCAGGCGAAGCGATGCATGCCCAAGAGGGTCTCGGTGTCGGCGAAGGTGGCGCGCACCAGCGAGTCCTCGTCGCCCGGCGCCAGGATCACGGTCTGGCCCGGCAGCGCCAGTGTCAGCGGCTCGGCCGGTCGGCCGACCGTCAGTTCCGGTCCGCTCAAGGTGGCCGCTGCCGGCGGGGCCAGCGGCAGATCGGTCAGATAGGGCGGGCGATGGGCGGCAAACGGCGGCGGCGCGGCGATGCGGCCCAGGGCGCGGCGAACCAGATAGCGGCGCAGCACCGGGTCGGCCAGCACCTGGCGGGACTTGCGGATCAGGGCGTCGATCATGGCCGCGACAGGAAATAGCGGAGCTGCGCCGTGCTCCAGCCGGCCAGCAACTGGTCGCGCCGCAGGGCGAAGACGTCCTGGCCGGCCCGATTGGGACCGCGCAGCCCGGTGGCGAAGGACAGATAGCCGGCGGCCCGCGCCAGGGCGGGATCGCGGTCGGGGCGGTAATGACGCACGGGCAGGCCGAACGGGGCGCAGAAATGGCGGCACGGTGCCCCCAATTCGGCCTCGATTCGCTGGCGTGACCGGGTCAGTTCGTCCAGCGCGTCATCATCGTTCAAGCGAGCCAGGGCGACATGGCCGCCGGTATGCGAGCCGATGGCGATGCCGGCCGCATGGGCAGCGCGGCACTGGTCCCAGCTTAAGAATCCCAGCCAGCCATCGGTACCGCGATAACCGAACCGCCCGGTCGCCACCGGGTCGCCGGGGGCGAAGGCCTGGCCGATCAGGTCGGCGGCGACGTAGATCGCCGCCGGCAGCCCGCGCGCCGCCAGGATGTCGATGGCATGACGGCACCCGGCCAGGCCGTCGTCGAAGGTCAGGCAGAAATAGCGGCCATCGACGGGCTGGCCGGACGCCAACAATGCGACGGCATCGTCGAGCGACAGGAACTCGCCGCGATCCTTCAGGAAGGACAGGTGGCGCTCGAAGCCCCGGCATTCGTCGTCATAGACATGGTGGTAGAACGGAAAGCGCACCCAGCCGGTGCCCGCCGCGCAGGGCAGCAATCCCAGCCCGCAAACCACGGCATCGCGCGCGGCCTCGCGCAGGCGAGCGGCGAGCGGCCGGCCGGCGGTGAACTGGGCACAGGTGGCGACGGCTTTGACCATGTCAGTTTTCCACCGTGAAAAGCCCGACCCGCGCCGGATGAAACTGGCGTAGTGTTGGAGTGGTTGCCGGCACCGAGGTCGGTTCGTTCTTGGTGCTGCGAGCCCGCATGTCAGTTGGAC
>Ga0172373_10004568_pt1 | contig 19430 bp, 24 predicted proteins | sample Lak10m_2_FD_114546 | JGI IMG/M metagenome (GOLD analysis project Ga0172373, IMG submission 114546) | Freshwater microbial communities from Kabuno Bay, South-Kivu, Congo - kab_092012_10m | ecosystem: Environmental > Aquatic > Freshwater > Lake | place: Democratic Republic of the Congo...
CCCCCCCCCAAGACTGACTTTTCTCTCTCTCTCTCTTCTTCTCTCTTTCTCTCCCACTTTTCTCTTTTCCTTTCCTTTGTTTCGGGGGGGTAGGTCTGGTCTGGTAGATTTCTTGTTTTGATTCTAGGTTGGTCCCGGGGGGGGGGGGTCCGGGTTGACCAATTAGAAAAAAAAATTTAATGGTCAAACCGGGTATTTTTTTTAGGTCCCACCCAAATTTCTTGTCTTTAGGTTGGTCCCGGGGGGGAGGGGTCCGGGTTGACCAGTTAGGGAAAAAAATAAAAAAAAATTAATGGTCAAACCGGGTATTTTTTTTAGGTCCCACCCAAATTTCTTGTCTTTAGGTTGGTCCCGGGGGGGAGGGGTCCGGGTTGACCAGTTTGAAAAAAAAATTCGCCGCTCCTGTGTCGAACGAATTCAAGTAGGTCCCGGGGGGGGTCAGGGTGGGAGTGAACACAAGCTTCTTTATTAAAAGCACAGTGTCGCGCCGAAAACTTCATAGAAGTTCTGGTTGAGGCGACTTGTGATGAGCCAGTTCATGGGAATAGACGTGACGTCACTGCCCTCTGGAAGTGGAACCATCTCCTTCTCTCACAGGGGGTCCTCAGCACTTGCAGAAGGAAGTCTTCCCAGTCAACCAGACAGAGAAGAACTAGACACACGACAAGAAAGAGACAAAATTTCATTGGAGAACTATATGAGTCAGTGTACTTTGAAGTGTATGCTGCTTTATATACTGCTAATCCTTGCTGTTCCCTCCTTTTCTCAAGAAACGAACACGTCACTGCCGATCACCAACACTTCATTATTCAATGCGTTCTCTGTGGTGTTCAACTTGAAGGACCAGATCAGCGACGGGTCGACGCCTGTCCTGCGGCAGGCAGCGCTTGAGCTTGAGAAGATGGGCATCGAGCCTGGCTTCGGGAACCTTTGCACGCTGAGTTCGGACGAGGTGGCGCTTGTTTTGATGAAGGCTGCGCTGGCGGAGTACATGCTTGGGCTGCGGGACCCGAATGACTGGAGCATCGTGGTGGCGAACGCGGAGAGTGGGCAGCTTGTCCGTCAGCGGTCGTTTTCTTCCACGCGCTTCGCCGTCATTGAGAGCCTGTTGCTCATCAGCGTGGTGGCGCTGGGTCGGGTGCTGTGGGTGAAGTAAATCAGGGCTTGAGGAGTTCCTTGCTCTTGTGGTTTGCGAATGCAATGGTCTCCTTTGTGATGTTTACGCGGGCGCTGAGCCTCTGTATGATGAGGTTGAAGAGGAGTGTGGAGGGTCGCCTGGACTCTGCGATGAGTTCCAGTACGATGTGGAGCATGAGCTTTGGGTCGACCTTGACCGGAGGTATGTTGAAGGTGATGCGCTCGTTCTCCGCTTGAAATGTGAGGGGGTCTTCGTTGAGCGCAAAGGCGCTGTAGGTGGGCACCTCGCACCTCATGCTGCTGACTACGTCGTAGAGGAGTTGCCTCTGTGAGGGGTTCATGTGGGTGAAAGGTATGGCGGGCGATCCCTTGAAGAGTACGAGGCCATGCTTGCTAACCGTGTATTGGACGGGGCACGTGAGGATGGTGGCGAGGGTGTCTGTGATGGGGTCTGTGGATTCCGAGTTTGATTTGCACAGGTAAATGAATACTGTACGAATGGAGTGTTTATTGAGAAAGTTTTCGGCAAAGTCTTCTGCCATTCGAACGAATTCACTACGCAGCGAACGTCTCAAGGAGATGAGTATTTCATTTTAATAAAAGGGTGGCACACAGCGTGAAAGAATCGCATATTGGTCGTAATCCGCAAGGCGACAAACGTCGCGGGTTCGATCCCTTTTACTTTTTGCGGCTCAGGATGGTTCGAAACTTGAGCTCCCTGGTGAGTGCCTCCCTGTAGAGGTCGTCTCGCTCCTTCATGAGTACCTCGCTGATGGCATCGAGCTGTTTCAATTGGTCTGACTTCTTCTCGAGCTGCTCCCTGAGTTCCTCCACGAGTTTTTGGAGCCTCTCGTTGTCGGAGGTCGTGATGGAATTACGGGTCTTGGATTCCTTCGCGTTTTTTTTCAGCGTGGCGACTTGGTCTTCGAGGTCGGCATTTCTCAGAGTGAGCTTCTTGACTTGTGCGGTGAGTTCGAGGTCGGAGTCGTTGAGCTTGGGCGCAGCGTCCAGTTTGCATTGGAGGTCCTCGAGTTGGGCTTCGAGCTTGATGGACTTGTCCTTGCGGTTCTGCAGAAAGTTTTGGATGCGTCTGCATTCCTCGTTCTTGTTTTGGACTTGCGTTTCCAGTGCCAGTGTCTTTGCGAGTGCGGACTCTGCGTTCTTTTCGAGGAGGAACTGCAGGGTGGTCACTTTCCACATGACGCGGCGCCTGTGCTCCTCGAATTCGGCTTGGACTTGCTCCATTTTGCCAATTACGGGTCTGGCGGGTATTTTTATTTTCGATCGGAGCGGCGAAATGTCCGAGCGGCTTTTTTTTTCGGAGCTCCCTTTAAATTACGGGTCCGATCCTGCTTGGCAGCAAATGGATTGCGACTTCGACTTTACGGATGTGCGGGTGGATGAAGATGAAATCACCATGGTGTTGGGCAACCCAGTGCATGCGGATGCTGCGGAGCAAGTGGAGCGCCAGATGTATGAAGCGTACGGCGTAGATAAGCAGTTCATGAGCAAATACGTGGAATATTCGTTGAAGCGAACTCCCATGGATGTGATGCAGGAGCGACATTTGCTGCCTCCGTCGAGGATGGACCGCGTCGAGATGACTCGGCTGGTGGAGGAGTGCGTGGCGAATGTCGGTGTCTATGAAAGCAAGAAGAAGCATGTGCGGGAGGTGTTTCAGAGCGAATACTTGCGGCTGAAGAAGCTCAAGGATGAACTGGTGTGTGCCGCAGAAAAGAAGGAGATGAACGAGAAGCTCAAGTCTCTGGTACTGCACTACCACGCGTTCAACGAGGAGGGGCACAAGAACTGGGCCAAGCTTTTGCGGATCACGCAACTCGAGCCCATCGACTCGTCGACATTTCACTGCGACATGGAACGCTACATACGGGCGTGGACTGCCGCGAAATTGAGCGTCCACTTTCCGAAGCAGGCCATACAGCTTATGTGATGTTTTTTGGAGGGCCATCACCCTCAGACGGATGGAGTTTTATTGTAAATGAATGATGCCCGTGACGCTGCTAGACTTGGAGCTCGACGACTGGATCGACCCCTCGCTGCCATCGAATACGTGGTCGCTCGGACGCTCATTTTCGGATTTGTATCCACTGGAGTCTCTCGGTCCCTTCGATACGTTTGAGATCGGGGAGTCCTCGCCGCAAGCGGACCCCTTGAAATAAATATTTTTGGCCTCAACACATGCTCGCGTAGACTCCTGGAATTGCTAGGATCCTTATCCCTGGAACTATATAAGGTCGTTGCGGGAGCGGAACGCTAGCTGCGATGAACGTGATTGGCAATATTCTGGAACAGAACGGCTTCGCTCGCGGAAGCAGTAGTTGCAAACGCAAAGGTGTCTATACCAGGTCGGAGACTCAATTTGAGCTCACGCAAACCCCAGAAGGGTGGGTAACGTGCACGTTGACGATCGACGGTCGCACAGATACCAAGACCGTGAAGACGCTGCGTCAGTTTTGGGACGCTTTCAAGCATGTCGTTGAAATCAAGACGCTGCGTCTGGCTTGGAGCGCTTACCTCCAGGCCACACCCATCGAGGAATCCAGACGACATGTTGAGGAGTGGCTACAAAAGTCAGATTGCTAGGCCAAATAGTCATATTCAGTCTTCGTCGCTTGCGGGTCCCTTGAAATAAATATTTCTGGCCAAATCACATACGCGCGTACACTCTCATTGGATTTTATGCAAATTGTGTTATTTTCTGCTAGGGTACTTGGTTTAAGTGTCTTTTGGACGTGTGTGGGTGTGCCAGTTTTTTTTTCGTCTTTAAAGGTTGCAGAATTGACTTGCAAGAAGATCGACAACGTGCTCGACACTATGTTAAAGTAGACTTCCTCTGCTTCTTGCGGTTGGGCTGGCCGTCCTTCCTGAGGACGAGCGCCCGGTAGAGGCTCGCGATCCTCCTGCACTCGCAGTCCATGGGCTCTGCGGCTCCCATGTTGCGGCGGAGCTGGCCCTGGGCGGCGTCGAAGTGGAGGAAGTTCTCGTCGAGCTCTGCGGTGAGGCCCATGGCGGCGCACATGTCGCGCAGGGTGTATGGCTCGACGAGGTACTCGGGCACGCCGTGCACCGCGCCCTCTTGGTAGTAGGTGTAGCGGCGGCCGAAGGGCTCTGTCTGGAGCTCCTGCATGAAGTCGAGGAAGGGTTTCTCGGACTGGAAGTCCAAGTAGTGTCGAGGGCCCCCGATCCTGTAGGTGTGGAGTCCCTCGTGGAACACGGTCCAGTTGTGCTTGTCCGGCGCCTCCATCATGCGGAAGAGGCGGGCGGTGATCTGCTCCCAGTCGGGAAATGTAAGGACGAAGTAGCCCTCGGAGGCGAGGCGCTCTGCTCCGTTCTTGAGGACTTGCTCGGCGCGCTCCGGGGTGTCCCACGCGTAGTGCAGGGCGAACTGGCAGCTCACCAGGTCGTAGGAGCACTCGAGGTCCAGGGGCTGAAAATTTCATTCGATCACGCCGCAGACGAGGCAAAGGCAGCAGAAAGCGAACGAAAGCCCCACTCCTATCAATACCCCGTTTGCCGTCTGGTCCCCCTGGCTCTGGCAGTAGCAGTTGCACTGTGTCTCGAGGATGTGGGTGATGTTGATCGGGGTGCGCATGCCACGTCACGGTGGTATACAAGACGAATCGTTGGGATGGCGTCCAGTCCACATGTGGCACGTGATCATCGCCGGCATCATTGGTGCCATCGCAGGCACCGGAGCTTCCTTCAAGATGATCGGGGCAAGAAACAAGAAGCTACGTGCTCGCGTTAAGGTCCTGAGAGCCCGAAACGTATTCTTGAAGCGCAAGGCCGATCTTTTGCGTGATGCAGCAAAGGACCTCAAACGTCATGCAGATGACATTCGTTGGGAGACAAGGGAGAGTGTAGTTCCCTCTTCGAGTCGCATCAGCGCGTACAGGTGCAAACGTTTTGCCGACGCCATGTTGGAGAAGCATGCTGTGGCGTTTGAATTGATGTGAAGTGCACCTTACCTTAGTAAAGTCGGCGACCTCAAACAATGCTCCGAACATGCACTTTGTGGTCTTGTGCCTCTTCTTTGCCTCGTCGATCCTCTCCTGTACGATGTCGATGCCCGCGTAGAAGGCTGCCCTGTTCTCCCTGAACTTCTTGAGGTCGCCTCCCTTGCCGCACGGCATGTCGAGGACGTGCCCGTTGCACTTGAGGTACTGCTGTATGAGGGTTGCCTTCACGAAGTTGTTGAACCTGTGCACGGGCTCGAGCTCCTGGCACCTTTGCGGGGAGTGCTTGTAGTGGTCGATGATCAGGTCCTGGTTCATTGGGAACTGAGGGTCCACGTCACCCGTCGATATATAAGCCCCTCTTATTTCGATGCGCACTGGACGATGTTCAAGCCCCTCGAGTTCCCCAAGGACGGCTCTCGTTTCTGTTTCAAGGCGTACCTACGCCGCCACCCCCTGCCGCCGACAGGCTCTTCGCGGGGGAGCCGGAGCAGGACTCACTGGGACGGGCTGGTCTTTCTCCCTTATGAGGAGGATCGGTTTCTCCGAGACCGGCGTCGCATGCGGAATATCAAGAAAGAGCGTGAGCATGGGATGGGTTGGGTACGCAAGGCTGCACGGCAGACCGACCAGGACGAACCCGACACGCAGAAGCTCAAGTCGCAGATCATGATGGTCGAGCGCCTGAATGGGAGGATCGAGAACAAGATCGATCGGTGCGACAACGTGCATGTGATGCATAACCTGACTTCGGCCCAGGGGCGCAAGCTCGAGGGCCTGCGTCGCAAGTGGGTGGCTGTCCACGAGAGCAACTGCAGCGCCCTCGCCGAGCTGGAGGAGAAGCTCAGCGATTATTGCGACGCGTGGTTCAGCCAGAACTCGGCGAACCGTGCCCTGGAGATCTTTGCTATGAACGTTGCTCCCCGCTTCTAAAGTGACGTCATCAATGAGGGTGCTCCTGGCCGCCCTGGCCCTTGCCTCCTGTGATGGCTCGCTCCTTGCGCAGGGCCCCTGGGTCCTGAACGGGAGCGCTCGTATCCGAATGAAGTGTCTTAACTGGCTCGGCGGTCCGTCCAATTTGGGTGGCCTGGGATATCGCTCGGCTGGCGCGTTGGTCGACTTGGTGGCGTCGTCTGGGGCCAACTGCGTGCGGATCGGATTTCGCGCCGGGGACTCTGTGGGGTGGGACGATGTGATTGGCAACCTATCGCGGCGAGGCATGCTGGTGTTCCTGGGGTACGAGGGTCCCACGCAGTCGAGGGAGTGGGTCGAGTCGCTCGAGATGTTGGCGTCCCGCTACCGCTTCGACGGCGTCGACGTTGGCCACCCCAGCCAGCCCAGTACGTGGGGAAGGAGCACGGACGTGTATTCGGACTGGATGGCGGCGGTGACCATGGTGTGCTATCGGCTCCACAGGATCGACCCCGGTCTCTTGATTGCCGTGGGTGCCTTTTGCAACCTTGACCTCCGCGCCATGATGTCGAGGGTGGGCCCCGCGGACGCCTTTGAGCGCGGCAAGCTGGTCTACTCGGTGAGGGTGACGACCTCCACGTTCTGGTGGAACGACGAGCTTCTCAAGGTCCTGAACCTGACGTGCGGGGTGGCCAGCTTCGTGGCCGCGGTGTGCGGGTGCACTGCTTACGTGAGAAAGTACCCCACCTACGAGGCGCTCGGGAGGCAGGGCAAGAGGGAGTGGCGCATGGCGGCGGCCTCTTCCGGGGTGCTGAGCTTGGGTGGCCTCGCTGTCACTATGATCTTCATGACCTTGGTGCAGTGCAGTACCCTGGCGGGCGACGCCTCGTGGCTTCTGGTATTCTTCTCGTTCTGGGTGGCCCTCTCGGTGTCCTACGTCGCCTACTGCAGCTGTGACTCCACTGCGTTTGTGGCCATGTGTTTCTTCTGGGCCAGCCTCTTCCTGTTCGCGATGTTTTCGTCCACCCTCTACCTGCTCACGCCCCAGGCCTACCAGGACTTCCTGGGCCTCTTGGCGCTCGACGACAGGCCTGTCCCTGTCATGGTGAGCGTGCTGGGCACAGCCGACCCCCTGGACCCCGTCTGGCACTTACTCTGGAACTACGTCAACAACGTCTACGACCTCGACTTCGCCTACTGGGCCTTCAACGCGGAGACGCCGCATGGGCTCGCCGCGGAGGGATACGGGGGGTGGCGGGATGGGGTCTTTGTGAGTAAATTGTTTAAGGTCTAGTGGGGCTCGTTCACCTTGGATCTTCACTGATGCAAAACTGGTATATAAGACTTCTTTACTTTCACTTCATGCAGCAAGATCCTTGGCCGGTGCTGCATAGGCTTACGAATGTGGTCAGTGGGTTGGTGGTGTCCGGTCCTGCTCAAAGTAAACAGAACCCAACTCTTAATCCAAATGGGTCGGGTGGAAATCCAATTGTCGAAACAGTGGGTGATCATTCGTCGCGTGTGCGTCATATGTCACCGCCTCCACAGACAAGTTTTGTTCTAGAAACCATGCAGAAAATTGAGCGTATCGTGAACAGGCGTTGGCGAGCCTTTGCTGCAGAAGGCGCAGTTCAGATTTTAACAGAAGATGATCCAAGACGTCCTGGTGTTCTTCGAGATAGAAGAATTCCTCTCAACAAGTTTAGGTTTGAGCCTGAAAATATTCTATCTGATTCTGATACTGACAGCGAGATGGATGAAAATCGATGGCGTGACGCACATATTTGGAATGCTGAAGGTCATAATTATGACGAAAATGATGTAGAATATAGTATGGATGATGATCATAATAGACTATTAATTCTCGCAGGAAACTTTCGTGATACTAATGTTTTCATCAAGCCGGTTTACACTCAAGCTTATGGAATATTAATTTCTGTTGATCGTCATGATTATCTTGTGTCAGCGAGATTTTCAGTGTACGAGGGAGAGTCGGATAATTTGGATCGGTATCCTGGCGTCGGAGAATATGCAGTGAACTACCAAATGAGACCTACTGGAACTCCTTTGACTGATGCGGAACTAGAACGGCGAGTTGTCAATGCAGTGAAGCGAGTCTTACAAATACGTTAGTTGTCTTCAATGTAGAGATTTTATTTATTACGACAAACCACTTTTCTATATATACAACCCAACTTACTCCCATATGCAGTGTGACCCATGGCAAGCATTGCACAGACTGACCACTGTAATTATGTCCATGAATGGAAATGATCTAGGCGCAGTACCTAATGATTCGGATGTCCAACACTCCGATGAAGAATCCGGTGAATTGGTTCAGACGGATCATCCAGATCAAGAAGATTCGGACGATGCATCCGATTATTTTGTTTATGGTCAGGATGAAAATGTTTACGTCAGACTCATTTTGAAGGTCCAGAGAATCATAAATAAGTATTGGCGTCACTTTGCTCGTAAAGGAGAAACGCAGGCACAGCCAATTCACGATGGTGTTTACGCTGATACATTTCCAAGAAATATTTTGGTCTATCAAGGAGATGATGCTGCTTCAAGGTCAGCCACCCCGGACATTGATAGGGGGGATACTCGGCATCTTCAACGTCGCGAACATATGGCATTGAGAGGCACGTTTCGGGGTGTAAGAGTTTTGATTGAAGCCAAGAGTTATCATGGGATAGGGGTAGAAATATTATTTACTAATGTGGACAGGGAAAGAAGATTCGACATAGTTCTACATGACGATGATTTACAGAAAGCCTTTGAAGAGGGAGAGGAAGAGGATCAAAAAATTACTCGTCATGTAAATGTCATGGGATACTATGAACCTGGGTTTGTCGACGAGTGTATGAAGTGTATGCATGATTGTCTCAATGATAGATGGGGATAAATAAACATTTGCCCTCAATAAACATTTCACTCCATCCCAAAGAACGCGACGTCGAACTGCAGTTCGTGCCTCGGCTTCAGCCTCAGCTCCTCGTAGTGGGTCTCGTCGCACCCAATGTACTGCGTGCGCCTCGAGACGTCGTCGAGGTAGTAGCACACCGGCTCGTAGACGGATCCCTCGCGCTCCGCGAAGAAGACCACGTTGTCCCTCTTGAGGAGCCTGCGCCTGTCCTTTCCCGAGTGGCAGTAGGCCACGAAGAGGTCCGCGGGGATGAAGCAGCCGCGCCTGAGCCTGCACAGGGCCACCTCGTGCTGTCGGTCCTCCGGGACGCTCTCAAAGTCCTCGAGTATGGAGCACGCGATGGACTTCCCCAGGTCGCAGTCGCTGGGGATGGATTCTACGAATCTACAGAGTGCGTCGCGCAGGTCGCTGGGCTCGCCGCGGAGCATGTCGCCGAGTGCGAAGCCGAGGCAGTTGTTGCCCGTGCCCGGGTTCTCGACGACCTCCACGGGGAACTGTCGATTCCCGTAGTGGATGGACATTGGGTGGGGGGTAAAATAAGCCTCTATTGTGTGGGAGTGTTGGCGTGGGTTTACTTCTGGCACACGTGAAGCCAGTCGCTGCCAAGCGAAAGTAATGTATTGAATATATAAGCAGCTCATTTTCTGGTGTAAATAAATACGCATGGCTTCGATTAATCGTTCGTTCGAAGATCTGTTGTTTCACGTGAGGGTTTGTGTTTCCACTAATCAGACGAACCTTGCCGGGCTCTACAAAGGGTTGAATAGGAGAATATTGAAACGTGTCGTACCTGGTGATTACGCCAAGATCGCAGAGTGCCAGGAATTTCACGTTCTGGCTGCCAATGCTCTTCGCGAGCTCATGCCCACTCGCAATATCACTAACGACGACGGGAAAAACTTCGTCCGAGCCATGACTTGGGCGTCGCTTGAGGTGTCTATCATGCATGAGCCACCTGCGACTGCTAACTTTCTCCGATCGATAAGCAACGACCAGATCAGGGATGGTTTGGAAATGGAGCTTTCCAACGCTTTCGAAGCATTGGGCAGCAACATTTACATGTTTCAGGAAGTGATCGTGGCATTTGACAACCTCAATCAGCATCTTGCTTCCCATGGCGACGGTTGCTGAGTAGACAACAGTCTCTGGTGCTTTTTGGCATAAAATATTGCGTTCTGTCGGGTGCTGGGCGAGTAGAAAAATCGGCTCAGGTTTACTAGACCATCTACTTCAGGCGCCGGGTCTGCCTTTCGCGCGTCAAACATGTTCCAACGCCTCTACGACGAGTACGAGCGATTCATTGCGTCTCAGAACGCGCCCCGGGTCGTCCTGACGTCCCTGCAGGCGCGCAGGGCGCAGCAGGCCGTCTCCGCGAGTAGTGGGTTCCAGCGCATCGAGCTGTGCAGGAAGGCCCTCGCTGCGCTGGACGTGAGTGGGTGGCAGAGGTCCTACCACCAGAAGCAGTTCCACGACACGTTCATGAGGGCGTGCGCGCGCGTGTTTTGGAAGACGGAGAAGCCGGGGCAGTTCTCGAGGGACCACCAGAAAATACTGCAGTTCAATGGCTGGGACCACTTGTCGCAGGAGATCCTGGTGTCGACGCCGAGGAGGTGGGGACGTTGATATATTTCTGCAATGCTGCTCCACTACTTGTAGCGGGCGTGGTTGTTGTCAAGGTTTTTGATTGATTTGAATCCACGTAGGTCTGTGAGTTCAATTGTTCTGATGTTGGAAATGTTTTGGGCATGTCCCATACAGTAGGATCGTTTACTGAGAAAAAGTAATTTCTTTCATTATTTTCAAAATTCATCCTCTTGAGGATCGTTCCATTTGCTTCTGTACAGTCTAGTACCCCTATGAATAGCAATTGGTATGCTTTGGCAATGGTACGGATGTGTTGGAGAAAAGTTCTGTAGAACCCGTGCTTTTGGGCACATGGTCGTATTACAATGTAATGTATCATGATTCCTAATCCTGTTCTCGATATTGTAGCATGCATGATGTCACAGGTGAATAGTTCTCTCTCGATTTCTGATTTAAATCTCTCAGAAATTTGGTTCAACATTTCAGAAAAACGATCAAAATAATTGGATGGGATGGTTGGACCGTGTATACGGGTGAAAGCTTCTTCGTCACGATGTGATAGTGTGTTCTGATAGTTCGGTACAGGCGCCCGCAGCACAGTGAGTTTATCCAAAACCTCAGTGAGGCGAAGAAGAGCAGTTTGGATTTCCATTGTAGGTGGTCCGTCTGTTTGGGTTTATATATAAGCGCGTTTGTGCAGTCGATGCGCTGTTGAATGAGTCTTGTTGTGGAGATTGTGAGGTTCCTTCGTGCAGAGGGCTTCTGCTTCAATTTTGAGTCACGGCTTTATTCATGCACTTCGACGCTTTATTCGCGAGGAGACCATTACATCATCGTAGGTGTCGCCTCGGATGTAGAAGTGCGTGTCAGCATGAATTCTTTGAACGGGTACACGAGCGGAAGTCACAAGTATTGTAGTTTGGCTGAATTCAGACGCTCATTCATGGCTGTGCCTGGTTTCTACGTGTTGGAGGACATCTCTGGTTAGGCACTCACAGAATTCCTAAGCACTGAACTTTATTGCATAACCACCCCCCTCACGAGCCCCTCGTAGACGCCCGCCGCCCTCATGATGCGCTGCCTGTCGTCGTCGCCGTCGATGTCGTAGTGGCGCCAGATGTTTTCGATGACGCGCGGCAGCAGCACCATGGCGTAGTCGCCGAATTGCGCGAAGCACGCCAGTTCCTTCACGCAGTCCTCCTCTTTCAGAGTGAGGCGGGGCTTCTTGGCGGGGCGATCGCACATGTCCAGTAGAGTTTGCTGCCGCATGGCGGTGACGTCACCCGAAAGCTTTTCAACCACGCCAGTAAGTTGATCAATGGCTTGCAATAGCTGCGCGTGTAGTCGTTTTGTAGGTCTTGTTTTAATGACATGAGAGGGATTATCGTTGATGAGGTGCAATCGCCGAAGTCGACTTTTTATTGCTGTTTCTGTTCTCTGCATTTTGATTGAGATCTCAGAAATTGTGAAGCAATGGAAGAAATAAGTTATAAGTATTTTTTCCTGCCACTTGCACCATGGCCAGTAGGAATTGGAGTCACTAGCAGGACAGCAGTGATATGGCATTATTGGTGGTGGTGACGTCACTGTAAACAGGTTGATTGAAAATTTTAGTAGATAAATGAGCGTGAGAAATGATTGTTGTTTGTCACGAAGGGCGGGAGGCGAGTTGTTCAACGATATTTGAGAGTCGGGCAAGGGTTGACCACAATAATGCATGGGGATTTTGGTTTTTAAGTTCTGAACTCATTTTTACCTGCTGGAACAGTCTTACTAATTCTTGTTCAAGTTGATCGTATGTGACCATCGGATTCGAAGCCGTGTCGGGTCTGGAAATTTCGTAATAATCTCCTATCTTTGTAACAGTGCAAACAACGTAACCAGAAACATTGATAATATCTACACCATATCGTCCATTCGCCTTGAAAGTAACTCTGTATTGTTCTAAACTTTTCAATTTTCTAAGTTCATCAAAAAGCCCCATGCCAAGTATACACCATGTTTATATACCCAGGTTCGGCAAGACGTCACTGTAAACAGGTTGATTGAAAATTTTTGTAGATAAATGAGCGTTGTAATGTTACATTATGAACGACGGGATCTTATATAGGTTCGGCAAGACCATCTCGGTCTCGATGTTCGCTGCTGCCATGCTGTACGCGGCGCCCAACGTGGAGTGCTCGATCTACAGCACGTGCAAGCGGATCAGCCAGAAGCTGCTGCGCAACGTGTGCCAGTTCCTGGACCTCATCTACGTGGCGCTCGGCGTGCCCAAGTACAAGGTCATCCGGGCCAACATGGAGGAGCTCGTGGTGCAGGGGCCCGAGACGGCGCAGGACCGGCGCGTCGTCAATTCCTACCCGTCCAAGGTGAAGCAGTATTATGTGGCCCAAGAGTATTTATTTGCATGTGAGAGTGTCTGTGAAATGAGTAACTCTGCTTTTCTTAAACGAATTCAAACTGATGTGCAGACTTTTTTGAATGGCAAGGATGTAGCTTCCATGAACCCATATCAAGTTAAGGTAATAAGCGAATTAAAAGATATAAATTCATTCCTCGAGAGTTTGAAAATAATACCTAGAGATGAAGATGACGGGTATGTGCTAGCACGAATTACTCAAATGGCTCAAAACATTAATTTTTTTAGAGATGAATTTTCAAGAATGAGCTATACACCTGATAAATACTTACATCAAGAAATATATCATCATGACAGATTTATGGATGTTTGGAAATTTCTTGCATGGAGAGAAAGAGTTGGTGACGATCAATCCACTACACTGCGATTGCTTGATCTCATGGAGCGTTTGCTTGCCAGGCTTAATAGAGACGGTTGATTTTACTTCGCCTCGTTAACCGTCATCGCGCTCGAGAGCGACTTCTGGAGTGCGGGCAGGTTGTCCGTCCACATGCATAGCCTCGTGAAAACGGTGTCGAATGCTATGTAGGAGGTGCAGTGGCCGATGTCCGAGTACTTCTTGTTCCACTCCTCGAGTTTTGCCCTGGTGGTCGCGTAGGTTTCTGCCCTCTCCTCCGGGTCCCTTATGGATCGCATGGTGAGGCACACCTTGAACTGCCGGCCCTTGAGCTCCTCGATCCCCTTGAATGCAGTGACGGCTGACCATGGCTTCAGTGCCTTCAAGACGTTGTTGACCTGGGCGCGGGGTGGGTGGATCTCGGATCGCCTGGCACTGTAGTGCTCGCTGAGGACGGAGCTGGCCTTGGGGTTCTTTGTGAGCTTGTTGATGAGTTCCGCTGAAATGGGCATCATGACCTTCCTGTCGTAGTCGGAGATGTGGTCCATGTTGATCCCGTAGTCGAGTTTCGAGGTCAGTCCCGCCTTGGTGGCGAGCAGGAGCCCGTTCTGGCAGAAGGCCGTCTTGTAGAACTTCTGTTCGAGAGATTTGTTCATGTGGATGAGCCTCCTTGCGTCGGGCTGGGGCACTTCGCCGAAGAGCGATGAGATGTTGTTGGTGAGGAGGTTGGCCACCTGGACGAGGGGTATGTTGATGGGGACGAGGCCCTCCTTGATGAGCATGATGCTTCGGTTGTCGTCGTCCCAGGCCATGCTGTTGGTCCCCTCCATGAGGAAGTCTCTTGGCTTGTCGGGTTCGCTGGCGTTGACCAGGACGCAGGTGGCGTGCCCTCCGATCTGGCTCCCCCCGTCGCCCAGGGCGGCGCTGCCCGCCGAGATGAGCGCGATGTCGCAGCGCAGTTTCCCCTCGGAGGCCATGGCGCCGATCTTCATGGCTACGTCCCACAGTTTCATCTTTTCTTCCTGGGACATGTCGAACATTCCTTCTGGGAAGGCGACCTGGTACGCGTCGCGGTTGTCCTTGTACTTTTCGTGGAGGTGCTGGAACGACCTGAACAGGTACAGCATGAAGGTGGCCTGCCCCTCGCAGTCGTCTGCGTTGAGGAATCCGGCGAGCCTGTCGTTGGCGATGAAGGGCTCCCTGAATACGAGCTTGAAGCTCTCGGAGAGCATGTGCTTGATCTGTCCCGCTGCGTCGAGGTCTGGGCTCAGGACCTTGTCGCTCACGTAGGGCGTGATGTGGGCGGACCGCATGTAGCTCTGGCACGCCGTGCTGACGTAGTTGCTGAAGTCGTCGCACTGGGCGTCCATGGCCAGCACCTCGTCTGCAGTGAGGCACTTGGCGTGGAGGGCCTCCGCCAGCGCCGTCATGGTGAGCCCCGTCTTGTAGAACCTCTTTGAGTCCGAGTGGGTGGGCTCGACGTCGGACTGGAAGTGGGCGTGGGTCGTCGCCTCGTCCATCATGTTGTGCGCCGTGATGAGGCTGCAGAACATGGGGGCGCCCACGGTGGTGTTGATGTCGAGCGTGTTGGTCAGAATGGAGGATAGCTGGGTCGACACGGTGCTCGCGATGGTCATGGCTTCCTGGGTCCTGTAGAGCGTGGACTTGTCCATGTGAGGGAGTTCTGTGTGGATGGGCTCCGTGGGTGGGAGGAACTTGACGTGGACCCCCACGGGTGCGAAGTTGCAGAGGAAGGTGGCGGGAGGGATGGTGGATTGGGCCATGACCTTGACGATGTCCTTGATGGGTACGCCGCCTGCTGCCACCACGATGGGGATCGAGTTTCCAGTATAAAAGTGGAACTTCAGGGTGTCGCATAGCGTGACCCCCTGCTTCTCGGGGATCAAGTTGAAGTCCACGTCGAACTTGCCGTCGGTGATCTCGGTCACGTGGAGGTAGCTGCACCCATCCCTGTTACATACAATCACTCTGTTTATGACATTTGCAGGGAATTGGCGCATCCCATTGAGCTTGCTCGAAAGAGCGGAAGAGCTGAACGCAGTCGCTTGCACTGTGAACTTGAGCCTCATGCTCTGACTTTTGACACTGCTTTAATATTGTTTTCGTGTTTTTAGTCCTCCAGCCTGCTGTTGCCCTCCGCCTTGCACGCCGTCTGTATGGATATGAGTTGTTTCACAATGTCGTCCAGCATCTTGAGCTCGTCTAGACCCTCATCACCCACTGCCTCCAAGTAGCTCCTAATAATTTGTCTGGCTGCAGTGCAGTCGAAACAGTGATCAGTGCCCACTCCGTTTAAGACTAGATTGGGGTGCTCCTCTTCGGTTGGAAGTGGGTCCTCGTGCCTGTAGATGGACGTCCTCAGTTCCGACTGGAACTGGAACAGCTTCCTGGCAAACTCCTCTTTGTGGTATGGCCTCGTGGATGTGAGGGCGCTTCCCTTCCTGGTGTGCAGCCTGCACTCGTGGGACACGCGGGGCGTAAAGGGTTGGCACATGAGGGTTCCGTCGAGGTACATCTGATGCTTGTCGTAGTTGTCGGAGTACGGGAGCTTGAACTTGACGGAGGCCTGGTAGGGCTTCATTTCTTTCAGCAGCATCTTCTGAGTGCCCATGTCGACTTGGATGCTCTCTTCGTTAATGTTGGTGTAGGGGATGCGGATGTCACTGATGCACAGGAGCTGTGGGTCCTCGTCGGTCTGGACGCGGGTGACGTATGTGGCGTGGAGCTCTCTGGCCACCGTGGAGTTGACGTACGTGTCGTGGAGGCGGACGTTGGGCCGGTGCTCCCTGGCGATGGGTATGGTATGCTGGAGGCGGTATAGTATCTGGGTGTGGTTTTGGATGCAGGAGCGTGGGGCGTTGATTTGCCTGAGCCTCTCTATGAGCTCCGACTGTTTCTTGCATCTCTCTTCAATGTCTTGTCTCTTTGACTGCTGCAGGGCCTTGCTCAGGGCGCCGTAATGTGTTTTCCTGTATTGGGTGAATGCCTCCGAGAACATGTTCTTGTTCAGGTATTCTCTTAGGTCGTCTGGTGCCTCCAATGTTTCTTTTTCTATGTTCGTTTTGCTCTGTGACATGACTACCTTTTCCAGTATAATGTCAGAGAGTTGGTCGTTACAAAAGACCTCGCACGGTTTGTTGTCATAGAGCTCCCACGTCCACGTCTTTGGCATCATGTCCACGAGGATGCGAAGGTGGTGCCCCGGGGCCGACCCTACGTAGACCACGCAGAGCTCCTTGACCCCCAGGTAGGGAGTGAGGAAATGTATCTCGCCCAAAAGGAGCTTGAGCTGTCCCCAGTGGAGCACCGTGGACCCCATGGACTTGAGGTCCACGTACTCCTGAAAAGGCACGTCTTGTCCGTCGAGTTTGAGTTCCATGGAGAACTCGGGGTCCCACCTCGACTGCCTGTATTCGGAGAGCCCCTCTACGTCCACCTCGTCATCAAACAGCCCTCCCTGCCTAATACTTTGCATGCAGTGTGGGTTCTGTCGGATGCTGTGGATGCTCGAGATCATGGTGCTCACACAACACAATTCTTTATATACAACTAGTTTCCTCTGTGTCTGGATCCCTGTGCCCACACCACAAGAGCAGTGGGTACTTTTGGAGGACACGGATCACGAGGTTTTCGTTGGGGAAGTAGGTGGTGGCGGGTACGGGTACTTGATTCCTCAGGATGCTCTGCCTGAGCTCGATGTAGGGTCGGCTCCTCAGTACACTGACGTCCAGCCTCTGTGCGCCCAGGGCCAGGCAGATTGCGTGCTCCAGCTTGTGCAGGTCCTCGGGCCCGTGGATCTCAACGAGCATGCATTGGAGCGGGCACTTTTATCTCCTGGCGGACGATTCGGGCGGTGACGCGGTCGTTGAAGTAGGAGGTACACAGGTTAATGCTCCACCAGGTACGCACGGGTGTCTTGGATTCCAGTATAGTTTGGAGGGGGCAGATGCCGAGGTAGCGAAAGGGATTGGACACTTGACCCATGACACGTCTCAGGCGCTTGAGGGAGCGCATGTCCACTTTGCTCATGAGGCCAGGGCTCATAAGTCCCAGTAGGTACTGGTCGACGGGGAGCATCTCCTTCTTCTTGAGGCGCCGCCTCTTGCGGATGTGGTTGAGGCAGTGGGTGCAGAACGGTGACTCGGGTTCCGTCGCCTCCTGCAGGTTCTTCCAGGCGAAAGGGCCCTCCTTGTACCTCTCCGACACTTGGGACTGCACTTGGTCGGTGGGTCTCCACTCCACGTTCCACTGCGTGCCGCAGAGGAGGCAGCACGTCATTGCCACGTCATTAAATGGACCCCGAGCCCAAGATCCACAACGTGGTTGCCACCATCCAGATTGAGTGCGAGCCCATCAACATATTGCGCCTGAGCAAAGTGTTGCCATACAGCACCTATGACAAGTCAAAGTTTGCCGCCATCACCATCCGCCTCGCCGACCCCGTCTGCACCTGCCTCTTGTTCACGAGTGGGAAACTGGTGGTGACCGGTGCCTCGAGTTGGGACGAGGGCCTGTTGACTGCCTACTGCATCAGGGACATCCTTAGGCGCATCTGCACGGGGCAGACGTTTCGCATCATATCGTACGTGGTCCAGAACATCGTAGCCCACGTGGACATCCCACTCCGGGAGGGGCAGTCCCTTGACTTGGATAGGTTCTACGCGGAGAACGCAAAGGAAGTGACGTATCAGCGCAACATGTTCCCCGGTCTCATATTTCGTGCCCTTGATAACACCATTGTCCTCCTGTGCTTCACGTCCGGCAAGATCGTGGTGACAGGTGGGAAGAGCACGGACCACATCTACAAGGGCTGGAGCCAGCTCTGGCCCCGCGTCCAGTACTACGTCACATCTTGATCATCTTGAACATCCTCTTCTCCGACACGTGGATGAATCCCTTGTTGGCCTCGGACAGCACCTTGTGCAGCCCCGACGGTGTCATCCTGGCGGGCGAGAGACCCATGAACTCGGGGCGCTGGGACGCCTGGAGCGCCTCAGTGACGTAGCGGCTGCAGAACGTCTTGGAGGCGGGCCTCAGATAGTAGAGCGGGAGGAAGGAACCGACCATGCCCACGGGGTCAAATGCCACCATGTTCTGGCACGACTTTTCGCAGAATGAATAAACTTTCTCGCACTCCTCCTCTGTCATTGTGATGCTGATCCTGTGGTAGTTCTGGCGCGAAAACGACTTCTTGTGCATGTATACTGTTTCGTTTTGGTACACTGACGAGGCGACCTCGTCGTCGAACTGGATGTCGCAGTGGCTGAAGGGTGGGCTCACCATGGTCACCACGTGGTTGAGCCATAGGTCGTCCGGTTGCGGTTTGTAGAACAGGATATGCACCGCGCGCATCGAGTGGGGTTCAGGGATGTTTATATAGCGGCGGCAATCTTCGACCGCATTCTTTCGAGCTTTCGCAGCCTATTTTTTTCTTGGTTGTAGCTCTCCAGGGTCACTGAAGGCATGGACGACTTGAGCTTGACCTGCTCCTCGAGCTTGGCCAGCTTCATGAACACTGCGTCCTTGATGGACTGCTCGGAGTTGAGATTTGTCGTGGTGTTGCTAGTGTTTTGAAGCTTGCTCTCAATGGCATCCAACTTCTCCAGGATTGGATGACTCTGGAGTTTGCTCTCGAGGGTCGCGAGCTTGGAGAGGACGGCCTCTTGATGTGCGGAGGTGTGGATTTTTGATTCGAGGTGGTCAAGTTTGGACATGAGGGGTGCGTGGTCGGGCTTTAGTTTGGCCTCGAGTCTGTCCAGCTTCGCCATCACCTCCTGGGCCACGGGGTTTGCCTGCACTGAAGTTTGAATACTGTCGAGTTTGGACATGAGTGGAGCGTGGTCGGGCTTCAGCTTGGCCTCGAGTCTATCGAGCTTTGCCATGACTTCCTGGGCCACGGGATTGGCCTTCACTGAGGTTTGGATGCTGTCGAGCTTGGACATGAGTGGAGCAGAGTCAGGGGCCTTGAGCTTGGCCTCGAGTCTATCGAGCTTTGCCATGACTTCCTGAGCCACGGGGTTGGCCTTCACTGAGGTTTGGATGCTGTCGAGCTTGGACATGAGGGGAGCAGAGTCAGGGGCCTTGAGCTTAGCCTCGAGTTTGTCGAGTTTTGCC
>Ga0172373_10004576_pt1 | contig 19420 bp, 19 predicted proteins | sample Lak10m_2_FD_114546 | JGI IMG/M metagenome (GOLD analysis project Ga0172373, IMG submission 114546) | Freshwater microbial communities from Kabuno Bay, South-Kivu, Congo - kab_092012_10m | ecosystem: Environmental > Aquatic > Freshwater > Lake | place: Democratic Republic of the Congo...
GGCCAGATTTTGAGTAATTATGAGACTGACATTTCTTGCAAGAAAGCATGGTTTTTTCAATGTTTTAAGAGGTACTGAGGTCATTCTAACAAAAAACATTCTTTAGTTCAATGTCTCTTTTAATGAAAATAGCTAAGAAATAGTAAAGATATTCAAAATTTTTCCGAATGGAATCTCTTTGTTTTTCTTTAATTATACGTAAAAAAACCTTTTCCAGACTTGCGGCCAAGGTGCCCTTTTTGTACGTGCTCGCGTAAAAGAGATGCTGGTTTGTATTTTTCGCTCCCTAAGCGTTCATACAGATCTTGCATAATTGCAAGGCAGGTGTCGAGTCCAATGAGGTCGGCAAGGGAAAGAGGACCTAAGGGATGATTGGCTCCTAGCTTCATCGCCGTATCAATATCTTCCGTCGAGGCAACGCCCTCATCCAATAGGTTAATCGCATCATTAATCATAGGGATTAAAATGCGGTTCACGATGAATCCTGGGCTGTCTTGCACACTTACTGAAACTTTCCCCAGGGTGGCTACAAAATCTTGTGCTTGATTATAAATTTCATCGGATGTTTGTTCACCGCGAATAACCTCAACAAGGGGCATTTTTGGGACAGGATTCATAAAATGAATACCAATAAATTTTTCAGGCGCTGTCGTATAAGAGGCAAGTTCGCTAATGGAATAACTCGAGGTGTTGCTGGCCATCATGGTTATCATCTTTGAATCAATGGAGCGCCAAAAATCTTCCTTAAGGTCACGATTTTCAATAATTGCTTCAATCAAGAGGTGGGTAGTTTTTTTCTCAACATGCCCAAGAAAATGGAGGTTCGCACATTCTTCAGAAGATAATTTATGACTAAGGCGTTCTTTTGCTTTTAATAATTGCCCTTCTTTTGAATCAATTAATGTCACAGAAAATCCGGATTTGATACAAACCTCTGCGATACCGCTTCCCATGAGTCCCGCACCAATAATTTGAATGTGTTTCATCAAGTCCTCAATAATATATTAATAAGTCGATTTAACGATTGGCCCCAGGAACCCAGAGAACATCATCTTTCCCTTTATTATTAGCGATTCGGGCCAGAACGAAAAGTAAATCGGATAAACGGTTAAGGTAACGAATTAATTCGTCATTTAATGAGAGGGATTCCTCTTTGAGGGCGCAGGCCAAACGTTCGGCGCGCCTTACGATCGTTCGTGCAAGGTGAAGTGTTGTTGCAAGTGGAGTCCCTCCGGGAAGGACAAAAGAGGTGAGGGGGGCGAGGTCATGATTATACTGATCAATGGATTTTTCTAAGAAGAAAGTTTGATCCTCTACAATACGCAATCCGTCACCTTCAGGCATACAGAGATCAGCTCCCACATCAAATAGATCATTTTGAATACAGCTAAGGAGTTTATCCATATCACTATTGGAATGAAGACGACAAAGGCCAATTGTGGCATTGGCTTCATCCACTGTGCCAATGGTTTCAATACGTAGATCGTGCTTTGCAACACGCTTTCCATTGCCGAGGGATGTTTTTCCCTTGTCCCCGGATTTTGTATAAATGCGTGTGAGGGTGACCATGGATGTTTTTGTTTTTAGTTAAAATTTAACTTTATGCTAGTACGCTTTTCACACGATATCTAGGGGTAAAAGGGTAAAGAATGTTTTGGAAAATTTTTGTGGTTCCCACTATTTTTATACTTCAGATAGTGTCTTTTTCTTTGGATTCTTGGGCAATGACAAAAGACATTCCCACGTCCAAGGCTTCCGATCCTTTTTTAAAAGCCATGGAAAAAACGCTTTTTAAAGTGAAAGTAAGCTCCGAAAATTTATTATCGATGCGTAACGCGTCAACGCTTTTAATATCGTGTGTTGATTTTCGTTTGAGGGGTGAAACAGCCGCTCTTTTGAATCAAGAACTTCATCTTCTTGATGATTATGATGAAATTTCTTTGCCTGGATCCAGTCTTGCCTTTGTGTTGGAAGATCGTCCCCATTGGCGGCAAACAATTGAAGAAATTATTGCTCTGTTAAAGCAAATTCATGGAATCAAGAGGGTTATTTTTCTCGATCATCGTCAGTGTAGTGCTTACAAACTTGCAAAAGGAGAAGAGGCACTATCTACACATGAAAAAGAAACTTCAGTGCATAGCGATGTGTTTAAGCAAGTGCGAGCAAAAATGAAAGACAATTTTCCTGATTTGGAGGTTTACACACTTTTAATGGGATTTGACGGCATTGTGGAAAATATCAAAGGTTAAAAAATTAACGCTTCCTAATGCTTTCCAAAATAAAGAATCAGGAAAAAAATAAGCAAGGCAAAGCCCTGCAGCATAACACGCCAGCGCATGGCAGCATTACCGTATTTCTCATTAAAGCGCCCACCCCTAAAAAGGCCAAATAGGCCAAATCCAAGGGCCCCTACAACGGCAATAAGAGAAAGTATCATAAGAACATTGAGTATCGTCATAAGTTTAGCTTAGCATACGAAACATGATTAAGAAGGAATTTTTTGTCACATTGAAACACAATAACGCGGAAGTTTTGTTTGAAAAGCAACTCGATGATCTCGGGATTTTTCGCTGTGCTCCTCTGGCCCTTGCCGTATCCGGGGGCGCAGACAGTATGGCGCTTTTACATCTAACAAAATCGTTCACAAAGAACCTTGTGGCCATTACGGTTGATCATGCCCTTCGCCCTGAATCACGCAGTGAGGCTGAAAAGGTTGCTCAGTGGTGCCATCATATTGATATCGAGCATCATATTTTGACATGGTATGGTGAGAAGCCAGAAACCCGGATCCAGCGGGAAGCACGGCGTGCTCGGTATGATTTGATGACTGCTTTTTGCCAAGAACGTGGAATTTCCCATTTACTTACAGCCCACCATAAGGACGATCAGATTGAGACGTTTTTTTTGCGCCTTTTAAAAGGGAGCGGCTTACGCGGCCTTGCATGTATGGCACCTATAAAAAAGATGGGGGAGCTACATCTGATTCGGCCCTTTCTAAATTTTTCTAAAAAAGACCTTGTGGACTACCTTAATGCGAAAAATCAGGCGTTTGTTGAGGATCCTTCCAATGACAATCTTGATTTTGGCCGAGTAAGGGTTCGTCAATGGCTTGCACAGGCATCACATTATAAAATCGAGTTGAATGAAGTGCTTCACACTATAAAACAAGCGCAAGATTTTCGAGAATTTATGAATGAACAGATTTCTTGCCTTAAAAAAGAGTGTCTTGAAGAAAATAAACTTCTTCTCATTCCTTTTTATAAGGCGCCGCCCTATCTACAAAAGGAATTTCTTCGTAACTATATCGCAGAGCACTCCAACAAAGATTTCCCCCCGCGTTTTGAGACCATCGAAAATCTCCATACGGCACTTGTAAAAGGCCGCAGCACAACAGCGGGTGGTTTTATCTGGCGGGTAAAAAAAGACTGCGTTGTCATTGAAAAAGAAGTTCGCTTATAAAAAGGTCTTACAACTTCTTTTTTAGATAGTACCGTTTGTGTCCTTCGGGGCAATCATCGAGGACTCCAAAAATGTCATAACCGTGTTTAAGGTAAAAATCCTTAGCTTGGAAATCATAGGTGTCGGTGTGAACAAGTTTAGATCCCATGGCTTTGGCTTCTTCCTCAACTTTTCTCAAAAGAAATGAACCCAGATTTTGATGACGGTGGTCTTTACCTATAAACAAAATGGCGATATACAAAACATGCCAAAGATAGAGTTCGGCATTAATACCTGCAATAACTTTGCCATCATCATTTTTAAAGCAATAGCTAAAGGGGATCGTGTGGTGTTCTTGGGTTTGAGGCACTTGAGCAGTGTTAAAATCACCAAGTTTGTAATCCAGGGCTTCTTGCTCCTCTTGGGTGCTTTTAAAAAGGTCAAACGTAATGATTTTGCTCATTTTAATATGGGGAATGGTATCTTCGTTAAAATAGGTTCCTTCGGGAATATAATTGTTTTTTAGGTAAAAATTCACAGTACTTTCGCGAGCATAACAATATAGGGACGTGATTCCGTATTTCTTTCCGTATTCCTCACAAAATACTATCATTTTGGATCCAATGCCTTGTCCTTGCATAGCCATTTTCACGGCAACACGCTGCATTTTTGCCTTCTTTCCCTCAATCACAAGGACTGCCGTTGCAATAATCTCTTCATCTTGAAATCCAGCGATATGAATGTGATCTTTTTCGCATTCAAGTTCTTCTGTTGAAAAAGCAAGGCCAAGGGGCTTTCGTAAGATCTCCTCTCGTAAAGACACAGCTTTTTCATGCTCAGGGCTTTTAAAGGAGATAATTTTGAACGTAATCATGGAGAAGCTGGCGTTTTTGTCATTAAGGTATTAAGGATTCGAATTAAGGAATCTTCATCACTTTTCACGATAGCACCAAAAAAGGTAGCGTCAATGCTTTCCACAATAGGAATAAGATGTTGTGCGAGTGCTCGTCCTTGAGGGGTAAGAAAAACGGATTTTGCCCGAGTATCTTTTTTATGTTCAGAGCGCGTTACATGCCCCAAGGACGCAAGCTTTTTTAATGCTTGGGAAATCGTCATTTTATCCAGTTTTGACCACTGAGCAAGCGTTGTTTGATTGATGTGTGTGTCGTGTTCCTCGAACCATAAAACGATGGCAAGAATCACAAATTGGGCATGGGAAATATGATGGGGATCAAGTGCTTTTTTAATGCGGCGTTGCCATGTAATGGTGGTTTGCCATAATAAAAAGCCTGGGCTATCCTCGGGGCGTTCAAAACCAAAGGTTATTTCTTTCATGGCTTAGGCCGAATTTTTGGAAGATGTTTTGGCCATTTTTTGCGCAATCTTCATCAGGGCATCCATTTCCTGCGGGACTGTATCTGCCACATTTTTTGCAACGAGCTTGATCCACAACCACCTTAGGGGGCCTGTTACCATCAAAGTGTTTGTAAGTAAAAGGCCGTCTTTTGTTTCTTCCATAGTGTGGGTGTCATACATTTTTGCGCCCCAAAAATGGGTGCAATCGGTGAAAGAATGGCCGTCTTGGATATCGGTAAGGATGATTTTTACAGCCTTCATCCCCTTGGGTTTCAACATAAAATGATTTCCCACCTGAAAGGGACCGTTTATTTTGCAATAATCCAAATCGCCGTGCCATGTGTGCCAATTATCGATATCTGTCAAGATGGTCCAAACGATGTCTTTGTTAATTTTTGGGTATAGTTTTTTGTGAACACGCTTCCACATAGGTTAACCATGACTATTATAAAATATTTTATTGTAAATATTTTTACAATAAGCAGGAGATCTGTCAACTAAATCTGTCAAGATGGCAAAAGATTTGCTAAGACTATCCTAGCGCCCTTATATTTTTTTGTTAAAAAGGATCACTTTTCCGATGAATGACGTGTTGCGAAGTCAATTTGATGCTGACCTGGCCAAGGCCGCGACTTTAAATGACCTTGAAGCTGTGCGTGTGCAATTTTTTGGAAAACAAGGACACATTACAGAGCGTTTGAAAGAGCTTGGGAAAATGGATCCCGATGAGCGCAAGCGAGTAGGAGCTGAGCTAAACGCCCTTAGGGATACTTTGCAGTCTACATTAAATACTAAAAAAGAAGCCCTTGAGGATGCTGCGCTTGCTGAAAAGCTTGCTTCAGAAAAAGTAGATATGACACTCCCACCACTTGTTCCATCCAAGGGAAATCACCATTTAATTACCCAGACAATTCGCGAAATTACCAATTATTTTGCAATGTATGGATTTGTTGTGAAAAAAGGGCCCGATATTGATACGGAAGATCACAATTTTGATGCTCTTAATATTCCTTCCCATCACCCTGCACGTCAGTCCCATGATACTTTTTATGTGGAGGGAATGGAGAATCATCTGCTGCGCACCCACACATCAACCATTCAAATTCGTACACTGCGTAATGAAAAGCCTCCCTTGCGTATTTTAGCCCCAGGCCGTGTGTATCGCGCGGATTATGACGCAACCCACCTTCCCATGTTTCATCAAATTGAGGGAATGGTGATCGATAAAGACATTCACATCGGGCATTTGAAATCGTGCCTTATTGATTTTTGCCGTTATTTTTTCAATGCGAACGACTTAAAAGTAAGATTTCGTCCGAGTTTCTTTCCTTTTACCGAGCCGTCGTTTGAGATGGATATTTGGGGAGAAGGGCGCTGGCTTGAGGTTCTTGGATGCGGCATGACACATCCGAATGTTCTTAAAAATTGTGGTGTTGATCCGGATCAATATCAAGGTTTTGCCTTTGGTATGGGGATAGAACGCTTTGCCATGATTAAGCATAAAATTGCTGATATTCGGGACCTTGTGGGGGGCGATATTCGTTGGTCCCGTTCCATGGGCATCCCAAGTACATTTGCGGCATAAAAGGGAAAATGAAAATGCTCGTTCTTGGTAAAATTGATATTTCAAGTTTAATTAAAGCTTTTGATACGTTTGAGCGTTTCTATCCCAATCAATCAACAGAACAAGAAAAGGCTGGTATTATCCAGGCCTTTGAATTCTCTTATGAGCTTGCATGGAAAACCTTAAAACGTGTAGCTGAAGTTAAAGGAATTCAAAGTTCATCACCGCGTGATACCTTTCGTGTGGCGGCTGACCTTGGATTGATTCAAGACGCAGAAAGATGGTTTCGTTTTATTTATACGCGTAATGAAACCGTCCGTACCTATAAAGAAAATGTTGTTCAAGATATTTTTCGACTTTTGCCAGAATTTAGGTCTGAAATGCAAAATCTTGTGAAGACGTTGGAGTCCCTTGGATAATGCATAAGAAACTCCAAATTGAAGATCGGCATTGGTGTATTATCAAAACCATTTTGAGCGGGTATCCCTATCAATTTTATGCATTTGGCTCTAGGGTCAAAGAAACCGCAAGGCCTTATTCAGATTTGGATTTGTGTTATAAAGACCGGATAGACATTGATACCTTAATTAAATTGCAAAATGCTTTTGAGGATTCCGATCTCCCATATCGAGTTGATCTTACCAGCTGGGATCAAATGGATAGTGCTTTTCGAGAAATGGTAAAAGATGATCTTACACCTCTTATTTTTGAGTAATAATCTAAGCGATATATAGAGATAACTATGAAATTCACACTCAACGCCCTAAAACAATACCTTATTGTTGACACGAATCTTGATGGCATTGTGGATGCCCTTACAAATATTGGACTAGAAGTCGAAGGCGTCATCCATGAAGGAGAGCGTCTTAAGGATTTTATTGTTGCGGATATTACAAAGGCTGAGCGTCACCCTGATGCGGACAGGCTGCAGGTTTGTACCGTTGAAACAGGCAAAGAGACACTCAGCATCGTATGTGGTGGGAAAAATGCCCGCGCAGGCATCAAAGTTGCTTTAGCGAAAGTTGGGGTTACTGTTCCTTCCTTTAATGAAGTGTTAAAACTCGGCAAAATACGCGGCGTTGAAAGCCAGGGAATGTTGTGTTCCTCAGGGGAGCTTTTGATTGATTACCCTTGCGTTGAGGGTGGCATTATTGAAGTGGAAACGGATCTTCCCGCGGGAACTCCCCTTGCAACGGCTCTGAAGCTTGATGATCCTATGATCGATATTTCAGTGACTCCCAATCGTTCGGACTGTTTTTCTGTGCGTGGTGTTGCAAGGGATTTGGTGGCTTATTTTAACGCCCAGGGAATAGAGGCTACCTTTAACGATGTTGAAATTCTTTCCCTTACAGGTGGTTTTGAACATCCTTTTATCATTCACAACCAAGCCCCAGAAGCTTGTTATGCTTTTCATACCTTGCTTATTAAGGGAGTGCAAAATGGTGAAAGCTCAGTATTCCTTCAAAACACATTAAAGAGCCTTGATCTGAGGCCTATATCGGCCCTTGTGGATGTGACGAATGAGTCGTGTGTCAATCTTGGGCGGCCCCTTCATGTGTTTGATGCGGACACAATCCAAGGAAAAATAACGCTTCGCCTCTCTCAAAAGGGTGAAATTCTCGAAGCTTTGGATGACAAGATGTATACCCTAGATGAGGGAATGCTTGTCATTTGTGATGAGAAAGGGATTATTTCCCTTGCGGGCGTTATGGGGGGCAAGCGTACGGCCGTTACGGAAACGACAACAAACGTTCTTCTGGAATCAGCCTGGTTCAATCCCGTATTCATTGCAAAAGCAGGGCAATCCCTTAACTTAATCAGTGACGCGCGCATGCGTTTTGAAAGGGGAGTTGATCCAGAGTTAGTCTTTCCAGGGCTTTTGCGGGCTGCAAAAATGATCCAAGAAACCTGTGGGGGCGAGCTCAGTCATCCGAAATGTCTCGAATCCCATAAATACATCCCTTGTGAAGTGACGCTTACATTTGAGAAACTGGCGAGCATTGTTGGCGAAGAAATTTCTCCTGAATTTGTGAAAAGTGCCCTCACATCCCTTGGGTGTGCTATCAAGGAATGTACGAACACAGCCATTACTGTGATAACGCCCTCTTGGCGCCATGATTTATCCTTGGATGTTGACCTTATCGAAGAAGTCGTAAGATTAAGGGGGGTGGATAAAATTAAACTTACTCCCTTGCCTTTGATGCCCCTTCAAAACTCAGAGACCAATGTAGCCCATGCGCTTTCCTTTGCGCTTACGGAATATGGTTATCACGAGGCTGTGACGTTTTCCTTTGTCAATAAGGCAACTGCATCCATGTTTAAGGGGACTTATTCCCTCATTGATCTTGCAAATCCCATTACAGAAGAGCTTACAACATTACGCTCAAGCATCCTTCCAAGTCTTTTGGAGCTGGCACGTCAAAATCAGAATCGCGGCCAAGAAACGGTGAATTTGTTTGAGATAGCTCCCGTGTATGGCAAGGAGTTTCAACATCAACAACAATCTTCTCTTGCGGCACTTTGGTGGGGAAAAAATCACCCAGCACACTGGTCTGATAGCGCAAAAGATATCTCTATTTTTGAAGTAAAAGCCCATCTTATGCAGGTTTTAGGAATCTTTGGGATCAAAGAGTCATCCCTTCAAAGTGAAACAATACAAAATCCATCCTATTATCACCCCGCAAGGGCGATTACGTATAAACAAGGCAATCGGGTGATTGCCCATCTGGGGCAAATTCATCCGAAAATTATGAAGCATTTTGATTTGGGAAATACCGCCTGCGCTTTTGAGATTATGTTGGATAATTTACCGCCTTTGAAATTCAAACAAAGCCGAACGGCTCTTTCCCCCTATCAGCCCGTTGAGCGTGATTTTGCATTTATGGTGAATAAGGATTTTGATGCAGGAAAACTTGTAACCCTTCTTCAAACAAAGCTTGTGCGTCAAACCACGTTCCCCAAGGGGATTAACCTTGAGCGAGTTGACCTTTTTGATGTATACCAAGCCAAGGATAGCGAACAAAAATCATTGGCGGTGCGCCTTCGCTTTGAGCCCCTTGATAAAACTATAACTGATCAGGAACACGAAACTATTATGCAAACAGTAACAACCTTCGTTGAGAAGGAAACCCAAGGAAAGCTTCGCCAATGACCCATACACCGCTTTCCCATATTCGTAACTTTTCCATCGTGGCCCATATTGATCACGGAAAATCAACCCTTGCTGACCGTTTGATTGAGTTTTGCGGCGCTGTGGAAGCACGCGAGATGAAGGAGCAGCTCCTCGATTCCATGGATATTGAGCGTGAACGGGGTATTACCATCAAAGCTCAAACCGTGCGCCTGCGCTATAAAGCAAATAATGGCGAAACCTATGTTCTGAATTTAATGGATACACCAGGGCATGTGGACTTTGCCTATGAGGTTAGCCGATCTTTGGCTGCGTGCGAGGGATCCCTCCTTGTTGTGGATGCATCCCAAGGGGTAGAAGCGCAAACCCTTGCAAACGTGTACCAAGCCATTGATAACAATCACGAAATTGTTCCTGTTCTTAATAAAATTGATCTTCCTGCAGCAGAACCTGAGAGGGTTAAAGCGCAGATTGAAGACGTCATTGGACTTGATGCGAGTGATGCTGTACTTATTTCAGCAAAAACAGGGATCGGCATCCAAGATGTGCTTGAGGCCATTGTAGCGCGTCTTCCATCTCCAACGGGAGATGAAAAAGCCCCCCTCAAAGCGATGCTTGTGGATAGCTGGTATGATCTTTACTTAGGGGTGATGATCCTTGTCCGCGTGAAGGATGGCGTCCTTAAAAAGGGTGCTAAAATACGCATGATGGCGGCGGGTGTGACTTATGATGTGGATCGTGTAGGTGTTTTTGCGCCTAAGCAAGTGATGGTGGATGCCCTTTATCCTGGGGAAGTGGGCTTTATCACCGCAAGCATCAAGGCGGTTGCGGATTGTAAAGTTGGGGATACGATTACTGAGGAAAAACGCCTGTGTGCTGAGCCCCTTCCTGGATTTAAGCCCTCTGTTCCCGTTGTTTTTTGCGGCCTTTTCCCCGTGGATGCGGGTGATTTTGAGAAGCTCCGTGAATCCTTACAAAAGCTTCACCTGAACGATGCAAGTTTTCATTTTGAGCCTGAAAGCTCCGCTGCCCTTGGATATGGGTTTCGTTGTGGCTTCTTAGGCTTGCTTCACCTTGAAATCATCCAAGAGCGCTTGGAACGTGAATTTGATCTTGATCTCATCACAACAGCCCCCAGTGTGGTTTATAAAATCCATATGACGGATGGAAAAATCAATGAACTCCACAACCCTGCCGATATGCCGGACGTTGTGAAAATCGATTTTATTGAGGAGCCCTGGATCCGTGCAACCATCCTTGTGCCTGATGAGTATCTTGGCCCGATTATTACCCTTTGCACCGAAAGGCGTGGCGAACAGATTGATCTGACCTATGCTGGAAACCGGGCTATGCTTGTATATAAACTTCCATTAAACGAAGTTGTGTTTGATTTTTATGATCGCCTGAAATCCATTAGCCGTGGTTATGCAAGCTTTGATTACCAAATCGATGAATACCGCGAGGGGGATCTTGTCAAAGTGGCTATTCTTGTCAATGGTGATCCTGTGGATGCTCTTTCCATGATTGTTCATCGCAGCCGTTCAGAATCCCGTGGGCGTCAACTTTGTTCCCGTCTTAAGGATCTGATTCCACGCCAGCTTTTTAAAATCGCGGTTCAGGCGGCCATTGGTGGAAAAGTCATTGCCCGCGAAACGGTTTCTGCGATGCGCAAGGATGTTACGGCGAAGTGTTATGGCGGTGATATCAGCCGTAAACGCAAACTCCTTGATAAACAAAAAGAGGGTAAAAAACGCATGCGCCAATTCGGCTCCGTCGAAATCCCCCAAAGTGCTTTTATCGCAGCATTGAAAATGGGTGATGATTAATTTTGAGCAAAAAGCTCCAGCACTTTGAATAGCTCCCCCATTTGTTGGGGGGCGATAAGGCGGTGGGCGCGGGTTTGAACGTCTTCTTGCTGCCCCTTTGTTTTGCAAGAAGCAAGAAGCACATCAAGGCGAGTGTTAAAACCGTAAGATCTTAAGAAATCCCCTTGGGATGTGATAGTCGTTTTAAGGCCTTCTTGGATGGTAATCCCATTCAATTTCTCAAAATCAATATGAAATGTCAGGTCTGCTTCCCCAAGATGATCGAGAACCCCCACGTGCTTATGTTTTTTTAAACATTGAACGGTCAACCCTGTGCGGTCTTTAGGCGCTGTAACATCACCGTAATCAATAAAAAGAGCGCCACCCGCATAATGGGCGATGTGCTTGGCAATTTTTTGTACCACTTCTTCAGCATCTGTGGATTTTTCCCGAATCACCTTATCTTCTAATGATGGAGTAAGGAAAAATCCCCGTCCTTCTTTGTAGCTCACCATAACTTCTTGATGTTCAGCATAGATTTCAACAGGAAGAGCATCCAAAAATTCATTGGCAATCACAAAACACGATTTTTGTGGGAGGGAATCTATATTCTTTGCCCATTGAATGGGGTAGGGAGTATTATTAAGAGCTTCTCTTTGTTTTTTTTGAAGAGACTCGCTTGTTTCAACAAGAATGATTTCAGGAAAAAAATCAGGAACCCTTTTAAAAACACGGATCATATCGGCCATTAACGTGCCACGCCCTGGCCCCAGTTCAATGATAACGGGGCGTTGAATGTCATGCTTTTGGGCTTGTGAAACGCACCAAATTCCCAAAAGTTCCCCAAAAATTTGGGAGATTTCAGGCGCTGTAATAAAGTCCCCTTCAGCCCCAAAAACATGATGATGTGTGTAATAGTGGTTGTTCGAAAGGGCCATCACCGTGCCAAAGGAGAGGGGGCCTTCTTTCTTAATGCGTTTAGCAAGTTTTTTTTGAAATGGCGTCAATGGTTTGTTTCTGGCTAAGGTAGAAAATAATAAGCCCTCCAAGGATCATTGGGAGACAAAGGAGATGCCCATGGGTTAGAATTGCATTTGTTGTGCTTCCTTGGGCCTCTGGATCCTTAAAAAACTCAATCACAAAACGAAATGCTCCGTAAAAAAGGAGGAAAAGACCACTTATAGAGCCGGTTTTAAGGCGAATTGTGTTTATGCGAAAGCAAAATCCCAAAATAATAAAAAGGATAGCTCCTTCAAATATGGCTTCGTAGAGTTGTGTGGGATGGCGTGGAAGGAGACCTGCTCCTGGAAACACAATGCCTAAGGGAGATTCCGTGATACGGCCGTAAAGCTCGGCATTAATAAAATTCGTAAGACGCCCCAGGCAAAGTCCGATGGGCGTTGCAATGGCTGCCATATCCATCAAAGCAAAAAAGCGAAGGTTATGTTTTTTTATGAAAATGAATGACGCCACAAGAACCCCGATGAGCCCGCCGTGAAAAGACATGCCGCCTTTCCACGTCATAAAAATCTCAAGGGGATTGTTAAGGAAATAGAGGGGCTCATAAAAAACTACATGCCCCAGGCGCCCTCCTAGGATAATCCCAAAAACCAATGATCCATAGGCGTATCGTTCCAAAAGATCTGGCGTGAGGGGGGGGCGTGATGTCCCTTGATACAGAGGGAAACACCGCAGCATGGCTTTTGCATAAGAAAGCCCGCCAACAATGCCTGTAATATAAGCAATGGCATACCAATAGATTTTTAAGGGGCCAAGATGTATGGCTACAGGATCAATGGTGGGGAAAGGAATTGCCATTAGCGGTATGGATCCTCGTGACTAAGGTAATTTTTCACATAATCCTCCACACCATCTTCAATGGAAAGAAATGCTTTATCATAGCCTGCTTGACGTAATTTCGTCATGCTGGCCTCGGTAAAATACTGATAATGCTTGATAAGTCGCTCTGGCATATCGACATATTCAATATTTTCTGATTTACCCATGCTTTTAAAGACTGCTCCAGCAAAATCGGCAAAGGTTCGAGCTTGCCCTGTTCCTACGTTAAAGAGACCTGAAGGTTCGTCCTTATTTTCAGCAAACCAAAGCATAACATCCACAGCATCATGAACGCTTACAAAGTCACGTGCTTGATGGCCGTCGGCAACCCCTTCTTTATAGGATTTAAAGAGTTTGGCCTTGCCCGTTTCTGAGATTTGCTTGAAAAAATGCGGGATTACGCTACTTTGCCCACCTTTATGAAGTTCGTTGGGCCCATAAACGTTAAAAAATTTCAGTCCAACCCATTGGGGAAGGCTTGTTACAGGGGCAATGTGCGAAGAGGTTGACACATATTTGCTGCCCACGCGCTGGAGAATCGATCGATCAAAAGCGTGTTTGCTCCACCCGTAAAGGTTCATGGGGCGCAGCTTGTTAAGATAGTTTTGTTCCTCGGCATCGACAAACCCTTGATCGCCATTGCCATAAGTAGCAGCCGAAGAAGCATAAATAAAACGGATGTGATGTCTTACACACCATTCAAACAAATCCATGGAAAGGCGATAATTATGCTGAATAACCTGATCACCGTCTGTGGCATCCGTTGATGAAATGGCTCCAAGGTGAAAAATAGCTTCAATTTGATTTTTATGGGTGTCGAGATACGAAAAAATTTGATCGGGTGCAATAAAATCATAGAGATTGCGCTTTGCAAGATTATTCCATTTGTCACTGGTCCCTAAATAATCACAGGCCACATTATCGTAATGGCCGCGTTTTTCAAGCTCAGCAAGCAAGTTTGATCCGATAAGGCCTGCGGCGCCAGTAACAATATACATAGGGCTTTCCTTAAATATTTTTAAAAATCCATGGATCTACTTTTCATAGCTTGCCCCCATAAGTCAAGGGGGAGAATGGGGATCTAACAAACTTGAATAACCATGGAATCTTCTCTCAAATTTTCCAATCAAAGCTTGACTTTTTTAGGGCAAGTTCCTACATTCACGCTAACATACAACACATACAAGAAGGTCATGACCTATGGCAAACCATCGCAATGCTGAAAAAGCAAATCGTCAAGCTGAAAAGCGTCGTCTTTTGAATAAGAACCGCATGAGCCGCATTCGCACACATATTCGTGCGGTTGAGGAATTAGTTGCAGCTAAAAAAGCAACCGAAGCAGCAGAAGCTCTGAAGTCAGCTCAAAAAGAGTTGCTTCGCGGTGTAACAAAGGGCTTGCTCCACAAAAACATGGCATCCCGTAAAGTTTCCCGCCTTGCCCACAGCATCAAGGCTATTGCTCAATAAAAAAAACGTTTAAATCGTACAAAAAGGTGCGCCCATGAGTTCAATCATCCATACTGATGTTGTTATTGTGGGCGCTGGGCCCGTGGGCCTTTTTGCGATTTTTGAATGTGGTATGAATAATTTGAAATGCCACGTTGTGGATGCTCTGGATATGGTGGGGGGGCAATGCGCCGCCCTTTATCCAGAAAAGCCCATTTATGATATCCCGGCCCATCCATCCATCACGGGTGGTGATCTTGTGGCTAAGCTTATGGCCCAAGCTGAACCATTTAATCCTGTATTCCATCTCTCTCAAAAAGTAACAACACTGACGGCCCTTGAAAAAACCAAGGATGATGACGACGGGTTTGAGCTTATCACTAATACGGGCACGCATCTCCGGGCCAAGGCTGTGATTATTGCGGCAGGTGTGGGGGCTTTTGGTCCCAATCGTCCGCCTCTTGAAGGGCTTGAGACGTTTGAGGGAAAGAGTGTCCTTTATTATGTAAAAGCACGAGCAGACTTTGCTGGGAAAAACGTTGTGATTGCTGGGGGCGGGGACTCCGCGGTGGATTGGGCGATTTCTTTATCCGAAGTGGCAAAACGTGTGAGTGTTGTTCACCGCCGAAATAAATTCCGTGCAGCTCCTGACAGTGAATCAAAGCTTCATAAGCTTGCCCAAGACGGTGTGATTGACCTTGTGGTTCCCTATCAACTTGCAGGGTTAGAGGGGGCAAACGGAAACTTGGAAAAAGTGATTGTTGAATCCATGGATGGTGAGCAAAAAGCTATTGAAGCCGATGTATTGCTGCCATTTTTTGGTCTTTCCATGAACCTTGGGCCTATCTTGGAATGGGGTCTCGGTGTTGAAAAGCACCATATTCAAGTAGATCAAGCCACGGCAAGTACATCGATTTCTGGTATTTTTGCTATTGGTGATGTGGCGACATACCCTCACAAACAGAAGCTTATCCTGACGGGGTTCGCAGAAGCCGCCCAAGCGAGCCATGGGATTCGCAAGATGCTTTATCCCCATGAGGTTGTGCATTTCGAATACTCTACAACCAAGGGCATTCCAGGAGAAGATTCTTCTCATCCTTCCACCAAAGACAAGGAACAGCAAGAAGCGGCGTAAACGCTACTTCTTGCGATAGTATTTTATTCCCTGCTTTTTTAGTGGGAGGCCTGGTGCATCCCTAAGGCAAAGCGTGGATCGATACTTGCAGAGCTCGATGACGATGAACTGCTGCTGGATGAGGAAGGAGAGCTATAGAGATTTTGTCCCAACTCTGAACCTTTGCTATCTTTTTCGTCCTTGCGATCCTTTTCATCGTACTCGGATTCGTTATAATTGTGTTTCCTCTCTTTCTCATCATATTCCGAAGGAGCATCGAAGGGGGCAAGGCGTTGCGCTTGTTGATTTACAAGACTTGTAAATCTCCACGTAATATCTCCCCCCCAACTTCCTTGGAAGCTCCGCAATTGTGGGAAATACCCTTTCTCAAAGGCATCAAGGAGTGGTTGCATCATGTCATCGCCGCCTGCTTGGTTAAAATCGTAACCTGAGATGAAAGAAAGGTTGATATACCTTAATCGTGGATTTTTTGTGGAGGCCAGTTTAAGCATATCCTCCCGGGTGGGATTCACAAGGGCCACATAATCCTGACCATGCACCATACTGATGGGATATCTAAACACCGGCGCAGGACCAAGCTCACGCACAGCATCTTCGCCCCCATGACTGCGGGCATGGGCAATGGCGTGGGCATGGGCATGGATAGCGTCAATGCGCTGCCCTTGTTCTTGGGCAAACAGTCGAAGGCCCAGTACCATTTGATAAAGTTGGTTATTATATTGATACCTAAAATGATCAATATCAAATCTTACTAAATTGGGGCACTGACGTCTTTGAACAATGGCATCGTATAAAAATGGGATGTCTTGTGGATTAATACCAGTCATAGCATTAATGGTAAGTTCTTCTGCACATTGGGATAAACGATCAAGGGGGAAATCCTTTGATATTTCCTTTGGGAATGGACCACCTGTATTAAGACTAAGTCGCTGGAGTGGTTTTTTATCCCCAATGATTTTAAGGATGGGAATAAGTCCATCTGGCCTAATATCGGAAAGACGAAGGGAACACTTTGCCTTGTTCCCCTTCATCTCATCCAGGATAATATCCAATCGATTGAGTCCTTTTTGATTATTTTCAAGCTGAGAGGCATCCACTTGTAATGTAAAGGGAATGCCATAGTTCCGGGCGATCGCGGCATTGGCGTAAGTAGCCTGAAACTCATCTCGATAACCATCAAAGAAAAATGTACCGTCAGGCATAATACGCCATCCAACACTAAAAAACGGAGCAATCACGTTATTTTGAATAGCCGTGCGTTCACGCTCACGCTTATTAGCAAGGATGGCCTTTTTATGTTCCTCTGTCATCACCTTTCCCGTCACCGCAGCATAGATATCCTTTGAGACCATGCTTATATTACGTGCATCTTGACTCAGATGAGCATGGGCATGAGAATGGGCGCGGGGATGGACCCAGTAATTAAAATGAGCCGGAGCGTGGGCATGGGCATGGGACAGCACGCCGGACATGGCTTGGACTTTTGGATCACCTAACATAAAATTCATCAAATCCCGATTCTCCAAAACCCGTTGGGCAGCTGAGCGTTGCAGGTCATCCCGATGGATTTTAACTTCCCGTTCTTTTTTGGATTTTTCTTTGACATCAAGTTCCGAGCCTTTACTTGAACTGGAGCTTGAGCTACTACTGCTAGGACTGGAACTAGAACTCTGCCCCAAACTAGTACTATACGCCGTATAGGGAAGGGATGCTGGCGAAGGAGCCGGCGAAGGAAGGTGAGAGCTTGCCGCCCACACATTTTGTAGTGTGCCAGAGAGAACACTTATGGAAACAACGCTGACTCCCAAAAGAGCCGCTTGACGAAACATTTTTTTAACCATCATAAAATTCCTTTTTTATACAGTGCTTCGTCACGTATCCCCTGACACGCACACGCACACGCACACGCACACGCACACAATTGTGCCTTTGCTCCATCGTGCACAAAAATTATTAATTTTTCGTAAAAAGAAGGAAGAGGTTAAACCTGGATAATATGAATATCCGTTACGGGTTTTTTCCCAAACCAAGCATGACAAATGCGGCGTGCTGCCTGGCGAAGGGATTCAGTAAGAGCACTTTCACTCTTAAACTCGCTCACATCCTGGTAAAGAACTTGCTCCAAAGCACCTGTAATCTTCTCAACAAGATCGTGAGTTTCTTGGCCTGGTTCGCAAATACCATTAAGGGTTATTTGGGGTTGGGCTTTTACTTTATCCCCCTTTATCACAAGGCTAATCATCACATGACCATTAATAGCCACCTTGTGGCGTTGTTTAAGGGCAAGAGCTTCTTGGGGAATCAGGCGGTTGCCATCGATGACAAGGCGCCCTGAGGGAATATTTTCATCAATAATTGCTGCCTTTTCCGGGGCAAGTTTAATGAGGGTACCATTATTGGGGACGATGGCTTGGGGAATTCCAGAATCAAGTCCCAAACGGCGATGCTCGAATAAATGACGCGCTTCACCATGGACGGGGATAAGCACCTGGGGGCGTGTCCATGCAAACATTTGGCGGAGTTCATCACGGTAGGGGTGCCCTGAGACGTGAATATCCTCATCGTGGGAGGTGATGATGGTTACCCCTGCGCGTGTCAGGCGGTTTTGAACGGCGCCAATATGCTTTTCATTCCCAGGAATAGTCCGAGCTGAGAAGATAACCACATCACCGGCATCCAGTTTCATCATGGGGTGGGTGCCGTTTGTAATACGGGCAAGAGCCGATTTATGCTCGCCCTGGGAGCCTGTGCAAATCACAAGTGTGCGCTCATTGGGAAGATCACGAAGGGCTTGGTCACCCTTAAATTTGGAAATGCCCTTGAGATATCCTGCATAACGGGCTGCAAGTTCCATTTTTTCAAGGGAGCGGCCAATCATCACGATTTCACGCCCTGTGGCATGAGCCGCCTCAGCAATGGATTGCATACGGGCGATATTTGAGGCGAAGCACGCCACAGTGATGCGCTGTTTGGGGTAGCGTTTAATGACCTCTAAAAGCTCTTCTTTCACATCTCCTTCGGATCCTGATGTTCCTTCTGAAAACACATTGGTGGAATCACACACAAGGGCAAGAACCCCTTCATCCCCAATTTCTTTGAGGCGTTTTTCATTTGTTGTAGCCCCGACAAGCGGGGAGGGATCAAGTTTCCAATCCCCTGTATGCATGACGGTGCCGTATTTTGTGGTTATCTTCAGGGCATTGGGTTCTGGAATGGAATGGGTAAGAGTGACAAACTCAATATGAAAAGGGGTGAGGTCTAACTTGCCTGATAAAGGGATTTCAATAATTGGTGCATTTTTGGCATAGGGCGTTTCACGGAATTTATTGCGCACAACCTCTGCTGTAAATGGAGTGGCATAGATGGGGCAACGAAGCCGGGGCCATAAATGGGCGACCGCACCAATATGATCTTCGTGGGCGTGGGTAAGGACAATAGCCTCGATTTGATCTACTTTGTCTTCTAGATAGCGGATATCAGGCATGATAATCTCAACACCTAAGTGATCACAAAACGAAATCCCCATATCCACAATGATCATGCGACCATCACAGATATAGACGTTAAGGTTCATACCAATTTCGTCACTCCCACCAAGGGGGAGGAAATAAAAGCCGTTTTTCAAAGGGGGAGGGATTCTTTCTGTAAAAGATTTATATTATTTAACTTAGTATAAGTTATATGGGATTTGTGACATCTATAATCCA
>Ga0172373_10004577_pt1 | contig 19418 bp, 5 predicted proteins | sample Lak10m_2_FD_114546 | JGI IMG/M metagenome (GOLD analysis project Ga0172373, IMG submission 114546) | Freshwater microbial communities from Kabuno Bay, South-Kivu, Congo - kab_092012_10m | ecosystem: Environmental > Aquatic > Freshwater > Lake | place: Democratic Republic of the Congo: South-Kivu...
CCGTCCAGGTGCGATAGACTTTAAAACAGGCGGGTTGCGCGGCATCATAAAACTGATCCTGATAGCTCACTGCACTCAACCCGCAGGCTGGTTGTCGGAGAATATCTGGTTGCTGATACCCGGAAGGGAGGTTGTGTGGTTCGGTAGAAGCCCCACATATTTCAATCGTTATATTTTTTGGCCAGACGATATCCGCGGAGCGCAGGTTTTGGTTGTTCTGTACTGTAACCGTCTGCGTACAGGAGGCTTTTAAGAGGCTACCTGGCTTGGATGCAGTAAATGTACGTGTGATGGTACCGCGGCCACAGTTGTCGATATTGGATACCTCCAGCGAATCGAGGTTATAGCCGCAATTGGCCAGCACCACGGGGCTCCCAAACTGCGCTGTATTTGTCAAATCCGCTGTACATTCTGCTACGGTATTATTGGGGCAGTACACTTGCGGCAGGATAGGATCTTTTACGCGCACCATCGACATACACTCGTTGTACTTGCCAAATAGGTCGCCACCTGGGATTTCCCGGGCAGGGTTCACCGGACCAGCACCGGGGTTCACCGTATATACACGCAATATAACGGGTATCGTCACCCCAGTAGCACTTACGTCTTCACAGCAGAAGTACACATTGTCGTCAAACCATTCCTGGATACCTGCGGTGACAGCAGAATCATCGCCGTTGATATTATTACATCCGCCGGTAGTCATACGGCGAATTTTGTAGTAAAGGTTCTGTACACAGTTGTCGCGACTGCCTTCGTTGAAGTTTTTTGCGGATGCCACGGCCGTACCCGTTTCATTCAGTGAGATAACCAGCTCGTCGTCGCAAATGGCAATGGGGCGCTCATCATCCACCACCGTCACGGTCGTGATACAGGAGCGGGAGTTGCCACAGCCATCCCAGGCGGTATAGGTAGCACTATGGGTTCCGAGTGCGACATCGCTGTGTGGGCCGGTACCCACCGATCCATAGGAGGTAGCTACCGTGAAGAAGACATCCGGGTCGCAGTTATCTCCAATAATAGGGTTATCCAGATACACGGTTGCCGTACATTTGCCGATGCTGGTACGAACGTTTTTTGCTGCCGGACACACGATAGTAGGTCGGGTAGTATCCACCACCTGTATTGTTTGAATGGGGCCAATGGTATCCAGGGCGGTACATACATTCAGCACTCGCCAGGTTCGGCGGATCGTTCTGCAAATACCATTAGAACCCGGATTTTGAATGACCTGGTCGGTATAGGTCACACTAAACGCACACAGGCTTTGACTGGAAAACATTCCATTTTGCCAGGTTGGATATCCGGTAGCATCCGGACCGGTGCTCGTTGCGGCACAATCCAACACCGTGTCTCGCGGGAAGGAAATCTGAGTCAGCACCGGACGGGTTAGTCGGATGGTCTGTACACAGGTACCGATGTTATTGCTCCCGTCCACTGCCGTCCAGGTACGGGTAATAACCGTGGGATAGAGGCTATCGCAGGAATTAATCCGCACGTTGTCCACGAATGAAATGGAATAGCCTGGGTCGCAGTTTTCGGCTGCGGTAGGGAATCCCAATGCCAATGGGCTGGTATTTCCAGTACAAGGCAATATAGTATCCCTGCACGTCAGTTGTGGGCCGGTCACGTCGAGTACCCGAGCCCAAATCGTACAGAACAAACTGGAGCCGTAGCGCACCTCGATCCAGAAAATTTCGCCCAGGTGGGGCGTCATATTCACACTTACTGAATCTAAGCCGGTTCCTAAGGTGACCCCATCCTTAATAACCCGAAGCTCAATCGGATCGGGGCAACTGTTGGCGATGACGCTCAGGTTGCTTGGCTTAAACAACACATTACAGCTCGTCCCCGCAAAGAGAGTCAGTGGACTAGCGGGGTCCGTAGTCGGGCAAGTAAAAGTACAGGGTGCTTGTGCCTGGGCAGAAAGCGTATGCCCAAAACTCAGAAAAATGAACAGCACAAACCACCAGGGATGTTTCCAAACTTCATCCACCAGCCTGGCGAATAGACTCCGTCGCCGAGTGGGCAACAGAAGCCTTTGGGAAATTACTCCTTTCATAGTACGGAATTTGACGGTTAAAAAATGGGCATCCCTTGTGCTGCGCACAACGGTTCCGATGGAAGCCGACGAAATGGTTAGCAAAAGGTCTGCCCGGTTTTGACAGGCATCACGCATCAGGCGTAATCCTGTCTTGGCTTTCTCGAATTGTTTGTTTGATCATTCCTGCACACAAAAAATCAAGTGGTGCATCTTATCTGACATTTTTTCCTAATGTGTATAAAAAACCGTGCCAAACTCTGCGGAGTAATATTTTTTCAAAAAAAAAGCCCCCCTCCAAAGTCTGGAGAGAGGCCATCCCAAAAACCGATTTATCTTACATACCCCGAAGGGTAAACCTATCGATTTATTCCGATTACATATACAGGTAATTTACCCTGTAACCAACATGCGTGATAACGAGGAAATACAGATGAGGGGGGAGTACTGTATCTGTCTCACAAAATTAAACATATTATTTATTTTCACAAGAACTTAACGGTTCCAATTAGGCTAAACTTACATAATAATGTGTAAACGGTCGTATTTAACGCCTGAGCGGGCTTTTGCGTTTATCCGGCGAATTGAGTCCAATACCCAGGGTTAATTCATGGGTACCGGAACTAAACTGCTGGATGTCTTGCAACGTCATATCGTAGGAATAGAATACCCGGAAGCTGTTTGCAATTTCGGAGCCCAGCAGGAAACCGAGTGATTTCAAGGAGCGATAAGAGAGGCCTCCTATGACGCGGTCATTCAGGAATCCCAATTTCAGGTTGATATCCGCCTGGAAGGGGGAGTCTTTGAGTTGGCGCAGCATAATCGACGGCTCGACACTGGCTACGCCTCCGTTGAGATAAAACCGGTGGCCGGCATAAATGAGATAATACCGAAGGAAAGAGCTTTCCGTGTTGTTCGTGACGATATCATTCAAGCGGGCACTAATGAGGTTGGCAAAAGAAAGTCCTACGAAAGTATTCTCATTGAATGTGCTGAATATGCCCAGTGAGGCATCAAAAACCTGCCGGCCGTCGGCTACGTCGTTTAGGATATTATCGTAGTCGTAGATAGGCTGCGACAAAATACTGTTGCCTAAGCGCATCTGCTGGTATTCGGTGGAGAAGCCGATTGCCAGCTTGACGGTCTCTTGTACTTTAAAGCGGAACGCGTAATTCAGGCGGAGTTTCATTTCATTCAGGCGGGCGGCGCTTTGGGAAGTAATGCCTACACCGAGGCCAAATGAGTTACCAAATGCGCCCTGGTACTGTACCCCCACTGATTTGGGGGCATCTGGAAAAGAGCTCCATTGTGATCGGGCGTGAAAAAAGACCTGATTAGTACCCTTGAAACCAGCGTAAGCCGGATTAACCAATACAGGAGCTACCTGATAATGCGAAACAACTGCTTCATTTTGAGCAAACAGGACACTGCTTCCCAACAGGAAGGGCAGTGCAATGCATAATTTTTTCATAGTTTTTGATCGGTTTATGGTAAAATACTGGCGGCAGCTCTGTTTTTGGGAGTGAAAGCTGCCGCCTTTTTAATTTATCTTAACAACGTAATCGAGCCCTTTATTTGTACACGCTCGCTATTAATATCGGTATATTCCAGTACATAAAAATAAGCACCCTCGGGAAGTTCCTCCCCATTTTGCGTGGTGCCGTTCCAGTTGTTATTGTAATTCTGGGCCTCAAATACTTTTTGCCCCCACTCATTGAAGATAAAAATGCGGTTGTCGGTAAGTTCTTCGATGCAACGGATTTCAAGGGTTTCGTTTGCACCGTCGCCATCCGGGGTAATCACGGTACGTGCGTCCAAACAAGGAAGCGTGCGGTCGAGAATGGTAAACGTCATTCGCTCCGGGCTTGTCTTGCATCCTCTGGAATCTACAATCTCCAGGGCATAATCGCCTGGGCACAACTTAATGAATACAGAATCTGTGGATTTTGCATTGGGCACGTTCGTCACATAGGCATACGGACGCGTACCACCGGTCACGGTAACCCGGGCAGCACCGTCGCAATCCGGTGCATCTACGGTTGCCGGAGTAGTTTCGACGGATACCACCATAGCCTGTGGTTCCAACACCGTAAACAAGCCAGAAACCGTACAGTTATTGGCATCTGTCACCGAAGCAGTATAATTCCCTTTGGTGAGGAAGCTAATCCGTGGTCCGGTAGCACCGGTGCTCCACCGATAGGTATAAATGGATCCGGGTACTCCCCCACTGGCGGAAACGAGGATATCCCCATCTCTGGCACCTACACAGGAGATATGATTGACCGATCCACTCACCCCGAGCAACGGCGGTGCGGTGAGTTCGGCCATAGCCTCCGTCATGCAACCGGCTTCGTCCGTTACCTGCACTTTGTAGGTTCCTGCCGCCGCCTTGGTTAGTTTTTGTTCGGAGCCGACGAGGTTTTCGTCGAGCAGCCAGGCGTAGATATAGTTCACCCCAATACCATTTAATGCAGTGGCTTCAATCACTCCATCAGCGGCATCGCGGCAACTGACACCATAGGTCCGGAAATTAGATGTAACCAACGCGCGGGCGCTGAGGCTTGATTTGGTGCCGATGGCAAATTCCTTCAGCAGGGAGTTACCCGAGCTTTCCTTTACAATAGCACGATAGGTGCCCGAAACCACATTGGAAAGATCTTTGGTGCGCGAAATAGTATCCCCTTTGCTGTTGAGCCAGAAATAGGTATAGGGAGCTGCGCCGCCTGCAATATTTAAGTTCACATCGCCGCCTGCATCACCGGGGCACACATTATCCACAATCTGACCGAGGAACGTGAAGGTGTTGATTTCAATCGGGTCAAAAGTGACCATACATCCATTGGCATCCTCTACCGTTGGTACATACTGACCTTCACAGAGATTCGTAATCAGTAGGCCGGCATTATTGCTGTTCCAGCGAACGAAATACGGGGAAGCGCCCCCACCTACCGTGATAGTGATACCACCTGTACATCCGGGCGCATCATTGTCGTGCTTCACGACCGCGCTCATTATCGAAACGGCTGTTGGCTGCGTAATCAGGGAGCTGTTGGCTATGGTTGAGCCTTCCTTATCCGTGATGACATACGTGTACGTACCGGCAGCCAGGTTCTTCCGCTCTACCACCCCCGACGAGTTGGCATCTACCCGCACGCCATCGTTGAACAACGCAAAATAGGGTGCCAGGCCACCTGTAACCTGAATCTGGATGATGCCCTGTGTCTGGCCAAAGCATTTGTTATTAGTGACCGTGGCCTCTATGGCCAAGGGCAGAGACACCAGTTCTATCTGAATACAGCGCACCATCGTACAGCCTTTGGCATCCGTTACGGTTACGCAATATTCTCCTTTAGCCAGATTGCTCAGCGTAGCAGTCACCGCATTGGTATTCCATTTGTAGGTATATGGCGCCTCTCCTCCGCTTACACTCAGTACAATGCTTCCATTTGCCGTACCTTCCGGACCACGGGAAGGGTTAAAGGTAGCGTTAATCAGGATTCCGGAAAGCTCCGGCACATCAAAGCTCCCCGTAAGCGTGGTGCCCGTGGCATCCGTCACGGTCAGTCGGTAGGCCCCACCCCGTACGCTGTCCAGGTTTTGGGTAATCGCGCCATTGCTCCACAAGAACTGATAAGGGGTCTTGCCACCGGTGATATCTACCACAACGCTTCCGTTGGCTGTTTCAAAACACGCATCCCGAACAATCGCGTTGCTAAACTTGAGTCTTTTCAATACAGACACACAAGTAGTATCAAAACATCCTTGTGAATCGGTAACCCGGAAACAGTAGGATCCCTCCACTCCAACGCCACTGATATCTTCTGTTGCACGACTATACCCGCCGGGGCCTGTCCAGCTAAATGCATACGGAGTCTGGCCACCAGCAACGGTCACGTTAACCGCTCCATCCGACCCGGCATCAATCGGGGTCGTTTGTACGGAGGTAATGGATACGCCAGCGCTCTGGCCCACCTGGCCGATAGCGCTCACCGCGCAACCGCGCGCATCGGTAACCGTTACACGGTACTGTCCGACGGCGACATTGGAATGCGACATCTGGTTGGCAGGGAGATTATTGCTCCAGGCATAGGCATAAGGCGTACTACCGCCCGATGCCACTGCCGATACTTGTCCGTTGTTGATACCAATACAGGTAGCGTTCTGGGAGTTGAGTACTACGGCAAGGGCCGACGCCGGGCGAGAAATCCGGAAAGAATCGGATGTTACGGTACAGCCCTTGGCATCCGTTACCGTCACATAATAAAGACCGGGTAATACATTGCTGTGTGCTGAAAGGGCTGGTAGTCCTCCGCTCCACGCATACACGTAAGGGCTGGTGCCCCCGGTCGCCGTTGCGCTGAGCTTGCCGTCGTTGCTGTCGAAGCAAGTCACGGACTGCCCGCTCAACGCTACGGCAAGAGCCGCTGAAGGACCTTGCACGGTGAATGATTTCACTACAGAAATCTGTGTAGTCGCATCCGTCACCGTTACACTATAGGTTCCTGCCGGAAGGTTTACCAAATCCTGGGTAGTCGCATTCTGATAGCTCCACTTATAGGTATAGGAGCCACTCCCTCCCTGCACAGAAATATTGATAGCACCTACGTTTTGCCCAAAGCAGGTCACCTGCGTAATCTGAGCCACCGAATCAATGACTAACGGAGGCAGCGCATTCGTCAAGATACTAATCAGACCCTTGTCAAAAGCAAACGGCACCGCCTGATCATTGATGTCCGTGACCTCTATCGTCTGGGTGGAATCGAGGGTCACCTGGGTCATACCCAATAAGCTCTTCGTAGTAAAACAAACCTGGAACAGGTTCGTATTGGTCGGCAAGGTAATTCCCGATACTTCTGGGTCATACCAAGACAACTTAATTTTTCCGGAGGTGGCCGTATTGAAGCTCGACTGATCTAACCCGTTCAGGTTAAAGCCTTGCAGGGCTTTGAAGGTGAGTGAATCTGCCCGGTATTTCATCGTAAACTCCATACCGACTACAGCGGTGAAATTTTGTGCACTGACATTCAAACAAACGTCCGAATTGCGTGCCACTGCAGCGTCTGACACCAGGAACTGTAGTTGGTTATTTTCTCCGGGGGTACCAAACGTAACCACCCCCGCAGTATTACTATAGCTGACCGACTGTCCGCTCACATTTATTATTTCGATCGGTGCCGCAACCGATACATTCGTAGTAGAACCAAGGGCGCCACGCGCGGTAAAGCAAACACGGAAAATAGAGGTGCCGTTGGCCAGCGTCACCCCGCTCACTTCCGGATCAACCCAGGATACCTTAATGGAACCTTTTTTGTTGGTTCCGATCCCTGGCAATCCAAAGACACCTCCGTCCATTCCGCGCAATGCACCGAACCCGGTTACCTGTTTGAATTCCAATTTCGTAGAATCGTATGCGATGGAAAATTCAGCACCGATAAGGTTGGTAAACTTATTCACCCGAACATCCAGGCAGACCTCCTGGCCCGGAAGTGCGGAACCACTATCCACCAACAGCCCAAAAGTATTGACATTCTGACCGCTGATCGTTACGGTACCTGGACTGGCCGTCAGGCTCACCGTGCTCGCATCCCCCTTGATTATTTCAGAGGTGCTCGAAAAACCTACGGAGGTCGTCGTATTGGAACCAATAGCGGTGAAGCACACTTTGAACAACGTCGTACCGTCGTTTAGGGAAATACCTGCTACGTCCGGATCATTCCAGGAAACCTTCAGCGTCCCTTTGCGGGTAGTGCCCACGCCCGGAAATCCAAAATTGCCCTCTGCAGTGAGTCCACTTAGGTTGAGACTGTTCACCCCTGAAAACTCCAACTTGGTGGAATCATAGGTAATGGAGAATTCCATCCCGAGGATATTGGAAAAATTAGTAGCAATTACCGGCAAGCATACCTCGCTGCCCGCCTGCGCACTGGCATCGGTAATATCCAGCGTAAATGGACCAGTTCCTGCCGTTCCGCCTGCGCCGGTACCAATGACAACCGTACCGTTATCCCCGGCGAATCCAACAGACATTTCGTTTTTATCGATAATCTCTACCGTCGGATTAAAGGATACCGACGTGGTTACATTATTCTGAACTGCCGTAAAGCACAATTCAAACACTGTCGTGCTGTCGAACACACTGATACCCGTAACATTGGGGTCTGTCCAGGATAGCTTAATCGCGCCCAGGGGATTAACACCTACACCCGGTAAGCCGAAAGAAGAAGAAGTCAGGCCGTCGAGGTTGAGCCGAGCGACCGAATCAAAACGAAGGGCAGCCGATGCGTAGTTCATTGTGAGCTCTATCCCAAGAATATCGCGGAAGCTCCCGGATTTAACCGGTAGGCAGAACGACTGGTTGAGCGACGTACTGGTATCCCCAATATACAACCCAAAAGTACCCGTGCCCACTGTGCTACCGCCCGTGCCTCCGCCGCCCGTGCCACCACCTCCGGTGCCTCCACCGCCCGTGCCTCCGCCACTACTACCTGTTCCTATTTTCACTACACCCGGTGTACCCGTGAAGGAAATAATCTCTTCACTGGCATTTAGAATCTCCCGAGATGCCGCAAACCCGACAATCGCGGTATCGTTTACACTAGCCGTAGTAAAGCAGACATCAAAAAGCTTTGTACCATTAGCTACGGTCACCCCTACTACATTGGGATCCAGCCAGGAGAGCTTGAGGCTACCCAACGGATTGATACCAAATCCCGGTGCGCCGAAGGAACTGGATTCCGTCAGACCTGCCAGGTTTAGGTTGGCCACCGAATGATACGTCAACTTGGCCGGGTTATAGGTAAATGTCAATTCGATTCCCAGGATATTGGAAAAACCCTGTACCGTTACGGGGAGACATACCTTGACGCCCTGGGCGACCGAATCACTGCCAACTGCCATGGCAAAGCCGGTAGTGGTCGTACCACCTCCTGTACCGCCACCTCCCGTACCACCACCACCGGAACCGCTACCTGTACCGATAGTAATGGTTCCCGATGTCTTGGCGAGGTTGAGCATATTTTCATTGGCATCGAGAATTTCTGAGCTGCTCCCAAAATTTATGGTCGTCGTGGCATCCACATTAGCCGCGGTAAAGCACATTTGGAAAATGGTGGTGCCATCGGCTATTGTTACCCCGCTCACATTGGGATCCAGCCAAGAGAGCTTAAGGGTTCCCTTGGGGTTAATACCCGCACCCGGTAAGCCGAAAGAGCTCGTTTCCGTCATACCGACCAGGTTCAGGTTTTGAACCCCGGTAAAGACGAGCTTGGTAGTGTCGTAGGTAATTGTAAGCTCGATTCCCAGAATATTGGTGAAGCTATTCACCTTCACCGGCACACAAAAGCTCCCGCTTTTGGCGACCGCTGCATTTCCAATACTCATCTGTAAATCGGCAACAGCACTGGCAGGATTGGCTGTTTCACGCCCCGCGGCTGCATAGAGCATGGGGTGAACCCACAACAGGGCGATAGTCATCAGCCCCGTGATGAGACGGAATGAATTGATGTTCATTTTAAATCGGTATTTGGGATAACAAAAAATATGGGTAGTCCGGAGGTTTTTACCGGAACAACACTTTCTGCGTACTAAATCGGTCACCCTGGGTCAAGCGCACGAAATAAACGCCAGACACAGGAAAATTATTGGCATCAATCCGAAGTTGATTCACTCCGGAAGATACGGGGTATTGCTGTTCAAAACACACTTTTCCCTGTACATCCAGGATACGCACGGCGACATCTTCAGCAGTACGGGAAAAAAACTCGACCTGCAAGGAAGACTCCTTAGGCAATGGGTTGGGAAATGCCGAACGTATGTTCAGCCATTCCGGCTCATTGGTCAGTACAGAGGTAACGGATTGCTGGCCTATCACCACCGACCCGTTTCGAAATTCGGCCTGAACCGCTGCAAAGCTGACATCCACCACCTCTTTCATCGTTGGCGTATCCACAAACTGGATGAGGGAAGTCGCGTTAACCTGGCCTACCGGGCGAAAGAAAATGGAGAACAACGTGACATCGTCCTTTAAATCGATTCCTTTCAACCCTTCTTCACTCCAGGCAAAACGAAGGATTCCCTGCTGCGCAGACTGTAAACCAAAATTACTGGAAATGGTAAAAGGCAACCCAAACTGACCGACGCTATCGAACGTAAGCACGGAAGGATTCCACGCCAACGTGAACTGAGCACCCACAATTTTATTGAACTGCTTGACCCGGATATTCGCCACATAACGGGACGATGTCACCGTATCGACGGGTGCGGAAAAAACAGGCTTCGATTGCTGTGTAAAGCCTGTATGTGGGAGGATAACGAGGCAGAAGAGCGCCGCAATCAGCACTATTTCTGTTTTTTTCATGGTTTCATGGGATTATTTGGAAACAATGAAACTTTTGCTTTCAGAAACGAAGGTAATCCTTTTTTTCAAAATAAGAAAAATACATGAAAAAAACACATTAAGTGAGTGAAACAGACTTTCAGCCTTCTATCCCTTGTATCCGTATTCCAGGCCAACGCTCCAGCGACTCCGAAGCCCCCATTGGAAATACCCTCCGAGCGTTTTTTTTACTGTAAATCGTACTTGTTTTGGAGCCGGGCAATACGTATCCACGAGGTATCCGAACGCCCAATTCCTCCATTCCTGCCGACGAAAAAAGCGCAAATATCCTTAAATTTTTGCCCCCCTCTCGAATCCCCAGGCTACAAGGTGTATTTTTGCCGATAAGCACCCATCCGGAAGCCTGCCTAGAGGCCCCGAATCAGCCCTGCATTCCACTCATCCAAAAACCAGTACTTATGCGTCGGATCGGCATACTTTGTTGGTGCCTGTATGCCGGAGTCCTGTCGGCGCAGTCGGAGGGTGCTGCTTTCCCCGCAAAAAAACACCTACTGCGATTCGATGCTCCCCCCTGGAACCTCCCGGATTCCCTCATTAGCCCTGGTTCCATACAACTCCGGGGGGAAGCCGATGGGCACGATATTCCTCCCAGCTGCTACTCCATAGTAGGAAACGCCATCTGGTGGACCGCCGATTCCGCGGCTATTCCATTCCCCCTGCGCATCACCTATCAATGCCTGCCTCCCTGGCTCACCCAGCCATTTTACTTGCGTGCCCCGCCGACGTATCCCAACTCCGGTGATTCCAGTGTTCCATTTACCTATCGCCCTTATACCGAAACCAGCCCTGGCATCCAGTTTCGAAAACTCGACTACAGCGGTCGGTTTACCCGCGGATTTTCCATCGGGAATACCCAGGACCTCGGCCTAAACGCCGCCTTCAACCTGCAACTAAACGGCGATCTGGGGGATGGTATCCGCATTCAGGCTGCTATCTCCGATGAAAACCTACCCCTGCAACCAGAAGGCAATTCGTTGCAGCTTCGCGATTTCGACCGCGTGTACATTCACCTGCAACGCAACAAGCAGTCATTGACAGCAGGTGACTACGACCTCCTGCATCAGACTGGGCATTTCATGCGCTATGCCAGCCGCCTCCAGGGAGTATTGGTAAAAAATGAAGCCCCCAGGAGTACCCAGCAGGCCGCTGCAGCCATAGCCCGTGGAAAATTTACCCGCTATGTCCTCAGCGTACAGGAGGGCAACCAAGGCCCCTATCCGCTCAGCGGAGCGTCGGGAGAAGCCGTTGCGGTAGTCATCGCCGGAACAGAACGCGTCTGGCACAACGGTCAGCTCCTACAACGAGGGGCTGATTACGACTACCTCATCGACTACAACCGCGGAGAACTAACCTTTACCTGGCGTCGCCGAATCCTTCGCGAATCCCGAATCACCATAGAATACGAATACGCCGATCAGAATTTTTTGCGGAGCATCTACACCATGGACTTATCCCGCAGCTTCCGGAAAGCAAGCCTCTACGCCCACTATTACAGCCGACAGGACAGCAGAACCCCCACGTCCAACCTATCGCTCACCGACACCGACCGCCAAATTATCCAACGCGCCGGTGATGACCCCGAAAAAGCGTATATTTCCACTATCCGCGACGCCGAAACCTATCTCCCTTCCAGGGTCTATTATTCCTGGAAAGATACCCTGACCAACTGCGGCCACCTCGACTCCATCCTCCTGCTCAGCAGCCCTCCGGATGCGCCCCAACGGGTAACTGCACGATTCTCCTTCGTCGGCAAGGGGAAAGGACACTATCGCCGCTACGAACAGCCCCTCGCCAACGAGCGCGCCTATTATTGGGTAGCTCCCGATCCCGAGACCTGCCAACCCACCGGCGATTATGAACCTATTCTGCAAATTACCCCTCCCCAACAACATCAGCTACTGGTTGTCGGCCAAACCTGGAACCCTTCCCGCATACAGCTTCAGACAGAAGTAGCCCTCAGCCACCTGGACAAAAACCGCCTCTCCGCCCTGGATCAAACCGACGACATAGGAGCTGCCGCCTTTTTATTCCTCCACTACCGTCCACTGCCGCCGCCCGACAGCAACCGATGGCAATGGACTTCCGATCTATCCGTAGAAACCAGGCAAGCTCATTTTCAGGAAATCAACCCCTACCGGAACCCTGAATTTCTCCGCACCTGGAGCCTCACCAGCTTCAATGGCCAGGGAAACGTACCACCTGCTGCCGAGTTGCTCTCGTCCCTGTCGGCATCCCTGGAACATCCCCGAAAAGGAAAAGCCACCTTCCAATCTCAGACCTACCAGCGGGCTACCTCCTACCGCGGCATCAAACAATCCCTGGAGTGGCAACTCATCCCCGACAACTGGAAAATCCAGGGGAATGTACATGTTTTGAATGCCCGGTCTGAACAAAACAAACTACTCTTTATACAACCAACCCTTGACCTGGCCAAGCAATTTCCCCGCTGGCAGCAACACACCGTATTCCTCAGTGCAGATGGAGAACAAAATGCCCGATACGCACCCGGCAGCAGAGCGGTTCTTCCTGCCAGCTTTTCCTACGGCAGATGGCGTATCGGAGTGGAAAGTCCAGGCGAAAAAAAAACGTACTATCAGGCGGCGTATAGCCAACGCAGTGACCAGTCGCCCTACGCCGGGGAGTGGAAGCAGGCGACTATTGCCCGGGAGCTATCCGCCAGCGGAAGATGGAGTCCAACCCCCTCCAACCATATACAAGGCGACCTAAGTTATCGCCAGTTAGCTACCAATACCACGTTGTTTCCCGAACAAACACCCTCCCGAAACAGCTTGCTCGGTCGCCTCGACGCAGCTTTTTTTGCCCTGCATGGGTTGCTGCGCAGCCAAACACTCTACGAACTTGGTTCCGGCCAGGAAGCACGCCAAGAATTCACGTTCATCAAAGTAGCCCCCGGCGAAGGAGTCTATATATGGCTCGACTCGCTTTACAACCAAGACGGCGTCATACAGCCCGCTGAAATGCAACTCGCCCCTTTCCCCGATCAGGCCGACTTTATCCGCGTGGCTACCATATCTACCCGCTATGTACAGACCGACTACCTACAACTCAGCCAAAACCTCCAACTGGAGCCCCGCGCACTATGGAAGTCGCCCCCTACCAAACACCCCGCAAAGTTATTGAGCAAGCTATCCGCACAAAGCTCCTGGAAGAAGCAGCAAAAAACAATAGCCAACGCCGGAACCCCGCCCCTTTTCCCACAGATGCTTCCCCCCGACGACAGCAGTCTGGTCGGGCTGAACGAGCAGTCTCGCCACGCCATCCTATTCAATCGGGGCAACCCCCACTGGGAGCTGCAACTAGCTCGCCAACACACCCAAAGCAAACAGCTCCAGGTGGCTGGTTTTGAACTTCGGGGAAACCGGGAAACACTCCTGCTCCTCCGCTGGAATCCAGCACCCGGCTGGTCGGTGCGTACGCAAGCCGCACAAGGCAACAAACAAAGCCAGATCTCCTGGATGAACAGCCGAAACTACCTGCTCCAATACCAAAAGATAGAAACACAGCTTTCCTGGGTACCAGCCTCCAAATGGCGCACCCAAATCAATACCCGTTTTCAGACCGACCAGGATAGAATATCCGGTGGCATTCCGCACGCCCGCACCCTCGAACTGAAATCGGGCACCACCCTTACCCCGCGTGCCAATACCGCGCTGAACGCCCAACTATCCTATGTATCTATCGACTTTGAAGGCGAAACCCGCTCGCCTGCCGGATATGCTATACTGAATGGACTCCGACCCGGCAGCAACTGGCTGTGGAGCCTGGGCATCGAGCGCCAAATCAACCGAAACCTGCAACTTCGGGTTCAGTATGATGGGCGAAAAACAGGCCAAAGTCCCGTGATTCATCGCGGAAGCCTGCAAATCAGCGCGGTTTTTTAACATAAAATCCGGCTCTGATATAAAAAAATCGAAATTTGTGGTAAACCATCGAATGACATGAAAAAAGCAATCTTCTCCTGCACCTTGTTTTTCCTCGGCTTGATGGCCTTTTCCCAACCGACCGTCAACCTATGGGAAGACACCGAACTCGAAAAAATTGCGCTCCTCCGGGAAGTACCCCTCCCAGCACCCGCCCGTGTTTACCGAACCCTGCGCCTGGATTTTGCGCGGGCTGCCACCCTACTCCACCGGGCACCCCTGGAAACAGCAAACAAAAAAGGTATCCCCTTTTACCTCCCCCTCCCCGATGGCGGGATGGAAGCCTTTCTCATCTTAGAATCCCCCTTACTCGAGCCTGCCCTCGCGCGCAAGTACCCCCAATTAAAAACCTTTCTTGCACAAGGCATAGATAGGCCGGAGCTAACCGCCCGGATGGATATCACCCCCTTTGGCCTGCACGCCTCTGTGTTTTCACCGGGTGGCACTTTTTATATCGACCCCGTCTCCGAAGGACTGAATCAATATTACTTTGCGTACTATACCCGCCACGTGGTACTTCCAGAAGGCAGCACGGTTCCAAGGTGCGGTATCAGCGAGCAACCGGTTCCACTCGAATCCCCTTCCTATACCCCCACTCCTTTCGGAACCTCCACCCTGCGCGATGGCAAAGCCCAACCCGTAACCCTCCTCACCTACCGGCTCGCCCTAGCCTGCACCGGAGAATACGCCCAGGCAAAAGGAGGCAATAAACTGGCCGTTATGGCATCTATGCTCAGCTCCATCAACCGCGTCAATCAGATTTTTGAAAAAGAAACCGCCATCCGGTTACACCTCATCGCCCAAAATGATACCCTGATTTTCCTGGATCCAGATACTGACCCCTATACAAATATCGACCTCGCCCCCAGCCTGCTCAACCAAAATACCGGGGTGCTCAATCAAATACTAGGAGCGAACGCGTATGATCTCGGCCACGTGTTTACCCTGGCTTGTAAAAACAGCATTGCGGGTATCGCCGCCAAATCAGCTACCTGCGGCCCTTATAAAGGCGCCGGCGTAACCTGCCACTTCACATCCAACACCGAATTTATAGCCGTTCAGGTTATGGCACACGAACTCGGGCATCAATTCTCCTGCGGCCATAGCTGGAACCATTGTGAGGGCTTCAACTCCGCTATCGATACCGATGAAGCCTTCGAGCCAGGTAGTGGGAGCACCATCATGTCCTATGCCAGCGCCTGCGGGTCCGACAACATAAGCAATGCCTCCGACAGCTACTACCACGTAGGTTCGCTGGAAGACTTCTACGCCTTTACCCGGCAGTTTCAGGGAAAGAACTGTGCTACCCCTGTACCTACCGCCAATTCCATCCCAACATTACAACTCGACTACCCTACGTCTTTTTATATACCGGCACTCACCCCCTTTCAGCTCAAAGCCCAGGCAAGCGACCCCGACGGAGATCCCCTTACCTATTGCTGGGAACAATACGACAGCGGGCCTTCCGTACCGCTCGGTGACGCCCAGCTCAACGCCCCCTTGTTTCGGTCATTCCCGCCCGCCGCCTCCAATACCCGTATTTTTCCTCAACTCAGCACCTTGCTCCGCAATGAAAAAGACGTGCGGGAAATACTCCCCTCCTACTCCCGAAAACTCACCTTCCGCTGTACCGTCCGGGACAATGCCCCCGGTGCAGCCGGCGTAACCTGGGGACAAGTTCAATTTCAGGTCGCCAGTCAGGCCGGCCCGTTTGTCGTCACCCAGCCCAATAGCTCAGACAGTATCTGGCGCGCCGGAACCGTACAGACCATTTCATGGGAGGTGGCCAATACCCAGCTGGCTCCGGTTAACTGCAAACATGTACATATCCGGCTGTCGGTGGACGGTGGCCTCACCTACCCTTACCTGCTCGCCGAAAACGCACCGAATAACGGGACTGCCCGCGTGGCCATACCACCGGTAGCGACGATTAAAGCCCGCGTGCTCATAGAAGCAGCAGACAACATATTTTTCGACATTTCCGATAAAGATTTCAGCATAGCACCTGCCGAGCAGGCGGGTTATGCAATGGCCGTACAACCCTACGCCGTTCCACTGCATTGCCAGCCGGAACCACTCACATTTACCGTGCACACGTATAGCTTGCAAGGATATCAGGAACCCATCGCCCTCACCCTCGACGGTGCGCTCCCCCCCGGTGCTTCCTATGGGTTCAGTCCAAACCCAGTGCGTGCTGGCAGCCCGAGCACCCTGCAGATCAGCCTCCCATCCGGGAGCTTCGATACGCTTTCCGTCGGCGTCCGGGCCAGCAGTGCAGGTAACCCGGCGGTATCGCAAACTATTCGATTCAGCTCCCTGTCCAATTCCTTTGACAGCCTCTATACCACTTTTCCAGCCAACGGCGCCGCCGGTATCATCCTATCCACCCCACTTACCTGGAACCCCGTATCCAACGCCAGCAGCTATAACCTCGAGCTTTCACCCAGCCCGGCCTTTGGGAAGACCAATATTTTTTCCAAAGAAAAAATCATCGGAAGTACCTGGATACCCAATGTACTCCTCCGCAATAACACCCTGTATTACTGGCGGATTCAACCAAACAACGCGTGTGGTTCCGCTCCTTTCCTGGATCCTTCTACCTTCCATACCGCAACAACCTCCTGTAAAACCTACCAAAGCGCGAATGTTCCGCTCAATATTCCAGGCGCCGGCACGCCGGTTATTGAGTCGCGCATCACCGTCAACGAAACGGGCGTACTCAATGACGTCAATATACCCCTGCTGCGTATCAACAAGGAATATGTCCGAAATTTGCGGATAAGCCTGCTCAGCCCAAAAGGAACGGAGGTCATCTTGTACAACGGACACTGTGCCCTGACCAGTAAACTCTATCTCGGATTCGACGACGAAGCACCGCAGGCCGTCAATGGAAGCGGGGTATGCCCGCCCGACGACGGCATCGTTTTCCGTCCAACCGATTCATTAAGTCGCTTCAAAGGGGAAAATATTCAAGGAATCTGGACCCTGCGTATCGCCATATTAAAAAATGAAAGCCTCAGTCCAGGGGCGCTGGAATCCTGGAACCTCGAATTTTGCTCCGCTTTTGAGGCACCCCAACCAATACTCAGCCGCAATAAAAACCTACTCGTACCCCCCGGTGGACATAATACCCTGACCTCTTCTCAACTGCTGGCGGAAGACAAGCAGTCCACTGCGTCGGCATTGACCTTTACCCTGGTTCGCACGCCTGCACATGGACAGCTCAAATCCGCTAATACCGTACTCGCCACCGGCGACTCCTTCACCCAGGCGCAAATCAATGCGTTCCAGATTCAATACCAACACGGAGGCGGCAGCGACACCAGTGACACCTTCCTTTTTGTGGTGGAAAACAGCGTCGGGGGATATATCCCACCACAAACGTTTCACATTCTGCTCGACGCCAATGCCGTTGTCGGAACGACCAGTGCCGAACCCACATACACAGGATTCCGCCTTTTTCCTAACCCCGCGACGGAAAGGCTGATCCTCCAATGGGAGCAGCCGGAAGCCCCTCGATCCTCCCTGCGCCTGTTTAATGTGCAAGGACAATTGGTATTACAGCAACAGCTATCTGCCGGAGCCAGCTTCGAGATTGACATTTCGCACCTTACCCCCGGTATGTACCTGGCAGAAGTGCAGCACGGACAAGGTATATTCAGGGAAAAGCTATTCATCCAGCGTTAAAAGACTCCGGTGGGATTAGATACTATGAAAATCAAAACAGGCATTTTTTTCGGGGGAGCATCCCGGTTGCGGGAACGGTCGTTTTTGAGTGCACGGTCGTACTTCACCCACCTCGACCGCAGTGTTTTTGACCCCCTGGTTTTTTTAATCACGGCCGGAGACATCTGTATTCACATAGACTGGGAGAGGTTGTTTCAGCCGTCACTCAGTGATTTTTTTCCTCCCCTTGCCGTTCGTCCGACCTCCGCACATCCCTTTCCGATATACGAAGAAAGCCTGCCAATAGACGCTGCCACCCTCGCCCGGTTGGCTGGCCGTGTCGTGTCGGAGGAGGAGTTGCCCCAGCTGATTAACCTGGGTATTATTGCCATGGAGGGTAGCCAAGAAGCCCATGACGACTGGTGGCTTAAGCTTCAGCAACTTGGTATTCCTTGTATTGGAAACCATGCACTGGCTTCCAGGCGGGCCAGGGATTTTGGATTATTTCAGGCAGCCCTCCAGGAAAATGGAATTGCCGGCGTCCCCTCGGTGTTGGTAAGTCCGGGCAACGCCACCGATCGCCATATACAAGGTGCCTTTCAAATGGCACAGGAATATATTGGCTTCCCCATGCAGATAATATCCACCCAGGATTCCGAACGCGTCGCCGAGCTGGGCATACGGACTACTGGGCAGGAGTTTCAGGAAGCACTGGACTATGCCTTCTTCCAGGAGTCGTTTCATCTTGAGCAATGGGCAGCTATGAGTATGTTCGAACGGCTCGACTACGTCCGCTACCTAGCCGACCTGAAGAATGGCCCCGGCTTTCCAGTTCAGGTGCGCCTGAGCGAAACAAGTATCCGAATAAACCATCCCGAAGCCCTTCTCCGCTACTTTGATGACCTGGTGCGCGACCCTGAGAAGCAGCAACAAACCGTCGGCCTGGAAGGCACGCTACCTGTTGAACCCATTCGGATTCAGGCCAAACTGCAAGGAGCACCCTTTGCCATGGCCGTACTCCGCGATACCGACGGCGTAGTGCACACGCTACCTCCCATGCCGCTGTTTAGCACCGACGATAAGCTGCCGATATCCGAGGCGCTGGTTTTTGACCCAGCAGTAACCCTACAAATACAGGAAGCGGGTCAAAAGCTATTTCACGCCTTTGAATGTAGTAGTCTGACTTTGATACAGGGAGTAGCCGATTTGGATGGGCAGGTCCATATTGCCTCGCTCTCGTACCCCTCCAACTACACAACAACGGGACTTCTCTTCCGTATCGGAATGGCCGCTGGCTATTCGCCGGTTGCCTGGCTGACCAAAATCATCTCCCTGTCGCTGGCCGAACGCGTACGCGAAGCGCCCCAGCAGATGA
>Ga0172373_10004578_pt1 | contig 19414 bp, 15 predicted proteins | sample Lak10m_2_FD_114546 | JGI IMG/M metagenome (GOLD analysis project Ga0172373, IMG submission 114546) | Freshwater microbial communities from Kabuno Bay, South-Kivu, Congo - kab_092012_10m | ecosystem: Environmental > Aquatic > Freshwater > Lake | place: Democratic Republic of the Congo...
CCTGGGAGCGCATCAAAGACATGGACCCGAGCTGGCGGGCCTTTTATCAGTATCATTCCACCATCGTAGAGCCGTGGGACGGCCCGGCCGCCTTGGTCTTTTGTGATGGGCAGACGGTTGGTCTGGCCCTCGATCGCAACGGATTGCGCCCGGCTCGCTTTTTGCTGACCGATGACGGCTTGGTGGTGGTGGGCTCCGAGGTGGGCGCAGTCAGCATCGACGAATCACGCATCGTCCGCAAGGGCAAAGTGGGTCCCGGACAGATGATTGCCGTCGATGTGCGCCGTGGCGTCTTCGAAGAAAATCAGGCCATCAAGAGCGCATTGGCGGCGCGCCGCCCCTACGCCGAATGGCTCACCCAAGAGATGCGGGTGCTTGCGCCGGCTTCGGCGGCGCGCTACGGCACCATTGCTGCCGTAGACGGCGACAAAGAGACCCAGGCTGCGCAACTCGGTGAACTCCAGCAGGCGTTCGGGTATACGGCCGAAGAATTGTCCGTGGTGCTCCGCCCCATGGCCCGTGATGGCCAAGAACCGGTTGGATCCATGGGCGATGACACACCGTTGACCGTCTTTGCGGAGCGTTCACGTCCGCTCTACAGCTACCTGAAACAGCGCTTTGCGGAGGTCACCAATCCGCCCATCGACCCGCTCCGCGAGGAGCTGGTGATGTCGCTGGCCACCCTGCTCGGTGGTCGTGGCAACCTGCTCGAAGAGACCCCAGAACATGCGCATCTGCTCCGGTTGGCCGGACCAGTGCTCCGTGACGGCCATCTCGAGACGATTCGCACCCACAGCGATCCCGCGTTTGCGAGTGCAACCATCGATGCCACCTTCAAGGCCGATCATGGCCCGAGTGGCCTCAAATATGCGATTAGTCAGGTGAGCGCACAAGCCTGCCAAGCTGCGCTCGAGGGCAAACGCATCATCGTGCTCAGTGACCGCGCCTGCAACGACAGTCGTGCGCCTATTCCGTCATTGCTCGTGGTCGGTGCCACCCACAAAGCGCTCGTTGATGCGGGGTTACGCCGCTCGGTCAGCTTGGTGGTCGAAAGCGGCGACATGCGTGAAGTCCACCACCTCGCCTGCCTCATTGGCATGGGCGCTGAAGCGGTCAACCCGTGGCTGGCGTTGGCCAGTGTGCGCGCCATTGCGGTGGACCGCAACGAGGTCAAGGGGGGCAAGCAGAGCGAAGCAGTCACCGCAGAACACGCCGCCTCACCGGCCGAACTTGCGGACGAAGCCGAGCATCACTACGTGCATGCCCTCGAAAAAGGCCTGCTCAAGGTCATGTCGAAAATGGGCATCGCCACGGTCGACAGCTACTGCGGCGCACAAACCTTCGAAGTCATCGGCCTCAGCAACGATGTCACCGATCTCTGCTTTGCGGGCGTACCCACGCGCCTCGGCGGACACAACATGCGCCGACTCGGCACCATGGTGCTGGAGCACCACGATGCGGCCTTTGCGAGTCGCTTGCCGTTGGTGGCGTCACGTACCGCCCTCGCCAATCCGGGCTTCTACAAATTCAAGAAGGACGGCGAATACCACGCGTTTGCACCAGCAATCGTGCATGCCCTGCAAAAAGCGGCCAACGGTGGCGATTACGACACCTACCAGAGCTATAGTGCGCTCGTCGCACAGCGCAAAAGCGAAATCCGCGACTGGTTGCGCATTCACCAGCTCGGCGCTCCCGTCGACATCAGCGAAGTCGAGCCCGTCGAAGACATCGTGAAACGCTTCTCGACGGCGGCCATGTCGCTCGGCTCCACCAGCGCCGAAGCCCACGAAACACTCGCCATTGCCATGAACCGCCTCGGCGGATTGAGCAACAGCGGTGAGGGCGGCGAAGGCGAAGAACGCTACCACAACGAACGCAACAGCACCATCAAGCAGGTGGCGTCGGGACGCTTTGGCGTGACCCCCGGCTACCTGACCTCCGCCAAAGAGCTACAAATCAAGATGGCTCAAGGTGCCAAACCGGGCGAAGGTGGTCAGATCCCGGCGGCCAAAGTCACCGAAGAAATCGCGCGTACCCGGCACACCATGCCCGGAATTTCGTTGATTTCACCGCCGCCCCACCACGACATTTACAGCATCGAGGATCTCTCGCAGCTCATCTACGACCTCAAGCAGACCAGCCCGACCGCCGACGTATCGGTCAAATTGGTGGCCGAGGCGGGCGTGGGTACCATTGCGGCCGGCGTTGCCAAGGGCGGCGCCGAAGTCGTGCATATCAGCGGGCACTCGGGTGGCACTGGCGCGGCGCCGCTTTCGTCAATCAAACATGCTGGGGTCAACTGGGAGCTGGGGCTGGCCGAGTCACAACAGACCCTCGTCCTCAACGGCCTCCGTGGTCGTGTCCGCGTGCGCATTGACGGTGGCATCAAAACCGGCCGCGACGTGGTGTTGGCGGCCCTGCTCGGCGCTGACGAAGTATCGTTTGGCACGGCTGCGCTTGTTGCCGAGGGGTGTGTGATGGCACGCACCTGCCACAGCAACAACTGCCCGGTGGGCGTGGCCACACAACGCCCAGAACTGCGCGCCAAATTCACGGGCACTCCGGAGCAGGTCATCCACTTCTTGCTCCATGTGGCCCACGAAGTCCGCGAACTCTTGGCCGAAATGGGCGCCCGCTGTCTCGACGACATCATTGGGCGCACCGATTTGCTCAGCCAATTGCCCCGTGAAGGCGACGACGTGTCGTTGACCCGGCTCATCCAGTTCGTGGCCGGACCCGATGACGCGATTCGTTACATGGGCGAGCCCAACACGCTCGTCAGCACCAACCAGCTCAACCTCACGATTATGCAGGACGCGAGCGCGGCTCTTGCGGGCGGCGGCCCCGTGCAACTCTCGTACTCCATTACGAACACCGACCGCACCATTGCGGCCACACTGTCGGGAGCCATTGCTAGCCGGCACGGGAGCGCTGGACTGCCCGACAAGCACATCAAGCTCTACTTCAACGGTAGTGCTGGCCAAAGCCTCGGAGCGTTTTTGGCACCGGGAATCGCCATCATGCTCGATGGTGAGGCTAACGACTACGTGGGCAAGGGCATGTCAGGTGGGTTGATTCGCGTTAAACCGAGCGCAGCGGCTCGCTTTGAGTGGAGCGAAAGCGCCATCATCGGCAATACCTGTCTCTACGGCGCCACCGGTGGTGAACTCTACGCGGCTGGCCGAGCCGGTGAACGCTTCGCCGTGCGCAATAGTGGGGCCATTGCGGTGGTCGAGGGCACCGGTGATCATGCGTGTGAATACATGACCGGCGGTGTGGTGCTCATCTTGGGCGAGACCGGGCGCAATGTGGCAGCCGGTATGACCGGCGGGATGGCCTACATCTACGACCCACACGGCACATTCGCGGTGCGCTTCAACGGCGATATGGCCGAGGCCAGCCGACTCAACGACATCGATGAGGGCATCGTCAAGGCGCTCACCCAGCGCCACCTCAAAGAAACGATGAGCCCGCGAGCGGCCGAGGTGCTCGCCGACTGGGACACCACTCAGGCGCATTTCTGGTGCGTACGCCCCAAGGGCATGCAAGAGCTCATCATCCCGCGGGTACTTAACCTCGTGGATAGCAAAGTCAAGGCCGGGTTATAGTTTCTCCACGCTCCATGCAGGGGGTGGCGCAGATGCGCCGCCCCCTTTTTCGTGTTTTTCACCATTACCAACACGGTAATGTGCTGGTAATGGCACACGGTGATACTCAAGGTGTACTTGTAGCACCTAGGAGGTATCACCATGAAACTGCACTACTGGTTGGTTGTCACTGCCATCATTCTCGCCTTTGGTGGGCACTCGTTGCCGCAGACGGTTGCGGCGATGTCCGCCTCCCGTAGCCAAGACTCCGACCGCTCCCCCGATGACGGCGCGGTGGATGTCACGCCGGCACATCCCAACACATTCTCGCCCGCCCTTGCCCGCCTGATTCACCAACGCAACATTAATGTCAACGATGTCAACAGCATTGGCATGGCCTTGTTCAGTGCTCAGTCGCAGGCCGAAATCGACCTCCTCACCCCACTTTTTGAATCCACCCTCGCAAAGCAACCCCCACGGATGCGTCATCGTTCATTTTCTGATTGGAAGTACACCGTCGAGATGCTCCAAAAGCTCATCAACGACCAATACCTCACCAAAAAAATGAACATGGCGACCTACGGCAAACTCCGAAAGGGCGACATCATGCTCCGCCGTACCGGCTACTTCGGCTGCAAGCAGTGGGTCATTGTGCCCCTCTGCAAATACTGGGCGTTCATGTACGAACATGCAGGTGTGTACTATGGGGTCAATAAAAATTACAAAATCATGGTCTATGAATCTTCTAACGTGGGTGGTGTGCAATTTAAGTCCATCGACACCTGGAAAACCCGCAACACCTACGTGGGCATTTACCGGGGCTACGTCAGTCCGAGCAAAATTGCCACCACATTTCAGAATCTCATCGCCAAATACGGCCAAAACGGGAAGACGCCCTACAACTACAACTTGTTCAACAAGTACACGGATAGCGCGCTCTACTGCTCGCAGTTGGTCTGGAAGTTCTACTTGATGATGGGCATCGATCTCGACAGCAACAACCCGCTCTACGGCGCCTGGCTCCGGCTCCAGTACGGCAACCTCATCAGCAGTTATGCCGTCCAACACGCTGTCGCCCCCGATGAAATCGGCCTCAGCACCAAAATTTACCGCGTTGCCAATGGCTGGAATCAATAAAGTTCACACATACCACCGCACATCGGGGGAGCACTGACTCCCCCGATGTACCCTCTCCGACCACAACCACCTCAAGGAGCACCGCCCATGAAACGTTTCATGCTGATTTGCTGGCTCTGCATCTGGCTCACCGGATGTGCGCTCAACCCGCTGGTTGCGCTGTCCGTGCCCACGCACCCACTCTACGTCATTGCCGGACAAAACGCGGTACCCGGCTACGGCTCTGCTGCTATTTCACTGGTCGACCGTGACCGCTGGCAACTCGTTGGTACCCGCTCATTCCAGACCTCCTACGTCCACCAGGCCACCTCCGACGGTCAATCCATCTGGTTTGGGCTGGCCGGCGATGTCAACAACGACGCGGCGCTCGTGAAACATATCAGTCCCCAATTGCAAGAGGCATCCACCTATGACTCGTGTTTGGAACCCAAACACGTCCACTTGTACCAGCAGAGTCTGATCATTGTGTGTCCAGAGTTCGGTTTGGCAGGTCGCATACAACGCATTGACATCGCGACTGGGCGTATCATTGCTGAAAACGAAATCAACACGCAATGGGGGAGCATGTTCGTCGACTTTAGTTATTTGGTCAATGACAAGGTGTTCATTGAAGGAAGCAGCTTTCACCCCGATGACACGGGACCGATAACCGTCATTGTCTTTGATGCAAAGACCCTCACCTACCAGAAAACCATTCATGCTGATGAAATTTTAGGCACCAGTGATGTGGTCACGGATGCGGATGGCACCCGGTATTTGTTGAATTACAGTAGCCAGTTTTTACAAGACGATGGCAAACCATTTGCAGATGTGTACATTTTTGATCCACACACGTACCGCTACATTGCGCAACCACTCATCCAACGTTCGCCGTTGCGCGGCACAATTCTCAATGATTTTTTGTACACGGTGCACTTCACCCACGAAATTAATTCCCCAAATAGACCAAATCGCGTCGAAATCCACAAAACGAACCTCCAGACCTGGGAGCACACATACTGGTACTACGCCCGAGAAACATGGGAATACATCGGCGACATGGCCACCATTGACGGGCGCATCTTTCTCACCAAATACCACTCAGACGATAAGCACGCCGACGGCGTCTACGAGCTCAACATTGACACTGGAGAGCTCATCCAGCGCATCCACATCCCCGACGCCAGCTTGCTCGTTGACATGACTGCTACACCTTAGTTCACCACAAGCATACCACTTCAAGGAGCACCGCCCATGAAACGTTTCATGCTGATTTGCTGGCTCTGCATCTGGCTCACCGGATGTGCGCTCAACCCGCTGGTTGCGCTGTCCGTGCCCACGCACCCGCTCTACGTCATTGCCGGACAAAACGCGGTACCCGGCTACGGCTCTGCTGCTATTTCACTGGTCGACCGTGACACTTGGAGCCTCATTGGCACCCGCTCATTCCAGACCTCCTACGTCCACCAGGCCACCTCCGACGGTCAATCCATATGGTTTGGACTGGCCGGCGATGTCAACAACGACGCGGCGCAGGCTGTTCAGGTGGATCCCGCATTGGCAGCGCATGTCCAATTCGAAACGTGTGTAGAGCCGACCGGTATCTACCATTTCACGGAGTTTGCCCTGGTGGTCTGTCGCCAAGACGGTTTGAAAGGGAAGATTCAACAGATACAGACGCGTACCGGGCAGCTGATGAAAGAAGTAGAAGTGACCACTGACCAAGGCGACATGTACGTCTTCAACAGTTTTGTGTACCAAAACGAACTCTACGTCAATGGCGGCAGCATCCACAGTGCGGTGACCGATCCGAGCGCACTTTATGTGTACGACGTGCATACGCTGGATCATGTGCGCAACGTGGAACTGCCCCGCGTGATTGGCGTGAGTCACGCAATCGCACACGATGACGGCTTACTCTTGCTCAATTTTAGTAGTCACTACCAAGAAAGCATGCGCCAGGCGTTTCACGATGTGTACTTTTATGATGCAACAAAAAACAGTGTGACCCCGTTGCCCCTGATTCAGCGATCACCCATGCAGGGCGTCATCCTCGATGATTATCTCTACACCGTTCATTTTTCGGCGCCGTTTGCATCGGAGCAGCCCACACAAGCGATTCAGATTTTTAAGACAAATCTACACACCTGGCAACAAAGTCACTGGAACTACGCCCCCCATGATTGGTACGCCATCGGCGACATGACCACCATTGACGGGCGCATCTTCCTCACCAAATACCACTCAGACGATAAGCACGCCGACGGCGTCTACGAGCTCAATATTGACACTGGAGAGCTCATCCAGCGCATCCACATCCCCGACGCCAGCTTGCTCGTTGACATGCTTGACACGCCGTAAGCGCGCGTCAGCACACCGCTCGCCACACCACGAATGCTGGAGTCTCAGCCACACGACTGACCTGCGCATAGTGGGCGGCGAGGAGCGGGCCATACGCCAAAAAGGCGTTGGCGACCAGCCACAGCGTCCCCCCGGGGCGCTGATGGCTCGCGGCGGTTGCCACGAAGGCGCGCACCATGCTATCGTCGGTGCGCTTCCCTGCATGGAAGGGCGGATTGGTGACAATGGCGTCGTACTGCGCATGTTGCCACGGCAGACCGTCACTGACGTCACACCACGCAACCCGCACCGGGTCGGTGGCAAACGTGTGCTGGAGGCACGTGACCGCAGTTGCGTCGACCTCGGCGACATCGACCATACGGGCGCCACGTGCCAATGCGGCTCCCGTCAACACGCCCGCACCAGCGCCGAGATCGAGCACGTGCATGCCTGCCAAGTCGGGCAGGTGCGCACACAACAAGGCACTCCCTTCGTCGAGACGGCCATGCGCAAACACCCCCGGCAACGTGGCGTAGGAGCGTCCCGCCACCGTAAAGGTGGGCCACGTGGCGTTTGGCCACACACCGGCCACGTCGTGCCACGGCAACGGCTCAGGATTACGCGCTGGCTTGATGGCGCTGACTAGGCGCTGATGCGCTTTCGCACGCTCATGAACACTCCCGAAGAGGGTGCGCACATCGCGACTCAACCGCTTGCCGCCAGCGTCGTTGGGGGCCGCCGCCCACAACACGCCCCCCGGACGCAACGCGAGATAGCCCTCGACCAAGCGCCGGAGCCACGCCTCGTAGGTGGCACTCGCTTCGATGTAGACTGCGGCCATGCTGGCAGCTGGCACCGTGGCCCCAGACGTCAGCCACGTCACACTGCGGTGCGTGGCCTTGAGACCCCGCTGTGCGGCAGCATGCATGCCCGCATGGTGAAAACCAACCGTGACACGGCAGTGGGCTGGGAGCGTGAACACGGGCAAAGCGGCCGCAACATCGAGGAGCAACACGTCGTCACCAGCGCATGTGACCGCTTGTTCGGCCAGTAAACTGCTCGCGGCCGTGGGGGTCAGGCCACTCGGCAACCCGGGGCGGACCGCATACGCACAGCGCTGTCCGGCCACCACCACCACGTCATCGCGCCAGGCTCCTGCAGTGCCCATGTCATGAACTCCGGGAGCGCCCATAAAAACGAACCGCCTCCCAATCGAGATTGAGACCCAACCCAGGCCCAGTGGGAATGGCCAGCATGCCGTCATCATCGAGGCGCCACGGCGTTGCCACCAGATTGTCGATGTAGGGCGACCCCGTGAGGTATTCAACAAAATCAGTGTGTGCAACAGCGGCAGCCAATTGGAGATCGGCGGCTAGACCGACGGCCGTGTTCCAACCATGTGGAATGAAGCGCACGCCGTTGTCCTCGGCCATCCACGCAATGCGACGTTCTTCACTGATGCCCCCCACCTTGGTCACATCGGGTTGCACGATGTCGAAGGCACCCGCTTGCAGCCACGGCTGGAAGGCCTGGCGGCGCGTGAGCACTTCACCGCCGGCAATGGGCACAGGAGCGTTGCGCCGGAGCGCCACATAATCGTCGAGTGCATCGGGTTTGAGCGCTTCTTCGAACCAGTACACGTGGTAGTTGGCCAACATTTCGGCTGTGCGCATGGCCCACTTGTAGCCTTGATTCCAGTAGGCGTCACTGCCACCGGCATCAACCATCAACCAGCCATCCCCAATGGCGTCACGGGCTGCACGGACGATGGCCTCGTCGAGCGCATTACTGACCCGCCCAAAGGGACCCCAGCCGATTTTGAAGGCTTGAAAACCCTGGGATTTCAGAGCCAACAAGTGCTCCGTGAGAATGGCCGGCTCCTCCATCAAGATGGAAGCGTAGGGGCGAACCCGTTCACGATACCGCCCACCGAGGAGACGGCTGATGGGTTGTCCGGTCGCTTGCCCCAAAATATCCCACAAGGCGATGTCGATGCCGCTAATCGTGTGCGTGATGGATCCGCCACGCCCCATCCAAAAGGTGTGTTGGTGGAGTTTTTCACTGACGCGTTCGGGTTCAATGGCTGATTCGCCGATGTACAGCGGTGCGAGCACTTGCAAGGCGCCGTGGACGAGCGCATCGTTGGTGTAGACGCTCCCCACACCGGTAATCCCGGCATCGGTATGCACTTCGATGAGGGTATGAATACAATCGTCGGGCTTGATTTCTTCGCTCCACCCGCCTTCGGGAGAAGCACCGTAGAGACCAATGGCATTGATTGCACGAATCTTCATTGATTCCTCCGATACAAAATGCGCCCCGCCAATCACGCTCGGCGAGGCGCAACACGACACGCGAACTAGTGCTTGGGTTTCCCGAGCTCGACCGAACGCTCAAAGGCGGCCCGAATACCTTCCGTAATGGCGGTGCGCAGGCCGGCTTTTTCCATGGCGTTGAGACCAGCAGCCGTGGTACCCGCTGGCGACGTCACGTCGTTGCGGAGCTCGGCCGGGTGCTTACCACTCGCAAGGGCGTACTGCAACGAACCAACCAGATTTTGCTCGGCGAGTTGTTTGGCCAGCGGGCGTGGCAAACCGATGGCCACCCCAGCATCGATCATGGCCTCAAGAATAAGGAAAAGGTAGGCAGGACCGCTCCCAGACACGGCGGTCACGTGGTTGATGTAGTACTCGTCGTCGACATAGACGGCCTTGCCGAACGAGCTCAGTACCTGCTGAGCTAGCGCCCGTTGTGCCTCGTTGACCTCGGCGACCGCAGTCCACCCCGAAATACCCGCACCAATCATGGCCGGAGTGTTGGGCATAGCGCGCACCACGGCCGTGTGCCCGAGACCCGCTTGAATGGCAGCAATCGTAATCCCGGCCATAATTGACAGCACCAAGGCTCCCGCGGGAATGTGCGCATGCAATTCGGGAAAAACGACGCCAATCAACTGTGGCTTAATGGCAAAGACCACCACATCGGCGTCCACCACGGCTTCACGGTTGCTTGCCACCAGCGTAATCCCGTATTGCTGATGCATGGCCTGGCGCCGTTCGGCACGGGGCTCCGACGCAGTAATATGCGCGGCAGGGATGCCACTGGCGATGAGTCCACCAATCATGGCTTCGCCCATCATGCCCGCCCCAATCATGGCAATGCGTGGATGTGTCATCGCTTACACCTCAATGTCCGTAAAGTCGCCCACGGCTGGCACCGGGAAATGCGCGCACAACTCGATGACTTCGTTGCGCACCTGTGCGACCACGGCTTCGTCGTCAATGTGGTTGATGACACGGGCAATCAACTCGGCCACGATCGGCATGTGGTCTTCGCGCATACCACGCGTAGTCATGGCGGCCGTCCCCAAGCGCACCCCGGAGGTGACGAGCGGCGAACGTGGATCGTTGGGAATCACGTTTTTGTTGGTGGTGATGTGGGCCTGGTCGAGCACCAATTCGGCTTGCTTGCCGGTTACCTGCTTGTTGGTCAAGTCGACCATCATCAGGTGGTTGTCGGTGCCGTTGGAGACGATTTTGAAGCCCAAGTCCATCAACGCGGCTGCCAACGCTTGCGCGTTTTTGATGACTTGTCCAGCGTATACGCTGAATTCCGGGCGCAAGTTTTCCGCAAAACCGACCGCTTTCGCAGCCACTACGTGCATCAACGCACCGCCTTGAGCACCTGGGATGACCATTTTGTCGAGCACTTCGGACATCATCAACGTACGACCGCTCTTGGCGGCTTTCTGACCAAACGGATTCTCGAAATCTTGCCCCATCAAAATCACACCACCACGTGGTCCACGGAGCGTCTTGTGGGTGGTCGAGGTCACCACGTGCGCATACTGAATGGGGCTAGGCAAATGCCCGGTTGCAATTAACCCCGCAGGATGCGCAATGTCCGCAAACAGGTAGGCACCCACTTTATCGGCAATCTGGCGGAAAACCGCAAAATCGATGGCGCGCGAGTAGGCACTTGCGCCCACGGTAATCATCTTGGGGCGCTCGCGCTCGGCCATTTCGAGCACGTTTTCGTAGTCGATATAGCCGGTCTCGAGGTTAATGCCGTACTGCACGAAGTTGTACATCTTGCCCGAAAAATTCACCGGTGAGCCGTGGGTGAGGTGACCTCCATGGCCGAGATTCATCCCCAGCACTTTGTCGCCCGGTTGCAAAAAGGTGAAGTAGACGGCGGTATTGGCTTGGGTGCCCGAGTGCGGTTGCACATTGGCATACTCGGCGCCAAACAACTGCTTGACACGATCACGCGCCAAATTTTCCACTTGATCGACCCATTCACAGCCCCCGTAGTAGCGATTCCCCGGGTAGCCCTCTGCGTATTTGTTGGTCAACACTGACCCTTGCGCTTGCATCACGGCGCGGCTCGTATAATTTTCGCTGGCGATGAGCTCAAGTCCATCACGCTGGCGTTGCGCCTCACCGACGAGGATGCGCGCCACTGCTGGATCTGATTGAACAAGGGCATCAAGTGCTGACATGCCATCCACCTCCATACAAATCATCAACCGTGTTCATTATACCCGTGAAATCCTGCACGCGCACCGCCAACACATCACGCCGATTATTCTTGTGGAGTCTGCGGTGCGCGCAATGTGCGGATGTACTTGATTGCCTCGCGGCAAATCGCCTGGAGCAACATGATTTCACGTGCGTTGGGTTGGGCACGATGGGTCAGGCTCCGCAACGAGCGCATCTTGGCGTGGGCACTTGGACTCTTGAAAAAATCAATCTCACGGAGCGCCTGCTCGAGAGTCTGCACGAATTCATCGATACGCGCCACCGGCGCCGGCGGGTAGGTGATTTTGGGAGCGGGGCGTTGCGGCGGCTCGGCCATGTGCAATTCATAGCAGACCAACAACACCGCTTGGGCCAAATTGAGCGACGCATAGCTGGGGTCGGTCGCAATCGTGATGAATTCTTGGCAGGCGTCAAGCTCGGCCTGTTGCAAACCGTTGTCTTCGGGTCCAAACAAGAGGGCCACCCGGGCTCCCGTGGTCGCTTTGGCGACGATATCCGGCACGGCGGTGCGCAATTCACGGGGAGGCTGCGGTGTATCGCGGTGACGCGCCGTAGTGCCGACGACCCACGTGATGTCGTGGAGCGCCGACCACAAATCGGGGTACACCTCGATGGCATCGACCACGTCTTGACTACGATGAGCGACCTGCTCAATCTGTTCGGGCGCATATTCACGTGGATTTACGAGGCGGAGCCGCCGAAATCCGCTATTTTTCATGGCACGCACCGTTGATGCGATGTTAATCTGGCGCATTGGGTGGTACAACACCACACACATGTCGTCACGAAAGTTACTCATCATCCCCCCAACAACCCTGCTACAATGCATGTAGTATACCGGTCAGCACGCCACCCGGCAACGTGACCGGCAGGAGTCAAACGCATGGATTGGCGCACGCACGCCCCCGGGGCACAACATCTCTACATTCACATCCCCTTTTGTCACCGGCGCTGTGCGTACTGTGATTTCAACACCTATGCCAACATCGAAGACCGCATGCAGGCCTATGTGGACGCATTATGTCGCGAGCTCGCTGCCTGTGCGACCACGTATACGCCACTGGTGCGTCCCACTGCCACGGGTGGATTCTTTCGTGCTGACCTGCCCCCGACCATCTTTCTCGGTGGCGGGACACCGAGCATGTTGCCACTGCCCATGATGGAGCAGGTCCTCGCTGCCGCCAACGCGGTAGTGCCCCTCGCGGGGGCCGAAGTCACCGTAGAATGCAATCCGGGCACCGTGCTGGGGCGCGATTATCTCGCTGAGCTCCGGCGCATGGGGGTCAACCGCATCAGCATGGGGGTGCAGAGTTTGCACGACCCGTTGCTCAAAATGCTCGGACGCATCCACACCGCCGCCGAAGCCCGCCAAAGTTATCTCGACGCCCGGCGTGTCGGCTTTGATTCGGTCAATCTCGATTTCATCTTTGGCCTCCCCGGGCAATCGCTGGCCGACTGGCAGGCCACCCTGCACGAAGCGCTGAGTTGGGACGTCGACCATTTCGCCATCTACTCACTCATCCTCGAAGAGAGTACACCGCTCTACGCACAAGTCATGGGTGGCCGCTGGAGCGTACCCGACGACGAAATCACCGGGCAGATGTACGAATACACCATGCAACGACTCGCACACCACGGCTATCACCAGTACGAGATCTCGAACTGGGGGCGTGGTCCTGTGCAGGCCACTGGGTTACCACAGCACAGTGGGCTCCACAACGTGGCTTACTGGCTCAACGCTGATTTTCACGCGGCTGGTGCCGGAGCACACGGTCACCTCGCAGGACGGCGCTTCGTGGTCGAGTCGGGGGTTGAGCCGTATATTGCCACGGCTGGCCAGGGTCTATCGCCGTTGCAGAGCACCAGCCATCTCAGCGCCGCCGACGTGCTCGCTGAGACCATGATGATGGGGCTACGCCTCAACCAAGGCGTTTCGTTTGCACATGTCATCGACCGCTGTGGCATCGACGTGCGTCATAGTCACGCCGACGCCATCGCGTCAGCCACCCACCGCGGACTCCTCGAAGTCGACGATCAAGGGATGCGCCTCAGCGAACAGGGGCGCATGTTCGGCAATCAGGTCTTTCAGCTCTTCGTGTAGCCCCATTCAGAGGGACACCACACCATGCATGAACTTGTCGCCCATCTCGAACAGCATTTCCCGCTCCGCATTGCTCACATTGCTCCCGCCGCCCGTGGACTCGTGGCCGAGACCTTCGTGGTTACCGACCATGATCAGCAGCGCTGGTTCGTGAAATGCTGCCGCAACCCGCTCTTCAAGGCGCACGTGGTTGCCAGCGCTGCCGGGCATCAAGCCATCGCACAGGCCCTGCCGGCACTCATCAACGCGCCACTGGCGCCACACAGCGGGCACGGGGTGAGCTGTTGGGGCACCACCATCGTCAGTGTCAGTCAATTCATCGACGCACCACTGACCGAGCAGTACGATACCGGCGTTTTTGGGCGTCTGATTGGGCACGTCCACCAATGCACGCCCCAGATTCAGGCACCACTCGAGCGCATCGCGGAGTTCAGCCACGACGCCCTGTGGCGGCATCTGTGGCAACAGGCCATCGCTGGCGAGAGCGCCCCGTGGCAACGCGAGCTCGCAAGCGCACTGCGACCCTACCAGGCGTTGGTGGCCACGCACTACCGCACGCTCATCCATTTGCAGGCGCGCGCCCCGCACCACCCCCACCCGTGGGTCGTCACCCACGGCGACGCCGGTGGCAACGTCATCGGGCACGATGACGATCACCTCACCCTCATCGATTGGGACTACATCGGGTTGGCACACCCCGAACGCGATTTGTGGGTCTTCCAGTTCGACGAACGCTTCTGGAGCGGGTACCGGTCGGTGGTTGGCGCGTATCCACGCCAGCAATTCCAGCTCGACCTTGCCGCCTTTCGCCAGTACTTCGACTACATGGTGTATATCCTGAGCGAAATCTACGCGCCCACCTGCACCGATCAGGCGCGCATTGCCCACATCGACAACCTGCTCAGCCTGTTCGATGAGCGGAATTGGATACAACCCCATCTGCGGTCTTCATTATCATCAGCATAGAATCGAATGAACTGCGTATTATGACACACATCACGCTCAAACCTGGTCGCGAACGCTCCATCAACAAACGCCATCCGTGGATCTTTTCCGGTGCTGTGGATCGCGTCAATGTCCAAGACGACGACACCATCGTCGAAGTCTATAGTGCCGATGGGCAGTGGTTGGCCCGTGCCATGTGGAACGCCCACTCGCAAATTCGCGCCCGTATTCTCACCTGGGAGATGACCGAGCAAATCGACGGCTTTTTTTGGCGCCAGCGCATCAGCGCCGCCTTGAGTTTGCGGCACCGCCTGCCGGCCTATAGCGATGCCACTGCCATGCGCATCGTACACGGCGAATCAGATTTGCTCCCGGGGCTGATTGTCGACCGCTACGGCGATTTCTTGTCGGTACAGTTTTTGACCCGGAGCATGGATGCGCTCCGCCACGACATCATCCGCACCTTGGTCGATTTGTGCCACCCCGTCGGCATCATCGAGCGGAGTGACGCCGATATGCGCGCGCTCGAGGGATTGCCACCCAGCCAAGGCGTGATTTGGGGCGAAGCCCCCCCGAGTAGCCTGCTCATCCGCCACCCCACCGGCTTGCTCGAGACCATTCATCTCGAAGGTGGTCAAAAAACAGGCGGATACCTCGATCAAGCGCTCAATCGCCTCGCCGTGGCGGCCTATGCGGGCGGCGCCGATGTGCTCGACTGCTTTTGCTACAACGGCGGGTTTAGTGTGGCCACCGCACTCGGAGGCGCCGCTACCATTACGGCGGTCGACGTGAGCGCTCCGGCGCTCCAAGCGCTCCAAAACGACATGAGCGTCAACGGCGCTGCCACTACGCCCCTTTCTCTCATCGAAAACGACGTCTTCCAAGTGCTTCGCCACTTCCGGGCCGCCGAACGCCAATTCGATCTCATCATCCTCGACCCGCCCAAGTTTGCGCAGAGCCAAGCACACATTGACCGTGCGACCCGTGGCTACAAAGACATCAACCTCATCGCCATGCGCTTGCTCCGCCCAGGCGGCATTTTGGCCACGTATTCGTGTTCGGGACTCGTCTCGGCCGATCTCTTCCAAAAGGTGGTGTTTGGCGCATCGGTAGATGCGCAACGCAACGTGCAAATCATCGAACGCCACACCCAGGCTCCCGATCACCCGGTACTCCTGAGCTTCCCCGAGGGTGAATACCTCAAGGGGCTCCTCTGTCGCGTCTGGTAAGCGCGCATCTGCAAGGCAGTTACACCCATGCACGACGTTGCCCTCTTCCCGTTGCCGCGGGTCCTATTCCCACAGGCGCCACTGACGATCCACGTCTTCGAGGCTCGTTATCGCACCATGATCGAGCACTGCCTGACCCACGCGTTGCCGTGGGCGGTCGTGCTCGTCGAGCCTGCGCTCCACCACTCCGGTGAAATCCGCGACACAAACGCCATGACTGACTGGCTACGCACTTTCTACGACGACACCGACGAGTACCCAGACATGCTCCCGCATGTGGTGGCCACCACGGTCCACATCAATGAAAACCGCCGCTTCGCCGATGGGCGCTTTTTGCTCCAATGTCACGGCGACCAGCGCATTCGCTTGACCGGCCTCACCCAGCGCACTCCCTACCTCATCGCACGTGCGGAGCCCTGGCCAAGTGAGAGCTCTCCCGCTGCCAAAGCGGCCACCATCGCCATCCATGACCTTCATCAACGCTTTTGGCGCACATTGACACGCATCGGAGGACGTGACCAAACACCCGTGCCACAGCTCAGCGCCGACCCCGTGCAACTAAGTTGGCAACTTGCTGAATACATGCACATTGATGAGGCCCGCAAACAAGAGTGGTTGTGCATGAGCACCGCGTTGCGCATCCGGAGCATGATTCGTGCACTCCGTGCCGAATTAGCTACCTACCCCACACAGGCACCTACCGCCGAATACCCGGCCCCGTGGAGTTGGAACTAGCCTATGTTTGTTGCCGTCGGCACCGTTTCGCTCTACCTGCCCGGTGTAGGGAGCCTCAAAGCCAAACGCTCAATCGTCAAGTCATTGCTCGAACGCATTCGCGCCCGTTACAACGTGTCGGCCGCCGAAATCGCCGACCAAGAGCTTCACGGTCGCACCACGCTCGGCATCGCCGCCATCTCTGCGGCCGGAGACGTGGCCCAACACCAGGTCGAGACCGTCTTTCAGTTTATTGAAAACACCCGCCCCGACCTCGTCTGGATTGCCAGCGATATCGAGCTCCTGTAAGTACATCAGTCCCACAAAAAGCCCCCACCGCAGGAGCGGTGGGGGCCTCGGGCGCATGGACGCCACTAGACGATCATTTTTTTGAAGCCCTCGGCTGCCGCATATCCATGGCTCGCACCAAGCTCAACCGCACGCTGACGCACGCGCTCTTGCCAGCCCTTGGCGTTATCAAGCTGCGTATGATGCTCGATGAGTGATGCGATTTTTATGTCGATTGTTTCGCTAATGTCTTCGAAGTGGTCGGGTTGTTCCGCGCCCCACAGCATCAACGATTCAGGTCGCCACACATCAATGCCGATTTGCCGCAAACCGGGCACAAACAGGTGGTCACGGGCCGATACCACGCCGTCAATCACTGCAAACCCCACCGCACGATGATCGGGGTGCCACATGTACTGCTTCCACGGGTCATGCGTGAAGACCAAGTGGGGTTTCAGCGTACGCACATACAGGCACATTTCGAGGCGCAACGCGGCCGTACCCTCGAGCTCGCCGTCGTTGTAGCGCGCATAAATGACCCGCTGGCCACCTAGGACGTGCAACGCGTGGCGTTGCTCTGCTTCGCGGGTCTCCGAGAGCACAAAGGGGCTCAGGCCCTGATCATGGGTCCCCTTGTTGCCGTTGGTCACGATGATGTAGGTCACCTCCCACCCGGCCTGCGCCAATTTGGCGAGTGTGCCACCCGCCCCAAACTCACAGTCGTCGGGGTGGGCCCCGATCGCCAACGCACGTTTGATTTCAGTCATGCCCCTGTCTTCCTTGTAGCATCACTAGCGAACCATCATCGGCATCACAATATGGATGTAGCCATCAACGCCAACCGGGCGGAAGACGGCCGGAGTCTGCTCGGTTTGGGTCTCAATGGCAACTTGAGCCGTCTTAATGGCGCTAATCGCCTCTTGCAAATACCGCACGTTGAGCGCAATACGGTTGCCTTCACCGTGCACCATGCCGTCGACTACACCGCTGTTATTCCCGATCTCGGCTGCATTCGCACTAATCACAATCCGCCCAGGCGCCATATCACCGCCCGCTTGGATTTCGAGGCGCACAATGTTGGAAGCCGCACTCGCAAACAACGACGACACCTTGACCGCTTTGGCCAACTCGGCCGTGTCGACCAGTGTTCGCGTCCCGAAGCTCTGCGGGATGACACGCTCAATATCCGGGTACTTCCCGTCAATCACTCGGGTCACGAGGTCGATGTCTTCGGTGTGAAAGAGCACCTGGCTCCCGCCCTCGGTAATCGTCATGGCCACGTTGCCCTCGCTCCCACCGATGATGCGTGCCAGCTCGGTCAAGGCGCGCGCCGGGATAATCATCTCGACCGGCGTGGTCACCGGGGTCGCCAACGGGATGTAGCGTTGCGCCAAACGAAAGCCGTCTGCGGCGGCAAGGGTGGCCTGATTTTCACGCAAACGCACCAACACGCCGGTCAATACGGGCCGCGAATCATCGCTGGCCGCCGCAAAAGCGATTTGATCGATGGCTTCGCGGAGCACTTCACAAGCAAACACTGCCACCGGGTCTTGCGTGTTGACCGACGGCAATTGTGGGAATTCATCGGCATCTAGCCCGTTGACGGTGTTTTCGTAGCGCGCACACGTGACTCTCACACTCTGCGCTTTGGCATCCAACTCAAGCACAATCCGGTCGTTGGGCAGATTGCCCACCAAGTCGCCCATCAACTTGGCTGGCACCGTGACCGACCCTTCGATGTCGACTTTTGCGCCAATCCAACAGGTAATGCCCAATTCGAGGTTGGTGGCCGCCAATTTCAAACGTCCATTGTCTGTGGCCAACAAAATATTCGACAACACCGGCAACGTGCTCTTCCCAGCCACTGCGTGGCTCACAATGGACAAGCCACGTTTGAGGTTTTCCTGCAAACAGGTGAGCTTCATTGCAACTCCTTTTACACACATGTATATATCTGTGTAATTATATCACCATATTGGTGCCAACGTATACAATTCAGCTCCCTACCGCACATCAAAATTACCCGTTTAGCGCAACACAATGCGCAATTTTGGCATCGTACTCCGGTGCCATCCGCTGCCAATCAAAGCGTTCCGCCCAAGTGCGCAGTAGCGGGCGCGCAAGTGGCCGCGGCCGTTGCAGGGCAGCCAGCAACGCCGGCACCAACAACTCGTCACGGTCGTACAAACACCACGCCTGCCACTCCTGTGGCAGCAATTCGGGGTAGGCGAGTCGGCGTGGCAAGAGTGGCACGGCGCCGCAGTAGGCGGCCTCAATCACTGCAATCCCAAAGAATTCTTGGACGGCCGCACTGACCACCACGTCGGCCTGCACTAGGTAACGCTGGTAGCTCTGTGCATCAGCCACGAACCCCCAGTGCTCCGTAATCGGCGCCAAGCGCTGCCGAAACTCCGCAAAGACGGCATGGTGCGGGTCGACGTATTCACCGAGCATGGCCAAGCGCACCGGCACTCCGGCCTGCATCACCGCCTCCATGGCCTGCAAAAAAAGCGTTGGTTGTTTGTCGTAGTCCCAACGACTGTTCCACACCAC
>Ga0172373_10004579_pt1 | contig 19407 bp, 19 predicted proteins | sample Lak10m_2_FD_114546 | JGI IMG/M metagenome (GOLD analysis project Ga0172373, IMG submission 114546) | Freshwater microbial communities from Kabuno Bay, South-Kivu, Congo - kab_092012_10m | ecosystem: Environmental > Aquatic > Freshwater > Lake | place: Democratic Republic of the Congo...
AATTATTCATATCTACTACATTTACAATGGTCAACCCTTTTTCTCCTGGGGTTATTTCGAAGTCATTTTTGTATTTTCGATCTTTGATTTGTGGACTCTTTGGAGTAAGTGTAATGCTAGAGTTTGTTTGGACTTCAATCAAATTTATTTTGTTGAATTTTCCTTGGGATTTAACTCCAATAAATAGTTCTATTTTTTTATCTGAGGTTTGAACTAAATCAACGAATTCGTTTTGTAAAATGGCGCCTAAATCAGAAGTATCACCAAAAACGGAATAACTAAAACCATTGTTGGAAAAAGTGATGCGTTTAATGTCATAATCGCGGTAAATACCAATGCGAATTTGTTGAGAAAATAAAAGATTTCCTAACAAACAAAAAATCAATGACCAAAACCAATGTTTCACTCTGTAAAAATACGAATTACAAAATTATTTTATTTACCTATAATCGCTGCCACCTTTTCACTTGCGCTTCCATTTCCTAAAAGTTCAATGAGGTGATCATATTCTTTAAGTTGTTTTTCTCTTTTTTGACCTCCAACTAACAAGGTGTTCAATTCTTCTCTAATCAACGTTGGATTACATTCGTGTTGGATTAATTCCCTCACGACTTCTTTATCAAAAATTAGGTTCACCAAAGAAATAAATTTGATCTTTATCAATCGTTTTGCAATGGCATATGAAATTGGTGAGGCAATGTAGCAAACTACTTGCGGAACTTTGAAAAGAGCAGTCTCTAGTGTGGCTGTACCAGAAGTTACCAAGGCTGCTTCTGCATTTTCAAGAATTGCATACGTTTGACCAAATAAAATACTTGCATCGCGATTTTCTATAAATGGTTTGTAAAAATCTTCATCAAGGGAAGGAGCACCCGCAATCACGAATTGATAATTATCTAAGTTTTTAGTTGAATCTAACATTACTGGAAGTTTTGTACTTACTTCTTGCCTTCTACTTCCGGGTAATAGAGCTATAATTGGTTTGTCAGAAAGGTTGTTTTTTAACTTAAAGTTTAGTTCTTTATTTTGTTCCTCTTTGTAATTATGAATTGCATCAATTAATGGGTTTCCGACATATTCAACTGGGTAATTGTATTTTTTGAAAAATTCAGTTTCAAAAGGAAAAATCGTAAAAAGTGTATCAACGTATTTTATGATTTTGTGAACTCTACTTTCTTTCCAAGCCCATACTTTTGGAGAGATATAGTAATATACTTTAATATTTTGAGATTTTGCCCATTTAGCAATGCGTAAATTAAACCCAGGGTAGTCAATTAAAACGATGGCATCAGGTTTAAAATCAATAATATGTTGTTTACAAAGTTTAAAGTTTTTAAAAATTTCACCTAAGTTTTTAATTACTTCGATGAACCCCATAAACGCTAATTCTTTATAATGTTTTAAAGGCTTAATATTAGATTCTTTTTCCATCAAATCACCTCCCCAAAATGCGAGTTCAATCGATGGATTTTTATGTTTTAGTGCCTTTATCAGATTTGAGCCATGTAAATCGCCCGATGCTTCCCCTGCAATTAAAAATAATTTCATTATTGCAAGAAGTTATTGTAAATGATATATGGAACATAGGCTGCAGAGCCAAGAATAACTCCTGTGGTGAAATTATAATTCCTTTTATTCATTGACCAGTAAAACCAGATGAGGTTTGGGACAACGGCTAGTGAAATCATTTTTCCTCGATACTGCTTGTTATACAAGAATTTATCAAAGTAATCATCGAAACCCAAGATATTAGAATGATCTATCCAAGTGAATATATACATTACAATCGGTGTGAATATAATTACTGAAATTAGGGCGATCAATAATCCAAATGTATGTTGTCTATTCCAATAACGTAAGTTCATAAATAATTAAAATTGAAGTATGTAATTTGTTTTCTTTTCAATACCAATGGTCGTTTCTGGCCCGTGTCCTGAGTATATTATCGTTTCTTCTGGTAAAGTGAAAAAGCGTGTATGTATGGTTTGTTTCAATGTTTCTAGATCCCCACCTGGTAAATCAACACGTCCAAAACTTCCTTTGAATAGAATATCACCACTGATTGCAAAATGATTTTCTTGCGAATAGAAAGCTACATGACCTGGGGCGTGACCTGGTCCGAAAATCACTTTAAAAGTTAAATTATCAAATGAAATTGTTTCATTATCATTTAAAAATTTAGTTGGTTGAGGTGATGGTGTAAATCCTTGTATTCCGTATACTTGAGCAGATCTTTCTCCACGTTCTAATACAGGTAAATCAAGCTCATGGATATAGTAATCTACCTTATATTTATTTAAAACAAATGCATTTCCAAAAATATGATCTATATGGCAATGTGTACTTAGCAGTGCCTTAATTTCAAGATTATTTGATTCAATAAAATCTACTAATTGTTTTTCTTCATGCGAGTTTGAGCAACCTGGATCAATAATTACAGCTGTTTTTTCATCATTATATGCTACATACGTATTTTCCTGAAAAGGACCAAAGGTGAATGTTTGAATGTGAATTTTCATTTTTTTAGATTGATTTTTCAAAAATAATCAAATTACAACTACAATTCAGCTGATTTTTTATGCTTGTTTAACATTTCAATGCGTATAAATATTGGATTTCATGAAATATAAGCGTGATTGATTATTTACATTTGTGCAAAAGATTTTTAATTGTTATGAAATATATTTTAATGTTTTTTATTGCTCTGTTCTCTGTGTCCTGCGGTGTAAAAGTTCCTTTTAATGAGGATATCAAGAAAGAATTCAATCTTGATGATGCTGAAAATATGAAAAAAGTTCAGTTTTATACTTCCGCTACGATCGTTTTAGAAAAAAGTATCTTAAGAGGAAGTAAAGCAAAAACAGAAGATGGAACATTGGTGAATAGTAAGAATAAAATTCAAGATCGTATCATAATACCATTGAATACTAAATGTATTTTTGATTCATACGATGCAAGTGGAAACGTAAATATTCGTTTTGAATTAGGTCCTGGTAAAACAATAAAATTTGGAATACGTGAAAATCAAGTAACTGGCAGATATTATTTTGTGGCTAATACTTGGGACTATGAAAAAGGAGGTGAAGTTCAGTATGCTGGTGAAACCTATTATGCTTCATCAAATTCTGCTAACGCATTTTTATTAGTTGTAATTAAAAAGTTACAAAAAACAAGACGTAAGGATAGGGTCGTTAAAGGGTTAAAAGTATAGCCTTAAGTCAATTGTTTTTAGTCAATAGTTAGGCATTATGGATTATCAAGCGATAAAAGCATTACATATTATTTTTATGGTCAGTTGGTTTGCTGGACTGTTTTATATGGTGCGTTTGTTTATTTACCATGTTGAAACAAAGGATAAAGCTGAACACGAAGCAAAAATATTGACAGATCAATTTAAAATTATGCAACATAAATTGTGGTGGATTATAACCACACCCGCAATGGTGTTGACGGTGATTTTTGGTGTTTGGATGTTGATTTTGAATCCCTATTTTTTACAACAACCGTGGATGCACATTAAATTAACGTTTGTTGTTCTACTGTTAATTTATCATTTTATTTGCCAACGAACGATGGCTCAATTAAAACGAGACGAAATCAGATGGACTTCAACGCAATTACGACTTTGGAATGAATTAGCAACGTTGTTTTTAGTGGCTGTGGTTTTCTTGGTAGAAATGCAAACGACTATGAGTTGGTTGGGAGGAATTGTTGGTTTTTTTGGAGTGGGAGTTACCTTGATGATTGCGGTTAAAATATATAAGAATTATCGAAATAAAAAGAATACATTATGAGTACATACACTAATTTGTTAGTTGAACAATCAAATAAAATTCAATGGATTATAATCAATAGACCAAATCAATTGAATGCGTTAAATAAAGTTACGATTGAAGAATTACACCAAGCAATTGTTGCTGCAAATCAGGATAATGAAATTCGTGTTATCGTTCTAACTGGTTCAGGTGAGAAGTCGTTTGTTGCAGGTGCTGATATTAAGGAATTCGCTGATTTTACTCCCGAACAAGGAAAAAATTTAGCGAGAGAAGGACAAGAAAAATTGTTTGATGTGATTGAGCAAAGCAATAAACCGGTGATTGCTGCCGTTAATGGATTTGCATTGGGTGGTGGTTTAGAATTAGCAATGGCTTCACATATTCGTATTGCAACAAGTAATGCTAAGTTAGGTTTACCAGAAGTATCGTTGGGTGTTATCCCGGGGTATGGAGGAACGCAACGTTTGACAGCACTTGTAGGAAAAGGAAAAGCAAACGAAATGATTTTTACTGCGGGAATGATTGGTGCAGAAGAGGCGTTACGTTGGGGATTGGTAAATGATGTGTGTGAACCTGCTGAATTAAAAGAAAAAGTAGAAAAGTTAGCGTCTAAAATAAGTGCAAACTCTTCTACTGCGATAGCAAGTGCAATTGTAGCCGTGAATGCACAAGCAACAGATGGAGTAAATGGTTTTGAAGTAGAAATTGATGAGTTTGGAAAGTGTTTCGGAACTTCTGATTTCGTTGAAGGAACAACTGCATTTGTAGAAAAAAGAAAACCAAATTTTTAAGAACTATTGAATCCGTTAAAAAAACTTTTAGGGCAAACTGCAATTTATGGTTTATCAAGTATTGTTGGTAGACTGTTAAATTATTTGTTGGTTCCTTTATATACCTATGTTTTTGCGGATCCATCGGATTATGGTGTCGTTTCTGAATTGTATGCCTATGTAGCCTTTTTGGTGGTTTTTTTAACCTTCGGAATGGAGACGACGTTTTTCCGTTATATCAAAGAGAAAACAGACAAAGAAACCGTTTTTAGAAATACTTTTTTAACTGTATTGGTTATCAATGTTTTGTTTTTCTTAATAGGGGTATTTTTCTTGCAAGAAATCGCGGATTGGTTGTTGTATCCAAAACACAGTGAATATGTCTTTTTATTATTCATCATAGTCTGTGTGGATGCCTGTTCGAGTATTCCTTTAGCACGATTGCGCTCTGAAGAAAAAGCGAAGCAATTTGCTGGTATTCAAGTAGCTTCTATTCTAGTAAATATTGGGTTGAATTTGTTGTTTATGTTAACGATGTTCAACAAAGAGCATCCTGAACAAGGGGTGTTATATATTTTCATTGCGAATTTAATTTCTTCCTTAGTAAAACCTGCTTTGTTGTATAAGTACTTTTTACAGATCCGTTTTAAATTTGACATTGCTTTGGGTAAAGAGATGTTAGTGTATGCTTTACCACTCGTTGTTGCTGGATTTGCTGGAATTGTGAATGAGACCTTGGATAGAGCGATGCTTAAAAAAGTATTGTTTGAAAATGGACATACGATTGAAGATGCTACGGCTCAAGTTGGGATTTATTCGGCAGTTTATAAATTGGCGATGTTGGTATCTATTTTACTTCAAGCTTATCGTTACGCTGCGGAACCTTTTTTCTTTTCACAATCCAAAAATCAGGAAAAAAGTAAATTGTATAGCAAACTGATGAACTATTTCGTGGCGACAGTATGTTTGGTTTTCCTTGTCGTTTCTTTAGATATAGATATTTTCAAGCATTTCATTCGCAATGAAAGTTACTGGGTAGGATTGGGTGTTGTTCCGATTTTATTAATGGCGAATGTATTTTTAGGAATTTATTACAACCAAAGTATTTGGTATAAACTTTCAGGTCAAACCAAATTCGGTGCTTACATATCTATCGGTGGTGCCATTTTAACAATTGCTATCAACTGGATTTTTATTCCAACATATGGATATTGGGCGTGTGCTTGGGCTACCTTGATTGTGTATGCTGCTCAAATGATTGCTTCGTACATTTTGGGACAAAAATACTATCCGATTAAATATAATCTACGTAAGTTTTTCTTTTACATGATTTTAACCTTGTTGTTGTTTTTTATCTGTAAAGGATTAGATATTCAAAGTGTTACAACACGATTGATTGTACATAATTTATGTATTGCCATTTTCGTTTGGCTGGCTTGGAAGTTAGAGAAACCGACGAAAGCAGTGGGGTGATCTTTGATTTTGTAATCAAAAACCTTTCTTTTCTCTTTCATCTTATCATCTTTTCTCTTTTATCTTATCATCTTTTCTCTTAACTTAAATAAGAAAAGAGTTTATGACAACGTATGAATTAGGAGTTTATGGGGAAGAATTAGCCCGTAATTTTTTGGCTGAAAAGGGCTACAAACATTTAGAATTCAATTACCGATTAGGACATTTGGAAGCGGATATCATTTCGCTATTCGAGAATCAAGTGGTGGTAACAGAAGTGAAAACAAGACAAACAGCAGAGATTGGTGAACCGTGGAGAGCGGTTACGCGAGCTAAACAAAAACAAATCATCAAGGTGGCAAATATGTTTGTCAAAGAACGCCAAATCAGTTTACACACACGTTTTGATATTATTTCCATTGTTCATAATCAATTTCGAACAGAAATAGAGCACATTGAAGATGCTTTTACTACAGTTTAATTGATTGTCTGTCCAATATCACACTGGAATATTTATTTTTGTTTCGAAAATTTAGAATTTATGAATACTACGCTTCGATTTGTTATTGTTTTTGCGATACTATTAGCAAGTGCTTGCGGGATGATGGAACCAAGAAATAAAGGAAAAGGATTTAATATTTTGCCGCTATCGGCAGATAAAAATTTCGGAAAGCAAGCCGATTTACAAATCTCTTCAGATCCTAAGAATTATCCTTTGTTAGATCCAAATCGTTATGCTGATGTTTATGCATACGTAAACAAAGTAAGAGATAATATTTTTGCTTCTGGAAAAGTAGACTATAGAAATGAATTTGAATGGAAAATTAAAATCATCCACGATGATAAAACCCTCAACGCGTTTTGTACTCCGGGAGGATACATTTATGTATATACGGGGATTTTAAAATTTTTAGATAGTGAGGATCAATTTGCTGGTGTTTTGGCACATGAAATCGGCCATGCGGATATGCGCCATTCAACTCGTCAAATCACAACGATGTATGGCCTGACTTTTGTTGCTGATGTTGCACAATTGATTTTATTAGGACAAACAAGTCCAACAATATCACAATTATCAACCTCCTTGATTGGGTTAAAGTTTTCTAGAAATCATGAAACCGAAGCAGATCAACGTTCTGTACTTTATTTGTGTGGTACACCCTATAAAGCTAGTGGTGCTGCCGGTTTTTTTGAAAAATTAGAAAAACAAGGACAAGGTGGTAGAACGCCTGAGTTTTTAAGTACCCATCCAAATCCTGAAAATCGTATTGAGCATTTTCATAATGCTGCTTTAACCATGGGATGTCAAGGGAAAAGTGATTTTAAAGAAGCATACAGATCCATGGTTGCTAAATTACCAAAATAAGTGCAATGATATTATTTTTAGATAATTACAATTACATAGATACGAGCAAAGGATTCGATATTTCCATTCCTTTATCGAACGATGAGCATAATCCTTTGGCATGGTATGTGGAGAAACCTATTTTTGAACCGGTTCGTGCAGAGGGTTTTGTAGGGTTAGTTTCGGAAGGAGCAAGTACGAATTTTAGAAATATATTTTTTAATCCCCACGGACATGGTACTCATACCGAATGTTTGGGACATATTACAAACGAAATACATTCGATAAATAAAAACCTGAAAGAGTCTTTTTTTACAGCCGAAGTGATTTCTATTTCACCTGAAAAAAAGTGGAATAAGCAAGATCAGGTATGGGATGAGGTGATTTCAAAAGAACAAATTGAACAAGCAATTACTTCAGAACGAGTAGATGCGATTGTTTTGAGAACCACACCAAATAAGATTACTAAAAAGCACAAAAACTATTCTTCAACCAATCCTCCCTATTTGGATGTAGCTTGTGTTGAAGTTTTGAATAAAAGACAAGTAAAGCATTTTTTAATCGATTTACCTTCAGTAGATAGAGAGAATGACGAAGGAAAATTAGCATTTCATCACGCATTTTGGCAAGTACCGAACAACCCGCAATTCGATAAAACGATAACGGAGTTTATTTACGTTTCAGATGACATTCAGGATGGAAGGTATATTTTAAACTTACAAACGGCACCATTTGAAAATGATGCCACACCAAGTCGTCCTGTTTTATTTGAAATAATTGAGCGTTAATGTTTCCTATTCAATTCAATCAGGAGTTAGAAGAACATTTTTCGAATGAGGAGTTTCGCTTGAAAACACAACAGCAATTATCCAAGGATTTTGAAGTACATGGCTTCGGTTTTCACCCTGATTTTTGTATAGAAGTATTGGAAGTGCAACAGTTATCCGATACCGTATGTGACGCATTGATGTATATGGTGGAGAAAAAATCCTCTTCATGGCAACCCCTTTTGTATACCATCGATATTTCTGAAAAAGTATACGTGCATTATGCAACTTCACAACAAGAAAATTGGATGCAATCTTTTGCTTGGGAAGTAATTCGTAGAGAGGCACAAAAAGTGTTTTTTAGGATAAAGTTTTCGAAGTAATTTACTATATTTGGTATAATATGAAAAGTCTAGTAATTACACCACGTACTCAAGAAGAATTTAAATTAATTAATTCTTTACTTAAGCAGTTAGGTATAACACCTTCAAAAATTTCTGTTGAAGAGATGGAAGATTTAACTATTGCTAAATTGATGCATAAAGTAGATAGAACTAAAAAAGTTTCAAAAGCAGAGATTTTCCAAAAACTAAATGGAAAATGAATATTGAATTTTTAGACAAATTCTCAAAGGATATTGATAAAATTTCAAGTAAATCTATTAAAAAGAAAATTGTAGATATAATACAGCAAATTGAAAATAGTTCCGATTTATCTAATATATCAAATGTTAAGAAGTTAATTGGTTTTTCAACTGCTTACAGAATTAGAATTGCAGATTACAGAGTAGGAATTTTCTTCGAAAAAGATACAGTTACTTTCGCAAGAATTCTTCATAGAAAAGATATTTATAAGTTATTTCCATAAGAAGTGATTTTTATTTTAAATAATCGCACTTAAAATTCCCCTAAAAACAATTAATTTGTAACTTCGTCCCTCTAAAATATGTGCTTAAAACATGGATAAAGTAACATACGTAGGTAATGCAGATGTAACTGCAATAGATTTTCTATACAAATCCTACAAGCAAGACCCTGAAAGTGTTGATATTGGTTGGCAAAAATTCTTCGAGGGCTTTGAATTTGCTCAAACAAATTTTGATGAAAAGGGAGATATTCCTGAAAATTTTCAAAAAGAATTCAAGGTGTTGAATTTAATAAATGGGTATCGTACTCGTGGACATTTGTTCACAAAAACAAACCCTGTTCGTGATCGTAGAAAATACGAACCGACTTTAGCCATTGAAAATTTCGGATTGACGGAAGCAGATTTAACCACTGTTTTCCAATCAGGTTCTCAAATTGGTATTGGTGCTGCAACGTTAAAGGATATTATCGCTCATTTAGAAGAGACTTATTGCCAATCTATTGGTATTGAGTTTATGTACATGAGAGAGCCAGAGCGTTTGGAGTGGATTAAAAATAAAATCGAACTAAAAAATCGTGCTAAATACGATGCTAATCGCAAAGTGGAAATTTTCACTAAGTTAAATCAAGCATCTAGTTTTGAAGCGTTTTTAGGTAAAAAATATGTTGGTCAAAAGCGTTTCTCTGTTGAAGGAGGAGAGGCTTTAATTCCAGCGTTAGATACATTGGTTCAAAAAGGGGCAGATTTAGGTGTTGAATATTTCGTAATGGGAATGGCTCACCGAGGTCGTTTAAATACCTTAACAAACATTTTTGAAAAACGTCCACAAGATATTTTCTCTGAATTTGAAGGAAAAGAATTTGAATTCGAAGGAAATTTTGACGGAGACGTGAAATACCACCAAGGATATACTTCTGAAATCACGGCTAAAAACGGGAAAAAAGTTGGACTTACTTTAGCACCAAATCCTTCTCACTTAGAGGCTGTTGACCCAGTAGTTCAAGGTATTGCTAGAGCAAAAATTGATGCTCAATACAAAGACGAAAAGAAAGTTTGTACAGTAATGGTACACGGTGATGCTGCAGTTGCAGGTCAGGGTATCGTGTATGAAGTGGTACAAATGGCTCAATTAGATGGATATAGAGCGGGTGGAACAATTCATATCGTGGTAAATAACCAAGTTGGATTTACAACAAACTATTTAGATGCTCGTTCATCAACTTATTGTACGGATGTAGCAAAAACTACTTTATGTCCTGTTTTCCATGTAAATGGTGATGATGTAGAGGCAGTTTTACAAGCAGTGGAAATTGCAATTGAGTACCGTCAAACATTTGGTAGAGATATCTTTATTGATTTATTATGTTACCGTAAATATGGTCATAATGAAGGGGATGAGCCTAAATTCACGCAACCGCATTTGTACAACATTATTGCAAAACACCCAAATCCAAAAGATATTTATTTAAAACAAATCTTGGCTGAAGGTGCAGTAACTGCTGACAAAGCAAAAGAAATTGAAGAACAATACAATCAATATTTAGAAGCGCAACACCTTGCTTCAAAACAAAATGACAAAGCAATCGTTTGGGATTTCCTTAAGACAACTTGGGAAGGTTTTAGACACGGTAAAGCAGAGGATTTTGTAAAATCAATCGAAACGGGTGTTGACAAAGCGCAGTTAGAGCAATTAGGGCACAAATTAGCAACGTTACCAGAAGGAAAGAAATATTTCCGTAAGATTTCTAAAATATTCGAAGACCGTTTAAATGCGGTTAAAGACAATAAATTAGATTGGGGAACGGCTGAAATGTTAGCGTATTCTACTTTGTTAGTGGAAGGTCATCCAGTGCGTTTATCAGGTCAAGATGTAGAGCGTGGTACGTTCTCTCACAGACACGCAGTTGTGAAAACAGAAGATACAGAAGAAGAAATTGTTACATTAAATTTGTTGGCTGAAAAGCAAGCTGCATTTAGTGTATATAACTCTTTATTATCTGAATATGGTGTTTTAGGTTTTGAATATGGTTATTCATTGGCAACACCACAAGGATTAACGATTTGGGAAGCACAATTTGGAGATTTCTTCAATGGTGCTCAAATTATGGTGGATCAATTTATTACGGCAGGTGAAGACAAATGGTCAACACAATCAGGGTTAGTGATGTTATTACCTCACGGATACGAAGGTCAAGGAGCGGAACACTCAAGTGCACGTATGGAACGTTTCTTACAACAATGTGCTGATGAGAATATTCAAGTAGTCAATACTTCGACACCTGCGAATCATTTCCACGTATTAAGAAGACAAGTAAAACGTGATTTCAGAAAGCCAATGGTGGTTTTCTCACCTAAAATGTTGTTAAGATACCCAAGTGCAGTTTCTACGTTAGAGGAAATGGCAACAGGATCTTTCCAAGAAATCATTGACGATAAAAATGCAGATAGAAATCAAGTAGATACTCTAGTATTCTGTACAGGTAAATTCTACTATGAAGTTTCTGAAAAAGCAGCTGAGTTAGGGGTTGAAAATATGGCGTTTATCCGTATTGAGCAATTATACCCTTTTCCTCAAGAGCAATTTGATGCATTAGTTGCTAGTTATCCAAATGCGAAAAACATCATTTGGGCACAAGAAGAGCCTGAAAATATGGGCGCTTGGAGATATATTGCAATGAAGTTAAGACATTTACCATTGATTGGTATTACAAGACAAGCTTCAGCAGCAGCAGCAGAAGGTTCATCTTCATTGCATAAAAAACGTTTAGCTAAATTGTTTAGCGACATTTTTGAATATGCAACTATTAACGCGAAATAATACTATTAAAAAAGATATTGTATGTCAGTTTTAGAAATGAAAGTTCCAAGTCCAGGAGAATCGATTTCAGAAGTAGAAATCGCAACTTGGTTGGTATCTGATGGAGATTATGTTGAAAAAGACCAAGCAATTGCGGAGGTTGATTCAGATAAAGCAACTTTAGAATTACCTGCTGAACAAAGTGGTGTAATTACGTTTAAAGCAGCAGAAGGAGATGTAGTTGCAGTTGGTCAAGTAGTATGTTTAATTGATACAGCAGCAGCAAGACCAGAAGGAAGTGCAGCTCCAGCACCTGCAAAAGAAGAAAAAGCAGTAGCGGTAGAAGCGCCAAAAGCGGATCCAGCTCCATCACCAAATCCGGTGAACGAAAAAGCTTCGTATGCTTCAGGAACACCATCTGTTGCAGCGGCTAAAATTATGGCTGAAAACAATGTTCCGGCGAATAAAGTGAGTGCAACAGGAAAAGATGGTCGTATCACAAAACAAGATGTAATAGCTGCTATGTCTGCGGGTATCAATGCCGATGTAGTTCAAGGGTGGGGAGGTACACGTGAACAAAGTCGTGAAAAAATGTCGATGTTACGTCGTAAAATTGCAGAACGTTTGGTTTCTGTAAAAAACGAAACAGCGATGTTGACTACTTTCAACGAAGTGGATATGAAACCAATTATGGATTTAAGAGCAAAATACAAAGATAGTTTTGCGAAATTCCACGAAGTGAATTTAGGTTTTATGTCTTTCTTTACAAAAGCAGTAACAGAAGCATTAAATATTTTTCCTGCAGTAAATGCACAAATCGATGGAAATGAAGTTATTTTCCATAATTATGCAGATGTAGGTATTGCCGTTTCTTCACCAAAAGGATTAATGGTACCAGTTGTTCGCAATGCAGAACAAATGACATTGGCTGAAATTGAGCGTGAAATTAAGCGTTTAGCAATCAAAGCAAGAGATGGAAAAATTACACCGGATGATATGACTGGAGGAACATTTACGATCACAAATGGTGGTGTATTTGGATCTATGTTATCAACACCAATCATCAATCCTCCTCAATCTGCAATATTGGGTATGCACAATATCGTTGAGCGTCCAGTAGCAATTAATGGAAAAGTTGAAATTCGTCCAATTATGTATGTAGCGCTTTCGTATGACCATAGAATCATCGATGGTAAGGAATCTGTTGGTTTCCTAGTGAAAGTGAAGGAGATGTTAGAAAATCCAGAAAGAATGATTTTTGGAGGGAAAGATCCACTACAAGTACTTTTAGGATTGTAAGATATATAAATTGTCACAGTGAGTTTGCCAAACCTAAGGTAATAAAACATAAAAACCGCCAACTTAAATTAAGTGGCGGTTTTTTTATGTTCTATTGAACTACTTATGATTCAGATATTTGAACTTGTATAGATATTTCTTCCAACTGCTTATCATCCAACGTAGAAGGTGCATCAATCATGACATCTCTACCTTTGTTGTTTTTAGGGAAAGCTATATAATCACGAATAGAATCAGAACCTCCCATCGTCGCTACTAATCGGTCTAATCCGAAAGCAATACCACCGTGTGGAGGAGCACCAAATTCAAATGCTTTTAACAAGAAACCAAATTGTTTTTGAGCTTCTTCAGGTGTAAAACCTAACAATTCAAACATACGTTCTTGTATTGCTCTGTCATGAATACGGATAGATCCACCGCCTAATTCTACTCCGTTCATCGCAAGGTCATATGCATTAGCTCTTACTTTTCCTGGTTCTGTATCTAATAGAGCGAAATCTTCTGGTTTTGGAGAAGTAAAGGGGTGATGCATGGCATGGTATCTTCCGTTTTCTTCATCCCATTCTAATAATGGAAAATCAACTACCCACAACGGTTTGAAAACATTCGGATTACGTAATCCTAATTCGTTCCCCATGTGTAATCGTAATTCGTTCATTTGTTTGCGAGTCTTGTCCAAACCTCCACACAATACTAATAACAAATCACCTGGTTGCATCTTTGCTCTTTCCGCCCATAATTTCAATTCTTCAGAACTATAGAATTTATCAACGGATGATTTTAAAGAACCATCATTGTTGTATTTCAAGTAAATTAATCCAGTTGCACCAATTTGTGGTCTTTTCACCCAATCAGTTAAAGCATCTAATTGTTTACGAGTATATTCTGAACAGTCTTGCGCGTTAATTGCAATCACGGTTTCTGCATTGTCAAATACTGCAAACCCTTTGTTTTGAACTAAATCTGTTAAATAAACAAACTCTAAATCAAAACGAATGTCTGGTTTGTCAGATCCATAGCGTTCCATTGCTTCAGCGTAAGTCATTCTTGGGAAATTACCTTCAAATTGAATTCCTCTTACCTCGCTAAACAAATGTTTTACTAACCCTTCGAAGGTGTTTAGAATGTCTTCTTGTTCCACAAATGCCATTTCACAGTCGATTTGGGTAAACTCTGGTTGACGGTCAGCTCGTAAATCTTCATCACGGAAGCATTTTACGATTTGATAATAACGGTCAAAACCAGAGACCATTAATAACTGCTTAAATGTTTGAGGAGATTGCGGTAAAGCATAAAATTCACCTTCATTCATTCGGCTTGGTACAACGAAATCGCGCGCGCCTTCGGGAGTAGATTTGATTAAATAAGGTGTTTCAACGTCTAGGAAATCTTTACTATCTAAGAATTTACGAGTTTCTAATGCGACACGGTTTCTCAAACGCAATTTTTCTTGTACGGGATTTCTTCTTAAATCCAAATAACGATATTGTGCTCTTAATTCTTCACCTCCATCTGTATCATCCTCAATCGTAAAAGGCGGAACGACAGAAGCATTTAATATGTTTAATGAAGAAACTTTGATTTCAATTTCTCCTGTAGGAATGTTTTTGTTTTTAGAAGAACGTTCAATTACAGTTCCTTCTACTTGAATTACGAATTCACGACCTAATTTTCTAGCCTGCAAGCAAAGCGTTTCATTTTCTTCCAAGTTGAAAGCCAATTGTGTAATTCCGTAACGATCTCGTAAATCTACGAAAGTCATCCCTCCTAAATCACGCGAACGTTGAACCCAACCCGCTAATGTTACTGTTTGATTGCAATTTTCAAGGCGTAATTCGCCACACGTATGTGATCTAAACATAATTCAAAATTTGAAAAACAAAGATAATCAAAAGAGATAGAAAATGGAGTTAAACTCGAGTAGCAAAAACTTTGTTACCTTTGTTTTTATGGATCAAACCCTTGGTAAGGAATATAAATTATGCAGTCAGAAGATTATTGGGGCGATTTACGAGGATAAAAAAGTCGTAAAACAGTTTCCACTACTGATTCATTTTAAAATAATCCCTTTACCTGAGGCAGTACCATTTCAACTTGTTTTTTCTGCTCCGAAGCGAACATTTCGTAAAGCACACGATCGAAATAGAATAAAACGCTTATTGCGTGAAACAGTTCGAAAGAATAAGTTAATTTTAGAGTCTTTTTTTAATGAAAAAAACATACAAGTGGCGCTTTTTTTAGTTTACACTAACAAAGAAGAATTACCATATGATGTTCTTTTCAGAAAGACCGAACAATTATTTCAAAAATTAATCGTTCAAATACAAAACGAAATATAGATGAACAATACAATGATAATCGTATCTAAAAAAGTTGTTATCACAGCAACGATTTTACTATCAACTCTATTTGGATTTTCACAGTCACACAATTTCGAAGTAGTGAAAGGACTTGAATTGATGGATTTGATCTATCAAAACCTAGATATGCATTTTGTGGATGAACCAAAACCAGGGAAATTATCGAAAGTAGCAATTGATGCTATGTTAAAAGAATTAGACCCTTATACTGTGTATTATCACGAGGCAAATATGGAGGATTACCGTATGATGACTACGGGGCAGTATGGTGGTGTTGGAGCTTTGATTCGTAAAATGGGAGATTATATCTGTATATCAGAACCATATGAAGGGAATCCAGCGCAAAAATCAGGGTTAAAAGCGGGAGATAAAATTTTGGAGATTGAAGGAAAAAATATGGTAAAAAAACCTTCGGAAGAAGTTTCCCAAGCATTAAAAGGTCCTAAAGGAACGACCATTCAGGTAAAAGTATTACGTAATGAGAAAGAACAATTAGTAATTCCGATTACACGAGATGAAATCAAAATCCCTGATGTGCCTTATGCTGAAATTATCGGAAACGGAGTTGGTTATATTAAGTTAAATAGCTTCACACAAACTGCTTCTGAAGAAGTTAAAAAAGCCTTTTTAGATTTGAAAACAAAAGGAATGAATCAATTAGTTTTTGATTTGAGAGACAATGGTGGAGGTCTACTGATTGAAGCGGTTAAAATTGTTAATTTCTTTGTTCCTAAAGACAAGATTGTAGTTACAACTAAAGGTAGAATTAAAGATGAAAATCAAATTTATAAAACACAATTCGACCCTCTTGACACTGAAATTCCGATTGTTGTTTTGATCGATGAAGGTTCTGCATCTGCAAGTGAAATCGTTTCAGGCAGTTTACAAGATTTAGATAGAGCGGTAATTGTCGGGCAAACTTCTTTTGGTAAAGGTTTGGTACAACGTACTTTTGATTTAAAGTATGGTTCAAAAATTAAATTAACGATTGCTAAATATTACACCCCATCAGGTAGATGTGTTCAGAAATTAGAGTATTACGATAAAAATGAAGACGAAAGACCGAAAGTGATTCCAGATTCTTTGATTCGTAAATTTAAAACAGTAAACGGTAGGGAAGTAATTGACGGTAGAGGTATTGAACCTGATATTAAAGTGAAAGAAAAAGAATTTAGTCGTTTGACCGTCATGTTGGTTGGTAAGAATTTTATTTTCAATTATGCAACCGATTATTACAGCAAACACCCAACGATTTCTTCTGCGAGTACGTTTAAATTATCTGATGTTGAATACAACCAATTCAAAGATTTGGTCATCAAAGATACCTTTGACTATTCTACTGCTAGTGAGGAAGTGTTAAAGAAAATGCGTAAAACAGCAGAAGATGAGGGGTATTTTGAAGATTCAAAGGCAGAATATGAAGCCTTATTTAAAAAAGTAACTCCTTCAAAACAAAGAGATTTAGAAAAATTCAATGCTGAAATTAAAGAATTAATTGAAAATGAGATAGTTTCAAGGTATTATTATCAAAAAGGACGTGCAGAACACGCATTTAGAGATGATGTTTTTGTAGATAAAGCCAAAGAAATTTTATTAAATACGGCAACATATAATACTATTCTTAAAAAATAGTCGTTTAGGAAATAAACCTTTATTGTATGGTATTACTTTCTGACAAAACGAAAACAATCGCTTTTTTAACAGGTATCGTTTTTTTATTTGTCGGACTGACATTTAGCAAAGCATTTACTTCGCTGGCTACAGTTTATTTTATAGCGCTGATTTTAGTGCAACGTAATTTCAAACACAGTTTTAGAAATCAATTAAATAACAAACCTGTCCTTTACTTTTTTCTTTTCATAACTTGGATCTTGGTTAGTTTTTTTTGGTCCGAGTTTAAAATTGAAGGAATTCAACTTTTTATCTCGAATTTAAATTTATTTTTTTGGCCGATTTTAATGGTACTGTTTACAGAGCAAGTAAAACGTTTTCAAAAATATATTTTTTTGTTTTTTGCTTTGATTGTAACATTGATATCTATCATACAATTTATTGTTTTTCAAAATAAAGATGGATACAACGATATTAGAGAAATGGCTTTGCACGTTTCTCATATACGTTTTGCTTTGATGGTTGTAATTTCTTTTTTTATAAGCATCTATTTGGTTGTAAAAGAGCAAAAAACGATTTTAAAATTTTTATGGATATTGATTTCCGTTTGGCTTTTATTCTATACCTATTATTCGCAAGTGCTTTCTGGGGTTCTCGGTCTTTTAGGTGGGGTCGTTGGAATGATTCTATTTCTATTGTTCAATAAATCGAATCATCTCCAAAAAGGAATAGCCATTCTGGTGATTGTTATTGGAATATTCACAATCTATTGGATATCATTAGATATCACTAAAATTGAAAATCAGTCTTTTCAACAGAAGTTAGAAACACATACTCAATTAGGGAATAAATACGAACATAAAGTGCATTCCAAAATAATGGAAAATGGTTATTTTCTAGATTTGTATTACTGTGAAAAAGAAGTGCATAGTGTGTGGAAATTACGATCAACGAAATCACTTGAATCATTAAGTCCAAGAGGATATCGGTATAAGTTTGTATTAAAGCGATATATGACCTCCAAAGGTTTAAGAAAAGACGCAAATGGAGTTAGGGCATTAACAAAAAATGATATTCAAAATATTGAAAATGGTATTCCAACAGTTGTGGAATTACAAACCGGTTTTAAAGCAAGATACAATCAATTGAAATATGAATTTTCAGGGAACTTAGACCCTAATGGCCATAGTATTTTACAACGTTTTGAATTTTGGAAAGCGAGTAAATATATTATTAAAGATCATTGGGTTTTAGGTGTCGGTTTAGGTAGTAGTAAGGATGCATTTTTACAAATGTATAAAAAAATGAATTCGAAGTTATTGATTGAAAATCAATTGGAAAGTCACAATCAATTCTTATGTATTTGGGTTTCCTATGGGATCATCGGTTTAGTGCTTTTTTTAGTTTGGTTGTTTTCAATTTTTCGAAACATTGCGCGTTCGCAATGGATAAATCTTGCCATTTTCTTTGTTTTACTTTTTTCTTTTTTAGTGGAAGACACTTTGAGCACCTTAACAGGAATGACTTTATTTGGATTTTTCGCTGGTATATTCCAGAATAAAATTTCTTTAAATCAAGACCGATGATTCGTTGTATTCTACTTTTTCTGTTCTGCTTCTTGATTAACGAAAGTTCTTTTGGTCAGAAAGATAGTATTTTACAATTCAAAGACATTGTTATCAAGAAAAAAACAAAGCGAGATTGGGGGAAAGAAATCATGCGAAGTGCCATAAACAGGCGACAAGTTATTGAGAAAAAGTACAATAATTTTGAAGTCGAAATTTATAGTATTTCTAAAATTGATAAAGAAAAGAAAGATTCACTCGAATCGATTTTTGTTCGAGAATCTCAAATGGAGTGGAAGTCTAATAGTTATTTCGAATTAAAAAATACAAAAGATGTTTATCAAGTTTACAATGATTATGGAGGAACAGGAAGGGTAGAGTTGCACGGTGACCCAAATGTCGGAACGTCAACAGATCTTTTTGGTGGAGGAAGAATAGCTCCTCGCTTAGCGATTGAAGAAAACCCGTATATTTTTGTTAAAGGAATCAAAGAAGCTTTTTTTAACCTTTATCAAAATTACATCGATGCTGCACACCTTTGCGCGAAGCCGATAGTCTCACCAATTGCAGATAATGCGTTTTTATTCTATCGATTTGATTTAGTGCAAACCAATGTTGACCCAGTTTATGGAACGGTGAACGAAATCAAGGTAACACCTATTTTTGACTACGAACCTTTATTGAATGGAAAAATTTGGATTGAGGAAAGCAATTCGGAAGTCGTTCGTTTTAGTGGTTCGATAAATGGAAATTCGCTTTTATTTATTAAATCTTTAACTCTTGATATAGAATACAGTA
>Ga0172373_10004581_pt1 | contig 19406 bp, 16 predicted proteins | sample Lak10m_2_FD_114546 | JGI IMG/M metagenome (GOLD analysis project Ga0172373, IMG submission 114546) | Freshwater microbial communities from Kabuno Bay, South-Kivu, Congo - kab_092012_10m | ecosystem: Environmental > Aquatic > Freshwater > Lake | place: Democratic Republic of the Congo...
GACGCCGGCCGGTTCGCGCCTGCTGGTGCTGGAGGAGATCCAGAGCGACTGGAATCAGGCGCTACGCAAAGCAATACAGGAGGCGAAGGAACAGCAACCGGAAGGCGCCGAGGATCGCGACCCGATTGGCTGGGACGACGACATGGAAGCTCCACCCGAGAATCCATACCTGAATCACTGGCTGGATGCGGCGCTGCGCATGATGCTCCTGCTTGCCGCGAATCAGGGCTTTGCCGGCATTGCCTGGTTGCCGGGAACGCTGCATGCCGAGCGCTTCCCATCGGCCAACGCCGAGGGGCTGAAGGCGTTCTATGACGGCATCGTGCCTGCGGCGGTAGAAAAGCTTGCGAAGTCATGGAGCGCACGACTGGTCACCGCGCAGTTCTCGACCTTGAGCCGGCATTTCGATTTGCGCAAGCTGGCAGGTAAGGCTGAGTGGCAGGTTTTCAATGTGGCTTCCCGAAAAGTCGTAGGCGAGAAATTCACGACCTACGCCGCCGCCGAGGCATTTCGCCGATCGAATGAGGATGCGGTGATGGAAAGTGTTCCCGCCCTGTACCTCTCCGATGAAATGCGGGATGACATTCGGGACAATGGCCTGCCGTACTTGGGCGCCGTGGGCAAACGGTTCCAGTCGCCCTGTCTTTCCTCTACATCCCCAACACAGTAATCGATCCATGTTTGGCGACAGCGCCGTGGAGCCAGATTGCTAACTCACTGGCGGCCGGACCTCCGACTGCCTTTAGGTCATCAATGATTGCCCAGCATTGATCCGTTTCGATCGCGGTATTGCCATAGTGATCGAAAGCCGGCGCATGTCTCGCGAAGATGGGCTCCAGTGAATTTTCAAATTCGTCCTCGCGAATAAAGGCCGACTCGCCATTCCAGTGCTTGCCCTTGTAGGCGCCGGGCAGGATTTCAATGTATCCGCTGCTGTGCCGGCCTTCCTGGTTCCAGATGATGCTGAAGTCCATGGTTGCAATCCCTTCTACTTCAACGGGCAAGATAGCCATATTACGCAGCCTGACAGCTCATGGAATGAGCCAGCGCAAACGCACCTACGGGATCACCGCCGTGTGTACTCGACCCGGTGGCCTACCGCGCAAAGCACTGCACTGCCGACGCATCCCTGGCCGACGTAAGTCCTTCGACCGCTCCGTCACGGGCCTTGCAAGCAAAGCCGCAAGCCCCGCGCCGTCGCTGCCGCGTCGCGGACTGGACGCCCGCCAGCGCGCATGAGGCCGCGCCCTGGCTTCGTGCCTTCGATTGCCGTCGTCCCCTTCGGCACCGCCACCGCTGCGCCACCGCGCCGGCCAGCGGTAAGTCTGCTCGCCGGCTTGCGGCTTGCAGGCGGCTACCGTGTCGCGTGTTTCACCGCGCCGTCGCGCTGCGCGCCGCAGCTTTGTCGCCCTCTATATCGCCGTCCCGCCAGCGCCGACTTTTGCCCTTGGCTGACCTTGTCGCGTACTGCCCGCCGCATGCGCCGTCGGCGATAAAGCTGCCCACGGCTTCGGCAGCTACGCCGGGGGGGCTGCTCAACGTTCGCACTTCGTGGCCCGCCGCCGCTTAACTGCGTTGAAGCGGACGGCTACGATGCCGGATTGTTTCGGCCATGAAGAACCAGTCAGTTCGCGCTGCTCAACTGCACGCCGCCGGGCAGGGGTAAATCGCAAGCGATTCAACATAACCGCGCATTACCCAAAGCAGGCCAGTCGCTGCGCGGGGCTTCGCTTGGTGGCCTGCCGCTGACGCGCCCTGCGGGTTCGGGTAATGGTCGGTTATGTCTTGCGCCCCGGCCCGGACAACGGCTATGTCGGCGTCGCTATCGCGGCGTTGGGTTATTCGAGCGCTGCGCTCTGGGTGGTGTGGGCCGCTTCCGCGCCGGAGGACGCGCTCGCTGGCCGGCGTTGCCGGTGGTCAGTAGGTGGTGAAAGTCGGCGCTGGCGGCACGGCGAAAAAAGGCAGCATTCGCCTGGAAGGGGTAACTATGGGGGTAACTCGCAGAATCGAAAAGCGAAGAACGCCTGTTCATAAGGGGTTCGGCTAGCTATTCGGTTGACGCCGCCCCAACTCTCGGCGAACCGGTAGCGGATCGTCCAAACCAAAATGGCTCCTTCAGGGAGCCATTTTGTCTGGTGCCGGCAGTCGGAATCGAACTGACGACCTACCGCTTACAAGGCGGTTGCTCTACCAACTGAGCTATGCCGGCACGGTCCAAATTATAGCGGACAGGTTCCGCTATAAACTCGGTGCTCACCACACAGGCGCCCATGAACCAGCCCTCGACTTCGCGTCCACTGTTGAACCTGCTGATCGTCGCCGACTCGGAGGCGTCGGTGGCGGCCCTTGTGGCGACGCTTGCCTCCTCCGACAAGGATTGCAAGCTGCATCGGGCGGGCGATGCCGACGCGCTGTGCAATGCGCTGAACGAGCAGACGTGGGATCTCATCCTCGCCGCCGGCGATCCCGACAACCTAACTGTCCCGGGTATCCTCCGCCTGGTGCGCGAACAGGGCGCCGACCTGCCCCTGATCGTGGTGCGCGCGACCGATGACAAGGCAACCGTCAGCAGCGCCATGGCGGCCGGCGCCCGCGATGTCATCGATGCCGACCGCCTGGAACACCTGCTGCCGGCAATCGAGCGTGAAGTCGGCGAGGCCCGCCATCGGGCCGACCACCGGGCCGCACTGGAAATGCTGAACGAAAGCCAGGCCCGCTTCGACGCCCTCGCCTCGAACCTGCCTGGCATGCTGTTCCACCTGCGTCGCGATGAAGCCGGACACTATCGCTTTCTCTTCGTCAGCGAAGGCTGCCAGAAGCTTTTCGGCTTCAAGCAGCAGCACCTGCTCACGGCAGCCGACAAGCTGTTTGACGCTTTCGATGGCGAACGCCGCAAGAGCCTCGAAGCGGCACTGCGCGATTCCGCCATGAACGGCACCCTTCTCAACTGGGAAGGGCCGACGCGCGGGCGCACCCGGCACAAGTGGATCAACCTGCGCTCGACGCCGCACCGCTTCGACCATGGCGTGGTCGAATGGCGCGGCATCGCCACCAACATCACCGACAGCAAGGAGAACGAAGCCGAGCTGCGCGGATCGCGCCAACAGCTGGCGGAACTCTCCAGCCATCTCGAAGCGGTCAAGGAAGAGGAACGGGAACGCATCTCGCGCGACATCCACGACGAACTCGGCTCGACGCTGGTCTTCCTCAAGATCGAGGCCGCGCAACTGGCCGCCAAGCTGCCGGCGGATGCCACGCTGCTGCGCGACAAGGCCCATTCGATTGAAACCCTGCTGAACCAGGCGATGAGTACCGCCAGCCGTGTCGCGCGCGAACTGCGCCCCGGCATCCTCAAGGAGTTCGGCCTGTCGGCGGCAATCGAATGCCAGGCGGAAGATTTCACCCAGCGCTTCGGCATTCCCTGCCGGGTCCAGTGCGACGAGGATGCCATCGAGCCGGAACCCGAAACCGCGCTCGCCTTGTTCCGCATTGCGCAGGAAGCACTGACCAATGTCGCCAAGCATGCGCATGCCTCGCTGGTGGTGATGCGCTTGCGTCGCGAAAGCGGTAACATCCTCCTCGAAATCCGGGACAACGGACGCGGCATCTCACGGCACGACATGCAAAAGCCACGCTCCTTCGGCCTGCGCGGCATCCGCGAGCGGGTCTCCAGCCTGGAAGGAGAATTCAACATCACTGCCTCCGAACATGGTGGCACCCACCTCGTCCTGCGCGTGCCCGAATCCCGCAGCGTCGAGATCCCGACCGAAGACGAACCGCAGCACAAGCTATTCTGAGATGGCCGAAAAAATCAATGTCCTGATCGCCGACGACCACGCCATCGTGCGCCAGGGCCTGAAGCAAATCCTGTCGGAAACCGAGGACATGCTGGTGACCGGCGAAGCCGACGACGGTGCCGAGGCACTCAGCCTTGCCCGGCAGCAGCCCTGGGACGTGTTCCTGCTCGATGTCTCCATGCCCAACCGCAATGGCATCGATACGCTCAAGCAGTTGCGCAAGGAATTTCCGCGCCTGCCGGTGCTGATTCTCAGCATGCATCCAGAGGAGCAATATGCGGTGCGCGCCCTGAAGGCCGGGGCATCCGGCTACCTGACCAAACAGAGCGCGCCGGAACAGCTTGTCACGGCAATCCGCCAGGTCGCGTCGGGCAAGAAATACCTGAGCCCCGCCGTGGCGCAGCAACTGGCGGAGGCCATTTCCGAAGACACCGAGAAGTCACCGCACGAGCGCATCACCGATCGCGAGTATCAGGTGCTGAAACTGATCGCCGCCGGCAAGACACTGACGCAGATCGCCGAGACCCTCAATCTCGGGGTCGCCACGGTCAGCACCTATCGGGCGCGCCTGCTGGAGAAAATGGGCTTGCGCAGCACCGCCGAACTGATCCGCTACGGACTGGAGCACGGTCTCGCGGAGTAGGCAACCGACTTGGCGATGGCACACACCCGGCGGGCAACTTCCTGCAAAATAGCGACGGTGGCCCGTGCCGGGGCCTTACACCGGCGAACCAAGCTTGACAGGCCGCCAGGCCATCTGACAGAGGAGACCAATACATGAAGACGCTCAAACAACTGCTCGGCGAAAAGCCACGTGTGCCACTGTCGGTCGGTCCGGACGATTCCGTGTTTGCCGCACTGGAACTGATGGCAAAACACGACATCGGCGCCCTGCTAGTCATGGGCGACAACCAGCTCGTCGGCATCTTCAGCGAACGCGACTACGCACGCAAGGTGATCCTTCTTGGCAAGTCGTCGAAAGAAATGATGGTCCGCGAGATCATGACGGAGAAGGTGCTTTACGCCCTGCCCGAGCAGACGGTAGACCAGGCCATGGCCTTGATGAACGACAAGCATTTCCGCCACCTGCCGGTACTCGGCGCGAACCGTGACGTGCTCGGCATGGTATCCATCCGCGACCTGCTCAAGGAAACCATCTCCGAACAACAGTTCCTGATCCAGCAGCTCGAACAGTACATTTCCAGCTGACACTGACGATGGCCGCCAACGACGCGCTCGAATCACCCGACACGCTGCGCGCCAAGCTCGTCGAACTCCGCGTCGAGCATCGCGACCTCGACGAAGCCATCGAGCGCCTGACGCAGGCGCCGCCCGAAGACGACCTGATGCTGCGGCGCCTGAAGAAGCGCAAGCTGATGATCAAGGATCGCATCTCGGCGCTGGAACGGATGCTCGATCCCGACGAATACGCCTGACCGCCAATGACCTACAAGTTCGACACGCTCTCGCTGCACGCGGGGCAGGTGCCTGACGAGCGCTTCGGCGCCCGCGCCACGCCGATCTACCTGACCACCTCCTTTGTCTTCAAGGATTCCGATCAGGCCGCGGCACTGTTCAACATGGAACGCGGCGGCCACGTCTACTCGCGGATCTCGAATCCGACCAACGCCGTGCTCGAAGAGCGCATCGCCGCGCTCGAAGACGGCGTCGGCGCCATCGCCGTGGCTTCCGGGCAGGCCGCATTGCACCTGGCGATCGCCACGCTGATGGGCGCCGGCGGCCATATCGTCGCCAGCCGTTCGCTCTACGGCGGCTCGCACAACCTGCTCGACTACACCCTGCCCCGCTTCGGGATCCAGACCAGTTTCGTCGATCCGCGCGACCTCGACGCCTGGCGCGCTGCAATCCGACCTGAAACCCGCCTGCTGTTCGGCGAGACGCTGGGCAACCCCGGGCTTGACGTGCTCGACATTCCGGCGGTCTCGGCGCTGGCCCACGAGCACGGCCTGCCCCTGCTGGTCGACAGCACCTTCACCACGCCCTGGCTGATGAAACCCTTCGACCACGGCGCCGACCTGATCTTCCACTCCGCCACCAAGTTCCTCGGCGGCCACGGCGTGGCGATCGGCGGCCTGCTGGTGGACAGCGGACGTTTCGATTGGGACAAGTCCGGAAAATTCCCGACGCTGACCGAAGCCTACGAGGGCTTTCATGGCATGGACTTCGCGGAGGAATCCACGGTCGCCGCCTTCCTTCTGCGCGCACGCCGTGAAGGCCTGCGCGACTTCGGCGCCTGCATGAGCCCGATGACCGCGTTCCAGCTGCTGCAAGGCGTGGAAACCCTGCCGCTGCGCATGGAACGCCATATCGCCAACACCCGTGCGGCCGTGGCCCACCTCGCCAGGAGCGAGGCGGTCGAGGCGGTGTCCTATCCCGAACTGGAAAGCCATCCCGATCATGCCCTGGCGAAGCAGCTCCTGCCGCGTGGGGCCGGCTCGGTTTTCAGCTTCACGCTCAAGGGCGGTCGCGCTGCCGGCCGCAAGTTCATCGAAGCGATGCGCGTCTTCTCGCACCTCGCCAACGTTGGCGACGCCAAGTCGCTGGTGATCCATCCGGCATCGACCACGCATTTCCGCATGGCGGACGATGCACTCGTCGCGGCCGGCATCCATCCGGGCACCATCCGCCTGTCGATCGGCCTCGAAGATGCCGGCGATCTGCTGGATGACCTCGATCGCGGCCTGGCCGCGGCGCAAAAAGCCTGAGCGGGCCGGCACGCATGCAACTCGAACTCGACGGCCACGCCGCCTACGCCTACACCGGCGGCAAACCTTTCGATGCCGCCCTGCCGACTACAGTCTTCATCCACGGTGCGCAGAACGACCACAGCGTCTGGCTGCTGCAAAGCCGCTGGTTCGCGCATCACGGCCACGGCGTGCTGGCGGTGGACCTGCCGGGCCACGGCCGCAGCGGCGGCGCAGCGCTGACCACGATCGAGGACCTTGCCGACTGGATCGAACTGCTACTGGAGAAAGTCGGCGCTGGCGAGACGGCGAAGACCGTTTCCCTGGTCGGTCACAGCATGGGTTCGCTGACGGCCCTGGAATGCGCCGCGCGCCACCCGGCACGCATCGCCCGCGTAGCGCTGGTGGGTACGGCGGTGCCGATGCCGGTATCCGACGGCCTGCTGAATGCCGCGCGCAACAACGAGGCGAAGGCCATCGCCATGATCAATGCCTGGTCGCATTCACCGCGCGGCACCATGGGCGGCAATGCGGTGCCCGGCATGTGGATGATGGGCGCCGCCAGGCGCCTCGCCGAACGCCAGCCGGCCGGCGTGTTGCACAACGACCTGGCCGCCTGCAATGCCTACACGCGGGGCATGCAGGCGGCGGCGCAACTTGCCTGTCCGGCCCTGGTGATCAGCGGCAGCCGCGACATGATGACCAGCCCCAAGGCCGCTGCCAAGCTGGCCGCCGCCATTCCCGGGGCACGCAGCGTCGTGCTCGACGGCGCCGGCCATTCGCTGATGGCCGAGCAGCCCGACGGCGTGCTCGATGCCTTGCGCGGCTTCATCGCCGCCTGATACCTTTGGGCGAGGACAGCGACCAGAATCCGTTTCCCCGCGTCCGCGACGGATTGCCGCTAACCGCCCCGATCGACTGGCTGCGACACGGCGCTGCGGATCTGCGCGCCGGCGGCATGGCCAGCCTGTTCTACGGCCTGTGCTTCGCCGCCACCGGCCTGCTGCTGCTGCTCGCCCTGCGCCATGCCGTGCAACTGGTCACCGCCGTCACCACCGGCTTCATGCTGGTCGGCCCGTTCTTCGCCATCGGCCTGTACGAGCTTTCACGCCGCCGCGAGGCCGGCGAAGCCCTCAGCCTGGCCCCGACGCTGACGGTCTGGCGTCGCAACCTCGCCGCCATCGGCATCTACTCGCTGATCCTGATCGTCCTCTACCTGCTGTGGGCGCGCGCCTCGCTGGTGATGTTTGCCCTCTTCTACCAGGGCGGCATGCCCTCGCTGGAGAGCTTCATCACGCAAGTCTCGCGCTTCGACAACATTGAATTCCTGGCAGCCTACCTGTTCGTCGGCGCCGTCTTCGCCGGCCTCGTGTTCGCGTTTTCGGTGGTCTCCATTCCGATGATGCTCGACCGCAACCAGGATGCCGTCACCGCCATGCTGGCCAGTTTCCTCGCCCTGGTGCGCAACCTGCCCACGATGCTGCTGTGGGCCGCGTTGATTGCCCTGCTGACCGCACTTGGCATCGCCACCGCATTCCTCGGCCTGATCATCACCATGCCGCTGGTCGGACATGCCAGCTGGCACGCCTATCGCGCGCTGATCGAGCCGCGCGAGCCGACGTGAACCCGGTCCTGCCGACACTGGTTGGCACGCTTGCCGCCGGCCTTTATCTGGTAGGCCTGGCACTTGACCAGTTCTGGCTCAAGTTGCTCAGCAAACCCTGGCCGGTGCTGGCTCTGGCACTCGCCGTCTGGATCCTGGCGGACCGCCGCAACGGGCGCTGGATAACCGCCGGGCTGATCGCCGGCGCCATCGGTGACGTCTGCCTGGCGCTGCCGGGCGGCTTCCTTGCCGGCATGCTGGCCTTCGCCGTGGGCCACGGCTGCTACGTCGCCGGCTTCCTGCGCTGGTCGCGGCAGGGCACGTTGTCACTGCTGCCGCCGGTGATCGTTTTTTCCGCACTCGGGCTGCTGCTGATGTGGCCGGGCGCCGGCAGCTTCCGCATCCCACTGCTGATCTATGTGGCGGTGATCACGCTGATGATCTGGCGCGCAGCCGCCTGCGCCGTGGCGCCGGAGGCCGACCTTCTGCGCCGCTGGGGCGCCTTTGCCGGCGCGGCGCTGTTTGCCTTTTCGGACATGCTGATCGGGCTGAACCGCTTTCACGCGCCACTGGAAGGCAGCGCCCACGTCATCATCCTCACCTACTGGAGCGGACAGGCCCTGATCGCGGCAGCGGCGATTCGCCGCGCCGGCTGATACCGGAGCGCGCGCAAGACAGGGCATTCTCGGCCAAAATGTGGCCGGACAGACAATTACAGGAGCAGTCCGTGCCCCCCGCCCCCACCCACTGGTCACCCGCCATCGAAACCGGCCTCGCCGACATCGACGCCCAGCATCGCCAGCTGTTCGAGATGGCGGCGGCTTTTCGTGGCGACGGTGACCAGATTCGCGTCATGAAGTCACTCGCCATGCTCTCCGATTATGCAAACACCCATCTGCGCGACGAAGAGGCGATGCTGCGCGCGATCGGCTATGCCGGTCTCGCCGCCCATCAGGAACAGCACCGACGTTTCCGCGACATGCTGCGCCAACTGCTCGACGACTCCCGCCGCATGACCCTGGACCAGATCGCCTCCCGCATCGAGGAACTCATCAATGGCTGGTTCTACAACCACATACTGACCGTTGATGCCGAGTACGTTCCGGCGGTCAAGGCCTGCCGCAAGTCAGGCCAGGCGCCGTCCGCCAGTTGAATCGCCGCAGGACCAGCGCCGACTTCATGGCTGCCGCCCGACCGGCTGGCACTGCGATCGCACAAGCCCACCCATGCGCCTGACCGAACTTCGCCTCCCCCTCGACCATAGCGCCGACGAGCTGCGCGCCGCGATCCTCAAGCGCCTGGGCATCGCGTCGGCGGATCTGCTGGACTGGACGGTATTCCGCCGCGGCTATGACGCACGCAAGCGCGCGGCGATCGTCCTGACCTATACGCTCGACCTCCGGCTGCGCGACGAAACCGGCGTGCTGGCCCGCCTTGCCGGCGACAGCCATGTCGGCCCGACACCGGATACGGCCTATCACTACGTTGCCCGCGCCCCGCAACCGCCCCCCGCACCGCGACCGGTGGTCATCGGCAGCGGCCCCTGCGGACTGTTCGCCACGCTGCTGCTGGCACAGATGGGCTTCCGCCCGCTGCTGCTGGAACGCGGCAAGGCGGTGCGCGAACGCACCCAGGACACCTGGGGCCTGTGGCGCAAGGGCCAGCTCAATCCGGAATCCAACGTCCAGTTCGGCGAGGGCGGTGCCGGCACCTTTTCCGACGGCAAGCTCTACAGCCAGATCAAGGACCCGGCGTGGCGCGGGCGCAAGGTGCTGACCGAATTCGTCAAGGCCGGCGCGCCGCAAGAGATCCTCTACGTCAGCAAGCCGCACATCGGCACCTTCAAGCTGGTGACGATGGTCGAGAACATGCGCGCCGAGATCGAGGGCCTCGGCGGCGAGATCCGCTTCAACTCGCGCGTCGAGGACATCGCCATCGAACATGGCGCGGTGCGCGGCCTGAGCCTGGCCGATGGCGAATTCATCGCCGCGAGCCACGTCGTGCTCGCCGTCGGACACAGTGCCCGCGACAGCTTCCGCATGCTCCACGCCCGCGGCGTGCATATCGAGGCCAAGCCCTTCTCCATCGGTCTGCGCGTCGAACACCCGCAATCCCTGATCGACCGTGCCCGTTTCGGCAAGTTTGCCGGACACGCGCTGCTCGGTGCCGCCGATTACAAGCTGGTGCATCACTGCGCCAACGGCCGCTCGGCCTACAGCTTCTGCATGTGCCCGGGCGGCACGGTGGTCGCCGCCACCTCGGAGCCGGAGCGCGTGGTGACCAACGGCATGAGCCAGTATTCGCGCAACGAACGCAATGCCAACGCCGCCATCGTCGTCGGCGTAACGCCGGCCGATTTCCCGGGCAGCGACACCGATCCGCTCGCCGGCATCGAGTTCCAGCGCCACTGGGAAAGCCAGGCCTTCGCTGCCGGCGGCGGCGACTATTCCGCTCCGGCGCAGCGCGTCGGCGATTTCCTCGCCGGCCGAGCCTCGACATCCCTTGGCAGCGTGGTGCCGTCCTACACTCCCGGAGTGCGCGCCGGCGAACTTGCCAGTTGCCTGCCCGACTACGCCGTGGCCGCCCTGCGCGAGGCGCTGCCGGCCTTCGGCCGCCAGATCCGCGGCTTCGACATGGACGATGCGGTGTTGACCGGCGTCGAAACGCGCACCTCCTCGCCGATACGCATCACGCGCGGCGCCGATTTCCAGAGTGTGAATACGCGCGGCCTCTATCCGGCCGGCGAAGGTGCCGGTTACGCCGGAGGCATACTCTCGGCGGCGGTCGACGGCATCAAGGTCGCCGAGGCCGTCGCGCTGAGCCTGGTCGGCGCGGCACGCAGCTAAGCACAACTGAGCGCAAACAAGCGCCGCTCACAGCCCCACCAGTTCCCAGCGCACGCAGGGGTCGAGCGCCGTCACGGCGTGGGCGGCGAAGCTGACCAGGGCATTCCTGTCGGTCGCATCACGCCCGTACAGCCACCCGGCCAGAGGCCCCCGTGGATGGAAATTCCATTCGGTCGGCGCGACGATGAAGTAAGTCGCCAGCGCATCACCGTCCAGCGCAATTTCGTGCATCAGCAGTCCGCGCGCGGTTTCCACCAGGCTGCGTCCGACGCCAGGCGCAATCGGCACGGCGCTCGCCGTCCCGCAGGCGCCGACTTTTGCGACTCCCGCGGACCAGTCACGCAACTCGCCAAGCCGGGCGCGCCAGCGGCGGGCCAGGGCACCGTATCCGGCCTCGCCGCCGCGCCGCGCCAAGGCCCCGGTCTCGACCACCTGTCCCGCATACAGCGGAGCGCGGCAGAACCCCTCGTCGAAACGCGCCAGGCGCGGCCATGAGGATTGGGCATCGAGCGCCGGCAGCAGCACCGGCGCGGCGGCCGCGACATCGTCGATCCCGTCAAGGCAGCGCAGCAGCGTCGATATCGCCGGTCCGTCGAGGAAATCGCGCAAGGCGTCGCGTTCGCCGCGCGCAAGCCAGCCGTGGGCGGCAACGAAGGCATCCTTGTCCGGCGCCCGGCCCAGCAGCGGCGGCAGGTCGAGCAGCCAGCGCCAGAGATGCTCGCGCAGCGCCTCGACTTCGATCGCCGGGTCCAGGTGTGCCGCCCTCGCCTCGCCACGGGCCGCCGCCAGTGCCAGCTGCGCCGCGCATCCCTGCGCCGTGCCGCACAGGGCGAACAGCAGCGGCACGAGCCCTACGGCCGCGTCGGCCGGACGTCCGCGCAGGGCCTCGGCAAGCATCGGCCGGGTACTTTCCACGCGGACGCCGGCAACGGAACCTGCGACGATCTCCAGCCCGATGCGGATGCAGCCCGGATCGATACCGCCACTCATGCGCCCGTGGCGGAGTCTTGGCCCGCGCCGGCGATTGGCAGGCGGAGGATGAACTCCGCCCCGCCCTTGGGATGGTTGGCGGCCGTCAGGCGCCCACCGTGGCGATCGACAATGCCATAGCTGATGGCCAGGCCGAGCCCGGTGCCGCGGCCGACCGGTTTGGTGGTGAAGAAGGGATCGAAGAGCCGGACCATGTCCTCTTCGGCGATGCCCGGCCCGCTGTCGCGGAAGCGTATCACTGCATCGCTGCCCTCGTTCCGGCCGGTGATTTCGAGACGCCGCTCACGTGATTTCTCGGTCGCATCAGCGGCGTTCTGCACCAGGTTCATCACCACCTGCTGCAGCTGGCCAGGCGAGCCGGCCACTTCGAAGCCTCCTGCCGGCAGGTCGAGGCGAACCGCGAACTGGCTGCCGGTAGCCTTGGCCACCCACTGCACGGCCCGTTCGATCACCTCGCCGAGATCGAAATGCCGGCGCTCGTCGCGGTCGGTCGCCGAAAAGCGCTTCAGGGCATCGACAATGTCGCGCGTGCGCTCGGCGCCTTCCACGGTGCCGTCGATCAGCGAGGGCAGATCGTCGAGCAGGCGGTCGATGCGCAGTTCGGCACGCAAGGCTTCGCGCTCTCCGGGTGCCACCTGCCCATGCACGGCGGCGAGGTAGCGTGTAAGCCTTTCGGCATAGCGCCGCATGGCGATGGTATTGCCGTAGACAAAGCTGATCGGGTTGTTCAGCTCGTGGGCCACGCCGGCCACCAGCCGTCCCAGCGAGGCCATCTTCTCGGAGTGGATCAACTGCTGCTGGGTGGTCATGAGGTCTTCGTGGGCGCGCCGCAGGGCCTGGTAGGCACGCCGCAATTCACCCACCGGACGGCCGGTGATCACCAGCCCGAGCATCTTGCCGACGCCGTTGTAGCGCGGCGTGCAGTTCAGCGACACCGGAATCGCGCTGCCGTTGGCCGCCTTCAGCAGCATCTCGCAGTCTTCCACCGCCCGCCCGTCCTGCTCGGCGAACAGGCGCCCGGCATGCTCGCGCGACTCGTCGTCGGCAAACAGGTCGAACACCCTGCGCCCGTGCAGCGCCTCGGCATCGACGCCCAGCAGCGAGGCCAGCGCTTCATTGACGCTTTCGATGACGCCGGCGCGGCTGCAGACGATCAGCAGGTCGGACATCGACGTCAGTACCGAGGAGATGAACTGCTGCGTATCCTCCAGCTTGGCGTTTTTCTCCTCCAGCGCCACCTCGTACTGTAGCAGGTCGTTGTAGACCTCGTCCATCTTGCGTATCACGTCGAGCCAGACACCGTCCTCGGCCGTGGCGCCCGCCGCCGCCAGCAGCTCCACCGAGCGGGTCTGGCGCAGGTCCCCGGGCCTGGCTTCGGGTTTGCCGTCCGGCGGCGAAACGGGATTCGGGCTCATGCCCGGAATGTACCTCAAAGCGGCCATCGCAGCGGCGCAAAAAGAATCGCGCGACTTTGATCCAGAGCCAATGCCCGCCGCCCGGTTGCGGTAGCATTCGCTGATGACAAATGATCTGTCGCCCGTCTTGGCCCGTCTTTTTCGCGCCCTCCTGGCCGGCCTGTGGCTCGTCTTGTTGGCCGGCGCCGCGTCGGCGCAATCGCCGGCACCAGCTCCGGCCGGGCCTGCCAATGGCGCCACGCCCTGGCGCATCGGCGTGCTGGCTTTCCGCGGCATCGATCAGGCGCGCAAGGACTGGCAGGGCCACGCCGACTACCTGGGCCAGCGCCTGGCACCCCACCGCTTCGTGGTGGTGCCGTTGACGCTTGAGCAGTTCGCTCCGGCCATCGCCACCAAGGATATCGACCTCGTCGTGACCAATACCGGGCATTACGTCGAGCTGGCGGCAGGCAGCACGATTACGCGCATCGCCACCATGAGTGTCGCCGGCCCGGGCGGGCCGGTGGATCGCTTCGGCGGCACTGCGATCGCCCGGGCCGGTCGCAACGACCTGAACGGCTATGCCGACCTGCGCGGACAGCGCATCGCGGCGCCCGACCGCAAGGGCTTCGGCGGCTGGCAGGTCCACGTGCGCGAGGCGCGCGATGTCGGCGTCGATCTCGACAGCGATCCCGCCGCGGTCATCGAGTTGCAGGCCCAGGACAAGGTCGTCGCTGCCGTCCTCGACGGTCGCGCCGATGCCGGCTTCATCCGCTCGGACCTGATCGAAACCCTCGCCGCCGCCGGCAGGCTGGATCCGAAACTTCTGAAGGTGCTGGGCGAACGCAGCACAGCCGGATTTCCCTACCGGCACAGCACGCGCCTCTATCCGCACTGGCCCTTCGCCAAGCTCGACCATGTCCCCGACGACCTGACCCGCGAACTGCTGATCGCCCTGCTCTCGCTGCCGCCAGGACACGCGGCGGCGAAAGCGGCGCGCATCCACGGCTGGACATTGCCGCAGAACTACCAGCCGGTGCACGACCTGTTTCTCGAACTCCGACTCGGCCCCTATGCCGACCTCCCGGTCGAGCTGGGTGACGTCGTTTCGCGCTACGGCCAGCGCCTCGCCCTGGCCGGGGCGGCGGTGATCAGCCTGCTGCTGGTGATCCTGTGGTGGATCTCGAAAGCCAACCTTGAACTGCGGCGCAACCGCGACCGCCTGCAACTCGCCGCGGGGGTCTTCGAGCATGCGCAAGAGGGCATCATCATTGCCGATGCAGCCGGCAACATCATCGACGTCAACGAAACTTTCGTCAGCCTCACGGGCTATACGCGCCACGAGGCACTCGGCCGCAATCCGCGTTTTCTTTCCGCCGGCGAACATGGCGCCGGGTTTTACCAGGCCCTCTGGGAAGATCTCGCCCGCCATGGCTTCTGGCGCGGCGAACTGATCAACCGGCGCAAGGATGGCGCGCGCTACATCCAGCAGACCGGCATCTCGGCGGTAAAGGACAAGCAGGGCCGCGTGCGCAACTACGTCGGCCTCTCCAGCGACATCACCGCACTCAAGGAATCGCAGCAGCGCCTGGAGCAGATGGCCTATTTCGACGCCCTTACCGGGCTGCCCAACCGGCGCATGCTTTCCGACCGCCTCAACCTTGCCATCGGCCAGGCCAGCCGCAGCGAACGCCTGCTGGCCATCTGTTACCTCGACCTCGACGGCTTCAAGCCGATCAACGACCGCTGGGGCCACGCCGCCGGCGACATCCTGCTCAAGGAGGCAGCACGACGCCTGACAGCCAATGTGCGAGCCGGCGACACGGTAAGCCGCCTCGGTGGCGACGAGTTCGTCGTGCTGCTCGGCAATCTGGTGCATTTCGACGAATGCGAAGTGGCGCTGGAGCGTCTGCGCGGCGCATTGACCGCGCCCTTCATGCTCAAGGAAGGCGAAGCGCGCGTCTCTGCCAGCATGGGCGTAACCCTCTTTCCGCTCGACGGCTCGGACCCGGACATGCTGATGCGCCACGCCGACCAGGCCATGTACCAGGCCAAGCAGGCCGGACGCAACCGCTACGCGCTGTTCGATGCCGAGCACGACCGGCTGTCGGAAAAGCGGCGCGACTCGCTGGACCGGTTGCAGCTTGCCATTGCCGAAAACCAGTTCGAGCTTTACTACCAGCCCAAGGTCGACATGGCCCACGGCACCGTCATCGGGGTCGAAGCCCTGCTGCGCTGGCACCACCCGCAACGCGGCCTGCTCGATCCGGGCGAAATCCTGCCGATGGTGGAATTTGTCGGCTTGCACTGCCAGCTTGGCGAGTGGGTCATGGAAAGCGCGCTGGCGCAGGCCGAGGCCTGGGCCGCCAGCGGCCTCAGGCTGAAGGTTGGCATCAACGTCGCTGCCGAGCAGTTGCAAAGCGAAGGATTCCCGCAGGTGCTCGGCGAAATCCTGGCGCGCCATCCTGGCGTTGCGCCGGCGGATGTCGAGCTGGAAATCCTCGAAAGCGCCGCACTCAATGACATCGACAAGGTCGGGGCGGTGATCTCGGCATGCCAGTCGCTCGGCGTCGGCTTCGCCATCGATGATTTCGGCACCGGCTATTCGTCGATGACCTACCTCAAGAAGTTGCAGGCCGGAACGCTGAAGATCGACCAGTCCTTCGTGAACAACATGCTCACCGATCCTGACGACCTGTCGATCGTCGACAGCATCATCGGTCTGGCCACCGCCTTCCGCCGCACGGTGATCGCGGAGGGGATCGAGTCGGTCGCTCACGGCACCCTGCTGCTGCGCCTGGGCTGTGATCTGGCACAGGGCTATGGCATAGCCCGCCCCATGCCGGCCGCCGACATTCCGGACTGGATCGCGACCTGGCAGCCGCCGGAAGCCTGGCGACATGTCTCGCTCTGGCCGCGGGAGGACCTGCCGCTGCTTACCGTTGAAATCGACCACCTGCGCTGGATCGAACAACTGCGCCGTGCGGTTTCCGCCGGCGACGCCAGCGCGCCGCTTCCGCCGCTTGATCCCCACGACTGCCGTTTCGGCCACTGGCTGGACGCCATCGGACAACACCGCTATGGACACTACCCGGCCTTCGGCAAGCTGGTATCCGCCCACGAGGCGGTACACAACACGGGCAGGAGCATCGAGCATACCGCCCGCGCCGATTACAGTGCCGCGCGTAACCAGCTCGGCACCCTGGACGACCGCCGCGACGCGCTGATCGCTGCCCTCGACGAATTGCGCGCGGAAGTCCTCGACAGCGCCAGCTAACGACGCTCGCCACCTTGGGCGTCATCACGTGCCGGCAGCACTTCGTACTCCGCCATCCGCTGCTCGTCGACCACCACGGATTCGCCTTCGATGATATTGCCCTGCGCTGACGCGGCATGAGCCGCCTGCTCGCGCATTGCGGCACGCACGGCGCGGGTCTTCCACCACAGGTAGAGCCAGAGAACGACGCCAAGCAGCGCCGCACCGGCCAGGATCACCAGTGAGAACATCACCCCGACCACCAGCAGCGCAGCGCCGGCAATCAGCGCTGCGATCTTTGCCGGCAGACTCATCCCGGATTGACGCGTACTCATCTTCCTCCTCCGGATTCGCACCGCGCAAGGCTGCGCCAGCCAGGCGAACAGCTTGTCACGCTCAGTGCACCGTGCAGACCATATGGGCTGGCTTCGATGCAATAAATTGCTTGATATTCATGGCCATAACCCGTTGCCCACACCCCTGTAAAACACACCAATTCAGCATAGCTCGCACCATAAGAATCAAAAGCTTACGAACGGGTTTTACAAGGGTCATTTTGCGAATGTCATCGAACGCACAACGCCATCCAGCAACTTGATGAAATTCCGTTTCGGCTTGAATTGCAATCGCAGCTCAGCCAGGTAGTCGCCGAATTGCGATAGCCTTTTCTGCGCCTTCATCAGGTCGCCGACCCGACGGACCAGCCGCACGCCTTCCTCGTAGGCCGAGTTCTTGGTCTCGTCGACGATGGCCGGAATCACCCGCCGGTACAGGCTGATCGCATCGTCAGCGCGATCCTTTTCGAGCTTCCCGGCCAGCGTGATCAACAGGCTGCGATCGCAGATGCCTTGGTGAGCGGCCGTCCAGGCGGCATCCAGATCCTTTTCCCACAAGGCAATCGATAGCCGCAGGGTGTAATTGGGCGTCGATGGCTTGGGCTTCCAGCGACTGGTCGAGGTGGCCTCTTTGGTGATCGCCTGGTCGAGCCAGGCCAGTGCGCGTTCGCGCTGCGCCGGCCAGATGCCCAGCTTGCCGGCGACCTCGTGTAATTTTTTGTACGGTTCCAGCCCGGGGCGTTCCTCGAACTGTATCCAAGTCAGTTGCAAGGCCTCATCGTTGCGCTTGCGCTTCAGATAGGCGGCGACGAGGAAGTCACGCAGGCTGTCATGTGGACGATCTGGAAAGGCCTTCAGACCTCGTTCGGCCCAATCCAAGGCTTCGTCGTGGCGTTTCGCCTTGGCCAAAATTTCGGCGATGCCGAGATAACGGTAGCTGGCCGAGAGATCCTTGGCCTTGATCGCCACCAGTTCGTCGACATCGCCGCTGGCCTCGGCAAGACGCTCCATGATGCGGGTGATCGCCGACCGATGGGCGTCATAGCCTTTGTCGTCGCCGCGTGGTTTGATTTTGTGCCATTCGGCTTCCGCCAGCTCGCGGTAGCGCTGCAAGCCTTTCTTGCCGAGAGGCACCTGGTAAGTGGCGGCGTCGAAACTGCACAGGCCGAAGGGTAGCGTGGTTTCAAAACGGAACAGCCGTTCCGCAAGTGCCGCCGGATCGGGTTTGGCAAGGGTGCAGGCCTTGAGGTGCAACTCGCCAAGGCGACAGACGATGCCACCAATTTCGCCGTTCGAGTCATCGATCTGCTCCAGGGAATTCTCGACTTTCTCGATCGCATGCTCGGCGAGCCCGACCAGCATGGCCGCCGAATCCGGCTGAAGAAGCTCGGACAGGGAATCGGCGACCTGATCGATATTTCCGGCATAGGTGCCGACCTCACGCCAGTCGATGAAGCCACGAATCTGCACGGCGTCGTTAATCGCCCGCCGGAATGCCTTTTCGACATTGCCGCCGCCGTGCGTTCGCTCCGCTTTGAGCAGAAGAGACTGGAAAAGCTGATCGTCGCGCTGGGCGACGTCCAGCAAGACCTCGACCAAGGATTCGGCGGGCTGCGTTTCCAGAAACTGTCGAATATCCTTCCACGGATCGCGACGCTTGGCCTTGGTCGGCTTTCGACCGGTGCTTTGGGCAGACGCTGAATCGTGCTCGCTGAGCCATGCCAATCCGACCGCAACGCAATGCTTGCAGAAATAGCCATCGCCAGCGCGCGGGCAGGTGCAGTCGCCGGCAAGCTCCCCGTCCTCGTCCCAAAGTTCGACCTGATAGGTTTCGGTGCCCTCGACTTTGGCGGACACCTTGTCTTCTTGCGCCCGCAGACGCCCGACGGCACCGACGGCGAAATACTCTTCGCCGCGCTGGAAGGCAGTGCCGCCGGCCAGAGCTTCGAGCACGTTACGATTGATGAGCGTGGCCAGCACCGCTATTACCCTCTTTATTACACTCTTTCAAGCGAATTACCCCTTTCTGCGGCCGATGCATTCAGCTGCCCCCGACCCGGCGATATTTCTGCAGCCGGCTATTAGGCTTTTCCGGAAGGGTATATTCGATCAAGCCAGCATTCATGAGGTCGGCAATGGCTTGCCTCAAAGCGCCGGCAATGGATTTGTGCCCCAGAGCCATGGCAATTTCAACCCGTGCCTTGGGCGCATCGCATACAGCCACCATGATTCGATCATGAACCGACTCTGGCTGCCACTCTGGCCGCCACTCTGGCCTTTGCCGCCAGCCATGAGCTGACTCTGACCTCGACTCTGACCTCGACTCTGACCTCGTAGGCAGAGTCACTTCGCCAGCAGCAGACTCCGCCACTTCCAGCGCCGCCGGGTGAATCGGAAGCCGCACCATGAAATAGCTGTGGTCTTCGTCAAACTCGAACTCTGCAGGGGGCGAGCCATTCTTTGCCATCGCCTCGATGATC
>Ga0172373_10004585_pt1 | contig 19399 bp, 16 predicted proteins | sample Lak10m_2_FD_114546 | JGI IMG/M metagenome (GOLD analysis project Ga0172373, IMG submission 114546) | Freshwater microbial communities from Kabuno Bay, South-Kivu, Congo - kab_092012_10m | ecosystem: Environmental > Aquatic > Freshwater > Lake | place: Democratic Republic of the Congo...
CCCCGGGCCTGCGCTGGCTGGGCCTGGAAGTGCGCCACCACGGCATGACCGGTGCCGACCAGGCGACGGTGGAGTTCGTCGCCCGCAGCAAGCTCGGCGGGCGTGCCCACCGGCTGCACGAGACCAGCCGCTTCGAGCGCGTGGCCGGCCGCTGGCTCTACGTCGACGGCATCGTGCGCTGAGCGTCCGTCGCCCGAGGATCGGGCGCCCCAACTGCCAACCCTCGGCCTCGCGGTCGATCACCGCCGCATCGGTCAGCCCACCGCGGGATGGCCGGCAGTCGCGGGCGCAAAATCCCGTCCACGGTCCGTTTCCGACGGGCTGCGCCCATGCCCCTGCCACACCGCCACGGAGACCCCCCATGCGCATCGAAACCCTCGCCGTCCACGCCGGCCAGAGCCCCGACCCGACGACCCACGCGGTGGCCGTGCCGATCTACCAGACGGTGGCCTACGCCTTCGACGACACCCAGCACGGTGCCGACCTCTTCGACCTGAAGGTGGCGGGCAACATCTACACCCGCATCATGAACCCGACGCAGGACGTGCTGGAAAAGCGCGTCGCGGCGATGGAGGGCGGCATCGCCGCGCTGGCGTTGGCGTCGGGCCAGGCGGCCGTCACCTATGCCATCCAGACCATCGCCGAGGCGGGCGACAACATCGTCGCCTCGTCGGCGCTGTACGGCGGCACCTACAACCTGTTCGCGCACACGCTGCCGCAGTACGGCATCGAGGTGCGGTTTGCCGACTACCGCGATCCTGGCGCCTTCGAACGTCTGATCGACGAGCGCACCAAGGCGGTGTACTGCGAGTCCATTGGCAACCCGCTGGGCAACATCACCGACTTCGCCCGGCTGGCCGAGGCGGCACACGCCCGCGGGGTGCCGGTGATCGTCGACAACACCGTGCCCAGCCCCTACCTGCTGCGGCCCTTCGAGCACGGTGCCGACATCGTCGTGCACTCGCTGACCAAGTACATGGGCGGGCACGGCAACTCGCTGGGCGGCGCCATCGTCGACTCCGGCAAGTTCCCCTGGGCCGAGCACAAGGCCAAGTTCAAGCGCCTGAACGAGCCCGACGTGTCCTACCACGGCGTGGTCTACACCGAGGCGCTGGGCCCGGCGGCCTACATCGGCCGGGCACGCGTGGTGCCGCTGCGCAACATGGGCGCCGCCATCAGCCCCTTCAACGCCTTCATGATCCTGCAGGGCATCGAGACCCTGCCGCTGCGCATGGACCGCATCTGCGACAACGCGCTGGCCGTGGCGCGCCACTTGCAGGCCCACCCGAAGGTGAAGTGGGTGCGCTACGCCGGCCTGCCCGGCGACCCGGGCCACGCGCTGGCGCAGCGCTACATGGGCGGCCGCGCCTCGGGCATCCTGACCTTTGGCGTGGCCGGCGGGCGTGAAGGCGGCGCGCGCTTCCAGGACGCCCTGAAGCTGTTCACGCGCCTGGTCAACATCGGCGACGCCCGCTCGCTGGCCTGCCACCCGGCCTCGACCACGCACCGCCAGCTCAACCCCGAGGAACTCGCCAAGGCTGGCGTCAGCGAGGACACGGTGCGCCTGTCCATCGGCATCGAGCACATCGACGACCTGAAGGAAGACCTGGACCAGGCGCTGGCGGCGGTGTGAGGCTTGAAGCTTGAGGCGGGAGGCGGGAGGCCGAGCCTTCCTGCGGGAGGGTTCGGCGCTGGCTTGCACCGGCCCCGACCCGACAAGACCGTGTGAAAAAAAGAGTGCAGTCGGTTAAAGTACACACGTTGTACATCAAGCACACCCACACCATGCACACCACACGCGCCTTCCGCAATGGCAACTCGCAGGCGGTACGCATCCCCGCCGACCTGGCATACGAGCGCACCGACGTCGAACTCGAGATCGAACGGGTAGGCGACGAGATCCGCATCAGGCCGGCTCGACGTTCGCTTAGCGGGGTGCTGGACAAGTTCTCGCGCTTCTCTGCCGACTTCATGGCCGAAGGAAGGGGTGAACACGCGCAAGCCGAACGGGATCCGCTGTGAAGCCGCGCTACATGTTCGACACGAACATGTGCATCTACCTGATGAAGCACCAGCCGGTCGAGGTCGCGCAGCGTTTCGCCCAGTGCCATGTCGGCGACGTCGTCATGTCTGCTGTGACCTATGCCGAGTTGGCCTTCGGCGTGACGGTCTGCGCCGATCCTGTCCGGGAAGGTGTGGCGCTGGCTGAACTGATCGAGGACATCCCCGTGGCTTCCTTCGATGCCGCCGCCGGTGCGGCTTACGGGCCGATACGGTGGGCCACCCGGGAGTCGCGCAAGGACCATCTCGACAAGCTGATCGCCGCCCATGCCGTCGGCCTGGGCGTGACCTTGGTCACGAACAATCTACGGGACTTTGCGCGGTATCCCGGCCTGGCGCTGGAAAACTGGCTCGAGGTCGATCCTCGGCACTGACAACGCCCCCGAGGCCGGGCAGCGCCTGGAGTGCGCGGCGCACCCAGCCGAAGCCGATGCGCTCCTGCTCCAGGCGCAGGCTTGGGGCGATGTGGTGATGACGCAACTCGTCGTACAGCGCCTGCTCGGCATCGTCGAGGCCAGGCAGATCGTGGGCGACGGGTTGCGGCTCCTGGCCCCACAGCGGGCGGTGGGCCATCAGGGTCGGGCGGTCCATCAGCAAGGAGCGCGTGTGCGGCAGGCGCGCGCGCCAACGCGCCAGGATGGCGAAGCCGTGGGTGTCGAGGTCGCCCCAGTAGTGCACCTGGGCCTGTGCAGCCCAGCCCGAACACGCCAGCACCTGCGCGGCCTCCACGCCATAGCCGGCACCGAACAGCGCCACGGTGTCCGGCACCGGCGGCAGGGCCAGAAAGGTGATCTCGTTTTCCACCACCACGACATGCCGGGCACGCAGGTGCAGCGCGGCGAAGCTGTCCGCATCCAGCGTCAGGTCGGCCAGCCCCGTGGTGGGGTGCGCAAACCAGCCCGGCGACAGGCCCGGGTCCAGCAGCCGCAGCCGCACTCGCGCCGGCTTGTCCAGGAAGCCGTGCCGCGCCGCGAAGCCGCCCACGCCGGTGTGCCGGGTGTCGATGGCGCCGGCCGGCAGCAGCAGATCCATCCAGGCCGACAACACGGCGCGGTGCGCCTCGATGAACTTGGTGTGCAGGCCTGGGACGTCGATCTGGCGCAGATAGACCCCGGGGCGCGGATGCGCCCCGAACCAGGCGGCCGCCGCCAGCAAGTGGGACCAGTCGGCAGCGAGTTCGAGCGCCTGCAGCGGCCGCTGTGCCAGCCAGGGCAGCAGGCGGGGCTCGAGCGCGCGCGTCTGTGCGACCAGCGTGCGCAACTGCGCCGCCTCAGCGCGCCGGCCAGCCAGCACGAGCGCGTCATCGAGCGTGTCGACCCAGGCCGCCACCGGCAGGCGCTGCGCGCCGTGGACGCGGTGACGGATCTCGCGCCACTCCAGCCGCACCCGCGGCAGCGCCTGCAGCGTGGCGATCCAGTCGCGCACCGCGTCGAAACGATCGGCGATCTCGCCGGTGTCGGGGCCGCGCAGCGGTGTGCGGTGGGGGACGGCCAGACCGGCGGCGGCCGCGCGCGCGACGTCCGGGGTACCGACGGCGTGGCCGCCGACGGGGCCACCGGCCTGTTCGACGACGGCCCGTGCCAGATCCCCGCGCGTCCAGCGCCGCTGCCAGGCCGCTTTCAGGTCAACCGGGGTCGTCCAGTTCATCCTGGCGTCCCGTCTCTGCCTCCGCCTCCGCCTCCGGCATCCACATCCGCATTCGCATCCGCATCCGCATCCGCGGCGTCGCGCCCGGCGCGGTAGGCCTCGATTGTCAGGTTGCGCAGCATCGAGGCGCGGCCCTGCGGGTTCAGGACGAAGCCCACGCTCGAGACGAAGGGCTCGATCACCGGGATCTTCTGCAGCGGCGTGACGATCAGCAACTGCAGGTTCAACTGGCGGAACAGGCGCAGTCCGTACTGCGCCGACTCGTCCGAGCCGCGCCCGAAGGCCTCGTCGATGACGACGAAACGGAAGGAGCGCGAGCGCACCGCCCCCCACTCCAGACCGAACTGGTAGGCCAGGCTGGCGGCCAGGATGGTGTAGGCGAGTTTTTCCTTCTGCCCGCCGGACTTGCCGCCGGAGTCGGCGTAGTGCTCGTGCTCGGTGCCGTCCTCGCGCCAGCGCTCGCTGGCGGCGAAGGCGAACCACTGACGCACGTCGGTGACCTTGGCGGTCCAGCGGCGATCCAGATCGCTGAGCCCGTCGCGTCCGCGGAAGCGGTCGATGATGGCTCGCACCTGCAGGAACTTGGCCTCGGCATAGGGCGTGTCGTCGGAGCCGGTCAGCGCGCCCTCGGTGCAGGCGCGCAGCGCGGCCTGGAAGTCGCGGATCTCGGCGTCGGCATTGACCTGCGACTCCAGCACGATGTAGCGGCCCGTGTTGTAGTCGATCTGCGTCAGCGACTCGTTGATGCGCGCGATGCGGTCGCGGATGGTTTCGCGTTCGCGAGCGAGCTGGGCGTTGAACTGCGCGATCTCGTTGATCGTGTTGACGTTGAGCAGCTCCTTGAAACGGCCCTCGAAGCGCGGCAGATCGTCGGCACGCAGACGCTCGAGCATGCCGCGGTACTCGGGCAGGGCCTCCAGGCTGGCATCGACCTCGGCGGTGTCGAGCTTGTAGGCGTCCTTGAAAGCCGACATCGCCTTGATGATCCGCTCGGCAGCGCGCTCCAGGCGCTTGCCCTCGGTGTCGATCTGGGCCTGCAGCTGCTCGCGCAGCGCGCGCTCGCGGCCCTCGCAGGACTCCACCGTCAGCGCCTGCCCGCCCTGGTGCTGCTCGCGCAGCGCCTCGATCCGGCGCGCCACCGCGTCGTCCACCGGCACGGCGACACTGCGGGCCTGTTCGGCCATCGCCTGAGCCGCCTCCTGGCGCGCCTGCAGCCCACCGAGATCGCGCGCCAGCGCGTCGAGCGCCTCGTCACTGGCCCGACGCGCCGCACGGGCGAGCTCGAGCTGGCGAGAGAGCTCGCGCAGCGTGTCGCTCGCCGCCTCCAGCCGCCCATGCTCGTCGCGCAGCCTCGCCACGGCGGCGGCGCTGGCGCCCCAGTCGATGGCGGTCCAGTCGCCGAAGGCCGCGAGCGCGGCCAGCGCCTCGAGCTGGCGCCGCAGCGCAGCGACCTCGCGCTGGGTCTGGGCGACGATGGCCCCGGTGTCGGCGATCTGGCGCTCGAGGGCGCGACGCTGCGCCTGCAGTGCGGCGAGCTTGGCCTCGTTGCTCCAGCCGAGCACATAGCGGCTGCGGTCGTCCAGGCGGTGGCGGTCGTCCTTCTCGTGGCGCTCGCCCGGCGCCTTGACCTGCCCGGCGCGGGTGAGCGCGCGCGTTTCACGGCGGAACTGCTCGGTGCTGTCGCAGCAGGCCAGGTCGAAGCGCTGCGCGAGCTCGCGCTCGAGCCAGTCGTGCAGCGGCGAGTCGGTGCGCAGGGCCAGCTTGTGCAGCAGCGACTGCGGATACGGCTCGGGCATGTCGGTGCGCCGTGGCGGTCGGCAACGGAAGTACACCAGCCGCGCGCCCAGCGCGGTGCGGTCGACCCACGCCGCCACATCGGCGTAGTGCGCATCGGGCACCAGCAGCGACAGCCCGAAGCCGTGCAGCACGCGCTCGGCCGCCCCTTCCCAAGCCAGCGCGTCCTCGCGCACCTGGATCAGCTCGCCGGCGAAGGGCATGGCCGATTCGTCGACGCCGACGGCTGCGCACAGCGCCTGGCGCAGCGCCACCTGCGCGCGCGGGATGTTGCTGCGACGCGCCTGCAGGCTGTCGATCTCCTCGCTGAGACGGGCATGGGCCTGCCGCGCATCACGCAGCACGACACTGGACTCGGTCAGACGGTTGTGGCCCTGGGCCTCCTGGTCGGCCAGCGCCTCGCGCCGCTTCGCCCAGCGCGGGCCGCGCGACAGGAAATCGGCCTCGTCGGCCACCGCCGGCTCGGCCAGCACCGCCAGCAGCGCGGCGTGCTGCTGCGCGCGTTGCTGTCGGCGGTCGCGCTCGCGTTCGTGCTCGCGGATCTCGCGCTCGAGTTGCGCCAGCCGGTCGCCGCCTTGCTCGCTGACCGCGCGCTCGATCTGCTGCACCTGAGCCTGCTCGGCATCGCGCTGCTCGGCTCGGCGCGCGCGGCGCTGCGCCAGACGGTCGGCCTCCTCGGCCAGTGCCTGCAGGCGGCGCTCCAGCAGCGCCAGACGCAGCGCGGCGAAATGCGCGGCCAGGAGGTCGCGGCAGGAGCGCAGCGACTCGATCTCGGCCAGGTGCGCAGCATGACGCTGACCGTCGGCCACCAGCGGCGCCAGCCGCTCGACCTGGTCCTTGGCCTTCAGCACCGCTTCGTGTGCCCGACGCAGGTCGTCGAAGTGGACGATCAGCGCATCGATGCGTGGCGCCACGTCGAAGGGCTCGAGCATGTGGGTGCGCACGAAATCGGTCAGGTTGCCCACCGACTTCATCGACACCGTCTGCAAGAAGAGTTCGAGCGCCTGCTCGTTGTCGATGCCGAAGCGCCGCCGGAACCACGCGCCGTAGCGCGCGAAGGCATCCTCGACCTCCGCGCCCTGCGCACGCAGGCGGCGACGCAGCACGGCGATGTCGGCGCCGAAGCCGGCGAAGTCGTGCGCGATCGTCAGCGCGCGCTCGGCCGTCACGTACAGACGCGCCGGCGGGGCCTGCGGCTCGCGCAGCCAGAATACCTGTGCCAGCGTGACCGTCTGGTCGTAACCGGCGTTGTGGAAGACGCCCAGGATCACGCTGGGCTGCCGGCCGTCGCGCAGGCTCACCGGACGCGACGCGCCAGTGCCCTCGTGGCGCTCGGACTTGTAGTGGCCCAGCACGTAGGAGCGCAGCGTGCGCTCGCGCGCTTCGGCCCCCGCGGCCTTGTTGTAGGCGATGCGGTGCGCCGGCACCAGCAGCGTCGTCACCGCGTCCACCAGCGTCGACTTGCCCGAGCCGATGTCGCCGGTCAGCAGTGCGTTGCGCCCGTCGAGCTGCAGCGACCACACCCGCGCGTCGAAGGTGCCCCAGTTCAGCACCTCCAGCCGCTGCAGACGGAAACCCGAGCGTGCATCGTCGGCAGCGAAGTCCAGCCCGTCCGCCAGAGCGGGCGTGGCCGGTCGTGCCGACGGCGCGAACGCGGGGCGGGGGGCGGCGCGGGACCGCTCGGCCCGGCCGGCGGGTGCGCCCGCGCGGCGCGGGACCGCAGGTGCGGCGGCGTCCTCGGCAGGCCCCGAGGGCGGCGACAGCTCCGGAAACAGGCTGTCGATGCTCACGGCGCCTCGTCAGCGGGAGCGTCGGCGCCGCCCCGAACCCGGCCGGCATGGGCGGTCGCAGAAGCCGCCTCGCCGACCAGCACGCCGCGGTAGGCCTGCAGCCGGGCCTCGAAGTCGGCCAGCCACTGCGCGTCGACATAGGCCTTGAGGATGCGCCGCACCTCGAACAACGCCGCCCCGCCGGCCGCTGCCGCGCCCGCACTGCCCGCCATCGGCGTCAGCCGGCGCAGGAAGCCCAGGTCGACCACGCGGTTGACGTGCGACTCCACCTGATCGACCAGTCGGGCCTCGTTGGGCCCGTCGGGCAGGAAGACGCGCACCGTTTCGACGATGTCGTCGAGCGACAGCACCAGCCGGGTGTCGCTGCCGCCAGCGTCGAACTCGGCCAGCTTCTTGCGCAGCAGCGCCAGCAGCAGGCTCACCGGGTAGGACAGTGGCCGGCGCGCGACCAGGCGTGGCAGGCGGGCAGACGCGCCCGCCTCGGGTGCGTCGTCGGTGGCCTCGTCGGGGCGGCTGCGCAGGAAGGCGTGGCCCTCCGCCTCGTCGACCACCAGCACCAGGCCGAGCACCGCAGCCACGTCGCGCACGCGCGACTGCAGCCGCAGCAGCGATGCCCACAGCCGCTCGTCGTCCTCGCGCTGCAGCACCCCCTTGAGCAGCGTCACCGTCAGCAACGACAGCGAGGCGTCCGGTGCATCGGGCCGGACCGTCGCGCACGCGACCTCGGGCAGTGGTCGCCCGCCCAGCCCGGCGGCATCGGTCCCGTCGTCGCGCTCGTTGTCCATGGCAGGATTGTCAGGGCTGCACGGAGGCGGCCACCGCCCGGACGAAGACCACGCGCGGCAGCGTGGCCGATCGGCGCAGGACGCCCGCATCCACTTCGCCCGATGTGGCCGCAGCGTCGCTGGCCACGCCCTCCAACGGTGTGGTCGCATCGTGCGACGCCCAAGGCGCCGAGCGCGCGACTTCCCAGCGCACGGTCTCGCGCGCCGACTCGTCCACCACGGTCTCGAAACGGTCGGCGCCGAGTTGCAGATAGGTCACGAGTTCGGCCAGCCCGTGGCGCAGCGGACGCTGCGCCACGAGTTCGGCCAGCGTGACCTGCGCCTGCTGTTGCAGCGTCTGGCGGATGTGGCGCGCCAGCTCGGCGGCATCGACCACCGACAGCGTGTACAGCGCCGATGCGTCGACCGTCTCGCCATCGGCGTCCAGCACCGCCACGTCCTGCAGCACCGTGCGCGCCACCGGTGCGTACAGCGGCCGCTCCAGCACGAGGTGGATGTCGGCGGCCATGGCCTCGAGCGCCGTCACCGCGCCGGCCGGCGGCGTCTCGCGCAGCGCCAGCGCGTGCGCCTCGATGCCGCGCAGCAGATCCATGATGCGGCGGTTCTCCAGCCAGGCGCGGTCGTCGAGGAAGCGCCGCAGCTGCTGCGACAACTGTGCCACCGTGCGCTGCGCGTGCTGGCCGGCCTCGAGCCAGTCGTGGTGGATGCGTCGCGTGCGCGGGTCGGGCCGCATCTGCGCCACCGGCGCCAGCGCCAGCACCCGGTCCAGGCGCTCGCCAAGTTCGTCCTGACGCTGCGGCGACATCAGGAAATCCCAGAAAGCGCGGAAGCTGCGGCCCTGGTCGGAATCGGTGATGGCATCACGCTCGCCCATGATGCGCTCCAACAGCGCGCCCTTGGCCCCGTCCCACAGGGCGATGCGCTCACGCACCGCGCGGTCGAGCTGGCGGAAGTTGTGCTCGACCTCACGGAAGTCCGACAGCAGCTCGCGCGCGATCTGCAGGAACTGCTGGAAGCGGTCCTTCAGCGCCGTGTCGTCGAGCAGTGCGAGCTCGCCGGCGTGGAGCCGCGCGATCTCGACGTCGATGGCGTCGCGCCGGCGCTGGAGTTCAGCCAGGCGACGCTGTGGATCGGTGTCCGAGCCCTCGCTCATCTGCTGCACCAGATCGAACAGCACGCGCAGCCGGGACTCGGTGCCGACGAAGGCTCGCTCGGTCAGCGACACCAGCCAGGCGATGGCCTTCTCGGTGGCCGGCGTCAGGTCGAACTGCGGCTCGTCCGAGCCGTGGCGGTAGAACTTGCGCAGCCAGCCGCGCTCCGGCGCCGCCCACTCGTCCAGATAGGCCATCGCCGGCCGCGGGAAGGCCTGTGCGCCGAGCGTCCGGCGCAGCGCGAAGAGCTCGTCCTCCAGCGCCTCGGCCAGATCGGCTGCAGCCATCGTGCGCACATTGGGCGCGACGAAGACGCGGTGCAGGAAGGCGGCCACCACCGGTGCGTGGTCGGAACGCAGCAGCCGCCATGCCGGGTGGCGCTGGCGCAGGGTGTCGAGGGTCAGCGGATCCAGGGTCATCGCAGGCCGCGACGATGCCGCCCGGTGGGTCGGCCCGAACCTCACAGGCCGGGGTCTCGCGTCGTCGCGACAAGAGTGTCTCAGAGACGTCGGGGCGGTGCCGCGAGTCGTCGGGTGACCGTCACCGACCGCATGTCCCGTGGCGGCACCACAGGCGGGGCCCGAGCGGCTCCCGGGAGGCTGTCGGGCTTGGGGCGACGAAAGCGAAGATCGGCCCCAGCGAAGCCAGTTCTTGCCGGATTTGCGGGCCCGCAGCCCCGCCATGGGCCAAGAGGACGGTGGGAAATGGACCGCAGCGGCCGATTTGCAGCCGGCGATTCCCAACAAGTCCGACAGCACCTAGGCGTCCCGCAGCGCGCGGTGCAACACCTTGCCGATGCCCGATCGCGGCAGCGGCGTGGCGCGGAAGGCCACCACGCTGGGCACCTTGTAGGCCGTGAGGTGGCGCCGGCAGTGGGCGATCAGCACGTCCTCGGTCAGGGCCGGGTCGCTCGCGACGACGACCACCTTCACCGCCTCGCCCGAAGCCGCCGGGATGCCGATGGCGGCGGCTTCCCGCACGCCGGGGTGCGCGCAGACGACCTCCTCGACCTCGCTGGGAAAGACCTTGAAGCCCGACACCACGATGACGTCCTTCAGGCGGTCGGTCATCGTGACCCGGCCCTGCTCATCGAGGTAGCCGAGGTCGCCGGTGCGCAGCCAGCCGTCGGCGGTGTAGGCCTGCGCCGTCTCCTGCGGCTGCTGCCAGTACTCGCGCATCACCTGCGGGCCGCGCGCGCACAACTCGCCGATCGCACCCGTGGGCAGGCGGCTGCCCTGCGCGTCGCGCACTTCCACTTCGGTGGACGGCAACGGGAAGCCGACGGTGCCGGTCCATTCCTCGATGTCGAGCCGGTTGGAGGTCAGCACCGGCGAGGCCTCGGTCAGGCCCCAGCCCTCGACGATGGGCCGGCCGGTGCGGGCCTTCCAGCGCTGCGCCACGGCACGCTGCACCGCCATGCCGCCGGCCGCGCACAGCTTCAGGTGGGCGAAGGCGGCGTCGTCGATCCCGGGCGCGTCCAGCAGCGCGCGGTACAGCGTGTTCACCCCGACCATGGCCGTCACCTCGGCCTTGCGCATCTGCGCGGCCATGTCCTTCAGGTCGCGCGGGTCGGCCACCAGCACCAGGCGCGCACCGATGTGCAGGAAGGTCAGCGCGCAGGTCAGCGCATAGACGTGGTGCAGCGGCAGCGCGATCAGCGCCGTCTCCTTCCCCGGCCGGAGGTCGCGCGCGATCCAGGCGGCCAGTTGCAGCACGTTGGCCATGACCATGCCGTGGGTCAGCACCGCGCCCTTGGGCGTGCCGGTGGTGCCGCCGGTGTACTGCAGGAAGGCGATGTCCTGCGGCCCGAGGCGCCGGTCGTCCAGCAGGTGGCGCGCGCCGGTGTCGAGCACCTGTGCCAGGGTGTGCGCCTGCGGCAGATGCCAGGGCGGCACCATGCGCCGCAGGTGGCGCACCACCACGTGAGTGACCATCTCCCGCACCGGCGGGAACAGGTCGCCCACGCCGGTCACCACCACTGCCAGGTGCAACGCCGGGCTGCGTTCGAGCACCTCCTGCAGGGTGTGGGCGAAGTTCTCCAGCACGACGATGGCGCGCGCGCCGCTGTCGCGCAACTGGCGTTCGAGCTCGTCGGCGGTGTACTGCGGGTTGACGTTGACCACCACCAGGCCCGCGCGCAGCACGCCGAACATCGCCACCGGGTGCTGCAGCAGGTTGGGCAGCATCAGCGCCACCCGGTCGCCCGGCGCCAGCGCGAGGGCGTGCTGCAGCCAGGCACCGAAGTCGGCGCTGAGGCGATCGAGCTCACGCCAGGTCAGCGACACGCCCATGCTCTGCAGCGCCGGCAGCGCGCCGTACCGCTCCACCCCCTGGCGCAGCAGATCCTTCAGGGTGCCGCATCCCGCCGGGTCGATGTCGGCGGGCATGCCCGGCGGGTAGTGCTCGAGCCAGGGGCGTGCGGCGCGGGTGGCGGTGTCCATGTCCATCCTTCCCGTCTCAGCGCGCCGACAGATCCTGCACCAGTGACTTGAACTGCGGCCACGCCATCGCCGGCCAGATCTCGGTGCGGGTCTGCCCGAAGCTGCGCACCAGCACCGATACGCGGGTGGCCGCGGCCAGGTCGGGCGCGTCGATGACGTCGATGTAGTCCCAGGGGCCGAGCACCGCCCAGCTGTGCAGCCATTTCACCTCCGGGCAATGGTGGCGCACCTGCTCGGCGACGTGACGCTCCAGCGTCGCGTAGCTGCGGGGCTGGTGCAGCGACTGGGGGGAGATGCGGGTCAGCAACACGAATTCGGCCATGGCGGGTTCGCTCGGTGGGGGGAGTGGGCGATCCGCTCGACGGTAGCCGCCCGCTCCGCCATGGCGGCTGCGCCGACGCAAGGAGCGATGGGGGCGGATGGGGGCGTCCACCGCCTTGCGCCCCCTCAAGCGCCGGGCCGCGCCCGCGCCGCAACATCTGCCATTCACACCGGTCGCCCGGCCGCCTTGCAGCGGATGGACGTCGGTGATCGTCGTCACCACTTGAAAAGGACCCGCGCCATGAACGAGATGAGACTGTTCGACCCCTTCTCCATCGACCCCTTCGAGGACGCCGTGCGCAGCATGGTGCGGCCCTGGCGCATGGAGACCCCCGAGGCGCCGCCGCGCATCCGCATCGACCTGGCCGAGCAGGACGGGATCTACCACGTCCGCGCCGAGATCCCCGGCGCGCGCAAGGAGGACATCGATGTGCGCATCGAGGGCAACCTGGTGACCATCAGCGCCGAGAAGCGCAACGAGTGGGAGGAGAAGTCCGGCGAGCGTCTGCTGCGCAGCGAGCGCCAGTACGGCTACGCCAGCCGCAGCTTCACGCTCGCCACCCCGGTGGACGACACCCGTGCCGATGCCAAGTACGAGAACGGCATCCTCGAGTTGAAGCTGCCGAAGAAGTCCGGCGCCGCGCAGAAGAAGCTCGCCGTCCACTGAAGGCGGCACACGGGTGCCGGCACCGGATCCCGCAGGGGCCACCCCCGGGCGCCCCGATCCCGATGGGTGGCTCCTGGGCACGGCCCAGGCAGCCGGAGGGCCCAAGGACGCGCCGGGGATCGGACCGCTGCCGGCCGGGGCCCTTGTCACCCGCTGCGAGCCGGCCACGCTGGACTTCGAGACCACGGCCGAACTCGGCGACAGGGGCGACAGGGGCGACGGGGGCGACATCGGCGACGAGGTGCTGGCCTTCGGTCAGGACCGCGCGGTCCAGGCGCTGCGGCTGGCGCTCGCCGTCCCGGGGGCGGGCTTCAACCCCTTCGTTCTCGCGGCCTCCGGCGTGGACCCGCACACGCTGGTGCGGCGCCTGCTTCAAGCCCATACCCGTACCCGACCGGCCCCGCCGGACTGGTGCTACGTCTACAACTTCGCCGAGCCCAACCGTCCGAGCGTGCTGCGCCTGCCGCCGGGCGAAGGGCTGCGCCTGCGCGAGGCGATGCGGCGCTTCGTCGGCGAGTTGTCCAAGGCCGTGACCGCCGCGCTCGACAGCGAGGAATACCGCTCGCGCCTGGATGCGATCCAGAAGGAGGCGAAGACGCGCGAGGACGGCGCGCTGCAGTCGCTGGGCGACCGCGCGGCGGCGCAGGGCGTGGCCCTGCTGCGCACCCCACAGGGCTTAGCCTTCGCGCCCATGAGGGACGGCGCGCCGATGCCCGCGGCAGACTTCGAGAAGCTCCAGCCGGCCGAGCGCGAGCGCCTGGGGCACGTGATCGAGGCGTCCGGTGCGCAGCTCCAGCGTCTGTTGCACGAGCTGCCGCGGCTGCGCCGCGAGATGGAGCAGCGCGTGCGCGAGGCCACGCGCGACGCCATGGGCCTGGCGGCCGGACACCTCGTCGACGAGGTAAAAGCCCGTTTCGCCGCCGAACCGACGGTGGCCGTCTTCCTGGACGAGGTCCGGCGCGACATCATCGAGGCCGGCGAGCAGTTGCGCGCCCAGCCCAGCGCCGGTGGCGACGAGGACGAGCCCAGCGGCTTCAGCGGCAGCCTGCTGCTGCACCGCTACCAGGTCAACCTGCTGGTCGGGCGCGGCGCCGACGGCGATGCCGGACCCGACGTCGACCACGGCGCCGGTCTCGACGGCCATGCGCCGGTGCGCGAGTGCGAGCACCCGAGCTACGCCAACCTGGTCGGCCGCATCGACCACATCGCCCACATGGGCACGCTGCTGACCAACTTCACGCTGATCCGCCCGGGTGCGCTGCACCGCGCCAACGGCGGCGTGCTGATGCTCGACGCCGTGAAGGTGCTCGCCGAACCCATGGCCTGGGCCGGCCTGAAGCGCGCGCTGAAGTCGTCGCGCGTGGTCATCGAGTCGCTACCGCAGGCCCTGGGCTGGATCAACACCCTGCCGCTCGAGCCCGAGCCGGTGCCGCTGGACCTGAAGATCGTGCTGTTCGGGCAGCGCGAGCACTACTACCTGCTGCAGTCCCTCGACCCGGAATTCGACGAGCTGTTCAAGATCGCCGCCGACTTCGACGACGACATCCCGCGCGGGCCGCCGCAGGTGCGGCGGTTGGCGCAGTGGCTGGCGGCCGCGGCGCGCGAGCAGCGCCTGCGCCCGCTGCACCGCGACGCGGTGGCGCGCCTGGTGGACCACGCGGCACGCCTGGCCGACGACGGCGCGCGGCTGTCCACCCACACCCGCACGCTCGCCGACCTGCTGCACGAGGCCGACACGCACGCGGCCCGCGCAGGTCGCGACGTCGTCACCGCGGACGACGTTGCCCAGGCCCAGCGCGCGCGCATCCACCGCGCCGACCGCGTGCGCGAGCGGCTGCAGGACGCCCTGGTCCGCCAGACCCTGCTGGTGTCCACCGACGGGAGCCACATCGGCCAGGTCAACGGCCTGGCCGTGACCCAGATGGGGGCCTTCCGCTTCGGCCACCCGGTGCGCGTGACCGCCACGGTACGCCTGGGCGACAGCGACCTCGTCGACATCGAGCGCGAGTCCACGCTGGGCGGGCCCATCCACTCCAAGGGGGTGATGATCCTGGCAGCCTGCCTGGCGGCGCGGCACGCGCGCACGGCACCGCTGTCGCTGAGCGCGAGCCTGGTGTTCGAGCAAAGCTACGGCCCGGTGGAGGGCGACAGCGCCTCGCTGGCCGAGCTGTGCGCGCTGCTGTCGGCGCTGGCGGGCCTGCCGCTGCGCCAGGCGCTGGCGGTGACCGGCTCGATCAACCAGTTCGGCCGCGTGCAGGCCGTCGGCGGCATCCACGAGAAGATCGAAGGCTTCTTCGACCTGTGCCGCGAGCGCGGGCTGGACGGCAGCCAAGGCGTCATCATCCCGCGCGCCAACGTCCAGCACCTGATGCTGCGCGACGACGTGGTCGAGGCCGCTGCCCAGGGCCGCTTCCACGTCTGGCCGGTGGACGACGCCGACGAGGCCATCGCCTTGCTCACCGGCGTGCCCGCCGGCACGGCCGATGCGCGCGGCGCCGTGCCCGAAGGCACCGTGCACCACCGCGTGGCCCAGACGCTGGCGGCGATGTCGCGCCGGCGGCGGCAGTGGGCGCAGGCAAGCGGGCAGGCGAAGCGAATGGGCGGCCGGTCCGCTGGTCGCGGTCAGGGGCCGCGAGGTGGGCAATGACCCTATCTCGCTGCGCGGACCAGGTCCCCCGTTGTCGACGCCGACACCCTCTGTTCGGCGCCGCCACCCGCGGTCTGTTGATCCATCTAGACGACCAGGGAATGATCCGGCTGTACTGGAACCCGCTGAACCTGACGAGATGAGCCGGGCGCTCGTCGATACCGGCCGCAAGCCGGACGACGAATCGGCTCGTCGCCACGAGCCACTCATCCGGGCTGAGCCGAGGGCGCTGTCTTGTTCCGCCAGCTTCCGAGGTCGCGAGATGCCGGCCCAGCGCGAGAACAAGCGATGCAGGCGCGGCGTGCTCAGGTGCACCGCGGCCGCCAGTTCCTCCAGCCCAGGCTGGCGCGAAGATCGGAACGCCCCTCGCTTTGTTGGAGCCAAAGGCTCGCTGCGGCTGTGGCGCACCGGGGGGAGCATCTCGTGACCTTCGATCGGGATTTCAGGAAGCTGCTCACGCGCAGTCAAGTCACCTTGCTTGCACCAGCGTGAAGACACCGCCTCCCGGCATGCGGCTCCGGCGACCAAGCGTCACCGGAGGGTCTCGCATTCGGTGACGGCCAAAACGTTCATCGCGCATGCTGCAGGGTGACCCAGGCCCTGGCGGTGTAGACCGGCACGCCAAGCTCGGTGGGAAAGTGCTTCAAGTTGCCCGTGACCACCGCACACCCAGCCGCAAGCGCACAGCCGGCAAACGGCCAGTCCGCGCGATCGGGAAGCGGAGGATGGCCGTCATGAGGGGGGAGGCTGACCCAGTCTGCCTGCTGGCGCAACAGATGGAGCAACTCCTGCACCAAGGCGGCTGAGAAGGCGTACCGCGGGCGCGCCGAGACGACGGCGTACTCCTCAAGGATGGCATCACACAAGACGGTGGCTCAATGAAGCACACCGGTTTGAGCCGGCCCCGATGGCCTGATGCGCGATCGCGCCCGACGTGGTGACCCTGGATCTGATGATGCCGGAGATGGACGGATTCGAGGTGTGCCGTCGGCTGCGCGAGAAGCCAGACTTCGCGCACGTCAAGATCATCGTGGTGTCCAACAAGGCCTACGAGCATGACCAGCGGCGGGCGCGGCAGCTGGGCGCCGACGGCTACGTCGTCAAGCCCATTCGGCCGGAGTCCTTGCTGGCCGAGCACAGGAAAATCAAACGCCCTCTTCAAGCCGACAGGCCACGGGGTGAACCCGACAGCGCCGCTTGATCCGAGGCCTCGCGGGCCTCGCCCGCTGCGCTTGTGGCCGCTTGCGCCTGTGCAGACAGCGCAGGAACGTCGCTCCGCTACAGTTGAAGCTATGGCGCCCACCATCGTTCGTGATGGCCAATTTCGACTGTTCTTCTTTTCTCGCGAAGAAGCAAGGATTCATGTCCACGTGGCGCACCCAGAGGGCGAGGCAGAATTCTGGCTCACACCCACCGTGCACCTTGCCAAGAACATCGGACTGTCAGGCGTTCAAGTTCGTCAGGCCCAGTCGGTAGTAGAAGCTCACATCCTGGAGATTCAAGATGCATGGAACCGTCACTTTGGAGGCTGAAGTCACCAACGTCTCAAGGCACTGCTTCTGGGTGCTTCTAGGAAACGAAGAGCTTGCCGTCCCGTTCAGCGAGTTTCCGTGGTTCAAAAAGGCAACGATCGAGCAACTCTCGGATGTCCAGCGTCCGACAGAAGAACACCTGTACTGGCCGCAACTGGACGTAGACCTCTCGGTCGAGTCCATTCGTAGACCTGAGCGTTTCCCGTTGGTGTCGCGCGGCGCTGTCTAACGGTCCTTCCATCGAGATGCGCTCCACCAGTTCCAGGGCAATGGAGCAGGCAGCGCAACATTCGGGGGTACGAGCCAGCTCGGTGGAGGTCCCGTCAGGCACCGGGTCGGGCCTTCATTCGTATTGCGACCTCATCGCGCCTGCGTTCCCCCTCACATGGTGCACCGAGCTCGTCTTGGAGGGCATCACCCTACCTGAGGGCGCCGTTGTAACCGCGCTATCTCATGAGCAAGACGCAGCACTGGCTCCACTATCGGGTGAAGGGCAGCCTCCTGGAAGTACTGTGTGTCTGGAGCGCCAGCCGGGGTTCAGAGCCGAAGCTGTAAACCGCGGCCCCAGCGACGCCCAACCCCTCACCCGGCGACCAAGCGTCACCGGCGGGTCTCGCAAATCGCCGATGATCAGCACCATGACTTCGCTGCGCACGGCGCCATGCCCCACCGGGCAGCGTCAGGGGTCAGGTTTTTCCAGTGTCGCGATGACGACAGGCTGGACGACCCTTCGGTTTGTCGCCTCATGGACTCGGCGCCACCGGATCGGGGCCGCCTGCCCTCGCCACGCCTGGGGGCACTGACAGGTCCCGAACTTGGAGCGACAGATGACCACCTCCCCTATTGCCCTCGACCTGGGCAACCTGGATCAGGACCGCATCGCCCTGTATCAGCGTTTCGGCGATCGGGTCGACCCGCAACCCGCATACGTCGATATCGACGAGAACGGCTTGGTGACGGCCGACTACGACGGTGAGCTCGGCGGCGAGATCCCCGCCCAGGTCCGGCACCGGCTCACGCTGCGCGTGCCTGTTGCGGCCGAGGTCGAGTGCGGCGACCTGGCGGCCTACCTGCGCGGCGCTGCACTGCCGCTGCTGCAGGCCATCCACGATGGCCACTCGGTCCAGTGGGACGGGTCCGACGACACGGGAACGCTGACCTGCGAGGCCGAGTGCGCGCTCACCGCTCTGGCCGCGGGCCTGCAAGATCTGCCCTCGGTCGAAATATGGACCGTCGAGGATTGGCTCTTCGGGTCTGGCCAGAGCCTCAGCGACGCATGGCCCGGCGAGCAGACGCTCGATGAGGCGGCCGCCGCGTGCGAGGCCAGTTGCTGCGCCACATCAGTCGTCGTGCAGGGAGACGCAGCCCGCGCCCTGATGGACCGCGCCCGAGCCGAGTGGCGCCAGCACCCCCACCGTCTGGCGCGCGCGCACGTCGACGCCCTGCGCGCGGTGAACCACATCAGCGCCCAGCAGGCGGCCAACTGGGCCGATGAGCAAAGATCCATCATCGATGGCCGGCCCGCGGCGCACTGGAATCCCAACTGACGTTGTGCCGATACCGCCCCACGCCGCCTCTCACACACGACCATGCCCCCCACCCCACCCATCGCCCTCGTCACCGGCGCCAACACCGGCATCGGCCGCGTCACGGCGCGCGAACTTGCACGCGCCGGGTACCGGGTGTTCCTGGCCTGCCGTTCGCCGGCACGCACGCGGCCGGTGCTGGAGGAGATCGCCACGGTCGCGCCGGGCGTGCCCGCAGAGTGGCTGGCGCTGGACCTGGCGGACCTGGATTCGGTGCGCGCCTGCGCGCGTGATTTCCTGGCCCGCGACCTGCCGTTGCACCTGCTCGTCAACAACGCCGGCCTGGCCGCGGTCGGCGGGACGACGGCCCAGGGTTTCGAGATGGCCTTCGGCACCAACCACCTCGGGCACTTCCTGCTGACGAAGCTGCTGCTGCCGCGCCTGTGCGACAGCGCACCGGCGCGCGTGGTCACGGTGGCCAGCCGCGCGCACGAGCGCGCCGCCGGGCTCGACTGGGACGCCCTGCGCGCGCCCAAGCGCAGCCTGCTCGGCTGGCCCGAGTACTCGGCCTCCAAGCTCGCCAACGTGCTGTTCAGCGCCGAACTCGGCCGGCGCCTGCAGGGCACCGGCGTCACCACCTACGCGCTGCACCCGGGCGTGGTCGCCAGCGACATCTGGCGCCGCGTGCCGCAGCCGCTGCGCTGGCTGATGACGCGGCGCATGATCGGCCCCGAGGAAGGAGCCCGCACCACGCTGCACTGCGCGCTCGCCCCCGAGCGCGGGCCCGAGACCGGCCTGTACTACGCCCGCAGCGCCCCGCGCACACCGAGCGCGCTGGCGCAGGACAAGGCGCTCGCCGCCGAGCTGTGGCGGCGCAGCGAGGCCTGGGTGGGCTGATCAGTCCCAGGTCAGCAGACGATCAGGCCTCAAACGTCGCGCAGGACGCTGAAGCCGCGAAAGAGCCCGGCATCAAGCGGCTGCCACAAGCGCCAGGTGATGCCGATGGGGCCTGATCCCGGGGTCTCCTGGTCCTCGCG
>Ga0172373_10004586_pt1 | contig 19395 bp, 13 predicted proteins | sample Lak10m_2_FD_114546 | JGI IMG/M metagenome (GOLD analysis project Ga0172373, IMG submission 114546) | Freshwater microbial communities from Kabuno Bay, South-Kivu, Congo - kab_092012_10m | ecosystem: Environmental > Aquatic > Freshwater > Lake | place: Democratic Republic of the Congo...
GTTGCGACCAAGCAACAGCCCTTCGGGGCACTGAAACCTTGCGCAGTTATGGTGTGGATAGAGCCGTTACGGTTGCGACCAAGCAACAGCCCTTCGGGGCACTGAAACCCAAATGATGTTGTCGCAACGGTTGAACCAGTGCTGTTGCGACCAAGCAACAGCCCTTCGGGGCACTGAAACTTCATGTGATGAAAGCGGGGGTCGGTCAACCTCTTTGTTGCGACCAAGCAACAGCCCTTCGGGGCACTGAAACCGCTTTATCGTTGTTGCCCTCCTTCCCTAGTTGTTGTTGCGACCAAGCAACAGCCCTTCGGGGCACTGAAACGTGGAATATCTAGGCCAGTCATTCCCGCCCGAAACCCGTTGCGACCAAGCAACAGCCCTTCGGGGCACTGAAACGTGCGGGCGGCCACCGCCTCCAAATCGCCGTCCCCGTTGCGACCAAGCAACAGCCCTTCGGGGCACTGAAACTCTGCACCCCAATTTAGGGGGCGGCAGACGACCTGCGTTGCGACCAAGCAACAGCCCTTCGGGGCACTGAAACGTCGATTGACCGTGTTTGAGTATCTGGTGAAGGTTGTTGCGACCAAGCAACAGCCCTTCGGGGCACTGAAACTATTGAGCGTAACCATGCGCTCCCCGGTTCATTCGTTGCGACCAAGCAACAGCCCTTCGGGGCACTGAAACTTCCATCACTTGCCAACGGCAAGTAACCGGCCTTCAGTTGCGACCAAGCAACAGCCCTTCGGGGCACTGAAACATTGCATCGGGAATCGGCGTGATCGTGGGCGGGCGTTGCGACCAAGCAACAGCCCTTCGGGGCACTGAAACGAAAATCCGTATGTGGAAATTACGGTATGCCGCATAGAGTTGCGACCAAGCAACCGCCCTTCGGGGCACTGAAACCTGTTCCCAAACATGGCACGGACTTCACGGCGGGTTGCGACCAAGCAACCGCCCTTCGGGGCACTGAAACCTCATTGAGCGCAGCGTCAGCAACACCCCCATCCGGTTGCGACCAAGCAACCGCCCTTCGGGGCACTGAAACCTGAGGCGGACAGTTCCTCGATCACTTCCCGCCAGTGGTTGCGACCAAGCAACCGCCCTTCGGGGCACTGAAACTGTGTACGTAACCCGCGTCCGATACGCGGTTTCTTCCGTTGCGACCAAGCAACAGCCCTTCGGGGCACTGAAACTTACATCTCTCGCTGTGCCCCTACGGGAAAAAGCCACCGATTGTCGCTGCCTTTTTACCTACTGCGACCACGAAGTCGGGACACGATCCCAACGGTGCTGCTTGAGCGCGGCCAGCAGGTCGGAGGACAGCGGCACGCCATCGCTGGCGGCGCAGTTGGCGCGGACGTGGTTCAGCTTGCGCATGCCGGGGATGATATTGCTTACGGTGGGGTTCGCCAGAATGAAGCGCAGCGCCAGTTCGGGCATGGTCATCCCCGCCGGAATCAGCGGGCGCAGGGCTTCGGCGCGGTCTACCGAGGCATTCAGGTTTTCCGGCACAAAATAGCTATTGCGCCAATCACCTTGCGGCCACTGGCTCTGCTTGGTGAGCGTGCCAGTCAGCGTGCCTTCATCGAACGGCACACGGGCGATGATGGCTACGCCCAGTTCGTCGCACAGTGGGAACAGATGATCTTCGGGGTTCTGGTCGAAGATGTTATAGATGACCTGTACCGCGTCAATGTGGCCAGTTTTGAGCGTTTCGAGGCAGTTGTCCGGCTCCCATCGGTTGACGCTCACACCGAACGCTGTGACCAGCCCTTCGCGCTTCAGGTCATCCACCGCCCGTTGCCAGCGTTCATCCTGCGCCCACGAATCTTCCCACACATGAAACTGCATCAGATCAATGTGGCTCGTATCGAGGTTCTTCAGGCTCGTTTCGACCATCTCGCGGATATAATCCGCCGGGAACACCTCATCCAGCGCGAAGCCCCGGCGGGACGGCCAGATGCGATTCTTGGGCGGGATTTTGGTGGCGGTGTACAGCGTCTTATCTGGATAGGCTTTCAACAACCGCCCCAACAACCGTTCGCTGTGGCCTTCGCCATAGGCATAGGCCGTGTCGAAGAAGTTGCAGCCCAACTCCACCGAAAGGTACAGCGACTCCATTGACTCGGTATCGTCCGATCCTGTCCAGCCGCCCATGCCCCACATGCCATAGGCCATCTCCGAAGTGTGCCAGTCCAGCCGCCCGAATTTACGATACTGCATGATGATTGCTCCTTTGTATGTGTCCCAACGCCTTTAGACTACCGCGCCAACACTCGTTTACGCCACATGATCGCATCATTCTGTCCTCATCTGCTGCGCGTAGGCTTAGGCCATCAGCAGGAGATTAGACATGACAAAACTCACACGCATACTGGGGGGCGCACTGGCTCTCCCCGCTGGTTGGATCGCCTACAGTGCCACACAGATTGACCACCGCATGACGCTGCCCCCCGCGCTGGAGGCCGAACGCCATACCTTGACATCGGAACGGGCGGGCGAACTGTGCTACTACGCCGACACCCGCGCCGCAGGCCGTCCGCTGCTGCTCATTCACAGCATCAACGCCGCCGGATCGTCCTACGAGATGCGTCCGATTTTCGAGGCGTTCCGGGGAACCCGTCCGGTCTACGCGCTCGATCTGCCGGGGTTTGGCTTCTCGGAGCGCAGTGAGCGCCGTTATTCGCCCACGCTGTACCGCGACGCGATTGTGGACATGCTAACGAACGGAATCGGTGAAGCGGCGGACGTGGTGGCGCTCTCGTTGTCAAGCGAATTTGCCGCCAGCGCCGCGCTGGAACGGCCTGATCGGGTTGCCTCTTTAGCGATCATCTCGCCCACCGGATTCGGCTATTCGCAGAGCGCCCCATCACCGCAGGGGGCGCAGAGCAACGGCCTGAGCGACCGCGCCTATAAGGTGCTGGCCTTCCCGCTGTGGGCGCAGGGCTTGTACGATCTGCTGGCAACGCGCCGCAGCATCCGCTACTTCTTGCAAATGAACTTCGTGGGGGCGGTGGATAGCGGGCTGGAAGATTATGCGTATGCCACCACCCATCAGCCGGGTGCGCGCCATGCGCCGCTGCATTTCGTCAGCGGTCAGTTGTTCACATCGGACATCCGCGAACGGGTGTACGTGCATCTGACTCAACCGGCGCTGGTGATCTATGACCACGACCCGAACGTGCGCTTCGACATGCTGGAGGCGATGCTGGCGGCGCACCCCAACTGGCAGGCGGCGCGGGTCAGCCCTTCGCTGGGGCTGCCGCAGTTCGAGCAAATGCCCGCCCTCGAAGCCGCGCTGCGGGCGTTCTGGGGGAGCGCCACAGCCTGAAATCGCGGTGACTGCCGCAGGGGGTTCTGCCCCAAGATGACCAAACGCCTCCAGAGGTTGGAGGCGTTTGGTATTCGGGGCAGCTTGTCTGGCGAACGGTGGGGGTACGCCTTCGCCAGACAGGCATCACAATAGCACTTTCACATGAGATGGGGATGATGCAGCACCTACGCACGGCCTACGCCTGCCCCACGCTGCCTACCGCTTCAGCCGATCCAGAAAATGCTTGCGGAACTTCGCCACTTTGGGCGCCACCACCGCCATGCAATAGGGCTGCGCGGGGTTGTTCTCGAAGTATTCCTGATGATAATCCTCGGCGGGATAGAACGTATCCACCGCCGCCACCTGTGTGACAATCGGGGCGTTCCACAGCTTTTCGGCGTTCAGGCGTTCGATGACGGCTTCGGTTGCCGCTTTCTGTTCCGGCGTGTGGTAGAAGACCGCCGAACGGTACTGCGTCCCCACATCCGCGCCCTGCCGGTTGAGCGTGGTCGGGTCGTGGATGGTGAAGAACACGTTCAGCAGGTCATCATAGCTCACCTGTGCCGGATCATAACGCAGCTGTACCACCTCCGCGTGACCGGTCATGCCGGTGCAAACCGCACGGTAGCTGGGGTTCGCCACCTGCCCGCCCATGTAGCCGGATACCACATCTTCCACGCCCTTCAACTGGTCATAGACCGCTTCCAAACACCAGAAGCAGCCGCCCGCCAGCGTTGCGGTTTCAAGTCTTGATTGTGTCATCGTTTGCGCTCCCTTTAACCCACCCGAACACGCTATATAGACGCAGCGCACGCCTACAATCTTAGGATCATTTTAGCGAATGCTCATCTGCGCGGCATTCCCTGCCCACCCTCGCGCCGCCTGTTAAAGCATGCTACAACTAGCGTGGATAAGGTTCTGTGTTCAGGTGGGGAATCATGATCGAACCACAACTTGTTTGCTTGAACGGACATGCTGCCGGGGCGCTGGATTGGCGCTGTGGTCAGTGTGGCGCACCGATTGAAATCGCCCATCTACCGCCTTTCGACGCGCACGCCATCCGCAACGGCGACTGGTCGCTGTGGCGCTACGGCGCAATGCTGCCTGTCGAACCGCGCCTGACGCTGGGCGAGGGCATGACCGCGCTCACGCCGGTGCAGATGCCAGATGGCGAGGTGTACGCCAAACTGGAATACCTGAACCCCACCGGCTCGTACAAAGATCGCGGCACTGTCGTGCTGATTAATCACCTGATCGCGCACAAGGTCGGTGAAGTGGTCGAAGATTCGTCCGGTAACGCGGGCGCATCATTAGCGGCGTATGCGGCGGCAGCGCGTATCCACGCCCGCATCTTTGCACCGGCGCTCGCCCCTGCCGCCAAAAAACGCCTCATCAAACAGTTTGCCGATCTGGTGGAAGTGGACGGGGCGCGTTCTGCCCCCACCGCCGCCTGTCATCAGGCCGCACAGCATACAGTTTATGCCAGCCATGCGTGGAGTCCGTTCTTTATCGCCGGACAGATGACCGCCGCATGGGAAGTGTGGGAACAGTTGGGGCGGCGTGCGCCGGATGCGCTGGTGTGTCCGGTCGGGCATGGCGGGCTGTTCCTCGGCTTCGCACGCGGTTTCCAGATGTTGCACGAAGCGGGGTTGATTGACCGCCTGCCCAAGCTGTACGCGGTACAGGCTGCCGCTTGCGACCCGATTGTGCGCGGTTGGGAAAGCGGCGCGGACACCCCGCCTGTCACCGAAGAAAACCAGACTCTGGCTGATGGCATTGTGGTGAATGAGCCGGTACGCGGCGTGGAAGTGCTGCGCGTCATCCGCGACAGCGGCGGCATGGCGCTGCGCGTGAGCGAGGACGCCATCCGCGAGGCGCTGCGCACCCTCATCGGGCGCGGCCTGCTGGTGGAACCGACCAGCGCCACCGCTGCCGCCGCGCTGCACACCGTCCGCGAGCATGTCGGCGCAGGCGCGTTAATCGTCATGCCGCTGACGGGAACCGGGCTAAAGACCCTTGCGAGTTAGGCCGAATCCTCGCGCCAGTCGTTCCGAAACAAGCGGGGCTACCAGATTGAATCACCTCACATCGCTAAAGCGCCTGCGCCCGCACTTGCTCGTTTACGGGCTGTATCTGGCGGTGGCCGTTCTCATGACATGGCCGCTGGTCACGGTCATGGGGACGCAGTTTGCCGGCTATCCGTTTGGCGACTCGCATGAGATGACGCGCCATATCTGGTGGTTCACCTATGCGCTGCGACACGGCGAACCGCTGATCTTTCAACCGCTGCTCGGCTGGCCGGAAGGCATGTCCGGCGTCATCCTGTGGGCGAACCCGCTGCAATTCTTCCCCGGTTGGTTGTTCGCGCTGTTCCTGCCGCTGCCTGCCGCCTATAACCTGTCGGCGCTGCTCACGCTGGCCTTGAACGGTTGGGCGGCTCATTACTTGCTGCGCCACCTGCTGACCGACGAACGCGCCGCGCTACTCGGCGGGCTGGCGTTCATGGCTGCGCCCACTATTCAGGGGCATCTGGCAGGCGGGCATGGCGGCTTGCTCGTCCAGTGGCCTTTGCCGCTGCTGACGCTGGCGCTGCTGCGCGTGGGCGGTTGGCTTCCCTCGTCGTCGCGGCGGCGGGATGTGCTGTGGGCGGCGCTGTGGGTGTTCATCACGCCTCTCGGTCACACGCTCCAGTTGATCTATGCGGTACTGCCGCTGCTGGCAGTGTTGGGCGCGGCGCTACTGATTCAGCGACAGTGGATGCGGCTGGCACAGCTGATGCTGGCGGCGGCGCTCGGCGGCCTGCTGCTGGCGCTGTTCCTGCTGCCGGTGGCAGGCGCGACTTTCGGCACGTCCGCCTATGCCGATGAAGGGGGCAGCGTGGCCTTCAGCGCGGATTTGCTCGCGCCCGTCACGCCTTCGTTCAACCATCCCCTGTTCAGCGCGTGGGATTTTCCGCGCCGCGTGTTGGGCGTGAACATCGTGGAAGGCTTCAGCACCATCGGCCTGATTCCGGCGCTGCTGGCACTGATCGCGCTGTGGCGGGATCGAACGGCGCGGTTGTGGGGCTGGTTAGGGCTGGTGGCCTTCGTCCTCATGCTGGGGCCGCTGCTCAAAGTGTTCGATCAGCCTGTCGCGGTCAGCTTCGGCGGCTACCCCAGTTATATCGTGCTGCCGTTCGCGCTGGTGGCGGATTTGCCCATTCTGACGCTGGCACGCACGCCGGGGCGCTTCAATTTCCTGCTGGCGCTGGCAGTCGCGGTGCTGGTGGGATATGGTGCAAAGACCCTCACCTCACCCCTCTTATCCCCTGAGGGGAAGCTAGGCGCAGCGCAGCGGGGTGAGGTCAAACGGCAGGGCATTCTCGTCCTGCTGTTCGCCGCGCTGATGCTGTTCGAGTTGCAGGGATTCTGGCCTTTACCCACGATGTCCGCTGCCATCCCCGACGCGGTGCAGGCGCTAAATGCCCGCACCGACATTCGCGCCGTGCTGGACATTCCTTACGACAATCGGCTGGCGGCCAAAGATGCGCTCTGGTTGCAAACTGCCCACGAAAAGCCGCTGATCGGCGGGCAGGTGACGCGGGTGACTCCGGTCAACCCCACCAAGCTGAATCTGCTGGAGCAAACGCTCGATCTGGCGCTGCTGGATGAGGCCGGCGCGGATGTGGTCATCGTCCATAAGGCGTATGATGGCGATGGCGCGGTGCTGGAACGGGCGCGGACGATGCTCGGTCAGCCGACGTATGAGGACGCGCAAATCGCGCTGTTCGATGTGCCAGAGCCGCAAAGACTCCCGCCTATTTTTCGGGTGCTGCCTGCCGCATCCGCCAGCCCTGACCGCATCGAATGGGGTATTTATGCCCCGCAAAGTGGCTGGCTGAACCTGACGGGCGCGTTGAATAGCGCCTCGCGTCCGGCGGCACTGTGGCTGGACGGCGTGAAGATCGCCAGCTTCCCGGCGGGCGACTCGGCGCTCGATAGCGGCGTGCCGCTGTCGGTCTACGGCTATCACCATCTGAGCCTGACTGCGCTCCCCGTTTGTGCGCAGTCCCCCTCGCCCTATGCCGACTGCCCGCCCCTGCGCGTGACGCTGGCGGCTTCCGCGCTAGCCTTCACCGGGGGCGGGTTCGCCCCGCCTGTTTCGTTCGCGGAAGGACTGCGGCTGATCGGCGGCGCGGCACAGGTGGCGGGGGAGTCGCTCACGGTGGATTTGTGGTGGGCGTTCGATGCGGCGCGAACGGATACCGATGTGCGCTTCGTGAAGGTGCTAAACGCGGCAGGCGAACAGGTGGCCGGCGATGACCATCCGTTAGGCGACCTGCCGCCGAACGCACATCTCAGCGAACGACTGCGGCTCACGCTTCCGGCTGACCTGCCTTCCGGCGAGTACCGGGTCATCGTGGGCTGGTATCGCTACCCGGAACTGACGCGCTTCACCATCACCAGCGATGTGCAGGGCGCGGCGGACGGTCTAGCTCCGGCGGCGGGGTTCACGATTCCTGCAACCGCCCCTTGATGCGGCGGAAGCCGTGCCCGTAAGCCACATGCCCGTGTCCGACCACCATGAAAGCATCGGCGTCAATCTGCTGTACCAGATGGCGCAGCGTCCCGATTTGGGAGCGCGACACGGTGACAAACAGGACGGTATGCTCCTGCGCGGTGAACATGCCCTTGCCCTGCCACGCCGTCACGCCGCGCCCCATCTCCGCCAGCACGCGCTCGGAAATTTCGTCCGGCACATCGGTGATGATGGTGGCGGTGCGAATCACGCTGGGGCCTTCGAGGACATAATCGGCAGCCGCGCCGGACACGAACAGCGAGATGATGGCGTACAACGCGCCTTCCCAACCGAACACCAGCCCCGCCAGAAAGACTACGCCCGTATCGGTGTACAGGGTGGTGGTGCTGAGGGGTAGGCCGAAGCGCCGCTGAAGGATGCGCCCCAGTGTGGATGTGCCGCCCGGTGTGGCTCCGGCGCGGATGACTATGCCGCCGGCGATGCCCACCAGCACACCGCCGAACAGCGCGTTGGTCAGCGTGTTATTGCCCACATCAATGCCAGCCACCAGCGGCTTGATGATCTCGATGGCGGCAGCATACACCGCCAGATAAAAGACCGTCCGCACCACCACCGTCCAGCCGCCCAACATGCGCAGCGCCAGCATTTGAATGGGGATATTGCCGATTAGGATGAACAGACCGATGGGCAAGCGCGGATCGAGGTGATTGAGCATCACGGCGATGCCCGACACGCCGCCCGGCGCAATGTCCGAACGCGCAAGGAAGATCGCCACGCCAATCGCATCCACGATAGCGGCGATCACCAGCAGGATAAACGCGAAAGTGGTACCCACCCATTTGTGCTGATATGCGGCGCGTAGGCCATCCATAAGCAACCTTTCTGCTGAAAGTGATAGCCCCCTCCAAGCGGTAGGGCTGAAATAATTTAAGCGCGACCAGCCAGCCAGCGCACCGCATTTTGCCACAACCGCGCATAGCCCGACCATGCCAGAAACGGCGCGGGACACCAGTGCGGCCCGATGTCCGAAGCCCACGCCAGCGTGCGACCGCGCCCAACCGTCCGTACCGCCAGCAGGGGGTGTTCGCCGACGGTGGCGATGAGGTGCGCGTCCGGCTTGAGCGTCAGTTCATTGTAACCGAGCAACAGCGGCCACTCATCCGCGAGTCCCGCTACCACCGGATGCGCCGCATCCCACAGCGCGGCCTGTGCGCCTTCCGGCACTTCCAAACGGTCATCAAACGGGTAGATGTTCACCGGCAGCAACGCCTCAATCGGGGTGCGGTAATATTTGGCGGCGGCGGCAATCCCCGCGAACGACATATAGCCCCCGCACATCGCCAGCCCGCCGCCATCTTCCACCCAGCCCGCCAGCAGCTTCAGGCGGTTGGGCGTGGGCTGACCGCGCAGCCATGTGTCCGGGTGCAGCAGCAGCGTGTTCGCGCCCAGATCGCTCAGGATGACCACATCGTAGTGATCCAGTTCGGCGCGGGTCTGCGGGAAACGGGCAGCGGCCAGATGCCCCGGCAAATGCTCGAAGGCGAACCCTTCGACCTTCAGCGCCTTTTCGAGATATTCCGTCCCCACCTCGTACACGGTACTGGAAAAATAGTCCCAGCCCTTGAAATGGGTACTGTTGGAAACCCACGACTCACCGGCCAGCAGGATGCGAATATCTGCCATGATGCCCTCTCCCTTTGCGATTGAATGGGGTGAAATCAGGTCAAAAACTCAGGTTGGCGACAGGGTGAACGCGAAACACGCACCGGGCAGCGGGCCTTCCGCTTCCACCCAGATACGCTCGCCATGCGCTTCCAGCACGCGCTGGCAGAACGTCAGGCCGATGCCGCTGCCTTTTGTGCCGCGCAGGGGTTTGTTCTCTTTGACCTGCCAGTATTGCTCGAAGATGCGTTCGCGTTCGCCTTCGGGGATGCCGGGGCCGCTGTCCGCCACTTCCACCAGCACCTTGCCCCGATGCACATCATAGCGGGCTGCCACCAGCACCGACTTCCCGGCAGGGCTGTAGCGCAGCGCATTGTCCAGCAGGTTGATAATCACGCGGCGAATTTTGTCCACATCCACCCGCACCTGTGGCAGGTTGGGTTCAAGCCGCACTTCGATAGCGATACCGGCTTTCTCCGCCGAAGCCAGCAGCGTCAACCGCGCCATTTCCACAAGGTCTTCCAGCGTGGTTTCGGCGCGTTCCAGCGTCATCTGCTTGCCTTTACGGATGTCCAGCAAGCTGTTCACGAGGTTCATCAATTCTTCGGCGCGTCCCTGTGCGCGGTTGATGGTTTGCGTGGCGATCATCGTGCCGTTGGGACGATCAATGTTCTCCAGCGCCAGCTTGAGCGCGTTGATGATGGAGGCCAGCGGGCTGCGCAGATCATGCACCGCCATGCCGGTAATCTCCTCGCGGTAGTTTTCGACCATCTTTTCTTCGGTAATATCGCGCAGCGCCATCAGCCGCCCGACCACATGATTATGCTCATCCATCACCGGCGAGCCAATTTCTTCCACATAGATCATCTGGTTGGAGGCCACCTGTCGGCTGAACTCGCGCCGGGTGATGCCCTGCGGTTGCAACCGCTGAATGCGTGCCAGCGCGATCAACTCATCCTGCGAGTAACCGGCTTTGACGCCTGTTTCCGAATCGGAATGGCGCATGAGAATATCCACCAGCGGTTCGCCGATATACTCGCTCAGGTTGATCCCCATCAGGCGTTGCGCGGCGGGGTTCACTTCAATCAAGCGCCCGTTGTAATCCAGCAGAATCACGCCATCACGGGTGGAGTCGAGGATGGCGCGCATCCGGTTGTTGCCCTCGTGAATCTGCTCGTTGAGGGCGGCGTTTTCCAGATGACGCGCCGCCTGCACCGCCAGCAGCATGAGCGTGTTCAGGTCGCGCTGATCAGGCAGCGCATGTTCCGAGAAGCCCAAGCACAGCACCCCGAACAGGTATTCACGGTTGCGCACGGGAACCGCGATCAAGCCGGAGTAGTTCACCGGCTGCGGCACACGTTCGCCATAACGTTCGCGCACATCTTCCACCATCAGCGGGTCGGCACCATATATGGACTGACGGGCAAGGTCTAAGATCAGCGCCATCTGCCCGTTCATTTCCAAACGCTGATCTACCTGCCGTTTACTCAGCGGAATCAGTGTGTTTTCTGACGGTTCCCATTGGAAGACGGCGGCATACTGTGCCTGCGCGATGTGCATGGCGGCGCTCATCACCGCGCCGGCAACGGCATCAATATCCACCGCCGTCGAAAGCGAGAGCGACAACTCGCGCAAATTGGTGAGCGTATCAATCTGGTAGCGCAGTTCTTCCAGCAACCGAGCATTCTCAATGCTGATAATGGCGTGGTTGCCGAGGCTCATCAAGAAATGCGCCTGATCCTGATTGAAAAAATCCAACTGCTTGCTTTCGACGTTCAACACGCCGACGATCTGCCCGTTGCGCTTGATCGGCACCGCCAGCGAACTCATGTAGCGGTCGCGGACGGTGCTGACGTACTGCGAGAGTGTGCGGTTATCCCGCGCCACCACCACCTCGCCGCTACGTGCCACCATCCCCATCACGCCTTCGTCAATGCGCTGTTGCATATACAGGCGGCGCGAAGTGCCACTCTCAAACACATGCTCGATCACCCAGAAATCGCCCGCATCGGTGAGCAGCGCCAAATCCATCACATCGGCCTGTGTGCTTTTGAGCGCGGCATCGAACACATCGCGGATGATGGAATGAAAATCGTGCGAACTGGAGATGCGCCCCGCGATGTCTTCGATCAGGGATAACTGCTGAAGCTGCTGCCGCAGGGCGTGATAGGTATCCGCATAGGTGCGCACGTTATGAATTTGCGCGGCGATCTGGTAAGCAGCGGTTTCCAGCAGTTGTGTTTCGCGGTCGCTGAAGCGGTAAATTTGAACGCGGCCTATAAACAACAACCCGAAAAGATGATCGTCTTCCGAGGCCAGTGGCACCACCGCCAGCGTTTGCAGCCCCAGCTTTTCGAGGTAGCTGGACATGGCATTGGAAAGCGGATTAGCGGGGTCATCCACCGTAAAGACCATCATTCCGGTTTCGCGGTTCACGCGGCTCAAATCCGCAAAAATGGGTAGGCGGGTTTCCACCGTGTCGTTGTCAGTGGACGACTGGTTGGTACTCAACCCCGCAATGCGGATGTAGTTGGCGTTGCTGCTGAATAGGCCGATCATCACCCAATCGGCATTGGTCATCTGGCGCAGCACCCCGGCGATGTCTACGCTCACTTTCGTCAGATCGAGGCTGGAAGCCGAAATGCGCGACAGATGCACTAGATGGGTCATCTCGAAAGCGTGGATTTCCATCTCGTGCAGCAGTTGCGCATTATCCAGCGCGGAGGCCAGCTGCAAACTCAAGATTTCCAGCAGTTCGGTTTCGGTGGCGCTCAAGGATTGCGGTTGATGGTAATACACCGCCAGATACCCGATGGCTGAACTCCCAGAACGCAGCGGGATTTCCACCCACGACTGCGCTTCCAGCAATTCCGCCAACCCGGTCAGCGAACCCGGCGGGTGCGACTGGCGCTTGTCCGCCACAATGCGCGTGCTGCTGTCCTCTACCAGTGAAAAAGTGCGTTCCGCCAGCATATCCTCTTGCATAATGTTCAGCCCGACGGACTGTACCACATGCAGCGGCGCGCCTTCATATGTCGCCAGCAGCACCAGCGCATAATCGGCATGGGCGATGGTATGCGCCGTCTGGCAGGCGTTTTCGATGGCGATCTGCTGGTCTACGTTGAACATGGCTTTCTGGGCGGCGCGGTTGACCAGCGTGAGCTTGCGTACCACTTCGAGGCTTTGCTGGTACATCTGGTTGACGCGCATCCCGGCCTCGCTCATTTCATGGTAGCGCAGGGCATAGGCCGCAACCATAATTAGCACAATGCAAAAGGCGCTGATCCCCGAACCGTGATAGATCAACGGCATGGCTACCATCACAGCGGCCATCGTCATTTCAGAGTACAGGCGCGGGCGCTCATGCTCACCCCAGATCGGCTCAAATTCCCGTCCGCGCCGTCGGGCGATGAGGTAACGGGCAAGCTGGATGGAACCGAAATGACCGAACAGCGCGAAAAACAGCGCCAGCAGGTATTCAGAGGTAATCCCGTTCAACGGAATCGGCCCCTGAAACAGCCTGTACAACAAGGTTGCCGCGCTCAACGCCAGCACCGACACAGCGCAAATCAGCATTCGCCGCCATAAAATCATGTTGATCGGCATGTCGGTCATGCCCATGCGAGCGCCCCAACGCACACGGATGAGGGCTGAAACCGAAATGCTGACGACGATTAGCACCAGCGCCGCCAGATAACCTTCCAGCAGCAAGATGGTCATCACCGCCAGATTGCGGTAACTGCTCCATGTATTATCCGCGTTGCGGGCGTCCGAAATGGTGGCGATACAGTACAGCGCGGCGCACCCCACCCACGCGATCAGCGCAGACTGGCTCAGGGTGAGCAGGGGTGAAATGCTAATGAAGTAAATGACAATCAGGGTAAGGAGGATGCTGCCCAGCAAAAAGTAGACATGCCGCAGACGACTGTGGCGCAGCATCTCTAAGAATCGGGTTTCCTTTGGCTCGGTTGGCAAGTGCATACGCTCCGGTATACCCCGAAACTGCCTACAAACGCATTGATCCTGATACCACTTCCAACAGCAACATCCCAACCAGTGTATTTTTCACCCCCCGGCGAATGGGGGAAGCGGAACGACGGGCAGCGGTGGTGAATCTGGTAAAAATGTTTTGTCCATCATCGCAGTTAGTTTAGCATATTGCTTGGCGGCTCACCATTTGAGGGAAAATCAGGGTGCATTCGGCAAAAGTGCTGCAAGCCGCCGTTTATTTGCACGCTTTCGTGCAATTCGTTACGATTGTTCACTTCAGTCCACATTGGGGATTCGGGTTATTTTACGATAGGAGAAAACCGTATGCGCCGTTTTCGTCTGACCATTACGCTCATGCTGCTTCTCGTGCTGTCGCTTTCCCTTTCGGGTGTGAAGGCACAGGACAACATCCTCCGCATCGTTCTCAGCCAAGATATGCGTACCACTGACCCGCATATCGCCTATGAAACCGAAACGTGGGCCATGTCGTCCCTGTTCTATGTCGGTCTGGTCAAGCTGCAAGACGCGGGCACGCCTATCCCCGCGCTGGCGGAATCGTGGACGGTGAGCGACGACGGCACCGTGTTCACCTTCAAGCTGCGCGAAGGGCTGAAGTTCGCCAACGGGCGTGACCTGACGGCGGACGATGTGAAATACAGCTTTGAACGGCTACTCAGCCCGGAACAGGCCGCCCCCACCGCCTTCATGTTCGAGTCCCTCGTGGGCGCGAAAGACCGTCTGGCGGGGAACGCCAGTGAAGTGGCCGGCATCAAGGTACTCGACCCCCTGACCGTCGAATTCACCACCGAAATACCGGTGTGGTCTATGATGCAGCGGTTCGCGCTGCCCCCCGGCTTCATCATCGCCAAAGAAGGCGTGGAAGCGGCGGGCGATAATTTCGGGCGACAGCCGTTGGGCGCTGGCCCGTTTATGCTGGATAGCTGGGAAAGCGGCGTCCGTGTGGCGGGCAGCCGCAACCCGTACTACTTCGCCGAAGGCCAGCCCTTCTTCGATGGCTTTGAACTGCAACTGGGCGTGGAAGCCTCGATCGGTGTGCTGCGGATGGAAAGCGGCGAGGCCGATATTGCGCTGGAATTTGTGCCGAATGCCGATTATCCGCGTCTGGTTGCCGATCCGGTGCTTTCGACCCGCCTGCTGAAGTCCGAAGGCTTCCCCAACACCGGCTACGTCATCATGAACAACAACAAAGAGCCGTTCAACAATCTGGACGTGCGTAAGGCGTTGAGCATGGCGGTTGACCGTCAGCGGTTGGTGCAAATCCTGAACGGGCGCGCCACCCCGATTGGCGGCTTCCTGCCCGCCAGCGTGGTCGGTCACAACCCGGATGTGGTCGCTCCTGAATATGATCCCGAAGGCGCGAAGGCGCTGCTGGCACAGGCGGGCTACCCGGATGGCTTCAGCACCACCCTGTTGACCACCACCTTCCCGAACGATGTAGCGATGTCGCAGGCCATCATCGCTGATCTGGCGGCCATCGGCGTGAACGTCGAAATGACCTCGATTGACAATGCCCAGTTCCTCAATGTGCTGGTCACTTACCCGGACACGCTCGATCTGGTCATGACCAACTGGTACATGGACTATCAAGACCCCTCGGACAACTGGGAACCGCTGCTCCAGTGCGGCGGCTCGTACAACTGGGCGAAGTATTGCAGCGCCGAACTGGATGCGGCTTTTGAAGTCGCCAACGCCGTCCCGCTGGGTGAAGCCCGTTGGGCCGCCTTCGCGGATTTCGAGGCGCAGGTGGCGGAACAAGTGCCGAACATTCCGCTGGTGCAGGCAGTGGACTACTACTTCACCAGCGAACGGCTGGACATCCAGACAGACCCGGCGGTATTGCTGCGCTTCGCCGAAGCCAAGCTGAAGTAATTCGCTCATTGCAGTCATGTGATGCTGCGGGGACAGAGCAACACTCTGTCCCCGCTTATTGCATTCAGTGGGGAACCATTTTGACGGCCTATTTTGTTCAGCGTTTGATCGGGGCGGTGGGGGTCATCTTCGGAGTAGCCACCATTACCTTCGTGATGGTCTTTTTGATGCCCGGTGATGCCGCCCGTATGTATGCCGGGCCGCGTGCGCCCGAAGAAACCGTGCAGCGCATCCGGGTGCTGTGGGGGTTAGACCAACCGCTTCCTGTACAATACATTCGCTATCTGGGACGTGCCATACAGGGCGATCTGGGTCAATCCACCCGCGATAAGCGTCCGGTGCTGCAAGCGGTGGTCGAACGCCTGCCCGCCACCTTGCAACTGGCTCTCGCAGGGTTGTTCGTGGAACTGGCGGTGGGCGTGCCGCTAGGCATTCTGGCGGCGCTACGTCCGGGGTCGTGGATTGATCAGATTGCTACGCTGGTGGCGCTCATCGGCATCTCGGTGCCACAGTTCGCGCTGGGGCTGGTGGCGCTGTACCTGTTCGGGTTCGTCATCCCCATCTTTCCGTTGGGCGGCTACGGAACGGTGTTGCATCTGGTTCTGCCGGCCATCGTACTCGGAATCGGCGGCACAGCCTTCTATTCGCGGGTGCTGCGGAACAGCATTTTGGAAGTCACCGGCGAGGACTACATCCGCACCGCCAAAGCCAAAGGCTTATCGCCGCGCAAGGTACTCACGCGCCATGTGCTGCGCAACGCGCTGCTGCCGCTGGTCACGCTGGCGGGGCTAGATTTCGCGCTACTGCTCGGCGGCGTGGTGGTGATCGAAGCCGTGTTCGGCTGGCCGGGCATTGGCTTGCAGGCGTGGACGGCCATCCGCAATCAGGATACGCCGATGATTATGGGGACGGTGCTGTTCGCGTCGGTCGCTGTCGTCATGTTGAACCTTTTCGTTGACATGCTGTATATGTGGCTTGATCCGCGTGTGCGGCTGGTTTACAAGAGCTGAAATGGCAATTACAACGGCTGCTCAATCTAACAATTCGTTCTGGGCGATTCTGCGCCGGATGCCGCGCACATGGGTGGGCGGGGCGCTGGTCGTGGCGGTGGTTCTTTCGGCTATTTTCGCGCCACAGCTTTCTCCCACCGATCCTCTCAAGCAGTTCCGCGAAGGCTTAAGCGCCACCGGCGTCCCGCTTGGCCCGAATGAACAGTTCCCGATGGGGACGGATCATCTGGGGCGCGACATGATGAGCCGCCTGCTGTATGGCGCACAGGTATCGCTCACCGTTAGCTTTGTCGCCAACACGGTCGCCGCCATCTTCGGCACGCTGGTCGGGCTGCTGGCGGGCTATTACTCCGGCAAAATAGACTGGCTGTTGATGCGCATCACCGATGTGCTGCTGGCGTTCCCGGCGATCCTGCTGGCGCTAGGGTTAGGGTCGGTGTTGCGCCCTAGCATCCCGACGGTGCTGATTATCCTGACCGTCATCAACTGGCCGGCGCTGGCGCGGCTGGTACGCAGTCAGGTGCTTTCGGTGCGCGAACGCGCATTCATCGAAAGTGCGCGCTGCATCGGTGCCAGCGACTGGCATATCATGATCCGCCACATCCTGCCGCAAATCGCCGCGATCACGGTGGTGTGGGGGACGCTCAACTTTGCCAACACGGTGCTGATCGAATCGTCGTTGAGTTTCCTCGGCGTGGGCGTGCCGCTGCCGCTGCCCAGCTGGGGCAACATGATCGCCGAAGGGCAGAGCCGCTACCGCATCGCCCCCTGGATGATCCTCGCCCCCACCGCCGCCATTCTGATTACAACGCTCGGCTTCAATCTGCTCGGCGATGCCGTCCGCGACGCGCTCGACCCGCGCACTTCACAGCGTTAGCTCACCACCAAAAGGATTGACACATGGCACATCCGATCCAAGAAGGTTTCATCCCGTTCAAGGGCTACAAAACATGGTATCGCATCGTCGGGGAAGGCGAAGAACCGGGCAAACTGCCGCTGCTGGCGCTGCATGGTGGGCCGGGCGCTTGCCACGACTACCTCGAATCGCTGGACGCGATGGCCGATACCGGACGGCGCGTGATCTATTACGATCAACTGGGCTGCGGCAATTCGCACATTGACCAGCCCCGCCCGGAAATGTGGACGGTGGATTTGTACGTCGAAGAAGTGGACGTGGTGCGGCAGGCGCTAGGGCTGGATCGCATCCATCTGTTAGGGCAGTCATGGGGCGGGATGCTGGCGATGGAGTATATGATTCGCCAGCCGCAGGGCGTCGCCAGCGTGACGATTGCCAGTTCGCCCGCCAGCATGATTCAGTGGGTGGAAGAAGCCAACAAACTGCGCGATCAGCTTCCGCCCGATGTGCAGGCGGCGCTGCTGAAGCACGAAGCGGCGGGCACGACGGATGACCCGGAATATGCTCAGGCCATGCAGGTATTCTATGATCGCCATGTGTGCCGCATCGTCCCCAACCCGGAGTATGTCTCGCGCAGTTTCGCCAAACTCGCGCAGCACCCGGAAGTGTATTACACCATGAACGGCCCCAGCGAGTTCCATGTGATCGGCACGCTCAAGCACTGGGACATCATCCCGCAACTGGGCAAGATCAACGCGCCCACGCTGGTGACATCCGGCAAGTACGACGAGGCCACGCCGGTCATCGCGCAGACCGTTCACAACGGCATTCGCGGTTCGGAATGGGTGCTGTTCGAGAACAGTTCGCACACCGCCCACGCCGAAGAAGCCGAACGCTATATGCAGGTTTTAGGCGATTTCATCCGCAAGCACGAGTAAGCCTTTACGGAGATCGGCAAACGAATATGGCAACGTATGCCTTAAAAAAAGACCAGAAAACCTTCTCGTTCAGTGCCGCCAACGCGCCGGTGCTGGAAATTGACAGCGGCGACACCGTGACCTTCGAGACGGGCGACGCCGCCTATGAGCGCCTCTCCAACGGCGAGTCGGTGGAGGCCATCGGACTCGAAAACTTCAACGCGGTCACGGGGCCGGTGGTGGTGCGCGGGGCGCAACCCGGCGACGCGCTCAAAATCGAGATTCTTGAGGTGCAGGTGACGCGGGCGTGGTCGGTGTGGCTGCCGGATTTCGGCGGGCTGGGCAAGCAGACGAAAGACCTGCGCGTGAAGCAAACGCCGCTGAAAGACGGGCGCGCCCACATTTCCGACAGCCTGAGCGTTCCCATCAAGCCGATGATCGGCTGCATCGGCGTGGCGCCAGCGGAAGGCAGCGGTTCGACCTTCATGCCGGCTTACCCGTTCGGCGGCAACATGGACTTGCGCGAGATGTCGCCGGGGGCGACGCTATATCTGCCGGTGTTCGTGGCGGGCGGCCTGCTCTCGATGGGCGATCTGCACGCGGCGATGGGCACAGCCGAACCCACATGGGTCAGTCTGGAAGCGGCGGGCAGCGCCACGCTCCGCATCAGCCTCGAAAAAGGCTTGAACCTGCCGTACCCGCGCCTTGCCATCGGCGGCGCGACCTACTGCGTGGGGATGGGCGACACGCTGGAAAAGGCGCATCAGGTGGCGCTGGATCAGGCGTTTGACTGGCTGGTGAAGGGCAAGGGACTCGACCCGTTCGACGCTTACGCCTATATCAGCGCCTGCGTGGATATGCGCTTGGGCGGCCCGGCGACGGGCGTGGTGCTGGCGGTCGTGCCGGATTTGTAACCCGCCCCGCCATAACCCCTCTGCCCCCATAGCAGGCTGAGGGGGAACAAGAGGTTCGCACGTCTTTATATTCTCGCGCATTGCCTCCTGTATGGGGCATTGTGGTTCATCCTGCGACGAGATTGCGGTTCAGACAGAAATACTCGTTTCTAAATGGACAAGTAGCGTCAAGCGAAACTTGTGTTCTAGTTTAGAAGAGCATTTGTTTTATCGCAGGGGGATGTTGTGGAGATCACGCAATTGGATTGGGCGATCTGGCGCGCGCTTTGGGCGGTGCATGAGGAAAAAAGGCTTTGTCCGTCATCTCGTGAACTTGCCAAGA
>Ga0172373_10004589_pt1 | contig 19377 bp, 19 predicted proteins | sample Lak10m_2_FD_114546 | JGI IMG/M metagenome (GOLD analysis project Ga0172373, IMG submission 114546) | Freshwater microbial communities from Kabuno Bay, South-Kivu, Congo - kab_092012_10m | ecosystem: Environmental > Aquatic > Freshwater > Lake | place: Democratic Republic of the Congo...
AAAAACCACCAGTAGCATAAAAGTAGCATAGTCTCAGTCGCAGACCCTCGCAAACTGTTTGGTTTTTTCACCGCCAGTAGGCGGGCAACACTCACTCCTTCAAGAAAAAACCCGACACTGCCGCATCAGGGCCCCTTGCAGGACTAATCATCGGAAGAGCAGCAGCGACCCCGCAAAGGCGGCACCCCATGGATTACGACGAGTCTTAAACGTTCTGATTTATCGCATGTCTAAAAAGTTTGGATGCGCCGTCGTGACGTCTCACCCGGGTAGAATTCGGTCCCTATGAAACGCCTTGTTATCCTGATTTCGGGACGTGGGTCGAATCTTGAGGCGATTCTTGATCATTGCGCCTCAAATCACTGGCCTATTGAAGTTGTGCGCGTGGTGTCTAACCGCCCAGACGCGCAGGGTTTGTCCCTTGCCCAAGCCCGAGGCGTTCCAACAGGGCTTGTGGATCACACTGGGTTTGCAACCCGTGAGGCCTTCGACCAGGCGCTTTTGAGCGAAGTATTGGAGTGTCGAGCGGATTTGGTTGTGCTCGCTGGTTTTATGCGGGTTCTCTCATCGGAATTTTGTCGCGCCTTTGAGGGGAGGCTTTTAAATATCCACCCCTCTTTGTTGCCGTCCTTCAAGGGCCTGAGGACCCACGAGCAGGCAATCCACGCCGGGGTGAAAATCCATGGGTGCACTGTGCATGCGGTGACTCCCGATCTCGATCATGGGCCAATCCTGGCTCAGGCCATTGTTCCTGTCTTCTCGGCAGATACTGTCGCCACGCTCTCGGCCCGAGTCCTTCTTTTAGAGCACAAGATCTATCCGTTGGCAATTGCAGCGGTGCTCTCGGGGCGTTGTCGTCTTATTGACGGCCGATGGGTTGATTCTGGTGTTGGACATTTCACTCACGACTACTCTCCATGTCTCGTCGACAAAAACCTACTCAGCCTCTAACGCGTTTTGATCTTCTGGAGCGATTGATTGCCGAGGTGTTGCAGCTGAGCGCTCCTGCGGATTCGGTAATTTCTGCGTTTTTCCGTGCCAATAAGCATCTGGGAATGCGTGATCGCGCGCTCTATGCGGAGACGGTCTGGGCGGTTTTACGTCATCGCTCCTGGTATGCCCACTTGTCTGTCGCGGGGTCAGGCAGCATGAATCGGCGTTTCGCGTTATTAGCGTTATTCGATTGTTTCGGGCCTTCTGGGCTTAACCCGGATCCCGCGCGAAAAATCTTTCCTCAGGTCTCTGACCAAGAGCGGGTGTGGCTGGCACATGTGGAGTCGGTTCGGCAGACGCAGATTGATCCTGCGGTTCGCGAGAGCATTCCGTCTTGGCTCTATCAAGAGTGGGTGGCACGCTTAGGCCCGGCAGAGGCCCTGGCCTGCGCCCGCGCGATGAATCAGACGGCGCCTCTGGATCTTCGGATCAACACCCACCTTGTGAAGCCGGCCGAGGTGGTGGATGAATTCCGAGACGATCGCGTATGGGTAACCGGGTTTGATTTTTCCCCGGAATCGCTTCGCATTGAAGGCAAGCCCGCGCTCCACAAATCCAAACCGTTTTTGAAGGGCTGGGTCGAGGTGCAAGACCTCGGCAGTCAAATTCTTGCGAAATTAGTTCATGCAAAGCGCGGGCAATTTATTGTTGACTTCTGCGCGGGTGCAGGGGGTAAAACCCTCGCGATCGGTGCTGCGCTAAAAAATACGGGAAGGCTTTACGCCCTTGATGTTTCTGCAACTCGGCTCGCACGTCTGAAGCCAAGGCTTGCGCGAAGTGGGTTGTCCAATGTCTGGCCGTCTGCAATTACCGGTCCGACCGATGATCGCGTGAAACGTCTGTTCGGCAAGGCCGACGCTGTCTTAGTGGATGCTCCCTGCAGTGGCCTCGGAACACTTCGTCGAAACCCGGACTTGAAATGGCGTATGACAGCGGATCGAATTGGGCCTTTGAATGTGCAGCAGTCCGAGATTCTTTTGCAGGCCTCGCGGCTCGTCAAGTCGGGCGGGCTCCTCGTCTACGGCACCTGCAGCCCATTACCTCAGGAAAATGAACTGATTGTTGAGCGATTTCTATTGGAACATCCCGGGTTTCGACGGGTCTCCACCCGAGAGATTCTGTCTGCCCAGAGAATCGATCTTCCTGCCGCTTGGCAGGCCTTTACAGCCGTAGGCGACCTCATGCTTTGGCCTCACCGTGCGCAAACAGATGGCTTTTATGCGGCGGTTCTGACCCGGGATTAGTTGGGGTTTCCAATCCCGGACGGGGGTGGGATAATGCGGGGGTTTACATATTGATACCCCCAGTTGGGTGAGGGAGTTGATTTTGGAAGTATTGGCATACGGTTGGGACTTCATTCGTTACGGTCTAACGGGCTGGGGATGGCCAGCCATTCTTGCGTTTACCTTGGCCACAACGCACCTCACAATTATTGGGGTGACGGTGTTCCTGCACCGCTGTCAGGCTCACCGGGCCCTTGAACTCCACCCCTTAGTCTCACACCCGCTACGCTTTTGGCTCTGGCTCTCGACCGGAATGGTCACCAAGGAGTGGGCAGCGATTCACCGTAAGCACCATGCGAAGTGCGAAACTGAGGAAGACCCCCATAGCCCGCAGACACGTGGAATTGAAACGGTGTTGTGGCGGGGTGCGGAACTCTATCGTGCTGCCGCTAAAGATGTGGAACTCGTTGAGCGCTATGGTCACGGAACGCCCGATGACTGGATCGAACGTAATCTCTATACAAAACACAGCGCCTTAGGGGTGTCGATCCTGTTGGTGCTTGAGGTTCTGATGTTTGGCGTGATCGGCGCCACGGTCTGGGCGATTCAGATGGCCTGGATACCGATGTTGGCGGCGGGTGTCATTAATGGAATCGGCCACTGGTGGGGCTATCGTAATTTTAAAAGCCCGGATACCAGCACCAACATTTCCCCTTGGGGCATTCTGATTGGCGGAGAAGAGTTGCACAACAACCACCATACCTTCGCGACATCACCAAAGCTCTCTTCAAAGTGGTACGAGTTTGATATCGGCTGGATGTATATCCGACTGCTCTCCTTTGTGGGATTAGCAAAACCACGGGCGTTGCCGGCCGAGATGCTTCTTGATCCAGAGCGTGACCGGATTGATGCGGACACAGTTGAGGCGGTGATTTCTTACAAGTATGAGTTGATGGCAGTGCTTTCTAAAACCTTCAAGCGGGATTTACGTAGGTTCAAACCTCAGGCGGCGTCGGCGGAAAAATGGTCAGAGCTACGGAAAGAATTTGAATCAATGTGGAGCCGCCGCCAGATGACGGTGGAACAAGCTGTGTATGGGCTTCAGGCCTGGTGTGCCAAGGCGGAAGCCTCAGGCTCTGCCGCACTGATTGAGTTCTCACGTCGAATTCATATGGTGATCCCGCGGCGCATCGCCGCCTAATCGCTGGCCGGCGGGTTCCGCCTGTGGCCTGACACCACTATTTTTGTGGGGTATTCGCAGGTTTCTTTTTGCGAGTCTCTTTCTTCTGAGCGGCGCTCTCATCCGTCTGGGCGACGACGACAGTGCGTTTTCCGCGTTCATCGGTCATGACCGTGCGGGTCTGAGCGACCCGAATTAATAGACGCTGGCCGGGTTTGATCTCGCTTTCAATTTTATTGAGTCTCGTGAGTTCACCGGCGCTCACGCCATAGCGTTTAGCGATTTTGGCAAGTGTGTCTCGCTTCGTAACCCGGTGATAGACCGCCTTTGTCTGCTCACGCTCGATGACTTTCGACCCTGTAAAGCGAGCCAGTGTCGTTTCGATATGGGCTTCATCAACCTGAGCCGCGACCGGGGCGAGAATCTTAGTCCCCGGTAGGGGCTGGGCGTTACGCTTTAAACCATTCGCTAAGATGAGATCGTTGGTGGCCACGCCAGCGCGTGTTGCAAGTGAGGCGAGAGTCTCCTTCGCTTTTAAGGTGTAGGGTTTCCAGGTCACCAGGGGCTCGCCCCGGGCGATGTGCGCGGCAAGTGCACGAGAAAACTCCTCGGCGCGGTCAGCCGGCAAGACGATCCGGTTGGTTCGACTGGCGCTGATGACAGGTCGGTGATGCGAGGGATTGAGCTCAACAAACTCCTGAGTGGTCATCCCCGCAAACCGTGCCGCAAGGGATAAGTCAATTGACTGTTCTTTATCGATGACAACAAAAAACGGCTTGTTGGGAATTCTGGGCAGCGTGACGCCGTAATCCGATGGCCTTGCGAGAATATTTCTCAGAGCGATGAGTTTTGGAACATAGTGTGCCGTTTCCTTGGGCATCTTCAGATCAAGATACCCGGTTGGTTTTTTGCGCGCCACGTTACGTTTTCGGGCCCGCAGGACGGCACCTTCACCCCAGTTGTAGCTGGCAAGAGCGAGAAACCAGTCGTGATCCTGAAGATCATGGAGTTTTTGAAGGTAGTCGAGTGCTGCACGGGTTGACTCGATCACATCGCGTCGCTGGTCAAGCCACCAATTCTGTTCCAATTCGAATACGCGACCCGTTGAGGGTATGAATTGCCAAAGGCCGGCGGCCTTGGCCTTAGAGAGTGCCTGCGGGTTAAATGCACTCTCGACAATCGGGAGCAGAGCGAGTTCTGTGGGCATATTGCGAGCTTCGAGTTCTTCAACAATATGAAAGAGATATTTTCCACCGCGTTCAAAGACCCGATTAAGATAATCTGGATTTCGAATAATCCAACGTTCATGCTGCTTGACGAGCGGAGAGTCCAACTCTGGAATCATGAACCCGGCGCTAATTCGATCGATCAGATTTTCAAAGCGTTGAGTCTGAAGAATCGGGGTCTCGGCCTTGCTATTGGCCACGTCCGCCTCTTGGCTCGTCGGGCGAACGGACGGCTGTTGAACGGTGACCGAAGCCTTGTCGGGGGCCACGACAATGGCAGATCTTGCGGTAGGGGTTGGCGCGGGTATTGCTGCGCAGCCAACCATCATTGAGACTGCGGATACCAATAGACCCGGGGCTACAGCGCTTTTAATTTTTCTCATCGGCCCCATTATCCGCGAAAGCTGTCTTTTTGCTTTCGCAGAAGGGAAAACTCTTCCGCGTCAGCGCATTGGAGAAAGGGGTTCGTGAGGCGCTCCATCTCGATTGAGCTTGGCAGTGTCATGCACTTCTGAGAACGAAGCTGCTCGACGCGAACCTGTCTCGCACGAATATCCATATTCATGGGTCTGCAATGTGTCGCAAATTTTAAGTTGGACAGTGTGTATTCGTGGGTGCAGTAGACAGCGGTCTCGGGCGGAAGTGCCGCGAGACTCTGGAGTGATTTCCACATTTGTCGGGCTGTTCCTTCGAAGAGTCTGCCGCAGCCTGCGGCGAAGAGCGTATCCCCACAAAAAAGCACGGGCTGGCTTGACGAACAAAAACCAAAGTAGGCGATGTGATCGAGGGTGTGTCCGGGAACCTCGATCACCGAGAGCCGGCAGTTCAGGCGGCTAATCTCGACAACATCCCCCGCACCTAACGGGTTGGTGATCCCGGTGATGGCGGAGTTTTTGGGGCCGTAGACGGGAATTAGGGCCTGCCCCTCGGGACGGGGGGCCTGCTGGGTGAGTTGGGTAATACCGCCGATGTGATCATGGTGGTGGTGAGTGATGAGAATGGCGGCGAGCTTTAGCCCGCGTTGGTCGAGGTCTTCAAGAACGGGGGTGCCGTCACCAGGGTCCACAACGACAACCTCATCGACCGCCTCTGTGTCACAGCCGATGATCCATATATAGTTATCCTCAAATGCCGGAACCGCTCGAATCATTGATCAACCCTTTTAAAAATTGGGAACCTTGGGGCCAGACGCCGCTGGGGACAAGACTGCTTGCGCAGGAGCAGGCATGGCTTGATGCAACGCTTCAGGATGTCTTTGGCTATCACGCGGTTCAGATTGGGCCGGCACCTCTCGATGCCTTACGCACGAATCGTATGTCATGTCGGGGCAAGATGGTGTGGCCCGACGCAAACCATAGGCCCCCCGATGCTGGCGTGGTGGCCACTGAAGTCTCGGCCTACCCCCTGTCGGCGAGCGATCCGGAGATTGCCCAGCCCTGTTGCTTGGTGGGTGAAACCCACGACCTGCCCTTTCTGAGTGAGAGCATTGACTTACTCGTACTGCCTCATACGTTGGAGGTGGCCCGCGATCCTCACCATCTGCTTCGAGAGGCTCAGCGGGTCTTAATTCCGGAGGGCCGGCTGGTCATCACGGGGTTTAACCCGTTCAGCCTCTGGCGGATGCGAAGATCTTGCCGATCGGTAAACCGGTTCCCACCCGCAGGCCACCAATGGATCTCTCTTCCAAGGCTCAAGGACTGGCTGAAACTCTTGAACTTTGATCTTGGGGCGGGGGGTGCAAGCGCTTTTGGTGCCTATGTGCCGCCAATCGACTCAGAGCGCTGGCTCGAGCGCTTCGCCTGGATGGATCCGGCCGGTCGCAGGTGGTGGCCGCTCGCAGGAGGGCTCTATTTCCTCATGGCCGTCAAGCGGGTGCATCATATGCAACTGATTGGCCCCAGTTGGCGTGAACGTCGTCAACTGGCCGGCCGACCGGTGACCGCACAGAAGGTAATGCACTCATGTTCGACGCAGCAAAACCCCGAGAAGTCATAGTCCACACGGATGGCGCCTGCAAGGGAAACCCTGGGCCTGGAGGGTGGGGTGCGGTCCTCTCTTACGCCGACGCTGAAAAAGAGCTCTTCGGCGGCGAGGCTCAGACCACGAATAATCGCATGGAGCTACGGGCGGTGATTGAGGCCCTCAATGCGCTCACCCGCGGCTGTCGAGTCAAGGTGGTGACGGATTCACAATACGTTCATAAAGGGGTGGCGCTCTGGATGGACAGCTGGAAACGTAAGAATTGGAAAACGGCAGCAGGTAAACCGGTTGCCAACCGAGATCTCTGGGAAGCGCTCGACGAGGCCTTGCGTCAGCATGAAGTGCGCTGGGAATGGGTTCGCGGACACCAGGGCCATCCCGGCAATGAGCGTGCAGACGGTCTCGCCAATCGGGGCGTTGAATCGATTACGCTATCGTAATTCCCCTCTTAAGTTTCTTATGAATTTCTCTGCGTTGTTCCAGAAATCTAAACCTCGACGGCTTGTCACCATGGGGTTAGCCGCTGCAGCGCTTGTCGCCGCCAGCGTCATCGGCATTCGAATGAATGCGAATAATCCCGCGCCAAAGGCGGCAGGTGGGGTCGTCGTAGTCGAGGCGACGGAGGTCAAGCCCGCGGACATTCAGGATGCAATTACGGCAATTGGTACCCTGCGAAGCGCAGAGTCTGTGGTGATGAAATCTGAGATTTCGGGCCGTATCGCTGCAATTTCCTTTTCCGATGGCGCCCGAGTCGCCAAGGGCGATACCTTAATGACCTTTGATGCGTCGATTCAGGAGGCTCAGGTTAATCAGGCGAGGGCTGAGCGCGATCTCGCAGCCGCAAAATTAAAAAGAACCCAAGATCTCTTTGATAAAAAGTTCCTCTCCGCTGCAGCCTTGGATGACGCACGAGCATCGGAGCAGATTGCTCAGGCAAAGCTCTCACTGGCACAGGCGACTCTCGGGAAAATGTCTCTGCGTGCGCCGTTCTCAGGCGTGATCGGAATTCGGCAGGTCAGCGTTGGCGATTACATCAAAGAGGGCGCAGATCTGGTTAATCTCGAGGACACCTCGTCCATGAAGGTCGATTTTCGCGTGCCCGAGCAGGCCTCTGGCCGCCTGCGCGTTGGGCAGATCGTGGGCCTGCAGTCCGACGCGTTTGCAGGGCAGTCCTTTCCCGCAAAAGTTACGGCCGTTGATAGTGCAGTAGATCCCCTGGGTCGATCCCTGTTGATGCGGGCCGAGTTACGCGATGTTTCTCGGCGTCTGAAGCCGGGAATGTTTATGCGGGTGACCCTGGTTCTGGAAACGCGGAAAAACGCACTCACCATTCCAGAGGAATCGATCGTCACTCAGCAGGGCCGGTTACTGGTTTTCAAGGTCGTCGATGGCAAGGCGGTTAGCACACCGGTTGTGACTGGACTCAGAACCACCAACCAAGATAAGGCGGTGGTGGAAGTTCTGAAGGGCCTGGCCGCGGGCGATGTCGTTGTCACGGCGGGTCAGATTAAGATTCGGGGCAATAACCTCCCGGTCAAGATTGCCCCGGCGCCTTCGGCCTCGCCTGGACCGGCAACACCCGAAAAATTAGGCCCGCCTGCGCCCGAAAAAGCAGCCGCGCCAGCGCCTGCAAAAGCCTCAGGCCAGTAGTTCCTTATGCGAATTTCGGAGATTTGTATAAACCGTCCGGTGTTTGCGACGGTGATTTCACTGCTCCTGGTGTTGATTGGTGCGGTCTCCTTTACGAGCCTGTCCGTGCGGGAGTATCCGCGGATTGATACACCCGTCGTGACCGTAACGACGCGTTATGCGGGAGCATCCGCAGAGGTTATCGAGACTCAGGTCACGAAAGCGCTCGAGGATTCAATTTCAGGCATTGATGCGATTGATGTCATCACGTCAATTTCCCGTGCCGAACAGTCCCAGATTACGGTTACCTTTCGCCTTGAAAAGGATCCGGATTCGGCTGCCGCCGATGTTCGAGACCGGGTCTCCCGGGTGAGGGCGAAACTGCCGAAATCGGTGGATGAACCGGTGATTGCAAAAGTCGAGGCAGATGCCAACCCGATTATCTGGCTATCGTTTTCAAGCCCGAGTCGTTCGGCTCTGGACGTAAGTGATATCGCCAACCGGATTGTGAAGCCCCGCCTGCAGGTCTTACCGGGTGCTGCTGATGTCCGCATCAATGGTGAACGCAAATACGCAATGCGGATCTGGATTGATCGTGACCGATTAGCCGCCTATGGGCTGACGGCCGCTGATGTGGAGACCGCGATTGGTCAACAGAATATCGAATTACCGGCGGGGCGGGTGGAGAGCCAGCAGAGAGAATTCACAGTCACCGCCCGCACTGATCTCAATACCGCGCAAGAGTTTGGAGCCATCGTCGTTAGGCAGGTCGGAAGCTATCCTGTGAGGATTCGCGATCTTGGTCGTGTTGAGATTGGGGCCGCAGAGGCAAGAACCAGCGTTCGGTTTAATGGGGAAAATGCTGTTGCGATTGGGGTGATTCGACAGGCCACCGCGAACCCCTTGACCCTGGCACAGGGTGTGCGTGCGTTGGTGCCGCAGCTCAACGAGGAGTTGCAGCCTGAGGGCGTTCAGGTCAATGTGAGCTACGATTCAACCGTTTTTATTGAGAAGTCAATCTCAGCGGTGTTTGCCACAATTTTAGAGGCAATTGTCTTGGTAGCGCTGGTCATTTTCTTCTTCCTGCGGTCACTGCGCGCTGCCATTATTCCGCTCGTAACAATCCCTGTTTCACTGATCGGCGCATTTGCGCTGATGCTGGTTGCCGGATTCTCCATCAATACACTAACGCTTCTGGCCCTGGTGCTTGCGATTGGCCTTGTCGTTGACGATGCGATTGTGGTTTTGGAGAATATTTTCCGGCATATTGAGGAGGGTATGCAGCCGGTTGCGGCGGCGCTGAAGGGTGCCAAAGAGATCGGATTTGCAGTGGTTGCCATGACGCTTACGTTGGCGGCAGTCTATGCGCCCGTTGCATTTACAACGGGCCGAATTGGGCGGCTCTTTGTGGAGTTTGCCCTGACTCTGGCGGGCGCGGTAATTGTCTCGGGGTTTGTTGCGCTGACTCTATCGCCCATGATGTGCTCAAAATTTCTTCGGCACGAGGAGAAGCATGGCCAGTTCTATATTGTCATTGAGAATTTTCTTGAGCGTCTAACTCAGTCGTATCGCCGGACGCTTGGCTGGACAATCGATCACGGCAGATTGGTGGGCGTTGTTTTTGTCCTCGTTGCGGGGTTAAGCGGAGTCTTATTCTCTGTGATGAAACAAGAGCTCTCTCCCATTGAAGATCGGGGTGTGATTTTTACCGCCATTAGCGGCCCGGATGGCGCATCCTTAGATTACACCGAGTCCTTTGCTAAGCGTATCGAGACGATCGGCCTATCAGTTCCAGAGGTTGATCGTGTATTTGTGGTGTCCGGCAATCCAACCGTCGATCAGGCAGTGGCCTTTCTTCGAACGACCGACTGGTCTGAGCGCAGTCGCAAAACAACGGACATCATCAAGGAAGTCCAACCCAAGATGAGTGCGATTCCGGGGGTGTTGGCCTTTCCCAATGCGCCCCCGTCATTGGGCCAGTCGGTGCGTGACCGTCCGGTCGGTTTTGTTGTGACGTCGTCTGATTCTTATGAGACGCTCGGCCGTACCGTCGGCCTGATCATGGCCGACGCGGCCAAGAACCCGAATTTTGTGGGCTTGGACACAGATCTGCGCCTCAATAAGCCCGAACTCAATATCACCGTTAATCGCGATCGGGCCGCAGACATGGGCGTATCGGTCGAAGCGATTGGCCGTGCGGTGGAAACCATGATGGGCGGACGACAGATCACTCGATTTAAGCGCGGTGGTGATCAATATGATGTCATCGTGCAGATGGATGTAAGTGAGCGAAATACGCCCGAGGACATCAATAAGATTTTTGTGCGTAATCGGTCTGGCCAGATGGTTCCGCTCGCCTCTTTAGTGACGGTAAGAGAGACGATCGCGCCGCGACAACTCAACCATTTCGGCCAACGTCGTGCGGTCACGATTTCGGCCAACCTGGCGGCGGGTTATACACAGAGTCAGGCGCTCGAGTTTCTGGAGGCGTCGGCCGCCAAACACCTAACGGCAGGCTATGCCACCGATTTATCCGGATCACTGCGCGAGTTTGTTCGGGCCTCAGGGAGTCTGGGCATCACTTTTCTTCTTGCGCTCTTGTTCATCTATCTGGTTCTCGCGGCTCAGTTTGAATCCTTCAAAGATCCAGCCATGATTATGCTGACCGTACCGCTTTCGATGACGGGTGCATTGCTTGCGTTGTTAGCGACTGGTGGAACGCTCAATGTTTATAGCCAAATCGGGCTGATCACCCTTGTCGGCCTGATTACCAAGCACGGGATTCTTATTGTGGAGTTTACGAACCAACTCCGCGAACAGGGTCGGGTTTTACGCGACGCCGTGACGGAGGCGGCTGTACTACGCCTGCGGCCAATCCTAATGACGACCGGTGCGATGGTGTTGGGCGCAGTGCCGCTCGCCTTAGCCCGTGGCGCGGGCGCGGAGAGTCGGGCGCAGATTGGGTGGGTGATTGTCGGGGGTATGACACTTGGAACCCTGCTGACACTGTTTGTCTTGCCCTCAGTGATTTTGCTGTTTGATCGGTTTCGTCGAAAGGGGTCTTATGCGGCTGATCATGCTTGATACGGAGACAACAGGACTGCGTGTCGAAGAGGGTCACCGCATCCTCGAGATTGGGTGTGTGGAGTGTATTGATCGCCGTGTGACCGATCACCAATTCCATGCAGTGATCAATCCCGAGCGGGAGGTGGATGAAGGCGCGGCCCAGGTCCATGGGTTTCGATGGGAGCAGTTGAAGGACAAACCTGTCTTCGCGCAGGTCGTTGATGAATTCCTCGGGTTTATCAGCGGCGCTCGGGTGGTGATTCACAACGCGGAATTTGACCGGGGTTTTCTCGATAGCGAATTGCGACGACTCGGTCGCGAACCGCTTGCCCATCATGTCGAATCGGTAGTGGATTCACTTGCCCAGGCACGGGAGCTCCACCCGGGCCAGAAGAACTCGCTTGATGCCTTGTGTCAGCGCTACGAAATCCGAAACGATCACAGGGTCTTGCATGGCGCCTTACTGGATGCCCAGTTACTGGCCGAGGTCTATCTCATGATGACGAGAGGGCAGGACTCGTTGGCAATTCACGATCCTGATGACAGCCTTTCCGAAGACAGCGGTATCAGCGCGGCTGATCTCGCCAAAATTGTCGTACGCCGTGCGAGCGCAGCAGAGCGACTCGCCCACGAGGCAGTGTTGGCGGATATTGATCGCGTGAGCAACGGCAAGACGATTTGGCCCCGTAGGGCATAATCTCGATTCTTCAACCACAGTGCAGCGTATGGTCGACACGCCCTCGATTCCTCAGTTAGTGCGAGAAACGCGTCTTCAGCGGGGTCTTGATATTGATAGCCTCGCGTACCAGGCCTGCGTTTCAAAGAACCACTTGATGGATATCGAAGCCGGTGTCGGCCGATCCTTTCATTCGGTCGAGTATTGCCGCAGGGCCATCATGATGGTCGCCCATGAGCTCGAGATTGAGGATCAAGTCGCTGCATTATGGCGAGAGACCGACTGGGGGCATGCGGCCGTTAAGACCCGACCGGTTGGGCTTGAGGTGTCTTCTTCGGGGCTCTTGCCTGTCTCTGAGCCATCCAAGGGGGCAAAGCAGCGCTGGTGGCTGGTCGCAGGGCTCGCCGGGTTGGGGTTGATCGCCTGGCTTGCCCTTGGAAGGATTGAACTGCAGCCGCCAGTATCTCCAGGAACTGCTGTTGGCCCCTCTCAGGGGGTTCCCGGGCCAGACTCTCAGGGATCGTCCAGCGCTGGCCCAGGCGTGAGCCCTTTTCGAGGGGAGGTTGATCGCGCGATGGGGGAGTGGATACGGTTCTGGGGCGAGCGTAACGGGGCCGCGTATGCGGGGCTTTATTCTCCCCAGTTCCCAGGCCTTGAGCAGCATCTAGGGGTTCGGCGGCAGCGCATGGGCGAGGCGAGTTTCATTCGGGTAAGCATTTCGGAGTTGAGTCTTCAAGAGTCGGGCCCGGGAGAGATTACGGCCAGATTCCGGCAGGCCTACGCAGCCGATCGATATGAAAGCAATGACCTTAAAGAACTGGTCTGGAAACAAACCCCCTCGGGCCCCAAAATCATCTCCGAACGCCTAGTAAACTAGACGCCTATGTGGAAACTGAGAATTCTGAATGGCGCCAGCGGGCTGGCCGCGCTGACTCTATCGGCGGTGGTGAGTTGGTCTGCTGGAGTCAGTGCGAACGAGGCGCCTGCGGGTCTCACAAGAGATCGCCAGAGTGTCGCCCAGGCACTCAAAGAAAAGAACCCTCAGCGTGCGATGAGGATCATTGAACCTTGGTTTAAGAAGCGACCCGACGATATTGAGGTTGCGAACGACTACGCAATGACGCTTGCGCAACTCGGCAGGCTTGATCAGGCCAGAGAAGTACTCGAACAGGCCCTCAGTAAGAACCCACAGACATCCTTTGCCTTTCAGAATCTTCGTGAAATTCTTAGTCAGCAGGCAGCCGTCTCGTATGCGAAAGCAATGGGGAGAAAGCCACCCAATCAGCAAGTCGCATTAAAGGGTGGTGTTACAACGACAGAGGGTCCGGCGGCTCCGGTGGCCCAGGTAGCCGTTGCGCAGCCTCCGGTGGTCATTGCGCAGGCTGAACGATCCGAACCTCCTGTCGCCCCCTCTGCGCCCTCAGCACCTCCGGCCGTTACTCCAAAAGCCGATTCTCGCGCGGGAGTCGATTTGAGCACGAGAGTGGAGTCTTCCCGGGAGTCAGACTCAAAAACAGAAACGAAGCGAGACGTTCGGGTTCCCGCAACCATAGAACTCAAACCCGATTCTAAGAAAGATACGACGAAGACCACTACCCGTTCGGAGAGCAAGGCCGAAGAATCGGCACTTGCAAGAGCCACCGAGCAGTGGTCTGACGCGTGGGAATCAAAAGACTTTAACAAGTATTTGGCGGCCTACTCTGAAAGGTTTGAACCCCAGCAGTTTTCGACTCGTGAGGCTTGGGTTGCGCATCGCAAACCACGCGTGACGAAGCCCGGTTCGATTCTTGTGAAGGTCAGTGATATTCGCGTTAGGCTCTTGTCTGCGAGCCGGGCAGAGGTTAAATTTCTGCAACGCTATGAATCTGGAAATCTAAAATTAAATTCCATCAAGACCCTGATTTGGATCAAAGAAGAGTCCGGCTGGAGAATTCTCCGCGAGGAAGGCCGTTAATGAGCGGTCGTGCTCGACAGCATTGGGTTGGTTATCGGATTTTTGTCGGTTTAATAATGTCGGTCTCGTTGACTGCCCCGGCCTTAGCCGCAGATCGTGAGCTGCGACATGCGACTGAAGCCCTGCTATCGGGCGATCTCGCGTCTTCAACATCCAAGGCAAACGATGCGCTCAGGAGTGAACCGCAGTCGCGCCTCGCCCATTGGATTGCGGCAATGTCGCTCACCGCCCTAGCGGGAAAGCCAGTGCAGATTAATGGAGAGGATCGGGATTTGCTCGAAGAGGCGCGTGTGCGGCTTGAGGTCACGCCGAACAATTTGCTGCCGAAGAATTTAGTTCTGATGCCCCGCTCCGCTGAGAGAAATGTTCCGATTCTCTTGGCGGATGCCAGCCGATCGAGAATCTATGTGTTTATCAGCAGACAGGGGAGACCTGTCTTGCTCGATGAGTTCTATACAACCATTGGCTTGTACGGTGTGGATAAATCCAAAGAGGGTGACCAGAAGACGCCGCTTGGTGTCTATCGAATTCAGTATGAGATTCGTGATCCACGTGCCGATGGGTTTCTTGGTAAATTTGCAATGACACTCGATTATCCAAATGCCTACGATCGGCATGCTGGGCGGACCGGAAGTGGGATCTGGATTCATGGTGTTCCCCAGAATTTGCACGTCCGGGCACCGCAGGCCTCAGATGGCTGTCTTGCGGTGTCCAATCGTGATCTGAATAAACTAAAAAAGTATGTTCGGTACAACGAATCACAGATCGTCGTGGTACCCCGTGTAGAGTGGGTCGCCGCAGAGGATTGGTCGGCGAGCGCATCGCAGGCGACACGGGATTTTTCTGGCACGGGAGTGGCAGGGCGTTTCGGTGGCATATTTTTTATTGACGAGAAATGGCCGTGGATTGCGAGTCAGTTACGGGGCAATCAGGTTTATCGGCGCGAATACTTTCAGAAGACCCCGGCTGGATTTAGACGCATGCTCGAAGAGAAGTTGTCGTAAACGTGACCGAAACAACACTTCGAATTACTCGTGGTGACATTGCGTATGACTTAAATGCAAGTGCGGCTCGCCGCCTGGTCCGTTGTGAGACACCCACGCGGCTCGGCCAGCACACATTCTCGACTCTGGTTGGGGGTATTCCGGTTGTTGTCATCGAGCCACGGGCGAAGGCGTTTGACTGTCTGGCCGATGGAAATGAGGCGCTCTTGACCCCTCTCGAGCCTCCTCGGGCAGCAATTATTGTTGATGTCTGCGGGGATATGGATCTTGCGATTGCTGCTGATGACATATCAGTTCGTTCCGAGGACCAGAGTGCGGGTCATCTGATTGAGTTAGAGACGAAGAATTAGAAGATGAGATCTATCCGAATTTTATTGTGGTCAGCCCTTGTTTTCGCCCTGGTATCACTCACAACAGTAGGTGAGCAGTGGCGCGTCATGGCACTCGCGACGCCCGACTGGACACGAGTGCCGGATGCATTGCCATTTCTCGCCCCTCACGAGCAGTTTTCTGCGGCGATTGTTAGGGGTTGGCAGTATCTGGTGGCTGTAGTGGCGGAACTGAATTGGATATCTGTTTCAGAGGCGGACCGACTGATCAAGCAGGGGGTTTCACTGGCGTCGATCTGTGGCTGGTGTGGGATCGCCTGCCTCAGTGCCGCACTCTTTGTGTTAACCCGAGAGGCCTCAGAATCAATGCGTCATGAGATTGGAGGGGAGGGGGGAGAACCGCGCCATGGCGGGCGACAGACTTCGGAGGGCCTTCGTGGAATCGCTGCGGGGTTATCTCAGGCCCAATTTTCAATTACAAATCTGCTGTTAGATCCCTCGGCGCAGCCCGTTGCTGAGCCCCTTCGGGATATTTCACATCAGTTACAGCAGGTGTCGATTGCAGTTCAAGGGATCCAGAGTGCGGGCCAGGCCACAAGGCTGCCCGCGAAGCGGGAGGCTTAGCGAATGCCTACCGAGATGGAGCAGGCGCTCGACGAAATCTTGTCCGGCGTTACAACCCTGCTGCAGAAAGGCCCCGTTCAAGACACCTCCCGAGCAACCCCCTATCGTCCGAGTCTCGACACGTTCGAAGAGAGTCACCAGGAGAACGAGTCTCATGAGTTACTTGCGGTTCTCGCTTTAGTGGATTCCGACCCATCGCATCCCGCCCGACAGTCGGCGAGTCGCAGGATACAACGCCTTCTGAGCAGCCGGCTTGTTCGGCTTGGGGATTTTGCGGGAGCGTTTTCCCAAATTGGGGTCTCACCGCTCATTCGTCCTCAGCTCATTCGGCTCGTCAACGCCGGGGGCGTATTGATGGAATGCGACGCGGAGCGTACCCACTGGGATTTATCTCAATTATCGTCTGCAGAGATCGCTGGGGCATTAGCTCAATTCTCGGCAACACTTTGTCTTGATCAAAACAATACACAGACAACATGGTTGTTACCTCGAATTCCAGAGCGTCAGAGAGTTAGGCTGAAGAGAAGGTCAGACCTTGCCCGTATTCAGCTCTTGGACGGGCATTCGCAGTTCGCAATACTTGACCAAGACAATGACAACTCGGAATACGCAACGATTTTATGGACTGCCCCCTCCTCATTTGTCCCAGACTGGTGGGTGGGAATGGCCGCAATCCGCGGTGCCTGGGTGCCTGTCGTAACAACCGCCTAAAAAAATAGTTGATTTTTAAATTGCCTTTTAGGGCATCAGCCTTTACCCTAAATCGCAGTTTGAGAATCGAGAGTGCCCTTGGCCACGTTATCCACGATCGTTTACCGAAGTAAAGCAGCGGTTGGGTTTACTGAACTCGACCTGCTCTACTTACTTGCCGGATGTCGCGCCCGAAATCGCTCAGAGGGCATCACGGGCGTACTCGTATTTGATCGTGGTGCATTTTTTCAGTGGATTGAAGGCCCGAATCTTCCGTTGCAACGGGTCTGGAATTCGATTCGTCGCGATATTCGGCATAACGATATCCGTGTATTAGCCGATACCTCGATTCCCGTTAGGCTTTTTCAGGATTGGCACATGCAATTCGCACATCGCGACTGCAAAGCCGCGAACTATATCGATGGTTTAATTCAGGCCTCGGACCAGGTTATGGACCGTCTTCATGAGGCGCCAGATAATGCGCCCGCAATTCTTGCTGAATTTAGCGAGATCGGCGGCGGCCCCTTCTCGAGGCTGTTAAGTGCGGGTTAGAGCGGCTTGATCAGAATCTGAGATTTTCGAGCCCAGTCGTAAGCATCCTTACGAAGAGTCGGGAGTTGGTCGACGCTCCCGACTTTAAATCCACGCTTTAAGAACCAGTGTGCAGTCCGTGTCGTCAGCACGAAAAGGCTTTTGAGTCCTGCCTGTCGGGCCTGCTGCTCTATGCTTTTTAAGAGTCGTTCACCATCGCCTTTACCCTGGGTCTCGGGCCGGACCATGAGACATGCAAGCTCAGCAAGGCTTGATTTTGAAAATGGGTAGAGTGCCGCACACCCAAAAATAACGCCATCGTGTTCTATCACGGTAAACCGATCGATATCCCGCTCTATACGCGCTCTGCCACGCTTAACAAAAGTACCATCAGATTCAAGGGGCTCAATCAGTGAGACGATGGCTGCGACGTCATCGATGGTCGCGGGTCGCAGTGCCTCGAGAGTCTCTTCTACAACCATGCTGCCGATCCCATCATGGGTAAAGAGTTCCAGTAGTAAGGCGCCCTCACGGCTAAACGGAATGATATGCGCCCGCTCTACGCCACCACGACAGGCACGCAAGGCATGTTGTAGGGTGAAGTGGGCATCTGCATGAAGGCTCTGTTGTCCAATCCACTCCTCGGCGGCGTCTTCGGAAATTTCTGCAAGTCGTTCTCCGGCCTGACTGGGCACACCATTGTCTTCTGTCATGAAAATTAACTTATCAGCATCTAGGCTAACTGCAATACTTGCCGCGACATCTTCCATGGAGAGATTGAAAGCCTCACCGGTTGGTGAAAAACCAAGTGGAGATAACAGCACGAGTGCTCCGCTATCAAGCGCATGCCGAATCGCCTCAGACTCAATCTTCCGAACAATGCCGGTATGCTCAAAATCAACGCCATCGACAATTCCAACGGGCCGCGCAGTAACAAAGTTCCCGCTAATTAATCGGATACGCGCATTGCCCATGGGCGTGTTAGGAAGACCTGCGGAGAAAGCCGCTTCAATATCAAGCCGTAACTCACCCGAGGCCTCTTTGGCGCATTCAAGCGATGGTTTGTCGGTGATACGAAGGCCATGACTAAACCGACTTTCGATCTGCCGGAGATCGAGTTGCTCCTGGACCTGTGGCCGACTGCCATGGACCAATACGATTCGCATACCCATCGCGGCGAGCAGAGCCACATCATGGGCAAGGCTCTCAAGCTTATCTGCTTTTACAAGCTCTCCGGGAAATCCAATCACAAAGGTCTTGTTACGGAAAGCGTGGATATAGGGCGCAACGGATCGCAACCAGGAGACGAAATCAACGGACTCAACCGATAGGCCGGACGATTCCCCCGATCCGGCTGCGGACTGAGCTGTGGTGATTGGATCCGAGATTGCGGAATTGAGGGCTTTTGCATTCATGGTCTGATTATAATTTTCTTAATGCAGATTGAGTTTCCGGAAAACCTCCCGGTCAGTGCCCGAAGGCAAGAGCTCGCGCTGGCGATCCAAGAGAATCCGGTGATTATTGTCTGCGGAGAGACGGGTTCTGGCAAAACCACCCAATTGCCCAAGATCGCGCTTACCGTGGGTCGTGGGGCAGAAGGCAAAACAATCGCCCACACCCAGCCAAGACGGCTTGCGGCCGTGACAGTGGCCAAGCGAATCGCGCAGGAGCTTGGCTGTGAGTGTGGGGATGGCCCCAATGCCCAGGTGGGCTATCAGATTCGATTTAACGACCGTGCTCGGCCTGGAATCCCGATCAAACTCATGACAGATGGGATTTTGTTGGCTCAGACCCAGGCTGACCCGCTGCTCCGCGCCTATGATCTGATCATTGTGGATGAGGCTCACGAGCGCAGCCTGAATATTGATTTCCTGTTGGGTTACTTAAAGAACCTCCTACCAAAGCGCCCCGATCTTCGGGTTGTGATTACCTCGGCGACGATTGATGCCGAGCGCTTTGCCCAGCACTTTGGCGACAACGAAAGGCCTGCACCCGTGATTGAGGTCTCGGGTCGTCTCTTTCCTATTGAGATTCGATGGCGTCCTGCCCAGAGCACCGATCAAGACCTCATCGATCGCGTAATCGACGGTATCGAGGAGTGCGAGCGGGACTGGAGTGGTCAAGGTCCGGGTGACATTCTCGTATTTCTCCCCGGTGAACGGGAGATCAAAGCAGTGGCCGATGAGTTGCGTGGTCGGCCTGCCCACAGTCACTTGGCGAAATCGGGAAAGATGGCAACTGAAATCTTACCGCTCTACGCCCGATTACATCA
>Ga0172373_10004591_pt1 | contig 19366 bp, 20 predicted proteins | sample Lak10m_2_FD_114546 | JGI IMG/M metagenome (GOLD analysis project Ga0172373, IMG submission 114546) | Freshwater microbial communities from Kabuno Bay, South-Kivu, Congo - kab_092012_10m | ecosystem: Environmental > Aquatic > Freshwater > Lake | place: Democratic Republic of the Congo...
AGGAATGCTCCGCCGAGTCGATTGAGGCTGTGGGCACCGAGTTTTGCCGCAACTGCCGACTGATCCAGCCGCAGGTGGCGTCCTTGTGCGCCGCCAAGAGGCAATCGTCGAAGCAGGGCCTCGACGCCTGCTGGCTGATGGGTTTGGCTCCCTGAATACGGCGATTTCAAGTTGCAGGGATGTTCCGCTACAAACGGTGACTGCGCCAATGACAATCACATGTGCTTCCGCGAATGGCATGGCTGATCGTCGTCCGGCGCTGTTGGAGGCGGTCGCGAAGGCAACCCGAAAATGGCTTGCGGAATTGCCGCCTGACGATCCGCAGCAGGCTTTTCTCACGCCTTTCATCGATTTCGTCGACGAGAGGCGGTTTCTGGCGGACTATTCGGCACCCACACTGAAAGCCGTCCAGGCACTGATGTGCATCAATTGCCGGGAAATCCATCCCGATCTTGAGCGCACGTGTTGCGAGCGGAGCCTGGAAGGCTGCCGGCTCCTGGAAACGACCGGAGGGGCTTGCCGTGGCCCCAATGGTGCGGCCGCTTCCGGCATGACGCCGAAGTCATGAAAATGAGCATTCGCAACTACACCCGCGACATCGATCACCGCCTTGCTGATGCCGCGCTGGCAATCGTTGTTCTTGGCGGAGTGGCCGGAATGCTGGTGGCAATCTCCGGGATCGTCTGACGAGGCCGCGCCTAGCGCCAGGAGATGTGCCGTGACCGTGATCTCGCCCAGCCGCATTCCGATGTCCGGATTCCAATTTCTGGACGGCGCGCGGGATGTTTGTCGGCATTGGGAACAACAGCTTGCCCCCGGCGATCCCCGGCACCGGGAGGCGGGAGAGGTGCGCCGATTTCTCGAAACCTGCATCCTGGCGGCCGACGATTCCCAGGATGCGCTGGCCTCGGCATATCGGCTGATGTGTGCCCAGTGCGCGACGCTGCACCCCGGGTTGGCCTCCTTGTGCTCCGGTAGCGGCGCCAGGCGCCAGGAGAACTGCTGGCTGCTGAAGGGATATCGCTGTCCGGTTGCGGTGTTCCCTGAACCTGGCCGTGCGGGGTAGGGAATCACGAGGGCCGCATAGTGAAGCTTCAGTTGATCCTCGTGCTGGGATGCGGACTGTGTTTTCCGATGGCGGGATGCTGTGGTGATTTCTCGGCTTGCGAAGCGCGGCTGCAGAACGTGGTCAGCCGCTTCCAGGCATCGGCGAGCCGGTTGGCCGGAGAGCAACTTGAAATCCGGGTAATTGTCACGCATCGGGTTCCCGACGGGCTGGACGCCTATGCCGATTCGCGCGAGAGCCGGGTAGTGGTGGCTCCCCGAGTCTGCAGCTATGGCGAGATGAGCAGGATCATGCTGATTGCCCATGAGATCGGCCATCTGGTGGGCCATGCGCGTTTGCCGGAACTGAGGCGGGACGCGTCCTCGGGGTCACCCCGGATTGGGCTGGCCGTGCATGAAGGAGTGGCCGACAATTGACAATTATGCGGCGAAAATGCTGAGGCAGATTCCGAGCCTGGATTTTGCGATCGACGCGATGCGTTCGCTGTGCGCAGCCGATACAGAGGGCAGCGGGCGGGTTCAATAGTCACCGCGGCGCCTCAGCCTGCGCCCATCTGGGTGCCTTTATCGCGGTGGATGAAAGCAGGGCGGTCGCCCCCTAGGATGCTGATTTATCGGCGGCCAGGGCCGTGTCGATGGCGGCAAGCAATTCGTCGGTGGTGACCGGCTTGGCCAGGATCAGCTGGCCGCCGACGCGGTGGCCGGCGTCCGTTTCGCCCTTTCGCGCGATGGCGGTGAGAAAAATGATCTTGATGTGGCGCAGCCGCGGGTCGTCCTGGAGTTGAGCGGCGATGTCGGTGCCCAGCGCCTCGGGCATCATGATGTCGAGCAAGGCAAGATCGGGTTTGAAAGTCCGGGCGGCATCGATCACGCGACTGGCCTTGTTTTCTGTAAAAACCAGATAGCCGCCGGCCGCTTCGAGGTTCAGTTTGATCAGGCGGGTGATCGCCGCCTCGTCGTCAACTACGAGTATCCGCTTCATTGGGTGACTCCGTGGCAAGTTTTAGGGTGACGAAGGCCGTTGCGCCACCTTCGGGGTTGTTGCGCAATGTCAGCGTGCCGCCGTGCCAGCTGACGATGTTGCGGGCGACCGCAAGGCCGAGGCCGGTGCCTTCGCCGGCCGCCTTGGTGGTGAAGAAGGGATCGAATATCCTATCTTCATCACCGTCGGGGAAGCCGGGGCCGGTGTCCCCGATCGCCACCTCGATGGCGTTTGCCGTATCACCTTCGGCAACCATTCCGTCCGCAACCGATTCCGTGGCAACCCATGCGGATCGAGTGCTCACGCTGATCTGTCCGTCATGGTCGATGGCCTGGGCGGCATTGTCGATCAGGTTGATGAACACCTGGAGCAGCTGTTCACCATCTCCGTTGAGCGTCGGCAGCGGCTCCTGCAACCTGCGCTGCACGCCGATGCGGCGCAAGTCGAGGTTGTGCCGGGTCAGGCGCAGGGCGTTTTCCAGGATTGCGTTCATGTCCAGCGGTGCGCGCGATTGGACCCGCGTGCGTGAATAATGCAGCAGATCCTTGATGATCCGGTCGGCGCGTCCAACGGCATCGCGGAGATCCGTGAGTACGGCTTCATGGATTTCATCACCGGCCGGGGCTTGCCGCGTCAGGTAGTCGAGGCCGAGCCGGATGATGGCCAGGGGATTCTTGACCTCATGCGCGACACCCGCGGCGAGACGGCCGACCGATTCGAGACGGTCGGCATCGGCGAGCCGTTCCTGGGCCGTTCGCAGTTTCAACTCCATGTCGAGACTCCTTTTGATTTCAGCGCGCTCCCGGGCATGGGAGTCATGCAGGGCAGCCAGCGGCACCCGGTCGAGTATCCAGTACATGCCCGTGGCGAGTAGGCTGCATGCAATCATGATCAGCAGGGAGGTGCCCAAAATGTGGTTGATGTCATCGATGATCTCGATCCGTCCGAGCACCGCGTCGCCAACCCGGATCGGCATGCTGCGCTGTATCGTCCAGCCGCGCACGTCGCCGATGAACTCGGCGACGACCGCGCCCTGGTTATCTATCAGCCGGGAGGTAGTATGGGGCAGAACTTCGCCAAGTAGCGTGGCGTGCAGGTCGTCCTGATCGAAATTCATCTCGCAGGCCTGCGCCGGATGCAGAACCTCCGCACGCACGGCATCGTTCAGGGCGTCTGGCCGGCTGCCTCTGAGTTGCCAGTGGGCGTCATTGCGGGCGACATGGTTTTCGACCAGGATCGCCTTCGCGCGACCTTCGGTTTCAAGTTGTGCCCCCAGCACCTTGACCTCCAGCAGGGCGTAAAACGACGCTGGCAGCAGGATCACAAGCGCGGATGCCAGTAGCGCAACCCGCCGGATATAGATTACGATGTCGTAAGGACGCTCTTTCATGGAGATCTGGCTCCAGGCAAACCCGAGAGTCAGCGGGCATGTGGCTGAACCCCTATAACATCCGCCATCGCGCGACACCAAGTGTTAAGAATTGTCAGTTCGGCGGTGGTCTGGCCAACTGTCAGAACGTAGTTTCATGCTGGGCGAAACTGGGATAATGCAGCCCGTCGAGCCCCGGCGGGCTCAGGTCGCGGAAAGGGAAAGCGATATGGGAAGCTTGAGTGTCTGGCACTGGGTAATCGTGCTGGTGGTGGTGCTGCTGATCTTCGGCACGAAAAAACTGCGCAATGTCGGCAGCGATCTGGGCGGCGCGGTCAAGGGTTTCAAGGAAGGAATGAAGCCGGATTCGGTGGCCGATGACACGACCGCCAGGCGGGACGGGGAAGGGGCCGCGCGCTGATTTATCCGGCGGCTTTCCCCGCGGCGTTCCAGGGGCGCCGGCAGCATCGGCTGGCGTCGCCAGCCTTATATGCTGCCTGCGCCCGAGCGTTCCGCCGCGTCTGGCCAATTCGGCTACCCAGGGGAATGGCTGTCCGCGGCGTGGACCTCATGCGGGGCGGGGGCTTCGGTCTTGCAGGCGGCTTGCTGAGGAGCACCGTCTGCTGGATGCTGCTGTTGTTGCTGCTGCACCCTGCGCCTTCACGATCCGCGCACCAGTTGCGCGATATCGGATGGCTCCAGGACGCCACCGGGCAAATGACCATCGCCGACGTTGCCGCCTTGGATCCGGCGCAATTCGTGCCGGCACCCACCGGCGTGGTGGCCGCAGGTTACGCCCGGGGTGCGCTTTGGGTGCGCATGGTTATTAACGCTCCCCCGGGTGAGTGGTGGCTCAACGTGCTGCCGCCATTTACCGACAATATTCAGCTTCACATACTCGATCCGGATCGGCCGGGACACCATGTGCAGTACCGGGCTGGTGACCTGCTGCCGTTTTCCCAGCGCAGCCCAAGCTATCGGGGGTTCATTTTCAAGGTGGTTCAGGCCGATGACAGGCCGCGTATCGCCCTCTTGCGGATGCAAGGGGCGAACACGCTGCTGGCTGTGCCGCGCCTGCAGTCCCCGGGGGAATTCCAGACTGAGGTTCAGTTGGAGTATGCCCTGCTGGGCGCCCTGTTCAGCATGCTGGTCTTTGCATTGCTGATCAACCTGGCGACGGCGCCGGATGATTCGCTGTCACGCTGGTTTTCCGGCCTGATTGCGGCGCTTGTGCTCCTTATGCTCGGCAATACAGGGCTGGCGGCGCAATTCATCTTCCCGGAGTCGCCGCTGGTGGTCGACGCCCTTCCAAAGCTGGCCGCGTTGGCCGTGACTTCTCTCAGCCATGGCTTTTACGCTCGCATCCTGTCGATCGGCCCGGATCAACGGATGATCCGCCGCCTTTACCTGTTGGGTGTCCTTATTCCATTGCTGGCCATGCCGCTGGTGTGGGCTGATGCTTTCGTGGCCGTAATGCCGTGGATTCTTGCTGGCGCAATACTGTCCACCGTGGGAAGTCTGGTGCTGGTGTTGCTGAGACTCACAAGGCGGCGCGATGAATGGCTGGTGCTGGTCGGATTGTATTTCAGTCTGGTAGGCTACCTGGGAGGCATCACAGCGGCGATTGGCATCCCCACCGGCCCATTCATCACGCTCAACAGCTTGCCGTTGGCCTCGTTTGGATTCGTCCTGGCGATGCATTTTGTCGTAGCCGCCCGCCGGCGCTCGGCCCACGATGCTGCCGTGGTCCTCGGTCTGCAATTCGAGGCATCGGAACGGGAACGCATTCGCGAAGCAGAATCGCGCCTGCAACAGGGCAGACTGATCTCGATGCTGGCCCATGAATTGCGTAACGCCCTGACGGTACTGAGGATGGCCTTTGCATTGCAACCCATGTCGAATTCAGTAGTGGCCAGCGCCGAGCGGGCGATCAGCAACATGGATACGGTGATCGAGCGCACTCTGCTTGCCGATCGCATTGCCGACGGGGCGGTGAATCTGGAAACTGGCCTGTGCGACGTCGCCGAAATCGTACGCGGGATAGTAGCGGGAAGTCAGGCTCCCGAACGGGTACAACTCCAGGCGCCGTCGGACCTAATTGCTGACACGGATGCAAGCCTGCTGAACGTGATCGTGGTCAATCTGGTCGAGAACGCACTCAAATATGGCAGTGGCGAGATTCATGTCGAGCTTCGGCCAGCGTTGGACGGCGGCGTTCAGCAAGGCTTCGTGATCGAGGTTGGCAACGCCGAAGGGCGGGCCGGCAGGCCTGATCCGGAGCGTCTGTTCGAGAAGTACTACCGGGCGAATAGGGCTCACGGCTACACCGGGTCCGGCCTCGGGCTGCATCTGTCCCGGCACATGGCCCGGAGGCTGGGCGGCGATCTGTGTTACCTGCCGCGTCCTGGGTGGATATGGTTTTCACTTGCCCTGCCACTCCGAATCGGCTGATCCATCCCGTGCCCGGTCCGTTGCCAGCAGGCTTTCTTCGCCTCTCGTCCAGCCATGCGCTGCATGCATGCTGGCTGGCCGGCTGGCGGATGAAAGCAATTGCAAGGATTGCCCCGGGGTGAGCCGCCAGGATGGCCAATCCTCGTCCATCTGTTTTTTCTCAATCCTCCGTCTCGTGAATCCGCCTGTATCCAAGTTCGCCGCAGCCTCGGCGTTGAAGATTGCCGTGGTCGAGGACCACGCCGATCTGCGCGAGATCCTCGTCGCTTACCTGACGCAATTGAAGCACGATGTCAGGGGCTTCGACTGTGCGGAGGACATGGACGAGCAACTCGCCTCGGACTGGGTGGATCTGATGATCCTCGACATCAACCTGCCCGGGGAAGATGGCTATAGCATCGCCGAGCGCCTGCGCAACGCGCATCCGGATCTGTACATCATCATGCTGACAGCGCGAGCTGCTGTCGAGGATCGGATCAGGGGCTATGCCAGTGGGGCCGACATCTACCTGGCCAAGCCGGTGTCCCCCATCGAGTTGGGCGCCACCGTGAGTGGCGTGGCGCGGCGTGTCCACGCCCAGCGCGCGGCGCAACCCGCGCTACAGTTGAATTTTTCAACACTCACTTTGTACGGTGCAGGGAAGGAGTTTCCGCTCAGCGCCGCGGATGCTCTGGTGCTGAAGGCACTTGCCGAGGCGCCCGGGCGTCGGCTCGAATACTGGCGTCTGCTCGAACTCGTGCATAGCGAACTCGACGAGGGAGGCAAGGCGGCGCTGGAGGTACGCATTTCCAGGCTCAAGCGCAAGCTGCTCGATGCGGGCGCCGGCAAGCCCGCCATCAAGTCTCTTTGGAAGGAAGGCTACGTCCTGAGCGTGCCCCTGGTGGTCGTCACCTGACTATCGCCGGTGCGGCGTACATGACGCCGTCAGCGTGCATGCAAGTTTTTGTAGGTTTTGCTCGCGGCGGATTTCTATCTTGCAATCAAGCTGCTGCCGGCGATGCCACGAAACCCAGGCGTAGATCGGGATTCGAGACACCAGGCGACGGAAGCTGAAACCTTCAATCAATGAAAAGGAGTCGATCATGAAACTCAACAAATTTGCGATGGCACTGGCCTCTGCCGGTCTGTTGGCTGCATCCTCGTCGGCATTCGCAGTCACCGCCACCACCAATCTGGAAGCCCGCGCCGGCCTGATTGGTGCGCTGTCCATCAGCTGCACTCCCCTGAATTTCGGCGTGTACAGCGTCGATACCTCGACGACCCGCGCCTCGGCAGATACCGTGGCCATTACCAACGCCGCGGACACCCGTGCCTGGACCACCGGCGGCAACTCTGCCGCCAATACCGGCATCGCCTTCGTGAACGGCGCGTCCAACGGTAATGTCGGCCGTGCAGTATGCGACGTGGCCGGGTCAACTGCCCCGGCCGCGACGGTACTGACTGTCACGTTTGCGCCAACGAGCCGTCAGGTCAACCTTTCGGCCGCGACGTCCGGTGTGGTTTATGGTCTGAAGTCACCCACCACCGGTATTGCCAATCTGCAGGTGACGTTCAACCAGCCGACCGGCAGCGTGGCGGTGAATTCGGCGGGTGCAGCGACCTTCCAGCTCGGCGGCACACTGTCGATTCCGGCAGCCGTGACGCTTGACAACCTGGGCGGCTACCGCAACACCAGCGGCCTCACCATCACGGTGGATGACGGCATCTGAGCCTGACACCGGCCCCCTGATCCGGCGGCGTGTCCTGGCGTTTGCCAGTCTCGCCATCGGCGTGGGGTCCGGGCTGGTCCGCCTGCGCTGCCACGATCCGAATTTCCCGTGTTGCGAGAGCCGGATCTGCTCGCAGCGCTCTCCGTGGCGTCGATCTGACATATCGAGTCGATCATGAAAACCAACATTGTTTCCTCCGTTCTGCTGTCCGCCGGGTTGATGGTGATATCGGCACCGTCGCAAGCGGTCACCGCGACCACCAACCTCGAATCGCGGGCTGGCCTGATCGGGGCGTTGTCGATCAGTTGCACCCCCTTGAACTTCGGCGTATTTAGCGTAGATACCCACATAACACGAGCCTCGGTCGATACCGTCGCCATCAGCAATGCCGCGGACAGCCGCGCCTGGACCACCAGTGGTGGCTCGGCGGCCAATACCGGGATCGCCTTCGTCAACGGTGCTACCAACGGCAATGTCGGTCGTGCCATCTGTGAGGTGGCCGGGTCGACGGCCCCGGCTGCCACGGTTTTGACAGTCAGCTTCAGCCCTGTCAGCCGGCAGGTCGATCTTTCGGCAGCAGCCTCCGGCGTTGTCTATGGCTTGAAGACACCCAGCGTTCCAATCAGCAACCTCAGAGTCACCTTTAATGCGCCAAGCGGCAGCGTGACGGTTAATTCCGCTGGTGCGGCAACCTTTCAGCTTGGCGGCACCCTGCAGATCCCCGCGGCGGTTGGCGACGGGATGCTGGGTGGCTACCGCAACACTTCCGGACTCGCCATCACCGTGGACGACGGCATCTGAGCTGCACTTTCTTGCAAGGCGTACGCCTGATTCGTTCTTCCCTGCCGCGCTGGCCAGACCCCAAAAGAGCTGTTTTGTCACAACCCTCTTGCATATCGACGGCGCGGGGAAAACCGGTTGTCGTCGTTGTCGGCTTGCTTGCGGTTGGCGTGTTCGCATCGCGGGCAGAGGCATTTCAGGCGGATACCATGCTACGTTCGCAAGCGGGGCTGGTGTCGGGCCTGGCGATTGCCTGCACTCCCTTGAAGTTTGGCGTGGTCAGTGTCGACAGTGCCACTCGCGCCGGTAGCGATGACCTTGAGATCAATCCTGGCGACGACGAACGCTTCTGGAAGAATGGTCAAGCCAATCGTGGTTTGGCCATGGTCAATGGCAGCCGGAACGGTTATATCGCGCGTGCCGTGTGCGTGGTCAGCGGGTCGGTGGCGCCTGCTGGCACCGCGCTGACCCTCAATATCTCGCCAAGCGATCGCAAGGTGGCGATGACCGGCAGTGCCCGCGAGGCGGTGTTCGGCCTGCGCAATCCCTATCGCTCCAAGGATGGCGTCAGCGTGACCCTTAGCGCCCCACCGGTGGTGGCGATCAATTCGGCCGGTGCGGCCACTTTCTTCCTGGGGGGCACCTTGAACCTGCCACCCAAATTCGATCTTGATGAACTGGGTGGCTATCTCAATGCGATTACCATATCTATCACGGCCAATGATGGCATCTGAAGCCCGAACATATTGCCGGCGCGGCTTGCTGGCGGGTCTTGTCACGATGCTTCCCCTGTTTCTCCCCGCTGCCCTGGCGCAAAAGGTTGCGGTGGCGGTCTCCGATAACGTGGCCATCATTCCCGGCGGCCGGACGTCGGCGGTGATCGATCTGATCAACCTCGAGAATGCGGCGGTCCGCTTCGACATCAAGCTCGATCTCGACCCGACCGGCAAGGCCAGGACCGACCCGACCCTGCACCCGGCGCTCAACAAGCATTTGCGCTTCTCGCCTGAACGCATTCTGGTTCCCGGCAACGAGACAAGGCCGCTGCGCGTGGCGTTCCGCGCCCCCGCGGATTTGCCGCCCGGCGAATACCGGATGTGGTTCCACGTTACGCCGGAACCTCTGCCCGACGAGAATGCCGGCAAGGCGATCCAGGAAGTGGAGGGCGGGCTTGCCGTCTCCGTGGCAATAACGCCCGTGATCCCGATCGCGGTGTACGTGCGACACAAGATCCCCCACCCGACGGCACGCATGGAGAAGCTCGAAATCACCCCGGCCGACGACAAGTCCCAGGCCCGGGTTCTGGTGCGCAAGACGGTTCCCGACATCAGCTACGTGGGCACTCTGGCGGTGCTCAATGCCACGAACGGGGAAATGGTCCTGCAGGGTCGTGCCCACATTACCGCCGACAAGCCGGAAGCCTATGTCCAGGTACCGCGTCATCTGCCGACGCTGCCCTCTGGCACACCCCTGTGCGCACGCCTGTGGCATACCGCGCCGCCCAGTGGGCCACCGGATCAGGACGAGTGTCCGGCAGTGGCGAAACGACGCTAGCTGGGATCGGTGCCGGGGTCCGCCCGGCTTGAGCTGCAAGTGACCGGTTGCGATGCATCCCCCCGAATGGCCGCAGTGCGCCAAACTTGTGTCGGCAGGGCGAGGCTTGCCCTGTGCTGCGCGCTGGCACTCGCTGCGGCCGGCGCCAGGGCCGGCGAGGAGGCACCCATGCTGCGCCTCAGCAGCGAACTGACGGCCCCGGCCCCGATGGCAGGATCCCGACCTGCGGCGCTTACGGCCGCCGATGGTTCCGCGTGGACGCCAGTGCTGCGCCTCGACATTTTCCTGCCCGATCCGGCGCGTCGACTGGCCGGGCTTGCCTCGGCCGCTGCGGCGCCCACCGCGCCGAGACCGCTGGTCGCCCAGTTGATCCTCAACGAGGAGCGCTTCGAGGATACGATCGATGTCTATCGGCTGGGCGAGGCGATCCTGCTGCCGGTCAGCGAATTGGTGCGTGCCGCCGAGGGCGAAGTCCTGCATGAGGATGCGACGCGCCTGCTGGTCAGGCTGCTGCCGCGCGAAGTGATCCTCGAGTACCGGGCCGCCGAGGGCCGCCTGGCGCTTAACGGTCGCAGCTTCGGCCCGGAGCTGGTGGCCACCTTGTTTGACCAGGAACGCTGGTTCATCAATCTCGAGATGGTGCGCCTGCTGTTTGCGGCGGACATCCGTTACGACGAAATCCGTCAGCAAGTCGTGTTGAAGAGCGGCTTCCCTTTGCCACGCGACTTGCGCCGCGCCAGGGAGCGCCAGTGGGTCAGGCTGGGAACAAAGGCCGGGCAGGCCGAGGCGCCAGGAAGACCCGTGCAACCGATTCCCTACCAGGCGCTGGGAGCGCCACAGACGGATTTCAGTCTCTCGGCCGGAATGGGCGGGGGGACGAAGAATGCCAACTGGTCGCTTAACTCGACCCAGGAGCTGGCTTACTTGACCAGCCGCCTCTACCTGTCAGGGTCCGACCGATCGCCGCTCTCGGCCGCGAGATTTACCGCCGGACGTACCGATCCCCAGGGAGAAATCCTCGGCAAGTGGGGCATCTACGACATCCAGGCCGGCGATATTTACGCAGCCTCGCTGCCCTTGGTCGGTGGCAGTGCGCGCAACGGTTTGGGCATCGTGCTGCGAGCCACGCCCCTGGAACAGGCCCTGACCTTCGATCGCATCGTGATCGAGGGTGAAGCCCCTCCCGAATGGGATGCGGAGCTGTATTTCGGCGGCTTCCTGGTGGCGGGGCAGCGGGTGGCCGCAACCGGCCGCTACCGTTTTGCCGACGTCCCGCTGCAATACGGCAGCAATGACGTGAAGGTAGTTCTCCACGGGCCACAAGGGCAACGCCTGACCGTGGATCATCCGCGCCATGTCGATGGCGCGATGGTGCCTCCGGGCAAGGTCTATGGACATGGATACGCCTTCCGTGCCGGAACGAGGGCGCTGCGCGTGCCCCAGGCTGGGGCCCAAACGCCGGCCGAGCCCGAGTGGTCGGCTGGTGCCCAGGCGCATCTGGGTCTGCTGGACGATCTGACGATCGGCGCCTTCGCGCAGCGCGAGCCAGGCAATTTCGCTGTCCTTTCCCAGGAATCGGGGAGCCAGCCACAACGGGAGTATTACGGGTTTACCTCGACGTCTACCCTGGGCGGGGTGGTGCTCAACGGTGTCATCGCCCGCAGCGGGAACTCCGGCGGTGCTCGCCAGGGAAGCGCGGCTACCCGCCTGGGGCATGCCGAACTGAGTGCGGCCCACGAGCATTTCTCCCCTGGGTACCTCAGTGCTGCAAACATCGACGGGCTTGGCCTGGTGCGCGACCGCTATCTCTTTACGCTGGGCTTCCCGCTGAAATTCGGCGACCGGGTCGGCGCCAGCGTGACGGTGAACGCCGACTCGACGCACACCTGGAGCAAGCAGCAACGCGACAGGCTTCGACTTTGGCTCAGCCACGGCCTGTATAACGACATCTTCCTCGGGCACGAGGTTTCCGCCACCCGCCAGTCGTCTGCCGGCGGGGCTGGTCCGGTTGCCGCGCGCTATGGTCTGCAGGCCAGCAACAGCTGGGAGGAAACCCACTTGCGCGGCGGGCTGAACGTCGGCCTAACCGGCGCCGACCGCGGTCGCGGCTCCCTCGAAATGAGCCTGCGCGGCTCTCGCTATCTCGGTTACACCTGGACTGTCGGCGCCAACCAGCCCCTGCCGACAGGCAGGCCCTCGTTGAATGCCTCCGTATCACGGAATTTCGGCTGGACGACATTTACCGCCGCGGCATCGGTGTCAGGCAGCGGCCAGATCGGTCTGTCAGCAATGCTTTCTTTCAGCACCTATTTCGATCATGCCGGTCGTGCCCGCATGGTGGCACACAACGTTGCCGAATCGGCCAATGCCGCGCCTTTCGTGTTCCTGGATCGCGATGCCGACGGGCGCTTCGATCCGGAGCGGGACGCCCCGATTCCCGAAGCCAGGGTTCGCATTGGCAAGCGTCTGATCGAGGACAGGCAAACAGATGCCGACGGACGAATGATGATCACCGGCCTGCCACCCCTGCAGCCGGTGACGATTGATGTCGACTCCGATTCGCTGTCCGATCCCTTCCTTGGCTCGCTCAATCGCGGCATGCATTTCCAGGCCCGTCCCGGCCTGATACCCGAGGTGGTTCTGCCCGTCGTGGAGCTTGGTGAGGTCGCGGGCAGTGTGCTGCGTGCCGAGGGCAGGGGAGCGATTCCCCTGTCCGGGGTGCGCCTGCACCTGGTCGATGGTGAAGGGATTACGATTGCTGAAACCCGTACGCTGAACGATGGCAGCTTCAGCTTCGACCGCGTGCCGCCAGGTAGCTGGCAGGTCCGAATTGCCCCCGAGCAGACCCTGCGCAACCTGATCGTGCCAGCGCTCGACGCATCGATCACAATTACCCCCACTGAGCTGCGTCGCAACGGGCTGAACTTCTTTCTGCAGATTGCCGATGGCCGCATTGTCGGCAGCCTTGCCGACCCCTCGGCGGCCAAGCCCGCCGGAGCAGCCGGGAAACCTTGACATGCGTCGGCGAACGATTCTGGGCTGCGTTCTGCTGTTGGCCGCGGGCGCGATCTTCGCCAGGCATGCGGCAGCGTGTGACGAGGTAGTGATAACACCACTCCATGATCGAATCGATTTTGGCAACCTGCGTATGCCAACTGGCGCAAGTGGTTGGCTGGTTCTCGATCCTGCCGGTGGCATCGCGGCCAGCGGGCTGGTCAATCTTGCCAGCGGAAAGCGGCCCGTTCCCGCTGAAGTGCGGGTCGAAGCGGTGGCAGGGCAACGCCTCCTGATGCAGATGGAGCATGTTCCCGGTGCCGGGGCTGACGCGTCCGCCGGGATCAGCCGGCTTGCGATCGCTGTCGATGGGCGCATGCAGCCGGATCGGGGCGGCGCCTTCGAGGTCAGCATGCCAACTGCCGCAACCGGCAAACTTGCGGCGGTAAGGATATCGATCGGCGCCGACCTGCAGATTCACCACTTCCGTTCCCCCCTGATCCTGCGCGACAGCATTCGCCTGCGCTGCCTGTCGCGCATCGGCCGGTGAGTCGGCGGCGCCGCATGCCGTCCCGGACGCAGGCCAATCCTGACCGGCAGGCGGCGGCGTGGACGGCCAAACTATCCGGATGAAAATTCGAGCACTGCTTTGTCTGGTTCTGTTCTGCGCCTGTACCTTGGTGCTGGCCGCTTCACCAGTGGCCACGCTGGGCGATCTTGCCGTTCTGGAGGATAGGGGGGCACCGAAACCATCGATTCCATTGCGGGACGGTCGTCAACTGACTTCCGGCCGCTACCGGGGAATGTCTTCGCCGGCGGCTACACTACCGCAGCTAAGCAGTGTTTTATCAGCACACTACCCGAATTCTCTAAGCATCGTTCGACCAAGGGCACGGTTCATGCCAATTGTCACGATACGCTTCGTTGAGTGGGGCATTTTGGCCGGCTGTCAATTATCTACGATCTCTGACAAGAGCCTGTTCGTACCGGCTGAATTTCAGCCAGTTTGAAGGAGGTATGCCGGTTTAAAACTGGCCAGGGTGTTCAACCTAACCTGTGCAATTTTTGCGCAGGAGCGAGAGAGGGTGATCACCATGGAGATGTTCGGTAAGGTTCGCAGGATGTTTTTTCGGGACGGCAAGTCCCGGTCGGAGATAGCGCGACGGACAGGGTTGTCGCGAACAACAATCAAGAAGTGGGTAAAAGTTCCGCTGGGAACGGAACCCAAATATCAACGAGCCAGTAAGCCCGGCAAGCTCAGTGAGTTCAAGGACGACCTGGTCCGGGCGCTGAAAGCGGATGCCCATCGTCCACGTCGCAATCGGCGCACGGCACTGGCTCTATTCCAGACCATCAAGGCCAAGGGATATGCCGGGGGCTACACGGCGGTCACGGACTTCATCCGTGGGTGGCACGCGAGCAACGGTCATGCGATCACCCGTGCATTTGTTCCGCTGCAATTCGAACCGGGGGAGGCACACCAGTTCGACTGGAGCGAAGAACACCTGATGATCGGTGGCGTTTGGCGCAAGCTCATGGCGGCGCATCTCAAGCTCTGTTTCAGCAAAGCGTTTGTTGTCCAGGCTTACCCGATGCAAAGCCACGAAATGCTGTTCGATGCCCACACACGATCCTTCGCCGCCTTGGCCGGCATTGCCCGTCGCGGCATCTACGACAATATGAAGACGGCGGTGGTCAAGGTCAAGAAGGGCAAGTCGCGGATCGTCAATCAGCGCTTTGCGGCGATGACTGCGCATTACCTGTTTGATCCTGACTTCTGCAATGTGGCCTCGGGATGGGAGAAAGGCGTCGTCGAGAAGAACGTTCAGGACAGCCGGCGCCGACTCTGGCAAGACGCAGCCAATGAACGCTTCGGCTCCTTCACCGAACTCAACTTGTGGTTGCTGGCGCGTTGCCGGACGTTGTGGCATGAACTCAAGCACCCCGAATACGACCTGACCCTGGCCGAAATGCTGGAGCAGGAGCAACCCTACCTGATGCCGATGATCACACCGTTCGACGGCTATGTCGAAACGCTGGGCAAGGTATCCAGCACCTGCCTGGTCATTGAAGATCGGAATCGCTATTCGGTGCCGTGCGAACTGGTCGGCCAGATGGTCAGCATCCGGATCTATCCCGAGCGGATCGACCTGGTCGCCCACGATGCCGTGGTGGCCAGTCATGTCCGCTGCTTCGGCCGCAACGAAACGCGCTACGACTGGCAACATTACCTCCCGTTGATTGAACGCAAGCCGGGGGCGTTGCGCAATGGTGCGCCATTTGCCGATATGCCCGCCTCATTCAAGCAGTTGCGCGGATTGTTGCTCAAGCACGAAGGGGGCGACCGGGTCATGGCCAAGGTGCTGGCTGCCGTACCCAAACATGGGCTGGAGGCAGTGCTGGTGGCTGTCGAACTGGTGTTGGAATCGGGCAATCCCAGCGCCGAGCATATTGAGAACGTGCTGCACCGGCTCAAATCGCCGCCACCGCCAACGCCGGTCGCGACCGAACTCACCGTGAGCGAAGAACCTGTGGCCGATACCGGGCGCTATGACAGTCTACGCATGGAGGTGACTCATGCGTGATATCGCTGCTGAATTCAAAAGCCTGCGCATGCACGGGATGGCGAGCGCCTGGGAAGACTTTGTAGCCCAGGGTGACTCGCTTACTCTTCAGACGTCCCATAGGCTGATCGAGCATCTGCTTCAGTCCGAGCACACGGACCGTCACGTGCGTTCGATCAGTTACCAGCTGCATTCCGCCAAATTCCCGGTGCATCGTGACTTGGCCGGCTTCGATTTCGCGCAGGCCAAGGTCGATCAGCGTCTGATCATGGAACTGGCCGACCTATCCTTCACAGAGCATGGCCACAACGTGGTGTTCATTGGCGGGACCGGGACCGGGAAGACGCATCTGGCCACGGCACTCGGGGTGTCAGGCATTACCCAGCACAACAAGCGCGTACGCTTTTACTCGACGGTCGATCTGGTCAATCTGCTGGAGCAGGAGAAAGCCGCCGGCAAAGCCGGCAAGCTGGCCTTCGGGTTGATGCGCATGGATTTGGTCATTCTCGATGAGCTGGGCTACTTGCCCTTCAGCCAGGCAGGCGGTGCGCTGTTGTTTCACCTGCTCTCAAAGTTGTACGAGCACACCAGCGTGATGATCACCACGAATCTGACCTTTGCCGAATGGGCCAATGTCTTTGGCGATGCCAAGATGACCACGGCCTTGCTCGATCGCCTGACGCATCACTGTCATCTCGTGGAAACCGGAAATGAGTCGTATCGTTACCGACATAGCACGGCAACAGCAAAATCTCGGATCAAGGCCAGAGAGCAGAGCAAACGGGGCAAGGCTACTGTCGAGGTCGAGCCATTCTGATCGGCCGCGCGGGGAATTCCACTACGGGCTACGCCCTGCGCGCATTTCCCCACGCAACCAAAAACCAACTCAACTGCGGAGGTGAATCAGCTCAAACTACGCTACACTTATCCACAGCTGATCTCATGACAGACAGCTATAGCCCCTGGCCAGAGTTCAATCGGCACGCCTGATCAGAATTCACCCGGCGCGGACACTTTGGGAGCAAGATGTCGAGAGTTCGAATCCCTCCACCCCGACCATTGGATTCAAGTAGTTATCAAGTAACAAAGATGTGCCGCCATCGGCGGTGCTACTCAGGGGCTACCAAAGGTCCCGAATTGGTGAGGTGCAGCATGTCGGGGTCAAAGCTGCTCTTGTTCAGGATCTGGAAGCCGACACCGTAACCCCGCGAGTCATCTACCATTCGATAGTCGTGGCGGTTGACGATCAGGTTCCCGTGATTTGATGAGGCCATCACAAATGCAATCGGCCGGTTTGGGTATGGCATCTCTACTGTCTTCGTGTGTGTCTTGTCGATTTCTGGTTTCCGCCGCGTCCCAGCACGTGAACCGGCCCTCGCCAACGATAGGGTCTAATAAGAGTGAGAAAGCGAGAGCCCACCGCCCCAGTCCGGGCTGCCGTCTGAAAGTCCTTTGACCAGATAAAGCTGAGCCTTCGTTGAATCGCTCATTTTGTGGGTCATGAAGCCGGTGAGTTCACTCGTGTGCTTGCCCGTATCGATGACTTTCGGTCGATAGTCCCAGGTCAGGCCGAAAGCAGTAAGACTTGATGTTTTGTGAGAGAACCCAATGCCCGCATAGGGTACGTTGCGAAAATTGATGCCGGTTGGATCGCCAAAAATCTTATAGCCGAGCGTTGTGAAGAGGGCGGTCGTGCCGAGGTTTTTGTAGAGGTCGACTTGCGCTGAGAAGTCATTCTTCTCGGTCCCCAGTCCCTTGCCGGCATCGGCCGTGCCCCATTTGACTTTGCCAGTGAGGTCGATGGCAATACCGCTGGCGGTGTTGTTGTACGCCATCCATGTCAGGCTGGTTACAAGATCGCCCGCTCCGCTTTCGGTACGGCGACTACCCGTTCCACCGGATGAGGGCCGTCCATCGGGCCCCAGCGAGGTGCCGGTGGGAGCGGTAACGCGCAGCCAGGGCAGTGAGGCTTTCAATGTCAGGTTTTCGGTTTCATACTTGATTCCCATCGGAATGCTGGCCACGGTAGTCGTACTAGTTGTGCCGTAGTCTCCTGACGTGTAGTCGGCGCCCAAGGATGCCGACAGTTTGTTCTGCGCGCATATTGGACTGGCTATTGCCATCGCCGTCGCAAGGAAGATGGTTTGCTTGATCATGGTTCAGTTCTCGGCTTATCAGGTGGTTGAGGCAAATCAGACCTTCACAGGGGGGCAAACTGGAGGCGCCCATCCCGACTTTGGCTCCGTCTGGACCCTTGCGCCTCGTGCCGCGGCTAGAATCCCAGTTTGTCTGATTTGTTATATTTGTAACTTTTATTGAATTGTATCCGAGTTCGGCGGGTTTGGGAGGGGCTGCCGTTCCATCCGTGCGGTCGGCGGCGATGAAATTCGGCAATTCCGCGACAGCGTGATATTGCGCTGCGGCGAGGCAGGTGTTTGCCCAATAAGCTGAGCGGCTGGGGTGACACACTGTTACGTTTTGCAGACAAAGGCGCCACATGGCGGCGCTCGGTTCCCAGCTACTCTGTTGGTGTCCGATCGCAGGACCTGAACGCGGACTGTAGTGCCTGGCGCATTGGCAAACCGCGTTGGGCGTTTCGGTCTCTTGCTGCCCGCCGATGTTGGCGGGCGATCGCCAATTTGCCGCTGCCCAGAATCCCTCCAATGAAAACCGCCCTCGCAATCATCATCAATTTTCTATTGGCAACAGGTGCATGGGCTGCCGCCGTGGTCCAGTCGGTGTCGGGCGAAGTGCGGGTTGAAGCTGCTGGCATGAACACTGCCCTGCAAATGGGCCAGGCTGTCGGCAGCGGCAATGTTGTCCATACCGGCGCCGATGGTCGGGTCGTATTGCGCTTCGACGACGGACAGATGGCGGCTGTCAGTTCCGAATCGTCGCTGCGTGTCGATGAGTATCGATTCGACAAAACTCATCCCGAGCAAGGAAGCAGCAGGCTTTCCTTGCTCAAGGGGGCGTTGCGAGTCGTTACCGGACTGATCGGGCATCGCAATCCGGAATCCTTCGTTCTCTCGACGCGGAATGCGACGATTGGTGTCCGCGGGACGGATTTCATGGTTGCAATAGCAAATCCGGTGTACCTGACCGTGAATCAGGGGGCGATCGTGGCAAGAAATCGAGCCGGCTCACAAACATTTTCAGCCGGTTCATTGGGCGTCGTGACCGCCCCCACGAGCCTGGCAAAGCCAATTGTCGCAAGCGCCCTTCCTGAACGAGTGAATGCTGATTTCTCAGCCCTCCGCGGCGTTTCCGGGCTCCCAGCTGGCGGCGGATCCGGTGTAATTCCGGGCCAGACGGGCGAAGGCCGCAAGCGCGAGGCTCTGGCAGAGCAGAAGAAGGCAAATCACGCTGAAGATGCGGAAAAGGACAAGCGCAAACCTGATACCGAGCTCGCCGAACGCGCTAACCCTTCCGGAGGGCGAGACAGTGCCGAGCGAACCGATTCGGGGATGAAGACAGAAATGCTTGATCGCATGGAGGCGTCCCAAAAGGCCGGCAAGATTGAGAGGGCCGAGAAGGTCGACAAGATCGAGGAAGTTGAAAAAGTCGAGAAAGTCGACAAGATCGAGAAGGTTGAGCGGGTCGAGAAGGTTGAGCGGGTCGAGAAAGTCGAGCGGGTCGAGAAGGTTGAGCGGGTCGAGAAAGTCGAGCGGGTCGAGAAGGTGGAAAAGATTGAGCGACCCGAGCGAGTCGAGCGCGTCGAGCGCGTCGAGAAGATTGAAAAGGTCGAGAAGATAGAGCGGCCGGAGAAAAGTTCTCGTGGCTAATTCTACTTTGTCAGATTGAATTTCAACTATCTGCCGTTGTCATCTGATATAATGCAACGCATTGATTCTCATGTTATTTACTTTGGAGTTGATAAATACGATGTCAACTCAAA
>Ga0172373_10004596_pt1 | contig 19344 bp, 13 predicted proteins | sample Lak10m_2_FD_114546 | JGI IMG/M metagenome (GOLD analysis project Ga0172373, IMG submission 114546) | Freshwater microbial communities from Kabuno Bay, South-Kivu, Congo - kab_092012_10m | ecosystem: Environmental > Aquatic > Freshwater > Lake | place: Democratic Republic of the Congo...
GCGCGCCCCGCACGCGCACCGCCCGTCGCGCAGCGCGAAGCGGTCGAGGCGGTAGCCGTTCCGGCCCACGACCACCGCGCGGCAGCTCGGGCAACGCGTGGATTGGCCCTCGGGGTCCACCACGTTGCCGGTGTAGGCGTACCGGAGCCCCTCGACCTGCGCGACGGCGCGGGCGCGCCGCAGCGTGTCGGGGGGCGTGGGGGGGCGGTCCAGCTTGAAGTCCGGGTGGTAGGCGGTGAAGTGGATCGGGACCTCCGGTCCCAGCTCCTCGCGGACGAAGGAGCAGAGCGCGTGGAGCTCGGCGTCGCCGTCGTTCTCGCCGGGGATCAACAGGGTGGTGAGCTCGACCCAGGTGCGACCCTCGCGGACGAGCCAGCGCAGGGTGTCCTTCACCGGCTCCAGCTCGCCCCAGCACAGCTCCCGGTAGAACCGCTCCGAGAACGCCTTCAGGTCCACGTTCGCGGCGTCCATGCCGGCGAAGAACTCCTCGCGCGCCCCGGGCGAGATGTAGCCGGCGGTCACCGCCACGGTGCGCACGCCCCGCGCCCGGCAGGCCTGGGCGACGTCCAGGGCGTACTCGGCCCAGATCACGGGGTCGTTGTAGGTGAAGGCCACCGACCGGCTCCCGGTGGCGACGGCCGCCTCGGCGATCTGCTCGGGCGTGGCGTGGTCCATCAACCGGTCCATCTCGCGGGCCTTGGAGATGTCCCAGTTCTGGCAGAAGCGACAACCGAGGTTGCAGCCGGCCGTCCCGAACGAGAGCACCGGGGTCCCGGGCAGGAAGTGGTGGAGGGGCTTCTTCTCGATGGGGTCGACGCAGAAGCCGGAGCTCCGTCCCCAGGTGGTGAGCTCGACGCCGTCCGGCGTGCCCCGACGGACGAAGCAGAAGCCCCGCTGGCCGGGTCCGAGCCGACAGGCGCGCGGGCACAGGTCGCAGACCTGCCGGTCGCCCTCCGGGTGGGCCCAACGGCTCATGCGGGCGCGCACACCTTGGTGACCTCGAAGCGGGCCATGTCCACCGCCACCCAGGGGGGCAGGCCGGCCTTGCGGCGGCAGTGGGCCAGCTGCTGCTCGGCGGTGTCCACCCCCTCGATGTCGGGCAGGAGCACGCCGCGGCGGCCTCCGTGGCTGACCACCAGGCCGTACCGGCTCGGATCGAGCCGGTCCAGGGTCGAGACCGGCTCCGGTGGCTCCAGGACGGACACCTCGACGGTCAGATCGTCGAGCTCCTCCCGGGTGACCGGACGGAAGCGGTCGTCCTCCACGGCCGAGGCGACCGCGAGGCGCGCGGTCTCCTCGCCCACTGAGCCGGTGGTGGGGGCGGTGGTGCCCACGCAGCCCCGCAGCTCGCCGTCGGCCCGCCGCAAGGTGACGAACACCGCCGCCGGCGGGCCCACGGGCGGCGCGCGGTAGGGCTCGCCGGCCAGCAGCGCCCGGATGGAGCTCCGCGCCACCGCGTAGAGCGGCGGCGCTTCGTCCACGAAGACGGCCTCGGTGTAGCCCACCCCCCACGGGCCCTCGTAGGACAGGACCTCGTCGTTCCGGGGCGCACCCGCCGCGGCCACCGCCACGAGCGTGGTCGCCACCACGTCCTCGGCGGCGGCGGCACGCCAGGGCAGGTCGGCGAGCCCCGCCCACCGCCGCGCGCGCAGGGCCGCCACGAAGGCGGCGTCGAAGCGGGGGGCGTCGGGGTGGAAGCCGGCCGGGGCGCCGGGCTCGAGCCGGTGGCTCATGTCGCCCGACGCGATGACCAGGGTCCGGCCGGGGAGCGAGGCGAGCGCACGGCCCAGCTCGGCCTCGCCGCCCTCCTCCCAGGGGAGCGCGATGACCGCGGTGGGCCCGCGCCAGCCGGCTGCGTCGAGGAAGGCGAGCGGCACCATCGCGCCGTGGTCCAGGCGGTCGGCACGCACGGTGGGGAGGCCGAGGGCGTCGGCCACCTCGGGCGCGTCGGGCAGGTCCACCCGCAGCTCGGGGGCACGGAAGTCGCCGAGGTCGCCGCGCAGGCGCCCCCGCCAGGCCGAAAACCCCACCCGGCGCCGCGGGGAGTGGGGGCTGATCAAAACGAGGCGATCGGCGGGGTGCGCGACCGCCCGGGCCGCCACCTCCCGCATCGCGCGAGTGGTCCGCCGGCAGCGCCCCGCCTCCGCCCCGGCGACCTCGGGGAGGACGATGGGGGCGTGGCACATCAGGGCCGCGAAGGGAACGCTCATACCTGCTTGGTAGTCACCGGTCCCCGGCCCCCGTGGGGGGCACCCACCAGGCGGCATCGTCCCCCGTGCGGAGGGTCGGCGGCCCAAGGCGGGCCTCGGTGCGCAGCCGCGCCGCCGCCCCGAGGGCCACCACCACGCAGCCGCGGCACTCCGCGGCGGGGCCGGGCCGGTTGGGATCCACGAGCAGGCGGCGTCCGTGGGCGCGCTGGTCGTAGAGGACCCGCTGCGGGTTCACGCCGGGGCCCACCGCGCCCTCCACCGCCACCGGCCCGTCGGGCAGCTCCGCGAGCGCCGCGTACACCTCCGGGCTCCCGGCCGGGACCCCGGGGAGCGGCACCCGCGCCGGGGAGACCAGGACCACCTCGCCCACCACCACCGCCGCGGCCGCCGGCGCCCATCTTCCCAGCCGGTTCGCCCCCCGCGCGGCCACCACCACCACCACGAGCTGCCCGAGCAGCCACACCCGCGCCCGGTGGTTGAAGCGATCGGCGAGCGGGAGGGCATCGAAGGCGGCGGCGACGGGGTTCTCCTCCAGGCGAGGTCGGCCCGCCACGAACACCGGTCGGTCCAGGGCCACCCCGGCGAGCAGCGCCGCCCCTCCCAGCGCGGGGTGGAGGTCGGCGGCGGCCAGGGCGATGGGCGCCCACCCCACGTAGGTGGGGTGCTCCCGGCCCGGCCCGGCCGGCTCCGCGCCCGGGGCGACGAACGCGGCCAGGTCCGCGCGGCGGACGGGGTTCACGCGCCAGCGCGGTTCGTCCACCACGGGCGGGCTGCCGGAGCGGTGGGTGTCCCCCCTGATCCGCGCCGCGAAGGGGAGCGCGGCAGGCGCCGCCAGGGCGCCGGCGACGATCGCCCCGACCACCCAGCGCGCCATTCCGTCGCGGCGGGCGCGGGCGAGGCCGACCACCAGGGCGGCCGCGGCGCCGAGCCAGGCCAGGTAGAGCCCGCACCAGGCGAGCACGCCGAGCGCCGCCCCCCCGGCGCGCGGCCGACCCGACACCAGGAGCGCGAGCGCGACGGCCAGGAGCCCGATGGCGCCGTCCTCGGTGAGCCCGGAAGCGAGCGAGCCGAGCCAGATGGGCGCGAAGGCGAGCCCGGCCGCACCGACGAGGCCGACCCCGCCGGCGGCGCGCGCCAGCGCGCCGCCGCCCACCGCGGCGAGCACCACCCAGCCCGACCAGAGCCCGTTCCAGGCCGCGGTGGGGCCCACCAGGCGCGCCGCCCCGGCGGCGAGCCAGGTGGGCAGCGGGTCGATGACCGGCCAGCGCCCGGCTCCCGAGACGAGGTCCGTGCCCGTGGGCCACGTGGGCCAGCCCGCCGCGGCCCAGGCCTGCACCCAGAGGTGGCCGGGGGCCTCGGCTCCGGCGCTGCCCACGGGCTCCCCGCGCCACCACGCCGGCCCGACCAGGACCGCGGCCGCGGCGAGGCCGAGCGCGAGCTCGGCCGCCCACGGTCGGGGGCTCCTCACGGCGCCTCGGCCGCGGGCAGCTCGTACACCACCAGCGTGGGCGCGGCGGCCCCGGGGTCGCCGAGGAAGGCGTCGAGGCCGTCCTCCCGGGCGACGGGCGCCCCGAACAGCGTGTCGGCCACCTCGAGCAGCGCCTCGAAGCCCTGGCGATCCTGGCCGAAGGGGAAGCCGTCCACGACGATCGTGCGCACGCCGAGGGCCCGCAGCCGACCGCGGGTCTCGGCCACGTCCCAGGGCAGGGCGGAGGCCCCTCCCTCGGGGAGCCGCAGGAGGGCGGCCAGGAGCCCCCGGTCGAGGTGGAAGGCCGCGCGGTCCACCACCGGTCGCCCGTGCAGCGCGCCGAAGGCGGCGACCCGCGTGTCGTATCCGGCTCCCACGTCGAGCCCCGGCCCTTGGGCGCGGTCCGGGTCGGGGACTGGCAGGGTGAGCACGGCCCCCTCCGCGGCGCGCAGCCGGTCCACGAGCCCGGTCGGGATCTCGAAGTGCCCCCCGGGGGCAGGCCAGACGGGCGAGGCCGCCTGTTGCCAGACGCCCCAGGCGAACGCGCCCGCGGCGAGGAGCGGCCCTGCGACGCGCAGCGCCGCCGGGCGATCGGACGCACACAGGCGGGTCAGCGTGGCCGCCACGCCCACCGACACCGCGATCACCGTCACCACCAGGAAGCGGTCCGGGTGCCGGAACGCCGGGAACAGCGGGACGTGGGCGTAGGCGAGCTGGTAGAGCGGCGAAGCCCAGGGTCCGCCCACCCCCGGCCCCGGCGCCTGGTGCAGATCCACGATGGGCCAGGGGCCCCAGGAGAGCACCACCGCGACCAGCGCCGCGCCGAGCCAGCCGAGGTGGCGCCGCGCATCCGCCAGCGCCCCCAGGGCGAGGAGCGCCCAGGCCGGGGCGATCCACGCCGGGTTGACCCGATGGAAGGGGTTCCACCAGGCCTCCGGGTAGAGCGGGGAGAACGCGGGGAGCGAGTCCATGAGCAGGATCCGCTGATCCTCGGTGAGCTCGGGCGACCCGGGCGCGGGAACCCCGCCCAGCGGTCCCCCCAGCGCCGGGGCGTGCCGCGCCACCCCTCCGCCTTCGGCGAAGGTGCCGAAGGCCGAGAACGACGGGCCCAACAGCACCAGCGCCACGCCGGCCGCGAGCAGCAACGCGGCCAGGCGGCGCGGGCGCGCGCGCAGGTCGGGCACGAGCGCGAGCAGGCCGGGCGTGAGCAGGGTCAGGTAGAGGGCGTGGAACCAGAACCAGTAGAGCGAGAGCGCCAGCGCGCCCCCGGCCGCCAGGGCGAGGGCCACCGGGTGCCGGCCCCGGACCACCGCGACCACCGCCGCGAGCACCAGCGGCACGGTCCCCAGGGCCCCGTTCATGGTCCGCCCCTGCGCGATGGCCATCCAGGAGGGGGCGCAGGCGGCGAAGACGACGGCCGCCCCGAGCGCGCCCACCCGGGCCGACCCGAGCGAGCGCGCCAGCGCCCAGGCGCCGAGCGCGTTGCCCCAGACGTAGAGGAGGGTGCTGAGGTTCCAGCCCGTACCCCACCCGAACAGGTGGCCCAGTGGCCAGTGGAACCACGCGATGTCCACCGTGTTCCAGAGGTGCGTGGGGAAGTTGCAGGCGATCATCGCGGAGAACGCCCGCCACGGTCGCACCCACGCGTCGAGCGGCTCGGCGCCGTGCAGCGCGAAGCACTGCATCGCCGTCTGGTTCGAACCCAGGACCCCGAGGAACTCGCTCCCGAGCGAGCGCGGGGAGGAGACGAGCCACCCGTCGTAGGGAAAGAGGTGCAGCGCCAGGGGCCAGGACACCGCCACCGCCACGGCGAGGCTCGCCGCCAGCGCGACGGCGAGATCGGGCAGCTCCGCCCGGATGGACGCCCACGCGGCGCGGAGCCGGGGGGTCACTCGGTCCTCAGGAGCGGGAGGATGGCCTCGGCCAGGCGGGCATGTGCGGCGGCGTCGAGGTGCACCTCGTCCACGAACCAGTCGGCCGCCGGCAGGCCGTCCGCGCCGGCCAGGACCTGCTCCCCGTCCACCATCGGAAGGCCCCGCGCGGCCACCGCGCGCACCTCGTCCACCACCTGCTGCGTGGCCCGGTTGGTCACGCCGTCCCAGTCGCGGGCCTGGCGAAGCCAGCGGCGCCCGTCCTCGAGGTTCCCGGCGGCGAGCTCGGCCTGACCCAGGTGCCAGGCGAGCTCGGCGTGGCGAGGATCCAGGGCGGCCGTCTCACGCAGCAGGTCGAGGTCGGCCCGCCCCAGCCGCGCGTCCACGAGCACCTGGTCGAAGCGCGCCGAGGCCGCGGCGTCCAGCACCTCGTAGCGGAAGCTGGTGCGCGGTCGCATGTGCATCTCGGACACCGGCACGACCACGACGAAGCGGGCCCCCACCCCCTGCGCCACGTCGACCATGTGCTCCAGGTTTTCGCGGAACCGTGCCGCCACCATCGCCCGCTGGTGCTCGGCCACGTCGCGCCGGAGGCGGATCACCGCCGCCGTGTCCGCCTCCCGGGCCTTCCGGGTCTCCAGCCAGCGGCGCCAGGGCTCCAGGTTCTCGCGCAGGAGCGAGTACAGGCGGGAGCTGTTCCAAAGGAGCACGTCGGCCCGCATCCACCGGGGGGAGACGGTGGACAGGTAACGCCGGTGGAACATGGCGTTCCCGCAGTCGTTGTGGCCCTCGTAGAAGACGTAGGCCGAGGGCTGCATCGCCGCCGTCTCGTCCACGATGGCCCGGATGTCCTCGCTGTCGAGGCCCGGTCCGGCCACGTTCACCACCTCCCAGGCCGTTCCCAGGCCCCGGGCCAGGCCGTCCGAGAAGGCCTGGTTCTCGGCGCCGGGGATCCCCCACGTGGTCGAACCTCCCAGGGCGAAGAGTCGGGGGCGGAGGGCCGGCACGTCGATGCGTCCGTCGTCCACCTCGCGATGGGGCAGCTTGGTGCCGTTCCGGCGCCAGCCCTTCCGCGGCCCCTCGTCGGCGGGGAGGAACCACGGGGTGGTCCGATCGCGCTCGGGGGGTCGCGGCGTGCCCGAGACCCCCACCACCCCCGCGAAGAGCGAGGCGAAGCTGGCCTCGCCCACCCCGTCCCCCCAGCTCTCGAACACGCTCCGGTGGGGCGGGGCGCCGGTGAGGAGCCTCGCCACGCCCTCGGCGGCGACCAGCAGGACGAGGTTGACCACCAGCGCCATGCCGAGCCGACGCCACCCTCGGCTCACGGCGCCACCGTGTAGAGCCAGGCCGGCCAGGGCTGCGCGCGAAGCGTGGCCGGGCCGAGCATGTCCGGGGTGATCCCCCCGTCACCCACCCGGTACACCTCCACCCCGTCGCCCGAGGCCTCGGTGGCGGGGCCCAGGCGCTCGGAGAGGTAGGCCCGGACCCGGTCCACCTGCCCCTCCTCGAGGAGCTCCGGGTGCAGGGTCACGCTCCGCAGCCCGACCTCCGCGAGCCAGCGCACGTCCTCGCTACCGGCGGGCCGGGCCCCCGGCGGCTCCGCCAGGAGCCCGCACAGCCCCTCCACGAAGGGCTCGGAGATCACCTGCCGGCGGCCCAGGTCGCGGGAGCCGCGGTCGAAGGTGTAGCGATCGCCCCACGGCACCCGCTTGTGGTGCACGGTGGCGTCCTGGAAGTAGCGCCGGAACTTGCCGATCCCCTGCTCGGGCAGGCACTCGAAGGGGAAGGGGAGGATGGCGTAGTCGGCGGGGTCGGCGCCCATGGCCACGTAGGGAGCGGGCGGTGGCTCGTGGACCACCGGGAGCGGCCAGGGGGTGGGGGAGAGCCAGAGCGACTCCGCCACGAGCCCGGCCGAGGCGAAGGCCGCGAACCAGGGGCGCCCCACGCGGTCCACCGCGAAGCCCGCCAGGATGGCCAGGCAGAGCGTGGCCACCACCGCGGCGCGGTAGGGCACCGCCACCATCTGCAGCGCGGGCACCCACTGCTTGAGGAGCCCGAGCGGGAGCGAGAGCTCCATCCCCCCGGGGGTGAGCCAGGGGCGCGCCCCCACGATCAGCCGGTCGCCGAGCATGAGGGACACCGCCACGAGCGCCGCCGCCCACCAGCCGGCCGTCGCCGCCCGCCCCGGACGCGCCCACGCCCCCAGCGCGAGGGCCAGGAGCCCCAGCCCGAGGTAGCCGACCTGGATCGCCACCCCGGCGTCCACCGGAATCTTCCCGGGCTTCACGAGCCCGTCCAGGGTGGACTCCATGAAGAGCCAGGTGGGCCGCTCGCCGGCCACCGAGATGGCGCCCGTGGCGGGGCGGAGGAGGTGGTAGTTCGGCGCGAGGTCGCGCAGCAGGTCGAAGTAGCGCAGGAGCACCAGCGACGGCCCGGCGCAGAGCGCGGCCAGGAGCACGAGGCGAGCCAGGGTGGCCCAGCTGCGACACCGCCAGAGGACCACGAGCCCGTAGGCCACGACGAGCCAGATGGAGAGGATGCCGTAGTAGGGGGTGGCGGCGAGGAGCCCGGTCCAGGCCGCGGCGCCGGCGAAGGGGGCCCAGCTCGCCCGGCCGCAGGCGTCCACCGCGAGGAGCAGGAGCGGGAGGAGGGAGTGGCAGAAGTTCGGGATCTCGCCCAGGTACACGATGGAGAGCAGGTACCCGGACACCCCCCAGCCCACCCCGGTCACCCACGCGCCCGGCTCGCCCACCCCCTGCCGGCGCGCCAGCGCGTGCGCCGCGGCCCCGCCCAGCGCCCCGAGGACGAGCCAGGTCAGGTTGAAGGCGGCGAGCGCGGAGACGAGCGGGCGGAAGAGCGCGAACACCGCCAGCGCCGGCCAGCCGATCAGCACCACCGCGCCTCCGGCCGGGTACCCCCGGTCCCAGAGCCAGAGCGGCACCCGACCCTGCCAGCCCTGCACCACGGTGTCGAAGATCCACAGGTGGGAAGAGCCGAAACGCGTCTCGACCCAGCGGTCCCCCGGGTCGAGCGCCATGGGCCAGGTCACCCCCACCCAGAGCAGGAGATGGACCAGGAAGGGCAGGAGGGGGCGCAGCCGGCTCATCGCTGCCCCAGGGCGGCGCGCAGCGCCGGGGCGATGGCCTCGGCGATGCGACGGTGTCCCTCGCCGCTCGGGTGGGCGTCCTCGGCGCTCACCCAGTAGGGGCGGCCGTCCCCGGCCGGGAAGGCCCCGCTCGTGTCCACCACCGCGAGGCCGGCGGCCCGGGCGTCGGTGGCGAGCGCCGCGTACACCTCGGCGAGCGGATGGTCGGACCCTGCCACGTGCAGCTCCGGCATCAGCGCCACCACCCCCGGCACCCCGCGCCGGGCGCACGCCTCGCCCAGCCGGGCCAGCGCCGCCCGCGCGGAGGCCCGACCCGGCGCCCCCTCGGCATGCAGGGCCCGGTAGGCGGCCTCCCATCCCGCCCCGGCGTCGCGGGCGCGGCGGACCCGGTCCAGCCGGGTGGAGACGAGCAGCGCGAGCCGGCTGCGGAACCACCACGGGTCGGCCTCGGGCCCGGCCACCGGCTCGGCGTCGTTCACGAACCAGGCGAGCAGCACCACCTCCGGCTGCCAGGCGAAGCCGAGCTCCTCGGCGACCGCCACCTCCTGCACCGTGCCGTACCCCGGCACGCCGGTGTTCAGCACCCGCACCGGCCCGAGGTCGGCGAGGAGGGCCGGGAGCCGCGCCGCGAAGCCCTCCTCCTGCCGGACCCCCCACGCGAAGGCGATCGAGTCGCCCAGGAGCAGCACCCGCCGGCCCGGCGCGTCCAGGGCGTCCGGCTGCCGCAGCCCCGCCTCGTTCGTCCGCACCGGGACGCCGTACAGGCTCGTGTCCACCCCCGGCCGGTGCGCCCACCGGCGCCCCCCTTCCACGGGGACGCGGAGCTCGGTGCGCCAGCGCCACATCTCGACGTCGTAGAAGCGCTCGTCGGCCGCGAGCCCGCGGGCCACGCCCTCGGCGAGCGCGGCGGAGCCGATGAGCGAGGCCAGCACCAGGCCGAGGCGCGCGCCCCAGCCCACGGATCGGCCGGACGAGGGGGCGGGCTCAGCCGCCATCGTGCCCTCGGGCGGGGACGAGCGCCTCCACCGTCCACCGGCCGTCCTCCACCCGGCACCGCACGTCCCGGTCGCGCAGGCGGAAGGCGTAGGTGCCCTCGCGCGCCCCCGGTCGGCGCGGGTCGAGCGCGAGCGCGCCCAGGATGAGCGCCCGGGTGGCCGGGTCGGTGTCCGCCTCCGCGGCGGCGCTGAACACGACCGGCATGCGGGGCAGCTCGCCGGCCGCCCAGCCCACCGTCGCGTCCGGGATGGCGTCCGCGTAGGGCAGGTAGGGCTTCAGGTCCCAGATCGGCGAGCCGTCCAGCAGGTCCACGCCGGCCACGTCGACCTCGAGCCCGCGCACCGCCACGAGCTTCACCGCGGACAGGCCGAGGTGGTTCGGACGGTGCGGGGAGCGGGTGGCGTACACCCCCACCCGGGCGCCCACCGCCACCCCCTGCCGCCGCGCCGCGGCCAGGCGGGGCGGGCGGACCGTCATCCGCGTGTCGCGGGCGGCGTGGAAGCCGAAGATGACCCACACGTGCGAGTACCCCTCGAGCCCGCGGAGGGCCTCGGGGACCACGCGCGCGGGATCCAGCACCAGCGTGGCGGTCGCCTCCGGGACGAGCCCCGGCTGACGGGGGATGGCGAACTTGTCGCCGAAGCAGGACCGGACCACGCCGATGGGCTGCATCACCACGCCTGGACCTGGGCCACCAGCCGCTCCTCCACCGCGTCGCGCTCCACCGGCCGACCCAGCTCGCGGGCCATGCTGGTCATGATGGACGCCTCGAACCCGCACGGGTTGATGCGGGCGAACCAGGACAGGTCGGTGTCCACGTTCAGCGCGAGGCCGTGGAAGGTGACCCAGCGCCGACAGGCGATGCCGATGCTGCCCAGCTTGCGCCCCCCGTGCCAGACCCCGGTGTTGCGTACGTCGCGGCCGGCCGCGAGGCCGAACCCGGCGCACACCTCGATCATGAGCTGCTCGAGGCGCCGGAGGTGGGCGTGGAGGTCCCGGGCGGGGCCCTCCAGCGCGAGGATGGGGTACGCCACCACCTGCCCCGGTCCGTGAAAGGTCACGTCCCCCCCGCGCTCCACCTCCACCACCGGCACCTCGCCCGGGTCGAGCACGTTCGCGGCGGCCCCCCGGGTGCGGCCCACCGTGTAGACCGGGTCGTGCTCGCACACCACCACCACGTCCTCGATGCTCCCCGCCGCCCGCTCGGCCACCAGCCGGGTCTGCAAGGCCCAGGCCTCAGCGTAGGGGACGCGCCCGAGGCGCATCACCCGGGCCAAATCGCCTCCGCGATCCGCGCGTGCACCGCCTCCGGCGAGGCGGACGCGTCCACCCGGAGCACGTTCCACCCCGGCGAGGCGCGCAGCGCCGCCTCATAGCCGGCCGCCACCGTCGCGAGGCGGTCCAGGGTCTCGAAGCGGTCCCGGGGCGCCCCGCGCCGCTCGATGCGGGCCAGGCAGGCCTCGGGGGGGAGGTCCAGGAGCACCGTGAGGGTGGGGGCCGGGAAGGCCCGGTTGAGCTCCATCACGTGGGCGAGCCCGTGGGCCGCGGCCTGGTAGGCGAAGGACGAGAGCGCGTAGCGATCGGAGAGGACCACGGCCCCGCGGGCCAGGGCGGGGAGCACGAGGTGGTCGAGGTGATCGCGACGGTCGGCGGCGAAGAGGTAGGGGAGCACCGCGTCGCCCACCCGCCGGTCGTCCCCGCCTCCGGCCACGAGCTGGGCACGGATCAGGCGGCCCACCGGGCCGTCGGTGGGCTCGCGCGTGGTGACCAGCTCCCGGCCGGGCTCCCGGCGGGCCCAGGCAGCGGCCAGCATGGCCACCTGGGTGGTGCCCCCCGACCCGTCGAGCCCCTCGATGGTCACGAAGCATCCGCCAGACGGATCTTTGACTGGAACCTTCACGCTGCCCGCGGCAATCTCTTCGCGCTTCGAGGACACGTGCATGTTCTACCTCCTCTCCATCGCCCACGCCGCGCCCACCGAGCTGCACGACCGGCTGATGGAGCGCTTCCACGGGACCTTCGAGGCCGCCGAGGAGGCCCCGGTGTGCATGACCGGGCTCGTGAAGGAGCTGAAGGAGAACTGGGAGGTCTTCACCCCGGAGGAGCGCGCCGAGCTGACCCAGCGCCTCGACCCGGGGCGCGCCGACCTGTTGGCGCCCGTGGCCTCTCCCACCGCGCCGCCCCCTCCGGGCGGGACCCCGACCGACACCTGCCAGGGGCAGGAGCGGGCCAACCGCGTGACCGGCTCCCACTTCTCGGTGGAGTGGGACACCGCCATCGACGAGCGCACCGCCGAGGAGTTCCTCGAGGCGCTCGAGTCCGCCTACGTCAAGGAGGTGGACGAGCTCGGCTGGGAACCCCCCGTCGGGTACGCCTCCTACCTGATGAAGGTGGAGGTGGTCTCGGTCAACTACGCCGGCGCCTACACCACCGTGGAGCAGTGCGGCCGGAGCTACCTGCCCTACATCGTGGCCTACGCCGGGTCCTTCCAGGGCAACTCCGACTGGTACGAGACCATGGCGCTGCACGAGTTCAACCACGCGCTGCAGTTCTCGTACGGCTACGGGCCCGAGTTCTGGATCTGGGAGGCGACCGCCACCTACATCGAGGAGCAGGTCGAGCCCGACAACAACTGGTGGTCCACCTACGTGACCGGGTACTCCGGCAACCCGCACCTGCCGATGAGCGCCGAGTCCCAGCAGGACTACGACATCTTCTACCACATGTACGGCATGGCCATCTGGGGCTTCCACCTCGAGGAGCACATGGGCGACGCGGACACCGTCCGCAAGATGTGGGCGTGGGCGTCGCGCAACGGCAGCTACTACGACCTGGACATCGAGGAGATGACCGAGGGCGCCGGGGTCGACTTCGAGGACGCCTACACCGACTTCGTCGCTCGCAACGCCGCGATGGACTACCGTGAGCACCGCCTCTACATGGAGGTGGAGACCACGGACGAGGTCGACTCCCTCCCGGCGGACGGCGCGTCCGGGAACCGCGACACCCCCGGCGGGTACGGGCAGAACTACATCCACATCGACAAGTCCGCTGGCGAGGGGGGGCGCACCCTCCAGGTCACCCTCCAGAGCGACGAGAACGTGAGCTGGCTGGTGGAGCTCGTCGAGGTCACCGACGACTCGGTACACCGCTTCGTCCACGAGATCGGCGAGGAGGAGGTCGTCGTGGAGCTCACGGCCTTCGGCGACCGCGACGTGATGCTCGCGGTGAGCCCGCTCAAGCACAACAACAGCAAGGAGTACACCTACTCCTGGGAGGCCGTGCTGCTCGATGAGGTCGTCACCGACCCGGGCGGCACGGACCCCGGCGGCACGGACCCCGACGACACCGACGGCGGCGAGGACGGCAACGCCGACGGCACGGGCAGCTTCGACACCGACGGCAAGGGCCAGGGCAACGGCTGCAACACCACGCCCGGCGGGGCGGCCGGGTTCGGAGCGCTGCTGGTGGCCGGCGCGCTGCTCCTCGGACGGCGGCGGTAGCCGGGGGCCACCCCGACCTCCGCTGATGGGCCGGTGGACGCGGGGCCCTCCGCTCCTCCGGTGGTACCCTGGACAGGCACGGAAGGCGGAGGAGAGATGTTCGTCGTAGCCTTGGTTGCGCCCGCCTGGGCGTGCGGGGGGTTCGTCACGCTCGACCACGCCGAGGCGCTGGCCGCCTCGGACGCGCAGCAGGCCATCTTCGAGGTGGGGGCGGACCAGGTGGTCGTGGAGTACCGCGCCCACTACGACGGCAACGCCGCCGACTTCGGGTGGATCATCCCCGTTCCCGGGCCCGTCTCCGACGTGGCGGAGGGCGACGCCGGGCGCTTCGACGCGCTCGCCGAGCTCACCGCCCCCCAGGTCAACTACTGGGTCGCCCCCGAGGACGACGACGGCTCGGGGGGCTGCGGCTGCCTCCCCGGACGGGCGCTCAAGGGCGGGGACAACTTCGACAGCGCCGCGGGCGGCGACCGGCTGGGCGTCCACGTGGTGGGCAGCGGCTACGCGGGGGACTTCCAGTACACCATCCTGGACGCGAGCGACGCCACCGCGCTCACCACCTGGCTCGACGCCCACGGGTACGACACGACCTACGCCGACGCGCCCATCGCCGCCTACGTGGCCGACCCCGTCGGCTTCCAGTGGGTGGCGGTGCAGCTCACTCCCGACACCCCCACCACCCCCGAAGGCGGGGTCAACCTCGCCCCGCTGCGCATCACCTACGGCGCTTCGGGCGACGGTGTCCTCCGCCCGTTGTTCCCCGCGCGCATGGGCAGCACCATCCAGCTCCCCCAGGTGCGCAACGAGATGTACGTGCTGGGCGATACCCCGTTCACGGTCGGGAACGGCTGGGTCGCCAACGAGGACTTCCACCTCTACGTCGAGGAGGGGGGCGACCCCGAGCTCGCGTACGAGGGCCTCCTGCTCTCGGTGGGCGGGTCGCAGCAGGGCGCGGTCACCGTGTGGCGCGACGTCTACGACCAATCGGGCCCCACCCCGGTGTGGCTCACCCGCTTCGACGCCGTCGTCGCCCCCGGCACCTACACCACCGACATGAGCTTCGTCGCCGCGCCCGACGCCGACGCCCGCGGGTTCTTCATCGAGGTGGGCGGCTACGGCTACACCCTCCTCGCCCCCGTCGGCCTGCTCGGCGGGCTCGGCGCGGCCTGGGCGGCGCGCCGTCGGGAGCTCAGTCCTCTACGACGGCCGCGGCACCCAGGGCGGTGAGGAGCCCGGGGACCTGCGCGCGCAGCGCCGCCACCCGGGCGTCCGGGAGGGGTCCGCCGCGGGCCGGACCGGGGAGCCAGAGCTCGACGCTGTTCACCGGGTCGCCCAGGAGCCGCACGCGCGCGCCGTCGGCGGCGACGCCGTTCACGTAGTCGCCCTCGGCGTCGCTCTCGCGGACCGCCCAGGTGAAGCCCGGAGCGGCGGCCTCCAGCCGAGCCCGCGCGTCGCGCGGGGCGAGGGCCGTGCGGCCGGCCCAGCCGTAGACGTCCTTCACTTGCCGAACACCAGGTAGTCGGTGGCCCCCAGCGCCTGGGGTGCCTTGTCGGTGAGCCCGACGAAGTTCACTTCACGACCGAGGATGCCCTGCCACTTCTCGGCGAAGGCCTTCAGGGCCGGGTAGACCTCGACCGTGTGCCGCGTCTTGAAGATGTGGGGCATCTGGGGGTGCGCGCCCTTGCCGGCCGCGCTCATCGCGTCCACCATCTGGGCGCTGGACAGCCCCAGGTCGATGTCCGCGAGCTCCGACGGGTTGGCGTCGAAGTGGTGGCCCAGCATCTTCTTCGGGTTCTCCGAGTAGAAGGTGGTGGACGTGCCCTTCATCGAGACCTGGGCGTCGCCCAGGCCCGCCTCGTCCAGCACCTTGGCCAGGTCGCGGCGGAAGGTCTCGTACTGCTGCGGATTCTCGAAGGTGAGCGGGCACTTCTTCTCGCGCATCCAGGCCAGGCGCTCGGCGCTGACCCCGCGGGCGTTGAGGTCCGCCTGGAACATGGGGCTGTCGAGCAGCTGCTGGTTCTCGGCCTGCCGGACCTGCACCGCCACGTCGTCGCCCACCTTGGCGAGCGCCCCGGACTCGTCCATCCGGTAGCCGTCGCGGAACTTCCCGCGCAGCTCGGCCTCGGTGAGCGGGCTGCCCGGGTTGCGGGTGCGGAACTGCTCGACGAACGCGTCCTCCACGGGGGTGGCGCGGCCGGGCAGCTTGGCGATGTCGTCCGCGCTGCTGGCGCCGGCCGTCGTGGTGGGGGTGGCGGCCTCGTCCACCACCTTGGCCGCGTCGTCCGCGCCGTTGATGGCGCGAGCGGCGTCGTCCCCCTCGGAGAGGAGGCGGGCCACGTCGTCGGTGCCCTCGAGCCGCTTGAGCACGGTGGAGGCGTCGCCGAACCGGTCGAGGAGCTTCTCGGCGGTGGCGGCGTCCCCGGCCTTGTCGAGCAGGGTGACGAGCTCGTCCACCGAGCCCACCCGGCGGAGCAGGCGGGCGCCGTCGCCCAGGCTCCCGAGCCGCTGCACCACGCTGGCGAAGCGGCTGATCTTCCCGAGGCCGCCGGTGAGCCGGGCCCAGATGCCGGTGCCGACGATGCCCAGGGCGAGCTCGGTGACCGCGCGTCCGAAGAGCTTGCCGCGCTCGTAGGCGGACAGGCCCGGCGTCGTTACCGCGAGGTACACGTAGTAGCCGGCGAAGGCGATGGCCGCGATCACGCCGATGACCACGATGGCGGTGAGCACCGCCGCCCAGCCGAAGATGAGCACCAGGGCCACCACCACCACCGCGACCACCGCGGCGATGATCCAGAACAGCGGGGTGGCGAGCGCCTTGACCAGGCCGACCACCAGGTCGACCAGGCCCTCGACGATCCCTACGACCAGGCCGCCCAGGAACGAGCCCACGGACTTGATGCCGTCCCAGATCTTGCCCAGCGTGGAGCGCTCGCTCTTGCGGACGGCCTCGTCCACCGCGCCGGAGATCTCGCTGCCCACCCGGGACACCACGCCGTCCAGCTCGCGGAGCACGCCGTCCACGCGGCCGCGGAGCTCCTTGGCCGCGGTGTCGATCTGGCCCTGCCAGCCGGTGCCGGCCTCCGCCAGCGCCTTGTCCAGCGCGCTCCGGGCGTCGCCCAGGGCGAGGTCGTACTCGGCGTTGGCGGCGTCGGTCGAGGCCTGGAGCTTCTCCTCGAAGGCGGCGGTGGCCGTGGTGGCGTCGGTCTTGAAGCCGTTCACGGTGCCGTCGAGGACTTCGCCGATCCCGGCCTCGACCTCGCCGAGCTGCCCGCCGGCCTGGGCGCCGGCGCCCTGCACCGCGGTGAGCACCGCGTCCACCCGTCCCCCGGACTCCCCGAGGCCCGCCTCGACCGCGGACTCGAGATCGGCCGAGGCGCTCTCGACCGCCTCGTCCACGATCCGCACCTCGGCCACCTGGGCCACGTAGGCGTCGATCTGCTCGAGGATCTGGGCCGCGTCCTGGTCCACCCGGGCCGTGGCCTGAGCCACGCTCTCCTGGAGGGAGGCCTCGGCTCCCGGCACCACCTGCTGGAGCGAGGCGAGGTCCGTGGCCCGGCGCGCTTCGATCCGCGCCTTGGCCTCCTGACCCTTGGCCTCCACCGCGGTGCGGGCCTCCTGCCGGACCGTGTCGAGCGAGGTCGCCGCCTTGGCCCGGATGGCCTCCACCCGATTCAGGCTCGCCTGGAGCCCCTCGCCGAGCTTGGCCTGCAGCGCCGGCACGTCCGCGCGCAGCTTCTGGGCCACCTCGGCCCCCCGGGCACGCGCCTGGGTGGCCATCTCGCCCGTCGCGGAGCGGATCTGCTGATCGAGCCGACCGAGCTGGGTGTTCACGTCGGCGGCGGCCGAGGCCCCACCCTCCACGCCGTTGAGGCGGGCCAGCTGGGACTGGGCACGCGAGCGCGCCAGCGCGGACTTCTGGGTCCCGCCCTCGGTGACCCGCTGCGCTTCGGCGTCGCCCATCGCGATGGCCGCCGCCGCCTTCTCCTCGCCCAGCCGGGCCGCCCGGTCCTGGGCGTCCTTGTAGAGCGAGCGCATCGCCTGCGCCTGCGACTCGGCCTTGCGGTTCACCCCGTCCAGGCGCGCGGTGTGGACGCTGTCCACCTTGGCGAGCGCCTCGCGGGTGGCGCCGTCCACCTGGGCCAGCGCCGCTTCGTAGCGGGCCGTCACCCGCGCCGTGGACTGCTCGAGCGCCGCGCGGACCTCCCCCACCGCGGTGGTCGCCGCGGCGGCGAGCCGCTCCTTGCGCGAGGCGGCCTCCGTCGAGACCCGCGCGCGCAGGGTCTGCACCGTCCCGGTGAACGAGGCCCAGGCTTCCCCGCCCTCGCCGCCGCCCACCGCCGGGCCCGAGCCGGGACCCGCGGAGGTGCCCATCGAGCCGCCGCCCATCATCGTCGCGCCGCCACCCGGGCCGCCCGCGGCCACGTTGCCCATCATGGACTGGGTGGGCCCGGCCGCCCCGCCGCCGCTGGTCACCACCCCCGCGCTCGCGTTGGCGACGGCGCCCCCCGTCGGCCCCGCGCCCGTGGGCCCGGCGCCCGTCGGCCCGGCGCCCGTCATCGGACCCGTCCCCGTCGGCCCGGCGCCCGTCATCGGACCCGCGCCCGTGGGCCCGGCGCCCGTCATCGGACCCGTTCCGGTGGGGCCCGCGCCCGTGGGGCCTGCGCCCGTGACGGGACCCGGTCCGGTGGACGGACCTCCGCTCACCACCGGGCCGGCCGTGCCGCCCCCGGTGGTCGGGCCGTTCAGGCCGCGACTGGGAGCTCCCGCGGTGGGCCCGGCGGCGCCGGCGTCCACCCCGGGCCGATCGGAGGACAGACCCGTGGACGGTCCCGCCTCGCCCGTGTCGGGCCGGGCGATCTCCCGGTCCCCGCCGGGCAGGTTGGGCCCGCGGACCCCTCGGTCCGCGCCGGTCCCGCCATCGGGCATGCCCCCACCACCGCCGCCGCCATTGCCACCCGGGACGGGCAGGCCGTCGGTGCGGTTGCCCACCGCCGCTTCGCCGGGCCGCCGCACCGGGCCGCCCGTGTCGGCCTCGACGCCGCCGGGCAGCTCGACACCGCCGGGCCCAGGCCCGCGCGCGTGCGCGCCCCCGTTCACGGGACCGCGCCCCGACTCGGCGCCGGGACCCCCGCGAGGCCCGCCGGAGCCCTCGCGTCCGCCCCCGCCGCCGCCCCGCGGACCGCCGCCTCGCTCGCCACCGCGACGTCCGGGAGGGCCACCGCCCTCGACCCCGTCCAGATCGAAGCCCCCGAGGACCCGGGCGGTGTCACGCAAGTTGGCGCCCAGCCCGTCCATGTCCGCGCCCGAGAGCGCCGCCGCCAGCACGCCGTTGCCCAGGTTGCGAGGGAGCCCGCCCGGGGGGAGCCCGCCGCCGCCTCCCAGCCCGCGGAGTCCCTTCGCATGGCCCTGACCTCCGCCGCCGCGCTCCGGGGGCGCGAGCTCGGGGGGGGCGGGGGACTTGGGGCTGAGATCTTGCGACACGCCGACTCCCGTCGATGGCAGCGTACTGCACCCGGGCGCCAGAGTCACCATCCCGGAGGCGCGCGGGACCAGGAAGGCCCCGGGGGTTCCGGGCCCCGTGCCGGAGGCTCAGCGGACGTAGCCGATAACCGCCTCCGCGCTGCTCCCGGAGGGGCAGGGCGCGTCGAGCGCCCAGAGGTGGACCGCACCGAGGCAGCGCGTCAGCGAGCGCGGCATGTCGCTCGACGGGGTGCTCGCCGCGTAGCCGAGCAGACGTTCGGCGGTGCGACCCTCGCAGCCCGGATCGGTGGAGAGGAAGTGGTCGGCGCCGCTGTAGCAGCGCATGATCGGCACCCGACCCGACCCGTCGGACGGGTACAGGTGGAAGGGCCCGTCCGGGGTGGTGCCGCCGCCGCACAGGCCGGGGGGCCCGTAGTGCGGGTTGCACACCTCCTCCCAGGAGCCGCTGGCCACGAGCGACGCGACCTCGGCGTACTCCACCGTGGGGACGTGGTCGCCCGTGGTGACGCCTCCCCGGACCCGGACGCTGTACACGAGCGTCCGCCCCTCACCCAGCTGGCAGCACCTCTCCGAGGCGTCCGTACAGCTGCGCACGCCGGCCCGGTACACCCGCAGGCAGGACTCGAGCAGCGCCAGCCCCTCCCCGCCGTCCTCCACCGTGGGCTCGAAGTCCCGGCCGAGGTCGCTCCCGTACATGTCCACCCAGAGC
>Ga0172373_10004599_pt1 | contig 19330 bp, 19 predicted proteins | sample Lak10m_2_FD_114546 | JGI IMG/M metagenome (GOLD analysis project Ga0172373, IMG submission 114546) | Freshwater microbial communities from Kabuno Bay, South-Kivu, Congo - kab_092012_10m | ecosystem: Environmental > Aquatic > Freshwater > Lake | place: Democratic Republic of the Congo...
AGAGGTACGATCAGATGAAACTCGAAATGGGGTAAGCCGCCCTTGGCGGCTCACGGTTTCATGGGCGCCTTTGAGGCGCTCACAAACTCAAGCCACCGGCTTTGCCGGTGGTATTTGACTTCGTCGCCTTTCTTGAAGCCGTAAACGTCGTTGAACGGCTTGAAATGATCCAGGTCGCAATAGCAGGTGACGAACGATGCGCCGGTTTGCAGCAGGCTGTCGATCTGTTCGCTGATCGGAACATTGCCGGGGAGCAGGGTGAGCGGATTGGCATAGCGGGCTGTGTTGATCTGCATCTGCGTGACCAGTCGCAACAGGTCGTGACCGCTGCCCATGCCGATATAGCGGCCGTTGTCGGTGATGATGAAGCCGATGGACAGGTGATGCGGCTCGCTTTGCAGGATCAGGTCGCTCAAGTCTTGCAGGCTGGACGTTTTCTCCACCACCAGTGGTGAACGGTCCATCATGATCTCGCAGGGGCGGCGTCCGTACAGTTCGCGACGGAACGGACGGGCAAAGCCGTCGATCATGGTGTAGCGGCTGATGAGACCCATCGGATGGCCGTCGACAGTGACAGGGATGGAGTAAAGATCCGCGTCCTCGTCGAACATCCGGAACACGTCTTCGTTATGGCACATGGGCTCTACCGAAGGTGTAGGCTTGAGCAGTTTTTCCACCGTGGCGCGGTGCTGCAGCAGGTGCTCTCGCGCAATTTCCGTCCGCGTCAGCGATAGCCTGATCTCTGTCGATGCTTCCCGGATGGGCGCGGCATTGGGCCGGGCGATGTGGTAGCCCTGGCCATAAGCGATGCCAAGGTCGCGAATGGCCATCAGCTCGGCATGGGATTCGATGCCTTCGGCGATGATGCGCGCACCGGTCTTGCTGGCGATCTCCTGGATAGACCGTACAAATTGCAGCTTGACCGGGTCGAGGTGGATGTTATGGATGAAGTGCTGGTCGATCTTGACGTAGTTGGGGCGGATCTCGGACCACAGGCGTAGTCCGGAAAAGCCCTCACCGAGATCGTCGATGGCAATCTCGAAGCCCATGCTGCGGTAGTACCGGGTGGCTTCACGCAGGAGTTGATAATCCAGCGTCGGGGCGTTTTCAGTGATCTCGATGATGACCTGATTGGGCTGCAGGCCAAGCTGTTGGATGTATTTCAGCGTTTCGCCGGTTTTCGAGGTTTTCTGCAGCAGTATGTCCGGGCTGATGTTGAGGAATATCTTGCCGGGAAAATCCAGCCTGGCAAACGACTCCAGCACGACGCGCCGTGACAGGTATTCCACTTCGGCCACCATGCCGCAATCGCGTGCCACGGCAAACAGGTCGACCGGGGAGTGCAGTGGGCTGCCCACCGGCCCGCGGATCAACCCTTCGAAGCCGACCACGGAGGCTTGGTGCAGGTCCAGGATAGGCTGGAAAACGGCGGTGAGGCTGGGGGCCAGAACGATATCGTGCAACTGCAGGCATAATTCTTCGCCCAGGGTCGTTTCATAATCGCCTAGGTGAATGGTTTCGGCTACGGCATTCATGTTGGACATCCTCATGTTCCGATTGGGAACACAGGATGACGCAATTTCATGACAAAAAGATGAAACGCGGCTGACTATTGGCCAGCCGCATTTCCATGAATTAATACGGCTTAACCGAACTTGCCGGTGATGTAGTCTTCGGTTTCCTTGCGGGTGGGAGTGGTGAACATCATGTCGGTGTCGCCGACTTCGATCAGTTCGCCCAGGTACATATAGGCCGTGGTGTCGGACACGCGTGCAGCCTGCTGCATGTTGTGGGTGACCATGACGATGGTGTATTCGTTCTTGAGTTCGTGTACCAGTTCTTCGATGCGGGCGGTGGAGATGGGGTCCAATGCCGAGCAGGGTTCGTCCAGCAGCAGCACTTCGGGTTTCACGGCGATGCCGCGCGCGATGCACAGGCGCTGCTGCTGTCCGCCCGACAGGCTGGTGCCGCTCTGGTCGAGCTTGTCTTTGACCTCGTTCCATAGCGCTGCCTTTTGCAGCGCCCACTCCACGCGGTCGTTCATTTCGGCACGGGACAGGCTTTCGTACAGTTTCACACCGAATGCGATGTTGTCGTAGATCGACATGGGAAACGGTGTTGGCTTCTGGAACACCATGCCCACCTTGGCGCGCAGCCGGTTCAGGTCTTCCTTCTTGTCCAGCACGTTGCGGCCATCCAGCACGATCGACCCTTCGGCGCGTTGTCCTGGATAAAGTCCGTACATGCGGTTGAAGGTGCGCAGCAGCGTCGATTTGCCACAGCCGGAAGGGCCGATGAAGGCTGTCACCTGGTTGTCCGGAATCTCCAGATTGATATTTTTCAGCGCATGGAACTTGCCGTAGTAAAAATTCAGATCCCGAATCGACAGCTTGGCCGGATGCGCCGGATGCCCATCCTGATAGTCTTCCGGGTGGATGGTGTGCGGCGCGGCGAGATGGAGGTCAACCATGGTGGACATTCTTTCGGAACAGGGTACGCGCCAGGATGTTGAGTCCCAGCACAAAAAGGGTAATCAGCAAGGCGCCAGCCCAGGCGAGGTGGTGCCAGTCGTCGTAGGGGCTCATGGCAAACTGGAAGATGATTACGGCCAGGCTGGCCATCGGGCCATTCATGTCCGTACTCCAGAATTGATTGTTGAGCGCGGTAAACAGCAGCGGTGCGGTTTCGCCGAAGATGCGCGCCACGGCGAGCAATACGCCGGTCAGGATGCCGGCACGGGCGGCGCGGTAGGACACCATCACGACGACTTTCCATTGCGGCGCCCCCAGGGCGGCGGCAGCTTCGCGCAGGCTGTTGGGCACCAGTTGCAGCATGTTCTCGCTGGTGCGCACCACCACCGGAATGACGATCAGCGATAGTGCGATGGCGCCGGCCCAGGCGGAAAAATGGCCGTAGCGGTGCACCACCAGTTCATAGACGAACAGGCCGATGACGATGGACGGCGCCGACAACAGGATGTCGTTGATAAAGCGGGTCGCCGGTGCCAGCCAGCCGCTCTTGCCGAACTCCGCCAGATAGGTTCCGGCCATGACGCCGATGGGGGTGCCGATCAGCGTGGCGGTCAGCACCATCAGCAGGCTGCCGGCGATGGCGTTGAGCAGGCCTCCCTGGCTACCCGGCGGCGGCGTCATTTTGGTGAAAGTGTCGAGGGCGATGCCGCCCAGCCCTTTGCTCAGCAGCGTGAATAGTATCCACACCAGAAAGAACAGCGCGAACACCACCGCCAGCATGGAAATGCCGAGATTGAAGCCGTTGACGATGCGGCGGCGCAGATAAAGTCGCTCACTTGAGGTCATGTCGATTTGCCTTCGCGGGCAGAGAGTTTGATCAGTAACAATTTGGCCAGCGCCAGCACGATGAAGGTGATGACGAACAGCAGCATGCCCAGCGTGATGAGCGACGAGGCGTAAACGTCGCCCACCGCCTCGGTGAATTCATTGGCCAGGGCCGACGAGATGGTGTTGCCCGGCATCATGAGCGAGGCCGACAGTTCGTGGGCATTGCCGATGACGAAAGTGACTGCCATGGTTTCGCCCAGGGCGCGGCCCAGTCCCAGCATGATGCCGCCGACGACGCCGATCTTGGTGTAGGGCAGTACCACGTTCCACACCACTTCCCAGGTGGTGGAGCCCAGGCCGTAGGCGGACTCCTTGAGCAGCGGCGGCACGACTTCGAATACGTCGCGCATCACCGAGGCGATGAAGGGAATGACCATGATGGCCAGGATCAGGCCGGCGGTGAGCATGCCGATGCCCATGGGCGGACCCTGGAACAGCGGGCCGACGATGGCCCAGTTGCCCATGTGATCGTTGATCCAGGGCTGGATATGGTCGGCAAAGAAGGGGGCGAACACGAACAGGCCCCACATGCCGTAGATGATGCTGGGAATACCCGCCAGCAGTTCCACGGCGATCCCCAGTGGGCGCTTGAGCGAATTCGGGCAGAGTTCGGTAATGAACAGTGCAATGCCGAAGCTGACCGGCACGGCGATCAGCATGGCGATGAAAGAGGTCACCAGCGTGCCGTAGATGGGCACCAGGCCGCCGAATTCCTCGGTGACCGGATTCCAGGCGTCGCTCGTGAGAAAGCTGAAGCCGAATTTTTGCAGCGCGGGCAGGCTGGAAAGCAGCAGCGTGAGCATGACGCCGAACAGCGAGATGAATACCAGAAAGGCGAAGAGGCGGGTCATGTTGCGGAACACGCCGTCCAGAATTACTCCCCGGTTCAGTGAAATGCGATTTGTGGTCATGAGAATACCATCTTGATCTACGTTAAACGCGGCAGGCCAACATGTGTCAACCTGCCGCGGGCACTCATTATACTTGCTGAATTTACTCTGCGACTGCTGAGCCGTCCTTGCCCTTGATGTTGGTCTTCCAGTGGGTCTGGATCAACTTGATTACATTGTCAGGCAGCGGGCCATATTCAAGCGATTCTGCCATCTTGTCGCCTTCGGTATAGGCGAAGTTGAAAAATTTGAGTGCTTCCTTGGCGGCCTCCGGCTTGTCTTGCGACTTGTGCATGAGGATGAAGGTCGCGCTGGCGATAGGCCAGGATTCCTTGCCGGGCTCGTTGGTGATGATTTCATAGAAGCCCGGTGCCTTGTCCCACTCCGCATACTTGGCGGCAGCCTGGAAACTGGCCAGACTTGGCTTGACGAACTCGCCTTCCTTGTTCTGCATCACGGCATAATTCAGGCCGTTTTGTTTGGCGTAGGCATATTCGACGTAGCCGATGGAGTTTTTGATACGCTGCACGTAAGAAGCCACGCCTTCGTTACCCTTGCCGCCCACGCCGGCAGGCCAGGATACGGCAGTGTCCGCCCCGACTTTGGTCTTCCATTCTTCGCTGACTTTGGTCAGGTAGTTGGCAAACACGAAAGTCGTACCGGAACCGTCAGAGCGGTGGACGACCGTGATGTTGGCTGCCGGCAGACTGACGTTAGGGTTGAGCGCCTTGATCGCTGCGTCGTCCCATTTGGTAATCTTCTTCAGGAAAATGTTGGCCAGAACTTCGCCAGACAGTTTTAGCTGGGCCTTGGTGATGCCCTCGACATTGATCACCGGCACCACGCCGCCGATCACGGTCGGGAATTGCAGCAGGCCGTCCTTGTCCAGCTCGGCCGGGGTCAGCGGCTTGTCGGAAGCGCCGAAGGTTACGGTCTTGTTCTGGATCTGCTTGATGCCGCCACCGGAACCGATGGACTGGTAGTTGAGCTTGACGCCGGTCTTGGCGTTGTAGGCTTCAGCCCACTTGGCATAAATCGGATAAGGGAAGGTTGCGCCTGCGCCGGTAATGTCCAGCGCCTGTGCGGTGTTGGTCAAGGCAAAGCCGGCGAGTGCAATGGCGCCGACGAGAATCCTGGGAATACGTTGCATCAAAATCTCCTGGTTGGTTTTCAACGGAACGCATCTTAGTTTCTAATTGTTACAGTTTTATGAAAATTCCTTCGAAAGGGCGTTCTGGATAACGCGGAACTTGACATCGCTTATTATTTCCATAATTATAAAAATATGGAAAAACAAATGGTCATCGATGGGCTGGCTGCCCTGGCGCAGGAAACCCGGCTGGATATATTTCGTTTGCTGGTCCAGCAGGGCGCTGCCGGCATGCCGGCCGGCATGCTGGGCGAACAACTCGGCATTCCCAATGCCACATTGTCTTTTCACCTGCAGCAGATGAGGCATGCCGGCCTGGTGACGTCCCGACGCAAGGGTACTCAGATTATTTACGCTGCCAACTACCCGGCGATGAACGACCTGATCGGTTACCTCACCGAGAACTGCTGCCAGGGCGAGCCGTGCCTCGACATCAAATGCTGTAATGAAACCCAACCCATGGAAACAGAAACATGAACGTACTTTTTCTTTGTACCGGCAACTCCTGTCGCTCCATACTCGGCGAAGCCACTTTCAATCACCTGGCACCCGCCGGTTGGCGGGCGATGAGCGCGGGCAGCAAACCCACGGGCCAGGTGCATCCGCGCTCGTTGGCGTTGCTAGCGCGTGAGGGCATTGTCACCGACGGTTATTACAGCAAATCGTGGGAGAACCTGCCGGCTACGCCCGACATCGTCATCACCGTCTGCGGCAGCGCAGCGGGCGAGACTTGCCCGGCCTACCTCGGCCCGGTGCTACGTACCCATTGGGGCGTGGAAGACCCGGCGCATGCGACCGGCACGAATGAAGAGATCGATGCGGCTTTCATGACGGCTTACCGTATTCTGCGCGCGCGTATCGAGGCGTTTTTTGCATTGCCGCTGGAGACTTTGCAGCACAATAAGACGGCGCTCAAGGCGGCGATGGACAAGATTGCCGCCGAGATCGTTTAAAGGAGAATTTGCGATGAAATCGATACAGGTATTTGACCCTGCGATGTGTTGCAGCAGCGGCGTTTGCGGCACGGATGTAGACCAACAGTTAGTGACGTTTTCGGCCGATGTGGATTGGGCGAGGCAGCAGGGCGCGCAGATTGTGCGTTTCAATCTCGCACAACAGCCGATGGATTTTGCCAACAACCAGGTGGTGCGCGGTTTTCTGGAACGCTCCGGCGAAGAAGCGCTACCGCTGATACTGGTGGAGGGCGAGGTGGCGCTGGCCGGTCGCTATCCTAACCGTACCGAATTGGCACGTTGGGCAGGCATCAGCCATGCGGCAATCGGAATCAAGCCCGTCGGCGGATGCTGTTCCGGCAGCAGTTGCTGCTGAGGTCGCCATGAAATTTCTCGATCAGCCGCCGCGCTTTCTGTTTTTTACCGGCAAGGGCGGGGTCGGCAAGACCTCGATTGCCTGTGCCACGGCCGTGCAATTGGCCGATGCCGGCAAGCACGTGCTGCTGGTCAGTACCGATCCGGCTTCCAACGTCGGACAGGTGTTCGGGATCGAAATCGGCAATCGCGTCACCGCTGTGCCTGCCGTGCCGCGACTAGCGGCGCAGGAAATCGACCCGCAGGCGGCGGCCCAGGCTTATCGCGACCGTATTGTCGGACCGGTGCGCGGTGTATTGCCAGATGCGATCGTCAAAGGCATCGAGGAGCAACTCTCTGGCGCTTGCACTACGGAGATTGCGGCTTTCGACGAATTTACCGCGCTGCTCATCGATTCGGCACTGACCGCCGACTACGACCACATCATATTCGACACCGCGCCCACTGGGCACACCATCCGCTTGCTGCAACTGCCGGGAGCCTGGAGCGGCTTTTTGCAGGAAGGCAAAGGCGATGCTTCGTGCCTGGGGCCTTTGGCCGGACTTGAGAAGCAGCGCGAGCAATACCAGTCTGCGGTGGATGCGCTGGCCGACGGTAAGCGCACCCGGTTGATTCTGGTCGCCCGCGCGCAACAGGCCACCTTGCGCGAAGTTGCTCGCACGCACGAAGAACTCGCCGGTATCGGCCTCAAGCAACAGTATCTGGTCGTCAACGGCGTTTTGCCGAAAATCGAAGCGGAACATGACCCGCTGGCAGCCGCCATCCACGACCGCGAACTTGCCGCGCTCGATGCCATCCCGGAGATATTGAAGGCGCTGCCTTTCGACAAGGTTGAGCTCAAATCCTTTAACCTAGTCGGCCTGGACGCCCTGCGCCAGCTGCTGACGGAGACGGCGCCGCTTGCCCTGGATGTGGTCGATGCCCCCATGCTGTTCGACGAGCCACGCCTGTCCGAACTGATCGATGGCATGGTCGAGGACGGGCACGGGCTGTTGATGCTGATGGGCAAGGGCGGAGTAGGCAAGACCACGATCGCGGCAGCCATTGCCGTGGAGCTGGCCTCGCGCGGCTTGGCCGTGCATCTCACCACCTCCGACCCGGCAGCGCATCTTGCGGATACATTGAGCGGGACGCTGGACAACCTGCAGGTGAGCCGGATAGACCCGCATGCCGAAACTGAGCGCTATCGCCAGCATGTGCTGGAAACCAAGGGCGCACAACTCGATGCGCAAGGTCGCGCGCTGCTGGAAGAAGACCTGCGCTCGCCTTGTACCGAAGAGATCGCGGTGTTTCAGGCCTTCTCCCGCATTATCCGCGAGGCCGGCAAAAAATATGTGGTGATGGACACCGCACCTACCGGACATACCTTGCTGCTACTCGATGCCACGGGGGCCTACCATCGTGAAGTCGCGCGCCAGATGGGCGACAGCGGTTTGCACTTCACTACGCCCATGATGCAACTGCAAGACCCGAAGCAGACCAAGGTTGTCATCGTGACACTGGCCGAGCCCACGCCGGTATTGGAAGCTGTCAATCTGCAAGCAGACCTGCGCCGCGCAGGAATCGAACCCTGGGCCTGGGTGATCAACACCAGTGTTGCTGCCGCTGATGCCAAATCCTCGTTGCTGCGCCGTCGCGCGGCCAATGAGTTGCGTGAGATCGATGCCGTCGCCAATCGGCATGCGCAACGTTACGCTGTTGTACCGATGCTTACCAATGAGCCGGTAGGTGTGGAGAGCTTGCTGGAGTTGGTCGGTAACTGAAAGGTAAATGTGACTGTTCAATGTGAAATGGCAAGCAAGCCATCTGCAGGCGCAGCGATGAGCGTCTTTGAGCGCTACCTGACGGTCTGGGTGTTCTTGTGCATTTTGGCCGGGATCGCGCTCGGCCAGTTTCTGCCCGGCGTGTTCCAGGCGGTCGGCCGCATGGAGTTCGCCCAGGTCAACCTGCCGGTGGGGCTGCTGATCTGGGTGATGATCATCCCGATGCTGGTCAAGGTCGATTTTGGCGCCCTGCACGAGGTCAGGCAGCATGTGCGCGGTATCGGCGTGACGCTGTTCGTCAACTGGCTGGTGAAGCCGTTTTCGATGGCGTTCCTCGGCTGGCTGTTCATCCGCCACCTGTTCGCGCCGCTGCTGCCCGCTGATCAGCTCGACAGCTATATCGCGGGTTTGATACTGCTGGCTGCTGCACCTTGTACGGCGATGGTGTTTGTGTGGAGTCGCCTGACCAACGGCGACCCGCTGTTCACGCTGTCGCAGGTGGCGCTCAACGACACCATCATGGTGTTCGCCTTCGCGCCGCTGGTGGCTTTTCTGCTGGGTATTTCAGCCATTACCGTGCCGTGGGCGACCCTGCTCGCTTCGGTCGTGCTCTACATCGTCATCCCGGTGCTGCTGGCACAGCTTTGGCGCAAGAGGCTGTTGTCCAGAGGCCGGGAGGCTTTCGATGCGGCGATGGTGAAAATCGGCCCGTGGTCGATTGCTGCGCTGTTGCTGACACTGGTGCTATTGTTCGCGTTCCAGGGCGAAGCCATCCTGGAGCAGCCTTTGGTCATCGCGCTGCTGGCCGTGCCTATCCTGATCCAGGTGTTTTTCAACTCCGCGCTGGCATACTGGCTGAATAGACTGGCGGGCGAGAAACACAACATTGCCAGCCCCTCGGCCCTGATCGGCGCGAGCAATTTTTTCGAACTGGCGGTAGCCGCGGCCATCAGCCTGTTCGGTTTCCATTCCGGTGCGGCATTGGCCACCGTGGTTGGCGTACTGATCGAGGTACCGGCGATGTTGCTGGTGGTTAAAGTGGTGAATGGCAGCAAGGGGTGGTACGAACGCAGCTGATGGGCGCGTTGATCAGGTTCAGGCCGCTGCTTCCCCGGCAAGATTTTGCAGCGTTCTGTAAAACGCCCCGAAGTCCACGGTCTTGTCGAAAAAGTAATCCGCACCCATGCGATGACATTTTTTCCGGTAGTGCAGGTCGCCCATGTTGGTGAGCACCATGACCTTGATCTCTGGATGTGCCCGCTTGGTTTTCCACAACACGCCCATGCCGTTGCCGTTGGTGAGGTTAAGATCGAGAACCACCAGGTCGGGATGCATTTCTGCAATGCCTTGCAGCGATCCGGTTTCGGTGTCGCACTGGGAGACCAGTTTCACGTTGGCCCTTTCGCAAATCAGGGCGTGCAGGCCATCCTGCATATGCGTTGAGTCCTCAACGAGAAAGACTTTTAGTTTTGACACCACATTCCCCCTTGCCTAAGCTATCACCAGGCAGTCATGATGAGCTTTGCCGGCAAAGCTGGAAATCGGTGGATTCTGATTGTGCTGAGGGAAAGTATGGAACCGGCGGGGTAGGAGGAATCCTACCCCGGTCGCGGGGCGTCAGTCGGCGACGCTGCTATCGCTGTCTATCAAGTCATGCCGGATGGCATAGCGGATCAGCTCCGACAGGTTGGTGAACTGCATTTTTTGCATGATCCGCGTCTTGTGGGTGCTGACGGTTTTTACACTCAAATTCAGGCTGTCCGAAATTTCGGTAACGCTCCAGCCGATGGCGATCAGGTGGAATATCTGGTATTCGCGGTCCGACAGTTGGCTGTGCGGCTGGTCCTTGTGGCCGAAAGTCAGTGCCTGGGCCAGATACTCCGCCACGGCGGGATTGACGAACATGCCGCCGCCAGCCACTTTGCGTATCGCCTGTACCAGCTGCATGCCGGCACTGTCCTTGCAAAGATAGCCCGAGGCGCCGGCCTTCATGCTGCGCACCGCATATTGTTCCTCCTTGTGCATGCTCAGGATGAGCACCGGCAGCTTGGGATGCGCGGTTTTGATGTGGCGGATCAGGTCGATGCCGCTCTTGCCCGGCATCGACATGTCGAGTACTAGCACGTCGAAATCCGGCTGGTGCAGGCTGGTCATGACGTCGGAACCGTTGCTCGCTTCGCCTACAACGACCATGTCGGCACATTCCGCGAGGATCTGCTTGAGTCCCTCACGCATGATGGCGTGATCGTCGGCAATCATGATACGGATCATTGCTCCTCCTGGTTTCGGTGCTTCGGAATGGCGACCTTGATGCCGACACCCGCATTCGGTTGACTGAAGATGGAAATGCGGCCCCCCATGATCGCGACGCGCTCCCGCATACCAAGCAGACCAAACGTCTTGCGGCCTTTGGTGGAGATAGCAGGAAGCCCGCAGCCATTATCCTGCACCGTGAGCAGGATTTCGTCGATGTTTTCCTGCAGTTCGATGGTGATGAGCGATGCGCCGGAATAGCGTGCCGCGTTGGTCAGCGCCTCCTGCACGATACGAAACAGGTTGATCGAGGTTTTGTCGCAGACATTGAAGTCCTCCCGGCTGAATGTCAGGTCGCAGGCAATGCCGGTCTGATCCTGGAACTTCGCCACATGGTTTTCGATTGCCGCGGTCAGTCCAAGCTGATCCAGCATGCCGGGACGTATGGCTTCGGAGATGCGGCGGATGGTGCCCACGGTACGGTCTATCAGGCCATTCATCGCGAGCATCTTGCCGGCCATGTGCGGTTCGGTCTTCGGCAGTCTGGCCTCCAGCCAGTTCAGGTCGATACGCAGGGCCGTGACCACCGGCCCAAGTTCGTCGTGCAGTTCGCGGGCCAGGCTCTTCCGCTCCTCCTCGCGCACGGTCTGCAGCTCGGCGTAGAGTTCGCCCAGCTCTTTTTCCCGCGCCAGCAGCGCATCTCCGGCAAGTTTGCGCTCGGTGATGTCCTGAATGACGGCAATAAACAGTTGCGGATCGTCCTCGGTCAGTTCCAGATGCACCTCCACCGGGTAACAGCTTCCGTCTTTACGATGGTGTACCGTCTCGAACAGGAGCCGCTTTGCCTATCTGGAACGTAGCGGGGCGACCCGCTCCTCGAACGACTCCCTGGTAAGCCCTGGCCTGATATCCAGAGGAGTCAACTTCTCCAGTTCGGCATGGGAGTAGCCAAGATTGACTCGAGCCCCCAGGTTGACCTCGATGTACCTGAGCGTCCGGCTGTCGAAAATGTAGATTTCGTTCAGCGACTGTTCGAGCATATGGCTGAAACGCGCGACCTTCCTCGCCATACGCTGCTGTTGCAGGATTTGCCAGATTTCGTTGGAAAGCAGTTGTACGGTTTCCACATCCATTTCGGTGTAGTCGGTGGTCTTGTTGCCAACGCCTGTAATCATCACCACCTTGCCGTTCTCGATGACCGGCAAGGAAATCAGGCGCTTCAGCTCGGAGTGTCCTTCCGGCAATTCGCGCTTGAACGGGTAACTGGCGTAGTCGTTGAGAATCACCGGTTTGCCATTGCGCACGGCATCCGCCCAGATTCCCGCCTTGCTGACCGGGTAGTGGCTGTCGTGAGTCGCGTGGCAATAACGTTCAATGGCGTTTTTCGACCAGTTCACCAGCTCTATGGTTTCATGATCGTTGTTGACGAAATGGATGAAGGCGATCTGGCTGCCGGTGAGGTTCTCCACCAACTCCTGGCCGTACTGCATGAACGATTTCTCAACCAGATGCTCGGCCGCCCTCGGCAATTTGAGTAGCGCCTCGGCGCGACGGGCCTGCAGGTTCAGGATGGCTTCATCTTCATTGCGCCTGTTGCCGGCCTGGTTGATTCTGAATAACGCTGTCAGGAAGATTGCCAGGCTGGCCAGGGTGCCGCTGAAAATCATGATGTAGGTGTACTCGCGCACACTTTCCGAGTGCTGCTTCAATTCTTCGACGCGCTGGCGGTGTTCGGTTGTGATCTGACCAAACGAGATGCGCAGGTTATTCAACAGCTGTTCGCCATGACTCATGATCTTGATCCTGGCAGTATCGGTAAGGCCGGCGCGGATATCGTCAAAAACCTGGTGATGTCAATCGAGTTGTGTCATCGCCAGCGCCTCGATCAGGGCAAAATGCTGTTGTTGGAGCGGATCGGCAGAATGCGAACCAACTTTGCGTAGCGTATTCAGCTTTGCATTGATTTCGGCCTCATCCGTAAGATAGTGATTCATCAGCTGTTCATGGCCGGTGAGCAGGAAGATGTTGGCATCGGATTGGGCGTCGATGATCCCGTTCTGGACATTCTCGATATCGTCCAGCATTTTCTCGGCGAGTTCGATCTTGCGGTTCGTATCCATCAGCCAGGATTGTGTGCGGCTGGTATCCAGGCCTATGATCACCAACAGGAACATGCCGAAAACGATGGCCATCGTGTCTTTTTTGTTGAGAGTCCACGACAGGACAAACTGCGGCCAGTTGGTGATGACGATGGACAGACTCAGCAGTGCGAAAAGCACAGCAGTTGGCACCGCCATGATGGTGTAGCCAAACCAGCCGAAATCGCCAAGGCTGGGTGTGAAATGGGTCAGCATCGCCGTCAGCGCCAGGGTCAGTACCAGCATGCCGATGCTCACCGATACAATGCCGTCGTGGTTCTTGTACGACACATTGTTGATCCATAACGCCGCAGACAACAGCACAAAACACAGGGCCGTTTCCGGAGACATCCGACCCGGATGCGAAGCGGAGGCTGCGCCAGCCGGTTCGAGGAAGAGCCACTGGTCGATGCCGAGATTCCAGCTGAATATGTATTCAGCCTGCGTCAGCAGCCCGATCAGCAATCCGGAAACAAGGGCAATGCGGGAAAACAGGGTTGAAAACTTGAAGTCTGGCGTATCCGGCGGCGGGGTGGACAGCATCATCACGACCCCGATCAGGACAAAACCCAGGGCCGTGTTCGCATTCATCGAGACCCAGTCCGGCGAGATGCTCTTCAGCAGGGGAATATCTGCAGCCAGGTTGGCGAGCGCCAGCATGCCGATGCTGGCCGCCAGCGGTGCTGCCAATAACACTAGTCTTTGTACCGCCGCCAGGACGCTGGATTCGGTAGGCATGGGGCAGCGCCTCTCCTGGTCCAGGACAGCCCCTCCCTCCAGCGGTTGATTACTACAAGGTCCCACGATATGCCCCTCGGCGCGAATCAAAAGATCAAAGGAGCTTTAAATCGTGTATTTTGCCTCAAGCCGTGTCAAAAAGCACAAATTATCGGCACAGCACTGAAGTGCAACAAATGCAGTTTTGCGGCGGATGGACGATCCATATCCGTCCGGATCTGCCGTAAAGCAGGCACATGCTGGTTCCGGGGGCAACGCACAGGTTGCGTGGCAGACATGAAAAGGGCCGATTCATCTCTGATCGGCCCTCCCGTCGGGATGAAGGGCCCGATCCTTACACGATATGCAAATCGCTTGCCGCCAATGTCGTGACCCCTGACAGCGTGGCAAATTGCACCGCTACCGACGCACCGTTGCCATCCATATCGTAGTACAGCGCGCCTGTCGTGCTGTCGAACAGGAAGTGGGCGTTGGCTGTTACGCCGGTACGGCCGGTATTCGCGTCAGCCAGGCTAGTGCCCGTGACAAGATCGTTGGCATCCAGAGTCAAGCCATCGGTGGTGACAAGGTCGGTCGCATCGGCGACCGCCTTGCCGAAGATCTTTTTGGCGAGGTAAATGGTATCCAGGTCGCCTCCGGCTTGAAAGTCGGTGATGGTGTCGACGTTGGTGGCAACGATATCGACGCCGGTCTTCTGCGTGGTGAGCTTGGTATCGAACCGGAAAATGTCGTCTCCCAGGCCGCCGGTAAGGGTGTCGTTGCCTTCCTTGCCATTCAGCGTGTTATTGCCGTCGTTGCCGGTGATGGTATTGAGACTCTTGTTGCCGGTGCCAGAGATATTTGCGGTGCCGGTGTTCAGCGTGAGGTTCTCGACGTTGGCGGTCAGTGTGTAGCTCACTGTGCTGATGACGGTATCGTTGCCCTGGTTGACGCCCTCGGTCACCGTATCAGCGGCCTTGGTGCCTGCGGCATTAAGATCGGTGATGTAATAGGTGTCGTCACCCTTGCCGCCGGCCAGTTTGTCGATGCCGGCACCGCCGTCGAGAGTATCGTTTCCGTCGCCTCCGGTCAGGATGTCGTTACCGTCGCCGCCATCGAGCGTGTCGTTCCCGGCGGCACCTGTGATTTTGTCATTCCCGGCTTCACCGTAAAGCATGTCATTGCCATTGCCGCCATCGATGGTGTCGTTGCCCGCATCGCCGTGTACGGTATCGTCGCCATCGCCGGCCATGATCTTGTCGTTGCCGGTCGTGCCGGTAACGGTGTCGTTGCCGCTAGTGGTAGTCAGGCGGAAGGTGCCGGAAACGCTGGCGCCGGCTTTATCCGTGGCCCTGACGGCAAGCTCGATGATGCCGGTATCGCTGAAGGACGGGGTGCCACTGAAGGTCAGAGTGGTCGCATCGAAAGTCAGCCAGGCAGGCAGGGCGGTGCCGTTTTTCAAAGTTGCCGTATAGGTCAGACTGTCCCCGCTATCGACATCGCTGAAGCTGCCGGACGGCACGGCAAAACTGAAGGCGCTCCCTGTCGTGGTCGCTTGATCTGCAAGCGCGCTGGCAACGGTCGGCGCGTGGTTGTTGGTCGAGTTTCCGGACCCGGGAAACAGGGTTGCCAGGTCAACGGTGGTTTGTCCGTAGTTGAAAGATAGTTTTTCAAAGTTGTACAGGGTGAAGTGATACGACGCGCTCGCGCCCGAAATCGTGTCCACATGCACGGCACCGTCTGCGCTTTGCGTTATCTTGAACGCGGAGCTTTTCAGCCGGTCGAAGTACACCGTATCGGTGCCACCCAACCCGTCAAGGGTCGCAGTCTGTCCGTAACGCTGTACAGAGTATTTGTTGTTGCCATCAGTAAAAGCCAATTTATATCTCCTGAAATCTAGTTGATCGATCCAGCCAGGTGCCGCCGCATATGCGAAATGAAGTCGGCGGCTGCCTTGTATCCGATCACCCTGCTGTTCTCGATTTCCTTGCCTACGGGGTTGAACAGGATGATGCCGGGGGGGCCGAACAGGTTGAATTTCTTCATCAGCGCCCGGTCGTCAGCGTTGTTAGCCGTTACATCGACCTGCAGCAGAGTCATCTTTCCCAGCAATCCGGCAACGCCGGGGTCGCTGAAGGTAAAACGTTCCATTTCCTTGCAGGCCACACACCAGTCGGCGTAAAAATCCAGCAGCACCGGTGTTTTCGCGGCCTGCAACGACTGTTCCAGTTCGGCGACACTGCGGACGCGGGTGAATCTGGCTTCGGGGGACGCCGGCACAGTGGAGCTGCCGGTTGCCTGAATGTGGGCCAGCGGTTGCATGACATCCCGTCCACCGCTGGCGGCGCCGACCAGTTCAAGCACGCCGAGGATGAGGAATGCCAGGCCAGTGGCCTTGCCGAATCGTGCACCGATGCCGGCCCTGGCTGGCAATGGTTCGAGTACCCGCAGGAAAACCGCGCATACCAGCGCAAATATTCCCCATGCCAATGGCAACGCCCATTCCGGCAGGATAGGCGTGACCATCCAGATGGCGACCGCGATCAGCATGAGGCCGAACACGCTCTTGACTTCATCCATCCAGGCGCCGGCGCGTGGCAGCAGGCTACCGGCCGAGAGTCCGGTCAGCAGCAGCGGCACGCTCATCCCCATTGCCATGGTAAACAGCGCCCAGCCGCCAATCACCACGTCGCGGGTCTGGCTGATATAAACCAGTGCGCCGGCCAGCGGACCCGCCACGCACGGACCGACGATCAGTGCCGACAACGCACCCATGACAAACACGCCGATGAAGCGGCCGCCCTTCAAACGGCTGCTGGTTTCGGTCAGCCGGGTTTGCAGTGCTGCCGGCATCTGCAGCTGATAGACATCGAACATGGAGAGCGCCAGCGCCACCAGCAGGAGCGCGAACGTCACCAGCACCCAGGGTTTTTGCAATGCCCCGGCCATGCCTTCACCGACCAGTCCCGCGGCGATGCCAACCGAGGTGTATACCAGCGCCATCCCCAGACTGTAGGCGAGTGCCAGCAGAAACCCGTGGCGGCGGCCGGTAACGCTTTCTCCCACGATGATCGAGGACAGGATGGGCACCATAGGCAGCACGCACGGGGTAAACGCCAGCAGAAGCCCGAACAGTCCGAAGGCCAGGCCGATTTGCCATAGGCTGCCGCTATGCAATGTGCGTTTCGCCAGCGAACTGTCATCCTCCGGAACGGCGCTGGCTGTCGCGGGCGCAGTGGCGGTTGCAGCGACAGGTGAGGCAATTGCCGTCGCCGCGATCTGGAGCGGCCCCGGATGGGCCGGATCGACGCTGAATTCCCGTACTGTCGGCGGGTAACACAGGCCGGCTTCGGCACAGCCCTGATATGTTACTTTAAGGATAAATGGTGCCTTGGCCATGGCAATCGGCACGGCGACCGCCAACTGGTCGTGGTAGATTTCGACCTGTTCGCCAAGGTTCTCGTCGAAGGTGGAGATGCCATCCGGCAGCACGGGGGCGCCCAAGCGGGTTTCCTTGCTCTCGGTACCGACATGGAGGCGTCCCCGATAAAGCTTGTAGCCGGGCGCAATGATCCAGTTGAGCGTGACGGTTTTGGTGTCGGCCAGATCGGCATTCAGTTTGAACGCCTGATCCGGATCCAGAAAATTATCGGCAGCCTGTGCGCAGATCGACAGCCAGGACATCAGGACTATTCCGGAAACGGCGAGCCAGAGGTGCTTGAAGCGTTGTGTCATGATGTTTCTCTTAATTCCCTTGATTCAATGTGCGGCATCCCCCGAAGGGATCCCCTGTGGAGCGTCGCCCCGTTGATGAAACTTGCCCAGATGATCGACGGCCAGAAAGTCCAGGCCGGACGCCTGCAGAAAAGCCAGTCCCTCTGCCTGCTTCAGCATGGCGATGGTCGAACAGCTGCCGGCAATGGACACCAGCGGCGCCAGCACGCTCACCGAGCGCCAGCGCGTGACCGGCATCCCGGAATGCGGGTCGAGAATATGGCAGTAACGCCGTCCTTCGATCTCGAAAAACCGTTCGTAATCCCCACTGGTCGTCAATGCGCCACTTGTTAAAGGGATGGTCGCAATCAGGCGGTCACGCTGGCGCGGATCCTGAATGCCGATCATCCATGGCTGTCCATCCGGCTTGGGCCCGACAATGCGCATGTCGCCGGCCAGGTTGATGTAGCCGTGTTTCACGCCTTGTGCTAACAGCAGGTCTGCGGCGCGGTCTGCGGCATATTCCTTGCCGAACCCGCCAAAGTCGATCTCCATTCCAGCCTGAGTCAAGCGGACCTGCTTGCCCTTGCGGTCCACCTTGTGCCAGCCGATCAGCGCACGTAACGGTGCCAGTATCTCGTCTGTCGGCACGATCGCCTGACGGAAATTCCAGGCTTTGCGCAGCACGCCGGAGGTGATGTCGAACAGTCCGCCGCTTGCCTGGAACAGGCTGTCGGCATAGTCCAGGAGTGCGGCAGTTTCGTCGTCGCACGCAATCCAGCTTGCGCCGGCAGCGTTATTGATCCGCGAAATAATGCTGTCCGCACGGTAGCGGGAAAATTTATGCTCGATCCGCTTGACCTCATCGACAGCGATCTGGGCCAACTCACGGGCCGATGCCTCATCAGTGGCAACCAGCACCACTTCACAGGAGCTGGCCATGGCCTCAAAAGCGATACGGAATGTTTGCATAGTGCTATCTTCGTCTAGTGTCTGCATTCTGCATTGGTAATGTACCCTGAAGACCCTTAAGGGAGACTTAAGCAAAGTTATCCAGCGGCCAGTAGCGTTTACAGCATTAAGCGTGCCAGTAGTGCACGATGGGCATGGAGCGGGCCGTACAAAGTCCCTGCAAAACAAAGGCTATCCGCTGCTCCGGTTATGTTGATGCTCGGAGTAACCTACTGCAATACCTGAGATGGCTCATGGTTTTTTAAGTTGGCGGGACATGAGAGTTCTGCATAATTTGCAGAGTTGTGCAGCTTGTACATACAATTCTTGCAGGGATGGTAAGCGGAGTTTTGCGGAACCGTTGTCGATCGCGGAGAATATGGGCCGCAATTGGAAGCTGATGGTCTGCTGGATATTGCCGTTCAGGGTTTTGTGTAATACTTTGCCATATGTAGTACGCAGGCTTTTGATATTCCTATTTTCCTAGAAAGGAACCATTCCAATGTTTAAGCAATCACTTCTGGCAATGACATTTGCCGTGTTTCCGCTCATTGCCAATGCCGATGTCGGGGCAGTAAAAGGCACTTGCGGAACAAATCTGGTAGCAAACAGCGAATATCTGGAGCGCGTGATCGCAAATCTGGAGGCTCGCGTGGATGCAGGAGTTAAAGATGGCTCCCTCGTTGCCGAGGAGCCATCCAGACTGTCAAGCCGTATTTCTGAAATCCGTACGTCCTATGGCCACATCAACAAAAATGGCAAATGGGCCGTTGCCGAAGGTAGATGCGTAGCGGTTGAAGGCAAATTTAAAAATTTGAGTTTAAGCATTGCCAAGCAGCGGCACGATAAGGATGGCAACGTGGCCGGGTCTACTAAAGCGAAAGCACAAGCGGCTGAACAAAAGAAATAATTATCAGCCTTGTTCCCGAATCGCGGGGGAATGGCTAAGGAAGCCCTGAACAAGTCTGCCGCCCTGTAAAATTGTGAATGAGCCAACCACTCTCTCAAGCCACCATGAAACAAATGAGTTTTGCCGCCAGTGAATACGTGAAGAAGCCGAAGCAGAC
>Ga0172373_10004601_pt1 | contig 19323 bp, 19 predicted proteins | sample Lak10m_2_FD_114546 | JGI IMG/M metagenome (GOLD analysis project Ga0172373, IMG submission 114546) | Freshwater microbial communities from Kabuno Bay, South-Kivu, Congo - kab_092012_10m | ecosystem: Environmental > Aquatic > Freshwater > Lake | place: Democratic Republic of the Congo...
AAGTGGGTTGGTGAGCCACGTCCTAATTGCTCGACGTGCCAATGCAATGGGGGCACTCGCGAGTGCAAGTGCGTCAGTTGGGTCGAGTGCGCCAGCGAGCTCATTCAATAAGTCATCGTCGTCACGAAGTAAGTCTGCTTGTCGTGTAAGCACAGGAACCAAATCACGCTTGGCGAGTGCTTCCAAAAGTGGCAGCACTTCGCGGCGAATGCGATTGCGTTGAAAACGCTCATCGTCATTCGAAGGGTCATTGAACACCGCAATACCCAACGCGTGACATAACGCCTCGGTTTCGCTTCGACGAATGTGGAGCAGAGGCCGTTGAGCGGTTGGCTGCATACCTGCAAGCCCGCGTGTTCCGGAACCTCGCAGCAAATTAATGAGAATGGTTTCTGCTTGGTCATCTGCAGTGTGGCCGGTCATCACGGATGGTGGGAGTACGGCGTAGCGAGCTTCGCGTGCACGTGCTTCAGTATTCGCACCCTGCTCAACATGTACTGCGCGCGATTCAAATTGTGCGCCAAGTTGCGTTGCAAGTTGTGCAACCAATTCTGCTTCGGTGTGTGAGTCTTTACGCAACCCGTGGTCCACATGCCAAGCAGTTACGTTCAAGTCGGCAGCGCATGCCAGTACTAGGAGCGCTACTGAATCCGCTCCACCAGAAACCGCGCAATCAACATTGACTTTTGGTGGCGGAAATGCACAGCGAGAAAGCAGATCGGAAACGAGAGGTAATCCGCGGGCAGAATCGGTCAGCGAAGGCATTAGCCCCGCATGGTTATTTCAGAGCTTTGCGCTGTTTGCGATTTGGATACTTAGTCATGGTCACTTTGGCCACGTATCCAACGATCAAGTTGACAACGGCAAGTCCGCCAACAACCAACAACACAAGACCCAACCAGTAATGCCATACAACTGCAATCATGCTGATAACTATACAGTTTTGTGGCTCAACGGGATAAGCAGCATTCCTTGATTTTCAATATATTTGAATCGAATTACTGCAGAATCCTGAGGCACCATCCAACGGGATGTGACTTCCGCAAACGATCTAATTCTATTGAGAAACACGCTTTCAGAAAATATGTGCACTGGGTATGAACCCTTGGAATTGAGCAATCCCGGCCGTTGAACAGCAACCTGGTCGGCCTTGTGTTGAGAAAGCGGTAGTCGGTTGACGATTACCCCGTTGGATCTGGAACAAGCGAATTCAAGAAGACCGTATGGGTCTTCAACATACTGAATAACGCTGGATAGTAGAGCGACATCAAACTGTGTGGTCGCTTTAGGAAGCTCACTGATGAAAGTTAATCCACTTGTAGATTTCAAGAACTCTGGGACTATTGAGCAGTGGCCCTCAGTCTCGAGAACAGTCCAGTTAAATGTGTGTGTGTCAATTGTGTTCACTGCGTAAAAAAAGTATTCGCCAAAACTGCCACCAATATCTAATACTTGGATTTCTTTGTCAGACGGAATTTCTGCAATCAGATCTTTGATATGTGAAAGCACAACGTTTATTCGAGGGTCATTTTTAGGATTTTCAAGATGTGAAATCTTTTCAATTCGAAGCTTGAGTGCCTCCAGAATTGGCTTGCTCTCATAGCCAGAGGATTTGGCTCTGGCAGTTTCCCAATTCTTTGAAAGCGAGAAACCAAGTACTGGTGAGAGCAGACCTCTAATAAATATCTTTAACCTATGATTCAAGTTCGGTTCCAAAGCAGTCTTTGATTTTGTTCAGAAGCGATTGCGGCAATGGTTCTTGTTTGGCAGACAATTTCACAATGTTGCGCAATTCTGCGTGAAATTCGAAGGTCTTTTGGCAGTCAACACATCCATCAAGGTGTACCGACAGGTCGCTAATGGCCTCAGATGCAAGTTCGTTATCGAGAAACCGATCCAACTCTTTCAAGGTTTCGTTGCAATCAGCCATCGGTATTATCCTTCTCCGTAATCAGGTGACGCTGTGAGGCGTAGTCATATAACGCTTCTTGCATCGTTTTTCTTCCCCGATGCAGTCGCGACATCACTGTGCCAATAGGAATATCCAATATTTCGGCTACTTCCTTATAACTAAAGCCTTCTACGTCGTTAAGCAGCATGGGAAGCAGGAACGTTTCTGGCAGATTCTCAATTGCCTCCCGAACCTCGGTGGCAGGAAAGAGGTCGAGCAGTTGCTCCTCCGCGCTTTCCGATAACCCGGCAAGCGACGGTAGGCGTTTGTACAGAAACAAGTCTTCAACTGATCCAAGGTCGGATTCTTGCGGGCGCCGTTGTTTCGCCCGGTATGTATTGATGAATGTGTTGGTCAATATTCGAAACAACCACGCCTTGAGGTTGGTGCCAGTTTCGAACGAGCCATAACTACGAAAGGCTTTTAAGTACGTTTCCTGCACCAAGTCTTCGGCATCGGATTGATTGCGTGTCATCCGCAACGCAGTGGAGTACAGGCTTTGCGCGTATTGCATGGCCTCGGTGGTGAATTCTGCGTTATCGGCCATACATATCTACCGTATTTTATCAACAGCCCACTGAACTAGATTGCAGTGTTATGCAACGCGAAGTAATAATCAGCAATCAAGGTATGTCCGCATCAGACGTGCTTGAAATTGCGCGCCACAACGCCGTGGTGAAACTGTCGGACACCGCGCTTAGCGCAATGGCACAATCACGTGCCCACATTGATGCACTAGTTGCATCATCTCAACCCGTGTATGGCGTATCAACAGGTTTTGGTGCGCTTGCTAATCGATACGTATCTGTTGAACAACGAGCTCAATTGCAACGTTCGCTCATCAGATCGCACGCTGCAGGTGTTGGCGCACCTGTAGAACGCGAAGTAGTGCGCGCATTAATGGCATTGCGCCTAAAGACCCTTGCATCTGGCCGAACGGGCGTGCGCCCGGTGGTTGCAACAACCATGGCGGCGTTGCTTAATGCCGGCATCACTCCACTTGTTCGCGAGTTTGGGTCACTTGGTTGCAGTGGTGATCTTGCACCGCTTTCTCATTGTGCTCTCGTATTAATGGGCGAAGGCGAAGCAGTCGATTCGAACGGCGTGCAGCGACCCGTTACCGAGCTCTTGTCAGAAGCAGGAATCGCACCAGTTGAATTACAAGAAAAAGAAGGCCTTGCACTCATCAACGGCACCGATGGCATGCTCGGTATGTTGCTCATGGCCATCGCCGATGCAAACCAATTGTGCGACTCAATCGACATCATCGCCGCGATGAGTGTTGAGGCACAGCTAGGAACGGCAGCTGTGTTTGCAGCCGAACTGCACGAACCGTTGCGCCCGCACCCAGGCCAAGCAGTCAGTGCCGCACGCATGCTTGCCGCCCTACAGAATTCACCCATCGTTGCCTCACACATTGAAAACGACGATCGCGTACAAGACGCGTATTCGTTGCGTTGTGCTCCACAAGTAACAGGTGCGGTACGTGACACCATTTCGTGGGCAACGATCGTCGCCGAGCGCGAACTTGCATCAACGATTGACAACCCAGTGGTATTGCACGATGGGCGAGTGAGTTCAAATGGTAACTTCCATGGCGCACCAGTCGCCTATGTGTTGGACTTTCTTGCAATTGCGTTGGCCGACTTGGGTTCAATGTCGGAGCGCCGAACCGACCGCATGCTTGACCGTGCGCGATCCGCCGGACTGCCGCCTTTCCTTGCCGACGACCCGGGTCTTGACTCTGGACTCATGATCGCTCAGTACACACAGGCTGCTTTGGTATCAGAAAATAAACGACTTGCTGTGCCAGCAAGTGCCGATTCAATTCCAAGTTCGGCAATGCAAGAAGACCACGTATCAATGGGGTGGAGTGCAGCTCGCAAACTCCGTCAATCAGTCACTAACACTCAGTGCATTGCGGCAATTGAATTACTGACCGCCGCGCGAGCACTCGACCTACGTGCACCATTGCAACCTGGCCCTGTCACTAAAGCAGTGCGCGATCGTTTTAGACAAACCGTCGCAGGCCCAGGGTCAGATCGATATTTGTCGCCAGAGCTTGAGGCCGCGGTGGCATTCGTGCAAAACGCTGGAGTGCTCAATTAATTACTAACAGTCAATCGGTTCTAGTTGTCCAGTGTACACGTTGTAAATTGCCCCGGCAATGGCCACTCCGTTTTTGAGTAAGGGAAATGAACGCAGGCGTGAAACATCAACCATCAGGGCTTCACGTTGGTTGGAAACTGTACAAAATTCAAGACTTCGCGTATCAACCCCGTGCTGATTCTGAATTGTCTCATGAATGACCGAATCATTTGCACAGACCATTCGACAATCGGTATGGGCCATGACTAAAACTCGTGAAACAACGAGTAGGTAAGAAGCAAGTACCAATGTTCGCAATATTATATCGTCAGTCACGCGTGCGCCAGCATTGCGCAAAATTTTGGCATCACCTGCCTGCATTCCGACGACCGCAAGAGGACTAATTCGAGAGTCCATGCATGTAATGATTGCTAAGCCCTTAAGTGCTGTACCTGTCAGTTCGGAGTGTTGAAAGCCATCGACAAACTGTGTATTTGCGGCAAGAATGTCTGCAAATTGATCCTTTGGAAACTGGCTCATAACGCAAAACTCCACTGCAGGGTCTTGCGTGGCGAAATACAACTGTCTAACGCTGTGGCCAATGAAGGTTTCTGAAATAGTCTGATAAAAGATTTATCTTCCGATTCCTTGGTAGGTGAAGCCATGTTTTTCAGCATCGTCTTTATTCCAAATATTTCGACCGTCAATCAGATTTAGATTAGTCATGAGTTTTTTAAGTAAATGAAAATCTGGGCTTCGGAATGTTTTCCATTCTGTGACAAGTACCAGCAAGTCCGATCCCTTTGCAGCTTGATATTTATCGTCACAAAATATGATTTGAGCATCAATAATTGAGTTAATACTTCTTACAACGGGGTCATACACCCGTACTTTTGCACCACCGCTAATTAAAGACTCGATGAGTGGAATAGCGGGGGCTTCGCGAACGTCATCTGTATTTGGTTTAAACGACACACCCCAAATTGCAATTGTCTTTCCACTAATTGATTGGAAATGAGATGCTGCTTTGTCGATGAGAATGCGCCGTTGCCGTTCGTTTACAGACAGTACGGCCTCAAGAAGCGTAGTTGAAGTGTTGACCGAAGCTCCAGTTTTTATCAGCGCGTTGATGTCTTTGGGGAAGCAACTTCCGCCAAAACCTGGCCCGGCATAGAGAAAATTTGGACCAATTCGACGGTCGCTTCCCATGACGGCTCGTACTTGTTCAATATCAGCACCAGTTCGTTCTGAAATCGCACTGAGTTCATTCATGAACGAAATTCGCGTTGCCAGCATGGCATTTGAAGCGTATTTACCCAACTCGGCCGACTCTCTATCCACTATGACAAGTCGGTCGTGATTTCGGACGAATGGCGCATACGCACGACGGAGAACTTCAGTTGCGCTCTCGTTGCTAGAGCCGATAACAATTCGATCCGGTCTGCGGAAGTCCTTTAATGCGTCTCCTTCTTTAAGGAACTCTGGATTAGACACAACTTCACAGGTAACTGGAATGTTTCGGCTTGCAAGTTCTCGATCAATTATCTGTTCGACTAAAGCGCAAGTTCCAACTGGAACGGTGCTTTTCACGGCAACAACACTGCTCGTTAATAGAGATTTTCCAATTTCAATTGCAACTGATTCCACGGCAGAAATGTCAGCCGAACCATCAGTAGCAGAAGGAGTTCCAACTGCAATGAATATCAGTTCAGCTTGATCGATTGCTTCTGTGATGGTTGATACGAAGGTGAGGGTTTTCTGTTGTAGGCATTCAACTAAAAGGTCGGATAGTCCAGTTTCGTGAATTGGGCTATTTCCTGATTTGAGCATTGAAAGCTTTTCTGCTTCGCGCTCAGCACAGACCACGTCGTGACTAATCTCGGCTAAGCCAGCAGCCATAACCAGGCCAACGTATCCACCACCGATAACTGCAATTTTCATAGCCGTCTCTCAGTATTACGAGATTTTCTTGAAAGTATGACACCGGCTCCGAGAATGAGTCGTCGCACAAAATATTCCCATATAGGGCTTAGTCCCCGAAGCGCCTTCGGCAGGTACGCCCGCCTGATTTTGCTGGCTTCATCAACCGAACCTTGGCGACCGCCGACCGAGAGTGATCCATCGTGCCAGCGAAATGACGAAAGAGTTTCCGGAATGAATTGCAATTTACCGATTTGTGAAAATTTCAGAAGTAGGTCGAGGTCGAATGCCCATTTATATTTTGTGTTGAGCCCACCAACCTCGTTAAATGCTTTCAAGGTGAACAATGAACCGGGTTGTGGAATGAGTTGAGGACCAACTCGTATCAGCCATTTCGCATACCTACCTGATTTATTGACCCATAGAGTTTTTCCGTCGGGGCCAATATAGGAACACTGTCCATATACACAAACCGTTGCAGGGGAGTGTTCGAGTATCCGTGATGTAATCGTTAGGCTTCCCGGTGTTAAAAGATCGTCGTCGCCAAGCCAATTCACATATTTGATGGATGCCGGCATCGAGCTCATTCCAGCATTAATTGCCTGCGGAAGCCCACTCTTCGGATCATCAATGATGCTGTCAAAAAGCTTCTCAGAATATGTCTTTAGGATGTTTTCTGGCTCTGGCGCAACTACCACAATGTGGCATTCTCCTGCTGCCCGAATTGATTTCAATGCCTGGTTTAGAAAGTCAGACCTTGTCCCAAGTGTGGGAACAACGATGCCTATTTGTGGAGCAATCACTGCATCCATACTAAGTATATTTCAGGTATAACTAAGTGATGTCAAATTCAAATGTGGTCCCATTAAATGATCTCTCACGGTGGGACGAAGCCGACAAAATCAATGTTTCTCGAGCAATTCAGGAAGTAATCGAATCAGGGCATTTCATTAATGGCCCCAAAACATCACTTCTCAATTCACGATTGAAGCAGATGCTTGGTGATCGAGAAATTGTTTTTGTCGGGAATGGCACAGATGCACTAATGCTTGCTCTTCTTGGTTTGGGTATAAATGAAGGGGATCTAGTTGCAACTGTCGCTAATGCTGGGGGCTATGCAACTAGTGCCATACTTCGAATAGGAGCGGTTCCAGTTCTCGTTGACGTTGATCCTCGCACAGCGCAACTTTCAGTTGAAGATTTGCGACTAAAGCTTCAGAGCCATCCTGCAATGAAGGCAGTGATCGTTACTCATTTATATGGCCAAATGGCTGAAATGCTATCGATACTTGCCACAGTTGGCAATTTTGAATGTTTGGTCATTGAGGACTGCGCTCAGTCGATTGGCGCCATGCACTCCGGCTTAACCTCAGGAACTTTTGGGGATGCATCAACGTTCAGTTTTTATCCCACCAAAAATCTGAGCTGTTTAGGTGATGGTGGTGCTATTTCATTCAAATCAAAAGCACACGCCGAATATGCTCGCCAACTTGCCCAATACGGTTGGTCTTCCCGGTACGTAATTGACCACAAGGGTGGCTTTAACTCTCGATTAGATGAGGTGCAAGCGGCGGTATTGCTTGAACGAATTGATGGCTTACAGAAGAACAATGACAAACGTCGACAAATTGTGAATCGTTATAAAGGCGCACTTACGGATTCGCGATACGTGATTGGCGAGAACGATGAATCATTTGTTGGCCATTTGGCTGTGTTGGTAACAAGTTCGCGTGAAGCCGACATGTCAAGCCTCAATAAAGTAAATATCGCAACCGGAATTCACTATCCAATTCTTGATCATCAACAGGCCGGATGGAGCGCCTATTTCAGCGACATCAAACTGCCGGAAAGCGAATCTTTAGTTGAAAAAATTGTGTCGTTGCCCTGTTTCCCACTCCTGCAGGAATTCGAAATTGAAAGAGTTTGCGAAGCGCTTCAGGCCTTGTAATTAGAAGCCCATAATTCGGTGAGCTCCTGCCTGCTTGTAATGTATTCATTCGGGTCGTATGGTTCGCTTGCTAAAACGCCAAGAACTGCATCTCTTGAAAAATTCATGAGTTCAAGCCAGTGAAGTGGTGGCAAGTGAAGAGTCGAACCAGAAAAGATTTCGTGCACAGACACCGCACCAGCTCCATCTGTGATTTTTACTGTTAGTGATCCTTGCTGACAAACGAGCAATTGGTGGCAACTCTTGTGTGCATGATTAGCACGAACAACATCTTTACCAACGCCGGCTAACCAGAAAAATCGGCGTGGGATAAATGGACATGATTGAAATTCTGTGACACCCAATGTTCCATCGGCATCATGAATGGTATTGCTGAGCTCATTTCGAAGGAAGGTATGCACTAGATATCATTTCCGAAAGTAACTATTTTCGACCCGTATGGAAATGTACGCGGATCAAGTTTGGTCATCTTTGCCTTCTTTGCTGCAAATGCACGTGCAGACCCCATCAAGTCAAATTTTTTGCGCCATCTAGGGTTAACTTCACTTGCAAGTTGACGCCATAGTCCAACACCTGGATGCGTGCATCCAAAAGTCCAAGGTTTGCCGAAAAAAGACCGGTGGTAATGAATTACTGCTGGGTTAATGATGGCTTCACCGATGTTCTTGTCGCTTTCAACTGTGTCCAGATAGCGCAACATCTGCAAATGGTGGTATGGCATGGAGTTGTATCGGGGGTGGAGTTGATCAAAAATTCCCCTCAAAGCCAGGTTTAATGCGTCCTGATCAACGCAAGGCAAATCGTATTTTTCTAGAAAGTGTAAAGTTCGCTCCGTCAGTTGCTCTGATCGCCATCTCTCCAAATCGAGGAGCATAAGCCCGGTGTTTAAATATGGTGTCAGTGGATGCAACCCCTCTTCGCGCCAAGGACGCCACATTGAAGGAGATGCCATCCATACGATATGAGCGTCGAGCACTGCTCCAACCGGCGAGGAGAGATTCATTTTCCATAAAGGTGATAAATCTTCAGTTACGACCATGTCGGCATCCATGTATATTGCACGTTCCTCATCTTTGAGGAGAAAGGATGGTGCGAGAACGTTGTAGGCAGTTGCGAGGGGAAACCCATTCTTTAAGCGAACTTTTGAAAACTGGGTTCCATCAACTTCACGAAATTCAACTTTTACAAGGTGGCTTTCAAGCACTTTCATTATCGAACGATTTTTATCACTCCACCCATTGCCAAATACCAATACTCGAGTTGGAACGCATTGTGTCTTTACCAATGACATGAACCACACTTGAGCTTGCAGTGCGTAGTTTCCATCGGCCCCAGTAAATATCAGCATGGTCAACTTTTTACCGATACGCCGATACCGGCTCCTGGATACCAATGGTTCAATGGCTCCTCGGCAAAGTAAAAGAATTTGCGACTATTGTCCAAACTCCACTTTGACAGTTCATTGGTTGCATGAGAATTATCGGATAGAACAATTCCAGAAACTGTTAACCGAGGTGTTATTACCCCAAACTCCCGGGCTTCATGCTCAGAACTGTGGTCAGAGTCATGAATGAACATGTCAATCTGGTCTATCTGTGAAAGAGCGTGAATTGAGTCTCCGATAACCTTTTCAATAACCACACTGTATTTGCCCCCAATGAGCAATCCGGACGATGGTTCCATATCAATTGTGATCAATTTGCCTTTACCATTTTTAAGAATTGCTTCGGCGAGCACAAGCGACCCAAGCCCCTTTTCGGTACCTGTTTCAACTATTAATCTTGGTTGCATTGCTCGTACTATCGCATACCAGCCGATTCTGCGTCCAAAATACGCCTCGCTATCAATTTCATTACCACGTCTATGTTGACGCAATTGGTCATTGATAAATGTCTTGAGCTCTGAATTGTTTTCTATTTCATCAAGATAAGACTTGATTTCGGAGACGGGAGCCCGGCAAACATTTGCTATAAACCAAGCCAAGTACTCCTTGTTGGCTGGCTTCAGATCGTAAGTGAAATTTGCAAATTCCTTACTTAAAAAGAGCCAACGGAAACCACGCATTAAGGACTTAAAAGAAAAAACACTGATCAATCGAACTCTGTAGGGAAAAACAAGAATTGGCAGAAATCTAGATTCAAGAAATCTTGCCCTCATGGTTGGCGACAACACATCAACAATCTAATACATCTCCTACAATCTGAGTTGTGCAAGATGAAACACCCGTACTATTGCTGGGCTATAACCGACCGGAACAAATGCGGGGACTTATCCAAAGCCTGGCTGCTGTCAAACCAAAATTGATTCTTCTAAGTGTCGACGGTCCAAAAATCAATCGATTAAGAGATATTGAGTTGGTGCGTCATACCCAGGAAATGGTAAACGAAATTACTTGGGATGCTGAAATTCGCACGCGTTTCAGAGAGTCAAATCTAGGTCTTAGAAACGCTGTGGTAGATGCAGTTACTTGGGCCAACAATGAATTTGGAAAAGTCATCGTGTTAGAAGACGATGTCCGCGCCGGACCTCAGTTGCTTGACTTTCTAAATTACTACTTAGTCAAATATGAGAACCAAAGGGACATAGCTCACATCAACGGGTACAACCTTGTACCAAGTCAACATTTATCTAATCCCAGCGAACCTTCACGAATGAGCATCTACCCAGAGTCATACGCATGGGCAACTTGGGAAAAAGCTTGGTCCAAATATGACGACAACATGATTTGGGCAAAAAACGTGTCTATCTCAGAATTAAAAAATATATGTGGATCAACTGTTGGGGCACTTCGATGGAAACAGAATTTTTCTGACGCTGCAGCAGGTCGCATTGACACCTGGGCGTACCGTTGGCTGGCAACAATTTGGGAAAACAACTTCAAAGTGATATCACCAAACCAAAACATTTCTACGTACAAAGGCTGGGAAAATGGCACGCACACATTTTTCAAAGTTAAATACAAAGAACCAGAAATAGGAACTATAAATATTGATCTGCATGATTCGAATGGACGAATAGACGAATTAGCGGAAAACTGGCTAAAGCGGAGGGTTTTTCTTGAGTCCGCTCGCGGTGTGGCTAGGGGGATTCTGATTTCTTGGTTACTAAATATTCGTAAAATTCCAAGACGAAATTGATGATTGTGGTTTATAGAACGTTACTCAGAAGAAATAAACCCCTGATTCCCTAAAGTTGCAGCACATGCAACAAGGATAAAAAGATTTGCAACTGTAGGAGCGAGAACCATCGCAGTGAATGGGGCAATTGGTAGAAAGACCACCAAAAAAAATAAAGATAATCCTCCACACCAGATGAAAAAGAGCTGTAAATAACATTTGGAAATCATTAAGCGAAGTCGTGGTAGACCTGCAAGGGTAGAGAAACCCAATCCAGCAACCAGGATGAGTCGCGTCGTGAAATTAAGGTACAAGACCGATGGTACATAAATTTGAGCGAAGAAATTTAACGTTGCTGACAAGAAAATGGTTAAGAAAAAAGTGAAAAGCAAATAGTTATTAAACGATTTGCGGTATATCAGAGCAAAGCGACTATTTCCAGATTGATTCAAAGAGGAAATGAGTGAAGTTTGTATTGGCGAGGTAAAGGAATTCAATATCGTGTAGCAAACAAGTCCGATATTTAGGCATGCACCAAAAGTAACTATTTGGCTATTGCTGGAACCGATTAGGGAACCGAATAGCAAGGGACCGTTGAGAATAAAGGTCGAACAAGAGGTAATAAAAACAGTTATTAAAAATGGTGCGAATGTTTTCATCCTGACAATCCGAGACACAAATGCCGGAAAACCAAGAGTCGAAAAATCAACTACCAAATTGAAAAACCGATCCAAGGAAGCTATTCCAAGTGCAAAACTGAAAATATAGAAAAGTATTGAAATTGATTGAAACTCGATGTATTTAAAAAATTGCAATACCACCGAAGCAGTTATCCCATACACGGAAGCACCCAAAAAATATTTTCTATAAGCACCTTTGGCTATTAGTAGCGCATTCTTTACATTAAACGAAATCGAAAAAATAATAAATAAAGAAAGTGATATCAAAACCATAAAATTTGTAATTCCAAACAGCCAGCAAACGGCAACAATTTCCGTAGGAATGATGATGACCAAGCTGGTGATAAAACTTATAGAAAAAAAATATTGATCAAATTGTGCCACATCATTTTTGAAATCCATTCGGAGATTCGGGGCATATGTGATCAAAGGTGAAGTAATACCGACAATAAGTGTGTTTGTGAGTGCCCAAACTTTGATAAAGGCTGAAAGGTACTCCCTTGAGAGGGCAGAATCGGCGACGTACAGTACAAAAACGGAAGGTACACCGATTGCAATATTGGCTAAAAATACAAATATTCCATTTTGTATTATCGAATTTCTATAACTAGATAATTTATTGCTCATGCTGCTCTAGTCGTGTTCATCAAGATTTTTTAATGTTTTGTCTATAAAGAACAGATCGTGATGGGTGATTTGTTTAATTAATTCATAATTTAGCTCTGCCAAATACGTGGTCATTCTCGAAATGGCACTGGTTTCAACGCATATTAAACTGAATCGATACATTTCGTGATTGATGCCCGATAACACCTCAAATTCAGATCCTTCAACGTCAAGTGAAAAAAGGTCTATACGTTTTGGAGCTTTGATTTCCTCAAGAATCTGTTGCATAGTCGTTGACTTAGCTGTAAATTCACCTGGTTGATCAATTAAAAATTTTGATCCAAGCAATGCATGCTCTGTTGAATCAGGCAAGATATTGAATGCCTCTAGAGATGTAGTCATCAAGTCTGAGTACATCATTTTGATTGATCCATTTTTGTATGAAAATGATGTACATGCAGCGTTGATGCACGTTGATTTATGTGAGCGATTTTTTTGAAGCTGAAAGAATAGTCCAGGATGCGGTTCAATCAGAAGCCCGCGCCAGCCCTTGAATTTCTCAAAGTAAAGTGTATTGGATTGGTTAATGCCGTTATTTGCGCCGATTTCAATAAAGAAACCATTGTCATAATTCAGAATTCTTTCAATCTCAATATCGATTGAATTGAGTGCAAAATATCTGAAGAAAGAGAAACGGTTTATAAACTTTACAGTTGAGAGTTTTAAACGAACACGCTGTACCCATTTAAAAATTATTGCTTTTATCAATGTAAATCTCTTTCGTGCAATAAGAAATCACTCTTCTATTAATTATGGTTTGCTGTTTGACTTGTAGAGAATGGTTGTCTTCCAAGCGTACGCATTTATGGGACCGATTCCATAGAACTCTAGAGTGTCCCAACCATTCAACTTGAGATGTTTAATGGCATTATCATCGGACTCTCGCTCTGAATTATCCCAAATAAGTATTCCATTCTCGTTTACCTTGGTTGCAAGGTATTCGCCGATACTGGCTCGGTCTCCAGATCCATCATTAATGACCACATCAAACAACTGATTGTTTAACTCTTTGGAAATAGAACCCAAATCTTCTTTAGGAATATGAATTATTTGGTGTTTTTCCAGGTCAAATCGTTGGTCAAGTGTGAGCACATCAATCCAATTAGGGTCAGTTTCGAGAGTTACTAATTGGTTTCCGCGGCCCATCCAGTACAAACTCGAATTTCCGCCACCGATTTCTAAGATTCGCGATTTGGTTGAAACAGTTTGATCAACGTATTGGATACTCGCGTAAGTCCACCATGGTATGGGTAGCTCATGTAGTACTGCTTTTTTCCTTCGCCGCGTTTCGTTCCACCCTATTTGCTTCAAAGCATGTGTTCTAAGCCCGTGCCAAATCAAGATTGGTTTTAGAGTTTGTAGCCAACTCAAAGGATTTTTATGCGCAGAAGCAAAATTGGAATCCTCAAATTTGATTTTTGACATACTTCGCCTTCGTTGTTCCCCAGTGTTTAATTTTTACAAGTTAAACAAATTATCCATGACGTTGAATCGCTTAATGATAGAGCAGATAACAAGGCCACCAGTGGGACATCAAATCGCCACTGAGTTGGAGCCCAAGATGAGAATCGAACTCACGACCTACGCATTACGAGTGCGTTGCTCTACCCCTGAGCTACCTGGGCGGGTGGTTTGAATTCAAGTTTACTGCCGGGGATGTTGTAGATGACACTTACAAGGAAACCCGGAAAGTACTCAAAAAGTGAACATTTTCAGTCAGCTTTGGAGGCGAATAGACCACGGTCATGTTGTGGATGCTGAACGCTGTTCCCTTATTCTGGACTTGGAATGGGTGAGCGATGTTTGTATGTTGATCAAGTGGATCCACGTAGACTTAGTTTGACTTGGCTGCTGATTGCGGTGCTTGTGGTGGTCGTTTCTGATCCGCTGGGAGTTCTTAATGGCAATTTCTCGCGGGATTCGTATACGGAAATTCGTAGTGCGCTATCGAAGTCAGATAATTCAACCGTTTTGCTGATTGGTTCCTGGGATGACTTCTATTCGCTTGAGTACAACGACTATTGGCGTTCAGAGATGGGCGAAGGTTTTGTAGAGCGAAACTACGGTGAGGTACTAGATGCAGCATCTCTGGGGAACGACTACTTCAACCAATATCTATATGCAAAAGAAATTACTCATATCCTGGTTCCACAGTCAACCTTTGATCAAGGCGCAATTCGTCACAAGTTCACTAATCGTGGTTCGATTGAGATCCAACTTGGAGATCCGTACTTTGAGGCAGAAGGCGCATCATCTGGCCCATATGCTTCCGTACTTCTTAAGGTACTGAAAACTCCCAATGTTGTAGCGTCAGCAGACGCATCGGCATATGAAATCACCTGGCGAAACACGGATTGGTCGTTCTACACGAAGCAGACAAAAATGACAGAAGCAGGGCTTTATGGGTATGCGTACTCGAGCTTCTATGAATGGGGACCAGATGTCAGTTGGTATTATGACCTTTCTCCAGACAGATCAAACATTCTTGAACTTGGATACTTGTCTTCATCAGCAGATCTAAGCCAAGTAACAATTGAATTGACACTTGTTGCCGCATACGGACCAAATGCACCTGAGCACGAGGTATTAGTAAGTGCGGGGGAATACTCTGAGGCTAATACATTGTCGCCACAGAACCCGGGGGTATTTCGAGTGAAGATCAACACGGATGAAACAGTAAAAATCACAAATGTTTCTCCATGTCGTTTACCAAGGTCCTTTGAGCCAACTGATATGAATGATTTTAAAATTTGTTATGGGATATCAAAAGTGCTTATTTTGCCGGGAACGTGATAGATACGGTTCGCCATACTGAAATAAGGAAAACCGGGAACATGATTGCAGCAAAGGAAAATACAACATTTGGTCCGATTGCAATATTCCACCACCATTCACCATTCAATGAAATTGAGTCAAAGTACTCAAGGTTCTTGCCTCGCCGGGTATAGAACTCAAGCAGCGAATAAAAGTAAATGGAATACGAAAGGCTAAGTAGAGAGATTGCAGTTCGCCGATTTCCGACCGCGGACATGAATTGTGATGGGTTTTTTGAGTTGGCGATTGCTATACCCAACCATGGAACCGCCAAACCAAACGTGTAGAACCCACTCAGGGGTACAAGCGAGTTAGCGACTGAGGAACTCTTAGCGAGTAATACAAACACAATTAATGTAAATGAGATAGTTGTTGATCGTTGAAAGAAGTCACTCTTTTGAAGCGCAAAAGCGAAGTTGATTGCGAAAAGAGTGACTCCAATCAGTCCAACAATGCCAGGGCCACTCCCACTTTGCCCCACGTTATATTTCCACCAATCAGCAACAAATTCAGGAATATGGACGATCTGGAATAGCCAATATTGAGCAAATCCGTATCCATTGGGGATTGCAAAATCAGCAAGGCCTTTTACTATTGGAAGAATCTGAGAGAAGATTGCCAACAGGCAAATCCCTGCTATGCCAAGTAATAGCCGTTTCTTATTCAGTGGCACAGAAGATAGAAAATGAGCAATAACGACGAAAAGACTGGTGATTAAGACCATCATAAGCGTGTCAATTCTGGTCATTGCAACGAGAGAAACCGAAAATAAAAATGCAAGCATTTGAAGCAGTCGAAGCTGTTTTTGTTCTCGTTCAGTGTCAAGGTAGCTGGCTAGAAATGCCCAACTAGTCATTACTCCGAGAATTGCCCAACCTCGTGTGGTAACACCCGAGAAAAACTGTAAACCCCACGGAATCAATGAAAATGAAAGTCCGGTGATAGAAGCAAATTTAAGTCGAGGAGATGCTAACAAGAGAAGTGCGGCGAGCACCAGCACTGAAATCATGGAATTAAAGAGTCGGATCTTTAAGACACTCTGTTGAATATTCTTGCCCGCAAAGATGTTGACGATCTTGTAGTAGAAACTGAAGTCCTGAGGCGCTGCTATGCGGAGTCGTTGGGTGGGTGGATTTTCCTCTTCAAATTCACAATATGGGAACCAGTCAATGTTTCGACCGTTGCACATTTGAAACATAAAGGGCACTTCTGCAGTGTTAGCGACTTGATCAATGTTCGCGCAAATCCCAGGCTTCTCACCCCGTGCACACCAGATACTGGCCATGTGGTAATCCATGTCACCGCTGCTGCCAAATGGAATCACAAACCAAGTGCAGAGGAGAATAAAAAAAGATGCACAAGCAATAAAAACTGGCTTGCCTCTGGAAAGTGAAGAGACTTCAGGTGACTGGATACCAATGTTGTCCACGGATAAGAAGACTAGCAATGTTCAACTTTGTGGTTTAAACGTCTAAATTTCTAAAATTGCATACTTATCATTTTCAAAAACCAGTCTCCCAAAGTTGCGCCACGATTGGACACTGGAGAAAGACTTTTCTAAGACAAAAAATGTGACTCCGTATCCCTTGAGTTCAGCTAGGTGATCAGAGTTTGGAGAGGAGCCAAACAAAAGTGAAATGTTGTATCGATCCACCAAATCCCGCGGCAAAGTCCTTCCTGGCCCAAGCACACTTGTAATTGGTGCTTCGAGCAGCATCCGACGGTGAGATGTGGCAGCTACCCATGAATTGAGGTTTCGGTGCCGACATTCTTCTGGTGAAGTGGGAACCCGATCCCCGACCTTAACGAGTGTTTGACAGTAGTGGTTAGATGCAAGAATATCGCTCTGCTTGGAATTGATTCTCAGCCAACTTCCAACCTCCAATTGCTGATCGGTTAGACCCAACTCAATAAGTTGTGAACCATAAATTCTGGGCATATAAATACTCTGAGTTGACTGAGCAATCATGAAAGCGAAGTTGCCAATTAGTGCGAGTAGAACAAAGTGTCTTTGAAAATTTGATTTGCGATCGGCTTTTTTCTTCATTAATGAAAAAACAGCAGCCAGGACAATTATTAGTGCTAAGAATAGTGCGTCTCGAATTTGAACTAAATTGAAAATCAACTTCCAAAAACTTGAATACTCAGCCCTTACGTAGAATTTCCAATACGCCCCTATTGAAAAAACAGAGGCACTTAGTATAAAGACGAAAAAGAAGAGTGCAGCGACCACAGCACGTGTTCTAAATTTCTGTACCAGATGCAAAACGTGAGGACCAGCCATCATTGCAATAAGAATCGTGCTGCAAGTAATGAAATAGGCTTCCTGATTTGCGCCGCCGGTCAGTGCGATAAGTGGTACAAAAAAGAGAACAGAAATGATTACCGCCCACTTCAAAGTTGTCTGATCATTGGTAAGCGGTTTTGTGTAAAAACCTAGTGATCGGTTGATAAAGACTGCTGCATAAATCACAGCAGTGGTAAATGAAAAGACGTATACCGGTGGATAGAAGGCATTTAATCCATGTAAAAAAGCCAGATATACACATGCCAGAACAAATCCTGACATGATCAAAATAGCGAGAGATGTAATTCGTTTGTATCGGATTGCTTCTATAAGCGAAATAAGTCCAAAAACTCCAACTAGGTAGATCCCCCAATGCAGTTTGCCGAGACCAGTTAAGCCAACAACTAGCGGAACAACAACAAACGCTCCGCGTACAAGATAGTTTCTAGACTCAAGGAGCAGAATCAATGTAAAAGCGAACCAGAGCAATGACAGATTATTTGATATTCGTGGATTCGCTGAAACACCCAATTGATCGACAAGGCTCATTTGCAAAGTCCATATAACAAAGGTACCAATTAGCGAGCGCATCGTATTTATGGATTTCAATGCAAACCCCCCAATAAGGGCGGACGAACCCATGATTCCCAGCAGTGTGCCAGCTGCCCCTGAAGTAATGAAGATCGGGGTACCTAACATGAGTTGCATAAGTCCTGCCCAAGAATGGGTAAGTGTGTGTCCGGGCATTTGAAACCCAACTGCGAGTGCGTTATCAGTTATTCCAAATTTTGCAATACTCCAGGACAGGGATTCATCATAAATCTGATCCACATATGTCATTGACCTCCAAGGAGGCACCCATGGAAGACGATTCTGGATTGATCAAACGGCAACTGCCACCACGGAGAGAAGAATCAGAATTGTTAGCTCAGGGCGTACTGAATATTGAGGCTGTTTGCTTTTGTAAAACTTGTGCAGTACCGCTAGTAAGCCAAGGAATAGAGATGCAATATAAAAAAGTGGTATGAATTGCCCAAAGGCGGCCGAGGAAGCCGATCCTGTTATCAGAAGAGTGGTTGTATTCTCGCTTTCATCAGATAGGTCTAACCGGTCGGACTTTAACCAAATAATGGTTGATATTGCGAGGAAGCAAATGAAACCAAAATAGGAAGGAATACCAAGAAATGATCGGAAAAATAGTGCAAGCACCGCAGGAAGAAATGTCCCAAAGGCTGTTCCAGCACCAATGAGTTCGAGAATGTTATGGTCATTTCTTTTACTGATTGCCAGATAGTTGTGTAATCCAAGATAAGAAGAGAGTGATGCGAAAAATCCAACGGAAATCGAGTGTTTCAAACTGAACCCGGAAAACACGAGTAAGACCATAAAAATAAGGTGAAAAATCACCCAAGAGTAGACAACTGTTTTTCGAATAAGCGACATGTTAACTGGTCTGACTATTTTGACAAAGGAAACAAATCTTGTCGGGCTGCCATCAGTGATGGGCATTGCAGAAACAGCGACTGAAGTAGTAGTTCTTCATTTACATTGAGACCAAGAGAGCCCATTGCCTTGTGAATGCGGTGAATGGCGTCGTGGTATTTCGCTTCGTCGTGGTATTCGGTTTCTGAAACGATGAGCGAGTGATAAGTGCCTGCCACAGCGGCTAGACCGCTACGTAATTCGTCGGTAGTGAACTTACGAAGCTGTCTTTTTTGACGATCTTGTAAGGCTTTACGGCCGCTTCCGCGTTCGCCGGTGAGCGAAACGCGCGCCTCAAGTTCGTCTAGTTCCTTTTTTTGTTCAGCGATGAGAGGAACCGTGGCTTGTTCGATGAGTTCGAAGATTTCGTC